>Ga0272447_1001666_pt1 | contig 13521 bp, 13 predicted proteins | sample YNPCB0133_FD_194589 | JGI IMG/M metagenome (GOLD analysis project Ga0272447, IMG submission 194589) | Hot spring microbial mat communities from Yellowstone National Park, WY, United States - YNP-CB-013-3 | ecosystem: Environmental > Aquatic > Thermal springs > Hot (42-90C) > Sediment | place... | reverse complement strand
AGGGACGGCATCTTCTCTCCCCTGCCCCGGGACACCGCGGTGCGGAGCAGCGCGCGGCCCACGCCCTCCGGGAAGCGGAGCAGCCGGACGAGGAACCGCACGGGAAATCCGGGGAGGTCGGTCCAGCGGACGCCGAGGGCCTCTCCCACCGCCACCGCCTCCTGAAGCATCCGCCGTTCCAGCCGGAACAGCCGCACGTCTCCGTACACGCGGGCAGGGGGCAGGTCCAGGACTGCGCAGGTGGCGTTGGCCGTCAGGTTCAGCAACAGCTTGGACCATTTCAGGCTGTAGCCGTGGGAGTGCCCGCGCGCCCGCAACCCGCCCGCGGCGAACAGCTTCACGAGATCGGCGACCTCCGCACCCTCCCACCCCGCCAGAGCGATCCCACCCCGGGTGTGTTGCACCACCCAACCGGGCTCCTGCAGCGAGACGCTGGCGGTCAGGGCCGCCGCTACCACGCGCTGGGAGCCCACACGAGAACCCACCATCTCCTCGTGGCCCAGGCCGTTCTGGACGCACACCACCCGGCCCCGAGAGGACACCAGGTCCGGGAGGACCTCCGCGGCTGCCGGGGTGTCGTAGCCCTTGACGCCCACCACCACCACGTCGAACCGGCCGTGTGTGTGGCACAGCTCGGACACCGCGCCGACCCGGAGCCGATCCGTGCGCCCGTGGGGTCCTGTGACCCGAAGTCCGGACCGGTTCACCGCCTTGGCGTGGGCGGGCCGCGCCAGCACGGTCACTTCCGCACCCGCCCGCGCGAGGCAACCGCCCAGCAGGGAGCCTACCGCCCCGGCCCCGTACACCAGGACCCTCACCCCTGGCCCCCCCTCGGTCGGTCCGTGATCCGCAGCTCCTTGCCCTCCACCAGCCGCTGGAAGTTGGAGCGGTGCCGCACGAGCCCCATGACCGCCGCGGCCACCCCGAAGACCACGTGGGGAGTCGGTTCCCTCCATAGGAGCATGGTCACGGGGACGGACAGCATGGCCAGCACGCTGCCCACGGAGGCGTAGCGGGTGGCCGCCACCGCCGCCCCCCACACCCCCGCCGCCACCGCCGCGGCCCTTGGGGACAGGGCGAGGAGCACCCCGAAGCTGGTGGCGATGCCTTTCCCACCACGGAACCCCAGAAAGACCGACCAGTTGTGGCCCGCGATGCTGGCCACCCCCGCGGCCACGGCCCACACCGGGTCTAGCTCTAAAGCCCGGGCGGCCCACACGGGCAGGGCTCCCTTGGCCAGGTCGACGACCAGCACCGCGGCACCCAGCCGAGGCCCGGCCACCCGGTACACGTTAGCGGTGCCGATGTTGCCGCTTCCCCGCTCCCGGACGTCCAGCCCGAGGCGCCAGCGGACCAGCCACAGACCGGTGGGCACGGAGCCCACGAGGTATGCTCCCAGGAGCACGAGCCACGCACTCACGAGCCCTCCTTCTTGCGCGGCCTGCGCGCCCGCAACACGAACCGCAAGGGCGTGCCCTCGAAGTCGAACCGCTCCCGCAGCCGGGCCTCCAGGTGGCGCAGGTAGGCCTCCGTGGCCACCTCCGGGTAGTTCACGAACAGGGCCACGGTAGGCGGCCGGGTGGAGACTTGGGTGGCGTAGTAGATCTTCAGAGGGCGGCCGCGGGGGTCTGCGGGTGCGGGGTGGGCGGCCTCCGCGGCCTCCACCGCGCGGTTGAGGGGCCCCGTGGGGACCCGCAGGGCGTGGGCCCGATCCGCCCGCAGGGCCGCGTCCAGGACCCGGGTCACGTTGCGCCCCGTCTTCGCGGACACGAACAGCACCGGGGCGAAGGACACGTGCCGCAGGGCGTGGTGCAGCTGCTTCGCCCGCTCCCCCGCCAAAGGACCCCGGACCAGGTCCCACTTGTTGGCGGCCACCACCAAAGCCTTCCCGCGGTCCGAAACCTCCCGGGCGATACGCTGGTCCTGGTCCGTGACGCCCTCGGAGGCGTCCACCACCAGCACCGCCACGTGGGATCGCTCCAGGGCCTCCTGGGCTCTGCGGACGCTGTAAAACTCCAAAGCCTCTTGCACCCGTGCCCGCCTGCGCAGGCCCGCGGTGTCCACGAGGACGAAGGGGCGGTCGCGGTGGCGCAGCCAGGTGTCCACCGCGTCCCGGGTGGTGCCCGGCCGCTCGTCCACCACCACCCGGAGGGACCCCACCAGGGCGTTCACCAGGGAGGACTTGCCTACGTTGGGACGGCCCACCACGGCGACCCGCACGGGTTCCTCCTGTTCCTCCCCAGGCGTGGGAGGCGGGAGGTGTTCCACCACGCGGTCCAGCAGGTCTCCCACCCGCAGGCCGTGCAGGGCGGACACGGGGATCGGATCCCCGAGTCCCAGGGCCGAGAACTCCACGGCCACCGCCGCTGCGTCGCCCGGGGCGTCCGCCTTGTTGACCGCCACCACCACGGGTTTGCCGCTGCGCCGCAGGACCTCTGCCACTTCCTGGTCCCCCGGGACGAGTCCGGTCTGTGCGTCCACCACGAACACCACCACGTCCGCTTCCGCCACCGCCTGCTGCGCCTGCCAGCGGACCTGCTCCACCAAGGGGTCTTCCGGCCGCGCGACGTAGCCTCCCGTGTCCACCAGGCCGAAGCGCCGGCCCGACCACTCCGTCTCCGCGTACAGCCGGTCCCGGGTCACGCCGGGCGTGTCCTCCACGATGGCTAGGCGCTTCCGGAGGATGCGGTTGAACAGGGCGGACTTCCCCACGTTGGGCCGGCCCACGAGAGCCACCAAGGGGAGTTTCGTCCCGGTCATCGGCTGCGGGCCGGCGCTGGGCAAGGCCTCCGAGGGGTCGGTCAACCGCTCAGGTGGGCGCGGATCTCGTCCAGCCGCGCCAAGACCCGCTGGATGATCCAGTCGGGGGTGGAGGCGCCCGACACTACCCCTACCGTCACCCCGGGGGCGAACCAGCCGGGCTGGACTTCCTCCGCGGTCTCCACGTGGTAGGTGGCCACCCCGTGCTGGCGGCCGATCTCGGCCAGCCGGGTGGTGTTGGAGCTGCCGTGCCCGCCCACTACTAGGAGCACGTCGACCTCCTCCACCATCCGGTAGGCCTCCTCCTGACGGACGGTGATGGCGGGGCACAGGGTGTTGATGACCTTCGTCTCCCTGACGCGGGTCACGATGTCCGCCACGATGCGCCGGAAGTTCTCCAGGGACTGGGTGGTCTGGGACAGGACCCCCACCTTACCCCGCAAGCGCAGCTGTGCAGCCTCCTCCGGGGTGTGGACCACCGCCACCCGGTCGCCGAGCTTCTCCTTCAGGGTGACCATCTCCGGGTGTCCGTGGTCTCCCACCGCTACCACGAAGTAGCCCTCGCCTGCCAGCTGCTCCGCCAGCTCATGGGCCCGAGTCACCACGGGGCAGGTGGCATCCACCACCTCCATCCCTCGCTGGCGCACCTCCTCCAGCACCGCGGACTCCACCCCGTACGCGGAGACCACGAAGGCGCCACCCTGCAGGTCCTCGGGCCGCTCCACCACCCGCACCCCTTCCCGCTTCAGCCGCTCCACCTCCTGCGGGTTGTGGATGAGGGGGCCCCAGGTGGCAGCCCCGCCCTGGCCGTTGCGCGCAGCCTTGAGGGCGAGGTCCACGGCCCGGCGCACCCCGCCGCAGAATCCCATGTGCTTGGCGACCACCACCCGCATGGCTCGAACTCCAGCATATCACGGCGCGCCGCGGCCCGCCCGGGGCGCCTGGTGCACCGGCGGAGGAGTCCCCAGAAGCCCCGCGATAGCGGCCATGATGCGGTCGCTGGCCTGCTGCAACCGGTCCGGGGCGTGCTCCAGGTCGTCGAGGCGGAAGGCCGGCCCGATCCGGACCCGGATCTTCCGGGGGCGCGGCACCCGCGCACCTTTCGGCAGGATCTCCAGGGTGCCCAGGATGCCCACAGGCAGGACGGGCACCCGGGCCCGGAGGGCGAGAAACGCGGCTCCCGGTTCCGCGGGCAGGAGGTAGCCGCGGGGGTTGCGGGTCCCCTCGGGAAAGATCCCCACCGCCCCTCCCCGCTCCAGCACATGCAGGGCGGTCCGAATAGCCTGTCGGTCCGGCTCCCCCCGGCGCACGGGGAAAGTTCCGATGCACCGCATCCAGCTCCGCAGGAGGGGGATCTCGAACAGCTCCTGCTTGGCCATGAAGTGTACCTTGCGCCGCAGGGCGGCCCCCAGCACGGGTGGGTCGAGAGCGCTCCAGTGGTTGGACACCGCGATGAAGGGGCCCCTGGAAGGCTCGTGCTCGCGGCCACTCACCTCCATCCGGAACACCCCTCGCAGGACGGCCACCACGAGGAGCTTGCTTCCCGCGTAGACCCAGTCGCCGAGCTCCACCTACCCTCTCCTTTCCCGAGCCGTGACCAGCCCCACGATCTCCTCCGCCACCTCCTCGGGGCTTCGGCCCGAGGTGTCCACCACCACCGCGTCCTCCGCCCGCCGCAGCGGGGCGGTAGGCCGGGTTTGCGCCAGCTCGTCGTCCTGCCGTACCAGCTCCCGCACCGACTCCAGGGAGATGGCCTGTCCCCTCTCCCGCATCTCCTGGAAACGCCGCCGGGCCCGCTCTTCCAAGGACGCCTCCAGGTACACCTTCACCTCCGCGTGGGGGAGCACCACGGTCCCGATGTCCCTTCCCTCCATGACCACCCCCCCGTCCTCCGCCAGCTTCCGTTGCTGCCGCGTGAGCACCTCCCGGACGCCCGGGTTGGCAGCCACTCGGCTCACCACCCCGGAGACTTCCACGGAGCGGATGGCCTGGGTGACGTCCTCCCCGTCACACAGGACGCGAAGGCCGTCGTCGGCAGGCTCAAGGCGCACCTGCGTCCGGCGGGCTAGCTCCGCCACCGCCGGGCCGTCCTCCGGGTCCACCCCCTCTCGAAGCGCTTTCCAAGCCACCGCCCGGTACATGGCCCCGGTGTCCACGTAGCGGTACCCCAGCCGCCGTGCCACCAGACGCGCCACGGTGCCCTTGCCCGCGCCCATGGGTCCGTCGATGGCCACCCGGAGCCGACGGCTCACGGCTGTACCCTGGGCAGGACCACGGGTTTTCCGCCCTCCGGGTGGGAGACTACCACCGCCACCGGCCCGTAGGCCTCCGCCACGGCCCCGCTGCGCAGCACTTCCTCAGCGGGGCCTTGCGCCAGAACCCGCCCCCCTGCCAGCAGCACCACGCGGTCGAAGAACAGGGAGGCCAGATTCACGTCGTGGGTGGCTGCCAGGACTCCGTAACCTTCCCCCGCGAGCCTCCTCAGCAACCGGACCACGGAAAGCTGGTGGCTCAGGTCCAGGTGGCTGGTGGGCTCGTCCAAGGCCAGGAGCCGCGCGCCCTGCGCCAGCACCCGTGCGAGCAGCACCCGCTGCCGCTCGCCGCCGCTCGTGTGATGCACGGGACGGTCCGCCAGGTGCTGGGTTCCGGTGGCCAAAAGGGCCTGCACCGCCGCCTGGTGGTCCTGCGGCGACCACCCCGCGGCCCAGCCCGCCCGGGACGCGTACCTGCCCAGGCGCACCACCTCCGCACACCGGAACCCCTCCGGGACCACGGGGTCCTGGGGCAGGTAGCCCACCACCCGGGCCCGTTCCCGCGGGAGCAGGGAGGCTACCTCTCGGCCGTCCACCCGCACGGAGCCGCCGGAGGGCCGCAGCAGGCCTGCCACGCACCGGAGCAAGGTGCTCTTGCCCGCGCCGTTGGGGCCGCACACGGCCACCAGCTCCCCGGCCCGTACCTCTAGCTGCACGCCCCGCAAGGCCGGCGTCCCGTGGTAGCGTACCTCCAAGTCCAAGACCTCCAACCTCACCAGGGCACCTCCGGGTGCAGGGCCCGGGCCATGGCCTCCAGGCCCAGTACCAGCCGTGGGCCCGGGCGCACCACCCAGGAGGGCGGCAGCTCCCGCACGCAGCCCCTGCGCACAGCGGCGGTGTAGGCCCAGGCGGACCTGCGGAGCAGGCGTTCCGCACCCCCGCCCAGGACCAGGACGCACTCGGGGTCGCGGGCTACCACCTCTTCCTCGGAGACGTGAGGCCAACCGCGGCGGTCGGAGAACACGTTCCGCCCACCCGCGCGGCGTAGCAAGTCGTCTACCACCGTGCCTGCCGCGGCCGTGAGGAAGGGCTGGTCCCAAACCTGGACGAACACCCGGACCGCACGCCGGCCCCGCAGCCTCCGCGCCACCGCGGACTCCCGGCGGCGCATCCCTTCCACCACTCTCCGCGCGGCCTGCGCGTGCCCCGTGACCTGTCCCAAGAGCAGGAGGGTGGCGTACGTTTCTTCCAAGGTGTTGGCTTCCACCGCCAGCACCCGGTACCCGGCGTTCCGCAGGTGGCGCAGGGTGCCCTCCTGCAGGCTCCGGAGCCCCACCACCAGGTCCGGCCGCAGGGCTGCCAGGCGTTCCTCGTCCACCCGTACCCCGCCCACCCGGGGCCGGGTCCGCACCTCCGGGGGGTAGTCGTCTGCGGAGGACACACCCACCACCTGTCCGGAAGCCCCCACCGCCCAAAGAATCTCGGTGACGCTGGGGGCCAAGGAGACGATCCGCGACGGCGGGGAGGGGATGAGCACCCGGGCGCCCGTGGCGTCCCTGACCCAAAGGGGCCACCCCGCCACAGCCACCGCCAACGAGGCCACCCAGGCGCAAACCCTCACCTGCGCCCCAGGGACTCTACGATCCACCGCCACAACCCCTCCCACCCGCCGCGGGGCTGGACGGCCCACAAGGCCAGGGCCGGAACCCGTAGCTCCTCCCGCCCGTCCACTCGAACCTCGGCCCACCCTACCCGTTGACCGGCCCTCACGGGGGCCTTCAAGCCTGGATCCCACCGCACCCGTACCTCCACCGCCGCACCCCGGGGCACCGCCCACGCCACTTCCTCGGCCACGGTGGCTTCCAAGACTTGTCCCCCGGGAAGCCGGACCTTCCCCGCCGGTTGGCCGGGGCGCGCCAGGACCCGCAGCTCGAAGGCAGCAAACCCGAAGTCCAACAGCCGGGCCGCTTCCACGAACACCTCCGGCGAGTCCAACAACACCGCGATCAAGGTCCGGCCGTCGCGCCGCGCGGAAGCCACCAGGCACGGCCCGGACTCCACCAGCCATCCTGTCTTCACCCCGTTGGCTCCCGGGTAGGTGAACAACAGCCGGTTGCGGTTCACCAGCTTCCGGGGGCCAGATCCGGAGGCGAGCCCGTGCTCCCGGGTCGCCACGGCCCTGGCTACCCACGGGTCTCGGAGGGCCGCCCGCGCGATCTGCGCCAGGTCGTAGGCCGTGGACCGGTGGCGCGGGTCGTACAGGCCGTGGGGATTCGTGAAGTGCGTGTTCCTCGCACCGAGCTGCGCGGCTCTCTCGTTCATGCGCTCCACGAACCCCTCCACGCTGCCCGCGGCGGCCTCTGCCAGGGCCACCGAGGCGTCGTTGGCGGAAGCCAGGAGCATGGCGTAGAAGAGTTCCTCCACGCGACGCCGTTCGCCCGCCCGCAAGCCCAAAGTCGCCCCGGACCGCTGGGCAGCTGCCCGGGGGCTCACCGTGACCACGTCCTCCGGCCGCAGGGACTCCGCCACCAAAAGGGCGGTGAGGACTTTGGTGGTGCTGGCGGGAGGCCACGGTGCATGGGCCTCACGGTGGGCCAGGACCTGTCCCGTGCGCGCCTCCACCAGGGCGAAGGCCCGGGCCCGCAGGGCAGGCTGTCCCGCAGCCGGGTTGCCTAGCCCCACCACCAGCAGGACCGCAAGGAGGACTCGGGCCGGACCACCCCAAAAACCGCGGCCCGGTTTTTGAGGACTCCGGTCCTCTCCCCCACGCAGGCTTTTTCGTGCACAGGCCCCTGGCTTCACCGTTCCTGTTCCTCCGGGCCCTGGCCTGTCTGGGGACGCAGCATTTCCTGGACCCGGCGGCCTTCCAGGGGCGGGAGGTCGTTCAGGTCGCGCAGCCCGAACTGGCGCAGGAACAGCTCCGTGGTGCCGTACAGGATGGGAGTGCCGGGTCCTGGCTTGCGGCCGACTTCCCGGATCAAGTTGCGCTCCACCAAGCGTCGGAGGTGGTGGTCGCTGCGGGCGCCCCGCACCGCCTCCACCTCCGCCCGGGTCACGGGCTGCCGGTAGGCCACCACCGCCAGGGTTTCTAGGCACGCTCGGGAAAGCGGCTCGGGCTGCTGGGCCACCAGGCGGGTCACGTACTCCGCGTACTGCGGCCGGGTGCACAGCTGGTAGCCGCCCGCCACCTGCTGGACCATGAGGCCCCGGGCCTGGTAGTCCCGCTGCAGCTCTTCCAGCAAGGACTTCACCTCGTCCTCCGGGCACTGGAGGGCCTGGGCCAGCCGCGGGAGGGGTACGGGGCCTCCGCCGGCCAGCAGCAGACACTCCAAAGCGCACAGCAGGGTGAGACGCCGTTCCGGTTCCGTCACACCGTTCCCCCCACCGCGTACAGCCGGATGGGGCCGAAGGGCTCGGTTTGCGCCACCCGGACCCGGCGGCGGTACACCAGCTCCAGTAGGGCCAGGAAGGTGACGATCACCACGATGCGGGGGCTTTCCGGCTCGAACAGAGCCTCGAACAGCACGCCCTCCGGCGCCGAGGCCAGGGCTGCCAGGATGGCCCGCATGCGGTCCGCCACGGTGACGCCCTCCGCGGGGACTTCCTCCGTCCTCCTCTGCGAGCGCTCCAGGATCCTGCGGAAGGCCGCGAACAGGTCGTCCACGGTGAGGCCCACCAGGGGCAGCTCGCCCGCGGAGGTCTGGTCCGCAGGGCGGGTGAACACCCGGCGCTGCACCGCCTCCAAAGCCGCCAAGGCCTCCGCGGCCTCCCGGAACACCCGGTACTCCTCCATCTGCTGCCGCAACCGTTCTTCGAGGTCTGCTTCCTCCTCTTGTGGAGCCTCCGGGGGCGGCGGCTTGGGTGGCAACAACAGCTTGCTCTTCATCTCCACCAGTAGCGCCGCCGCCCAAAGGAACTCCGTGGCCTCCTCCAGATCCACCTCTTGCCTCAGTCCCTCCAGGTAGGCACGCACCATGGAGGCCAAGTCCACCTCCCGCAGGTCCACCTCCCCGGCGTGGGCCCGGCGCACCAGCTCGTGGATGGGTCCTTCGAACCCGCCGACCTTCACCGTGGGGCCGCGGCCCTCCGACATCCGGGTTCCTCAGGCGCCCACCGCCCACCGCACCAGCCACAGCACGGGCGTCCGTACCAGGGGCGCCAGCCAACCCGTGGCCAGCAGGACCAGCAGCACCAGGCTGCCGTACGGCTGCAGCCGGGTGTACGCCTCCTCCGCCTCACCCCGCAAGACCGCGCCCAGGATCCGGGATCCGTCCAGGGGCGGGATGGGAAGGAGGTTGAACACCGCCAGCACCGCGTTCACGTACAACATGCGGCTCCACAGGGAGCTCACCCAGCCGGCCTCCGGTACGAGCCCGAGGCGGTAGAGGGTCCCTAGGAGGGCCAACAGACACACGTTGGCCAGGGGGCCCGCCACCGCCACCAGGAGCATGCCGCGGCGCGGGTCCTGGAAGTGCGCGGGGTTTACGGGCACCGGCTTGGCCCAGCCGAAGCCCACGAGCAGCAGCAGGACGGTACCCAGGGGGTCCAGGTGGGCCAGGGGGTTGAGGGTGAGCCGGCCCAGCCACCGGGGAGTGGGGTCACCCAGCTGCACCGCGGCGTACGCGTGGGCGTACTCGTGCACCGTGGCGGCCACCAGGAGGGCTGCGGCCGTCAACAGCAGCGGGAACAGGTCCAGGCCTAGCACCTCACACCGCGGCCGGGCTCGACAGCGAGGTGTCCAGCCTCACGAGGTCGTCGTAGGTCTCCCGCCGCACCACCACCGTGGCTTGGCCGTCCTCCACCCACACCACCGCGGGCCGGGGAAAGCGGTTGTAGTTGCTGGCCATGGAGTACGTGTACGCGCCCGTCGAGAACACCGCCACCACGTCCCCGGGGTGGACTTCGGGCACCTGCGCTTCCCACACCAGCACGTCTCCGGACTCGCAGCACCGCCCCGCCAGGGCCACCACCTGCTGGGGCGGGGCGTCCGGCCTCGCCGCCAGCACCGGCTCGTAGCGCGCGCCGTACAGGGCGGGTCTCGGGTTCTCGTACATGCCCCCGTCCACCGCCACGTACGTCCGCGCCCCCGGGATGCGTTTGATCGGTCCCACGGTGTACAGGGTGACCCCCGCAGGCCCCACCACGGACCGGCCCGGCTCCAAGAACAGGCGAGGCACCGGGTAGTCCGCCTCGTAGCACGCCGCCCGCACCGCCTCCGCCACCGCGGCCACGTACGCCTCCACGGAGGGCGGACGGTCCGAGGCGGTGTAGCGGATCCCCAGGCCGCCCCCGAGGTTCAGCTCCTCCGCCACGAACCCCAGCTCTGACCGCACCTGGGCTGCGAAAGACACCACCAGCTGGGCGTTCCGCTGGAACGGCTCCAGCTCCAGGATCTGGGACCCGATGTGGCTGTGAAACCCCCGCAGGCGCAGGCCCCGGCGGCGTAAAGCCTCCCCGACTGCCTGCAGGGCGGTGCCGTCGGGGATCCCGAACCCGAACTTGGTGTCCACCCCTCCCGTCTGGATCGCCCGGTGGGTGTGGGGCTCGATGCCCGGGGTGACACGCAGCCACACGTCCACCGCGACTCCCGCCTCCCGAGCGAGCCGGTCCAGGAGGTCCAGCTCGTAGAAGTTGTCCACCGCCACGCGCCCCACACCCACCCGCAGGGCGTAACGCAGCTCTTCCTCCGTCTTGTAGTTCCCGTGGAACACCACATGCGAGCCCGGCACCCCTGCCCGCACCGCGGTATGCAGCTCCCCCCCCGAGGCTACATCTACCCAGAAGCCCTCCTGGTGGGCCAGCTGGCACGTAGCCACCACGCATAGGGCCTTGGAGGCGAACACGGGCTGGCCACCCGGCGCGTGCCGTCGGAAGGCCTCGCGGTAGGCCCGCAGGTTCGCCCGGACCCGGCTCCCGTCCAGGACGTGCAGGGGCGTGCCGAAGGTGCGGGCGAGGTCGAGGGCGTCGCAGCCCCCCACGCACAGGTGTCCGTCCTCATTCCGCGGGAACTCGTCGCGCAACGCGGACCTCCTCGCCGTGATCGCCGCCAGGATAGCAAACCCTTGCGCGGGTTGGGAAACGCCCGCGGTGCTCGGAGACTCCGAGGAGCCTGTGCCGAAAACCCTCCGGGCAGACTAGCACCGGGGTGGTCTAGAATGGGCGTGGCGAGGAGGTGGGCCATGCCGGAGGCGGTCATCCTGAGCGCGGTGCGTACCCCCATCGGCCGGTTCTTGGGCGGCCTCGCGGACGTCCCCGCTCCCCGGCTCGGGGCGGTGGTAGTGCGGGAGGCGGTGCGGCGGGCGGGGGTAGCACCGGAAGAGGTGGACGAGGTCATCCTGGGCAACATCCTGTCCGCGGGGCTGGGGCAGGCGCCTGCGCGGCAGGCCGCCCGGTACGCGGGCCTGCCGGACTCCGTGGGGGCCGTCACGGTGAACAAGATGTGCGGCTCGGGGTTGAAGGCCGTGGTGCTGGCGGCCCAGGCCATCCGCGCGGGCGACGGGCGGGTGTACGTGGCGGGAGGCATGGAGAACATGAGCCGGGCCCCGTACCTGCTTCCCCGGGCCCGTACGGGCTACCGCCTGGGCCACGGGGAGGTGCAGGACTCCACGATCCTGGACGGGCTGTGGGACCCCTACCGGGACTGCCACATGGGGTCCTGCGCAGAGCTTCTGGCCGCGGAGTACCGGATCTCCCGCCAGGACCAGGACGCTTACGCGGAGCGGTCCTACCGCTTGGCCCTCCAGGCCCTGGACGCGGGCTGGTTCCGCCCCGAGACGGTGCCCGTGGAGGCGGACGGCAAGCGCGTGGAAGAGGACGAAGAGCCGCGGCGCGTGCAGTTCGACCGCATCCCCACCCTGAAGCCGGCCTTCGAACGGGACGGCACGGTGACCGCGGCCAACGCCAGCAGCATCAGCGACGGCGCCGCCGCGGTGGTGGTGGCGGAGCGGTCCGTGGCAGACCGCGTCGGGACCCGGCCCCTGGCCCGGGTGGTGGGCTACGCCCAGGCCGCGACCGCGCCGGAGTGGTTCACCATCGCGCCCGCGGCCGCCATCGAGCGCCTGCTGGAACGGGTGGGCTGGCGCAAGGAGGACGTGGACCTGTACGAGATCAACGAAGCCTTCGCCGCGGTGGTGCTGGGGGTGTGCCGCAAGCTCGGCCTCAGCCTGGACGCGGTCAACGTGCACGGGGGTGCGGTGGCCCTGGGGCACCCCATCGGGGCCTCCGGAGCCCGCATCCTCACCACTCTCCTGTACGCCATGCAGCACCGGGACGCGCGCCGCGGGGTGGCAGCCATCTGCCTGGGCGGCGGCGAGGCGGTGGCGCTGGCGGTGGAGCGGGAGGCCTAGGCCGCGGACGCCAGGACTCCCGCCCGCCGCGGTCAGGCCAGGGGCACCCACTCCACGTACCGCAGGCTCGTGTGCACGCCGGTGTAGTTCTCCGCCAGGTACCGGCGGGCCGCCTCGCTGCGGCGCAGGGCGCGCAGCTGCGCTCTCTGCATGCCCTCCTCGAAGGGGTCGTCCAGACGATGGAGGAGCTGGGTCATCCACCAGGAAAAGTGCTCCGCCTGCCACACGTGCTCCAGGCACCGCTCCGTGTACGCCCGCAGCCCCGCCTCCTCCCCCTTCCGGTAGTAGTCCGCCAGGGCCCGGCTCAGCATCACCACGTCGCACACCGCCAGGTTGAGCCCTTTGGCTCCCGTGGGCGGCACCACGTGAGCCGCGTCGCCCGCGAGGAACAGGCGGCCGTGCTGCATGGGCTCCACCACCAGGCTGCGCAGGGGAGCCAGGCTTTTCTCCAGCACCGGCCCAGGAGTCAACCGCGCGGCCCCTTCCACGCGGCGTTGTAGCTCCTCCCAGATCCGGTCGTCCGACCACTCCTCCGGGGGCTCGTCCGCCCGGACCTGGATGTAGTTGCGTGAGAGCCGAGGGGAGCGCATGCTGAACAGGGCGAACCCCCGCGGGTGGTTCACGTAGATCAGCTCGTGGGAGGCGGGGGGAGCCTCCGCCAGGATGCCCAGCCACGCGAACGGGTAGGCCCTCTGGTGCACCCGGCGGAGGGAGTCGGGGAGCGCGGCCCGCGAGATCCCGTGGGATCCGTCGCACCCCGCCACGAAGTCCGCCTCCAGGACGTCTTCCGAACCGTCCGGGGTGCGGTACACCACCCGGGGCCGGCTCTCCACGTCCTCGATTCGGACCGCCTCCGCCTCGAACCAGACCTCACCGTCGGCCTCCGACCGCGCCCGGATGAGGTCCTTCACCACCTCCTGCTGGCCGTACACGATGATGGTGTGGCCCCCGGTGAGGGCGGGGAAATCGAAGTGCAGCAGCGACCCCTCGAAGGCAAAGTTGACCCCCTCGTGCACCAGGCCCTGGCGTTCCATCCGCTCGCCCAGCCCCGCCCGGAGGAGGATCTGCCGGGTCCCGTCCTCCAGGACTCCTGCCCGCACCCGTTGCTCCACGTAGGCGCGGCTGCGGGACTCCAGGACCACGCTGCGGACGCCCACCTGGTG
>Ga0272447_1001662_pt1 | contig 13546 bp, 9 predicted proteins | sample YNPCB0133_FD_194589 | JGI IMG/M metagenome (GOLD analysis project Ga0272447, IMG submission 194589) | Hot spring microbial mat communities from Yellowstone National Park, WY, United States - YNP-CB-013-3 | ecosystem: Environmental > Aquatic > Thermal springs > Hot (42-90C) > Sediment | place... | reverse complement strand
ACGAAAGAAAACCTTGTAACGGCTCCGGAAGATACAACGCTGGAATCGGCCAGTCGGATTTTGACGGCAAATAAGGTCGAGAAACTTTTGCTGGTGGACGAAAATAACAGACTGAAGGGACTGATCACCATCAAAGACATTGACAAAATGATGAACTATCCCAACGCCTGCAAGGACAAACGTGGCCGACTGCGTGTAGGAGCAGCCATAGGGGTGTACGACTTCGAGCGAGCCGAGTCGCTTGTCAAAGCGGAAGTGGATGTGCTGGTAGTGGACTCTGCGCATGGCCATTCCGCAAACGTGCTGGAGACAGTGCGCAAAATCAAGAAAATGTTCAATATAGATGTGATAGCGGGGAATGTAGCGACTGAAGAAGGTGCGAAGGCTCTTGCGGATGCCGGTGCCGACGCGGTTAAGGTGGGTATCGGGCCAGGCTCGATCTGCACCACGCGAGTTATTTCCGGTGTGGGCGTTCCGCAAATCACGGCCATTGCCAACGCGGTCAAGGCCCTGGAAGGGACAGGCATACCGGTCATAGCTGACGGCGGCATCCGTTACTCAGGCGACATTACCAAGGCGATTGCTGCTGGTGCCCACAGCGTGATGATCGGTGGACTGTTTGCGGGCGTCGCCGAAAGTCCCGGTCAGGTCATCATTTACAAGGGTCGAACTTTCAAAGCCTATCGCGGCATGGGTTCGCTGGGAGCGATGATGTCCGGCTCCAGTGAACGCTATCGCCAGGCTGGTAAAGATCAGGATGCCACGCCGGGTAAGTTAGTCCCGGAAGGCGTGGAAGGCCGCGTGCCTTATAAGGGGCCGCTGTCTCCCTTCGTGTATCAACTGGTAGGCGGTCTGCGAGCGGGGATGGGCTACTGTGGCTGTCGCAACATCGAAGAACTACGCACGCGCACGCGCTTTATCCTGGTGACCCCGGCGTCAGTAAGGGAGAGCCATCCCCATGACATTACCATTACCCAGGAAGCGCCGAATTACAGCACCAGTTACGAATACGCCGACGCCACGGTCGAGTAAGTTTCCACTGACGACACGCTGGCTGGCCTGCGGTTGTCTTCAAACCGTGGGCGGCCTGCTAATAGTCCTGGGAGTAACCGCGTCTGCAATATACGCACAGCAACCTGTTTCTACCGGCAAAACCAACGCCCCTGCTTATCGCCTGGTTTTGCCCGATGACCAGGAAAAAAATCGCACCACCCAGCGGGAACATGCCCCAGTTTACCGCTTGGTCCTGCCGGAAGACCCACCCTCCAGGCCGTCTGAAATCCAACCGTCATCGCCAACCATAACTCAACCAGGCGACCGGTTAGACAGCCGACCTGGTTCTACTTCCGGCAACACCAACCGCAGACAGATTCCGGAGATACGTTTAGAAGCGCCTGCTCGTGCACCTGCTCAGCCGGAAATTCACCCTGCCGGTTTGCCAGCGGAAGCCTCGCCGTCGTTAGCCCCCTTGCCGGCAACTCTAATCCCAGGCCCGAGGCCGGCCACTTTGCAAGCGGGCAAAGACGAAACTGCCAAGCCGCCTCTTCCATCCGCATACGTTGAACCGCTCGAAGTGCCGGGACCGGAACGCCTGTTCCGGCTTGAATCGGAACAGCAGTTACGCGAACGTATCCGCCAGGAACAGCGCGACCACAGTTCCCGAGCCGTCTTTCCCGCGGATGTGCCGATTGCAGCTCCCGGCACGACCTACCAGGGGCGCGACTGGCCGCGATTGGTAAGTACCATCCCGGCCCCTGTTACCCGTTATCAGCCTCTCTACTTCGAGGACAAAAACGTGGAAAGGTACGGATGGGATGCCGGGATTTTCCAACCGTTTTTGTCGGCGGGCAAATTCTACCTCGACCTGGCCCTGCTGCCGTACAACCTGGGTGCTCAACCGCCCTGGTCGCTGGAATACAACGCCGGTTACGGCCTGCCCGGCGACCCTGAACCTTACCGCCTGTATTTACCGCGTTGCTCGGTTACCGGCGCGTCCCTGGAATCCCTCGCCGTCCTTGGAATCATTGCGCTACCGTAAAATTGGACCGACGTGTGCTGCGCCCGATGTACTACAGATTCGCAGGTCAATGGAATTCGGCCTGGCGCTGTCCCTAAGAGAATAGCCACCTGAGAAAGGCCCCGAAAGCTTTTCCGACAGCCACACCCACAGCTGTTCCTATGGGGCCAGCGAACCACGTGCCCAGTACAGCACCAGCTGCCATTCCCAACGTGTCGGTGACTAAAGCTTTCCGTACCCGTTGACGTTGCGCTTCCTCTAAAACAATGCGTGGCTCGGGCTGGTTGATTTCGTTCGACCCGTGAGTCGGATCGTCCGAAGGCCGTACCGGCACTAGCTCCTGTGATCGACGGTCGTGATTTTTAGTGGCCTTTCCTCCGTTTGCGCCGCCTACTTCCTGGCTCATTGCGCTTAGGAAAAAACATCGGCCACTACGGCTGGAGCGTTCTACTATTGCCGTGAACAGTTCGCCCAGCCATTCCTTCCCATCGGGTGTCTGCCTGTCAGTGTTGGATACCGGAACTGCGGGGATTGTTTCGGCTACTTTGCCGGCGTACTTTTTGATCTCCTTCTGCAACAGTTCCTGGCGGCGTTTCAAGCGATTCGCAAAGTCCTGAGGACTAACCTTGTCCGCAAACGTAAAGACGATGAACGCATGCTTCCAAAATTTTTTGCCCAGTTTCTCGGTCAGGAATTTGATGGCGTATTGCTCATCCGCTAGCACCCGCGTATCGTCAAGCCGTGTTACGTACATGACACAATCGACATCTCGCTGCTTGGATTTAAGCATATCGGCAATCTTTCGCATGTACTTATGGTTATGTTTGGAGCTAGGCAGTGCGTCGCACAAACCTGGTGTGTCAATCAGGACGAAGCTGTGGCCATTATGCTCGAAAGTATATTCGTCAACGGTAACTGTTTTTGGCTCAAATTCGTCCGTGGGAGCGACTTGCTCGCCCATGAGCGAATTGATGATGCTCGACTTGCCTACACCGGTTCTCCCTATCAACAAGAATGTGAACTGCCGCTTTCTCCTGAACGTATCGAGGAGTTTCTCGACGAAAGTTCTGACAACTTCGGCAGGGGTGTACATGCTAAGCGCTGCATCATCCTCCAAGTTGCTGGACTGCAAGCAATCAGAGTCGGCAGATGGGTAATCAGATTCGGCAGATGGGTTTGGTGCGTCGGAGTCGGTCAATTGCTTTGCCGATGCCGCATCTTTTTGTAAGTCAGCCATACCATTCTCCTTTTCCTGTGCTTCCGTCTTGACCGGGACAAACCCCGCGTTCATCTGTTGGCCGAGCCTGGAGACCATGTCCTGGTTGTCCAGACCGCTTGTCATTGACTCCGTTTTCATCTTTTGACCCTCGTTCTGATCGCCCTGGACGCCTTCCGCAGATGGCGATTGCTGGGCTGGTGTCTGGCCCTCAGTGGCGACGTGTTCGCAGCGACCTTCGCTTTGCCCTTTCTCAATTACCTCGGCAGCTTGCGCTTGGCTCGCGTTCGTGGTTTCTCGGTCCTGGATTTGGCCTTGCGCCGCCTGGCCTTCGGAGTGCGGAAATTGCGGTTGACTCGCGTTCATAGGTTCTCCTTCCTGAGTGGGATGCTCGCCAGCTGCTCGACGCTGGGCGGAACCCGTGTAGTAGCTTTCAAAGCTGGGCAGATAGCCAAATTCCGATTGACTCATTGCAAAAACTCCTTTTGACCGCTCACCGCATGAGTAAGTTTTTGTGAGCGTCCAAAGTAATAACGTGCGAGGGTTTATGCATGTGACAACTTTTCGCAGTGAATCGAAGAAATTTGCTGGACAGAATGCGTGCCGGTCGGTGTCGGGAAGCTGCTTGGGGCTATTGCAGAAAGTGGACCAAGCCCATAGGGTTGGGGCGACCCGGTTGGACAGACTCCCGGGGCCTAGAACCGGCACTATCGGCAAATTCGACGCAGTCCGATCAATCCGCAGCTCCGTTACGGATGTTTTCCCGTGCGGCCAGGCGGGCAGTGGAACACTCAGCAGTCGGCTATGACCTGGGCGATACTAAGCCAGAGCAGGTGCGTCTCGGACCTGGAAAGCAGCGAGCCAGAGCATCGCCAGGCTCGCTTTCCAAACCAACGGGCCAGCCATCCCACTTGCTTATGACCTACCGAGACGGCCTGTGCGGTAAATGGAGGATTTATGAGTCGCGGCTCAAGTAAGATGGTGGCAGTCGCGGTTCTGGTCGCCCTTGCTTCGCAAAGTTGGTCGCAGGTCACAGACACGCGACCGCTGGTTACCTCCACCACGAAAGATTTTGGTTCAGTGCCGCGCGGTGTGCTCTGTCGGCACCAGTTCACGATCCAGAATCCCTTCGACCGGCCGATGAAAATCGCCAGTGTCCGCACCTCTTGCGTTTGTGCAACTGCCAGTGTGGACAAACGCGAAGTTCCGCCTGGCCAATCGGCCAGCTTGAACGTGACCGTGGATACGGGCAAGTACGTTGGCCATCGCGTTTTCACCATCTTCGTGCTGCTGGAAGAGCCGGTAGTTCAGGAGTTGCAGTTCGTGGTCCAGGCCCTCAGCCGGGAAGACGTGTCCTTCTCGCCCAGTCAACTGGCCTTTGGTCGCATCACGCGGGGGCAAGCGGCAGAGGCTAGCGTGGTCATAACCCGTTACGGCTCGCCAGATTGGCAGATTGTCAGCGTCGAAAACGACAATGCCTACCTGCAACCATCCCTGCAAGAAATTCGCCGCGATACTTCCCAGGTGCAATACCGGTTGACGACGAAACTGCGGCCCGATGTTCCCGTCGGTTCCTGGTACGCCGAACTGTGGTTGCGCTCGAACGATGGCAATCGCATACTGGTGCCGGTTACCGTTGAAGTAGAACCGGCCCTGGTAGTTACGCCGAAAGAAGTGCATCTGGGCCGCGTTGCTGCTGGAGTCACAATAGAGCGACGAGTCATTGTCCGGGCAAGCTCTGCTTTCCGTATCCTCAAAATTTCCGCAGACGATCCGAACCTGGAATTTGTCTGGCAGCCCGATGAGAACAAAACCGTCCATCTGGTGACCATTCGCTATCGCACGCCTGCCAGTGCCGGCGAGGTGAGGCAAACCATCCGCATCGTAACTGACCTGCCAGCCGAGCGCGAGGTCGAACTGCCTTTCCTGGCTCAAGTGCAATAGCAGCCGAGCAGCAAACGGGGACATAGCGACGGCTGAGGGACGACACTGAGAAGTACTCGGCTGTGCGTTCTATAGCCCGCCTGGTGGCACCCCGGGAGACAGTGAGCGAAGGTGCTGATGCTTGCGGGGCTGATTTGCATAGTCAATCTTGCCCTGCGTCGTTACAACGGGCTGTGAAGAAACGACCGCCAGCATATCGGATGGGCACAGTACAACCCGCCCGGCGGCGGTGTTCGTCTTTCCGCACCGTGGGCTTGTCTATTCTCGTCGGCGGAGCACGAAGACCGCATCGGTAAGCCGGTCATCCAGCTGCCGAGGATGACGCCAATCGTACCAGAAATCGAACACGCTCACCAGCTGCCAGGCAGGCACACTTTGCAACAAACGAAGGAATTGTTCGCGGGTGTAGATTCGAAAAGCAAAACGGGACTCTAAACGCAGGCGCTTCCTGGGGCCGCGCACGGTCATTACCAGTCGCAACCATTCGCGGCGCTTTCGGCGATCCATTCGCTCGACTCGCAGCCGTGCGTGCAAACGCAGCCAACCCAGTCGCGCTGACCAGCGCTCTTCATCCTCTTCCGCTACGTCCAGAGGTAACAGGTGGAAACCGAGAATGTACAGGCCACCCGGCCTTACATATTCAGCCAGCAACGTCAGATGTCTGCGGGCAGCTTGTTCGCTGAGCAGATGGCGGAAGGTATTGAAGGTACAAACGGCCAGTTCCACTGATTCCGGCAAGGTGAAATTGGCCAGGTCGCCCAGTACCGGGTACGCGGTCAGGCCCTGCCGTTCGGCTCGTTGTTGAAACCAGGCCAGTGCCCGAGGGTTGCAATCCACCCCGTACACTCGATAACCGCGTCGCGCCAGCGCCAGCGAAAGTCGGCCACCTCCGCAGCCCAGTTCCACCAGCGTCTTGACCGGAATGGTAGCCAACTGCTCGAGCACTTTTTCGATAAATTGCACCTCTCGGGCAGTTTCCTTGCGGAAAAAGCTTTCGTAATACTGCGGAAAATCGTACCAGTTACCCTGAAGCTGTCGCTCCATGCCGGCCTAATTGGGGCTGAAATAGGGAGGAAAGGGAGGTGCTTCGCGCGGCATGGGCAAAGTTTCCAGTAACTTCAATTGCCGCACTGCCCGCAGTAAACCCTGAGCCCGCTGCTCCACATCGAAGGTTTCGAGGAGATGCTGCTTGACCCGCGTCGCCAAAGGCAACACGAAGGCCAGCATGTCACAGGTAACGGCCAGGGGCACCGGTAGCTCCGTCAGAGTTTCCAGCATTTCCCACAACGGATGCTCCTGCGTCAATCGCAAACGGAGTTCCCGCAGTATTTCACGCTTCAGTAACATCTGCGGGCTGAGATGATCGGCAGGCTGCAGGCACTCCACACCAATATCGGGATCAGGCATCGCCCAGCCCTTAGCCTGGCGATAGGGCGTAGTCGCCGCGATCTCGCTCTCGATGCGAAATCGGCATAAACCCTGCAAGACCAGATTGTAGCGACCATTGGGCAAACGCTCGTGTTCACGAATACGGCCGACGCATCCAACATCGTAAATCGGCGGGCGTCCCCAGTAATCAGCTTCCCAGCCGGGCTTGAGCAACACCAATGTGATCAGACCGTCGTCAGCCAGGGCGTCTTCCGTCAATCGAATGTAACGCGGCTCGAAGATGTGCAAGGGTTGCATCGCATGGGGAAACAAAACCACGTTCGGCAATGGAAAAAGCCGCACCACCCCGTCCGGATTTCGCAGCGAACCTTCGCTCATCGCTCAACCCTCGCACTCTGGTTGCGAAAGTATTCTATTTGCTGTAACTGCTCGTGGCTCACTCTGAATCCGGAAGCATATCTTCCGGTTCGGGCCAGTGCTCCGGTTCCGGTCGCAAGCGGATCTGGGGGTAACTGCCAGGTTCGTCTCGCGGGGGATTGGGTGTGTTCAGATAAGCTCGACAGGTTTGCTCCATCTGCTGCCAGAACTCGTCAATGTCCAGGCCGAGATAAACGGGACGATACGGCATCATATAACTCCGTGCGGACTCAAACAGCCGGGCCGCACCTCGGTAATTGCGATTGCTCAAATGCAACAGGCAAACCGCTGCCTGGATCAAACCCTGGTAAAAGCGTTTGGCCTCCCCGCTACTCTCCAGCCACAAACTTTCCCATACTTCATGGGCCTCGAAAAATGCACCTTCGTTGAACAAAAGCACCCCTGCCAGGTATCGCGGTTCGTAATCGTTCACTGCCAGGCTCCGTAACTATCGCTTCGATGCCGATTCAGTTGCACTGTCGGGTTGGTTGATTTCCCCGGAAGACACCCTGCCCGTTGCCGAGACGGGTGCGGATGCTGGCTCGCGTTGCAAATCCGCAGCCAGCAGGCGATGGAAATGGTAAATGCCATTTTCCCGACGGACACTGTATCGGCCGGTTTGATAGATGCCGCTGGCCAGACCGCGTTGTACTTCTTCGCAGATCTCCGCGTCTTCCTGCTGCACCCGGTCAGCTACCGCAATACTTTCCGCGTACCACCGTTCCGCCTGGGATGGGTCTTGCGGCTCGGCAAAATAAAAATCAAAAATAACCCGACAACGCTCCACGCTTAGTGGCAAAACCAGATTGGTGTCCATGTAGCCCTCGTAGGCGTTGAGCATGAAGTTGGGATAAAGCCACCAGTAAGCCGCCAGCTCGCCTTTTCGCACTGCTGCAGCGCTGGTATCTTCCCGCTGAGCATCCGGCTGTCGCATCGGACTGCTCTGCAGGCTGCAGTAAGCGAAAGTCTCGGTTACGTAATGCTGGTAATCCAGCAGCGGGGCCAGCGACCGATGCAAGGTCGGCACGTGGTAGCCGCCATCGAGGTAGTTATCAACAAAGACCTTCCAGTTGCATGCCAAATCATAAACGCGGCGGGCTACAAAACGGAGTTTTTCGAGATGGAAAATGCGCAAACGTTCTGGCATCGGGGCCAGATACTCCTGCAGAGAGACGTGAGGCTGACCGAAATGGACAAAGACCAGCGGCGGCCATTCTGCTACCTGAATGGGCACCAGCCCGTTTTCTTCACGACAGAAGTTCTCCACGCCTGCAAATTCGGGCACGCCACGCAGCTGGCCAGCCAGGTCATAGGTCCAGCCGTGATAGCGGCAACGAAAACGGTCTGCGACTCCCTGCTCGCCGACGGCTACACGAGCGGCACGGTGTCGGCAAACGTTATAAAAGGCTCGCAACACTCCATCCTCCCCCCGTACCACTACAACAGGCCGGCCCGCAATTTCCGCAGTGAAATAAGCACCAGCTTTGGCTACCTGATCCGACCGACCAGCTACCAGCCAGTGCCGGGCAAACACCGTATCCCGTTCCCAGTTCGCTAACTCCGTATCGGTGTACCAGCTGGCGGGAATACTCTCCGCTTGCTCAATCGGACGGTCTGCCCGGAAGCCCTGCAGCAATCGGTAAACGTGTGGCGTCATAGCCATTCCTCCGTGCCAGGAAACGACAGGCGGCAAGCGGTGGGTCAGAGTGTCATCATACACCAGGCAAGCAGCAATTGGCCAGCTGGCGGGCGGTCAAGCTACTGGCTCCCGCAGCGAGGACCAGTCAGACTAAGCCGACGCATAGCTCTTTTGGGCAGCGGCCAGGCCTGCCCCAAGCGTTACCGGAAAGCCCATGTCGCGCAGTACCAGCTCGATGGCGGCAATGGCAGCGAGCACGTCAAAAAAGTCTATGTATCCCATGTGAGCGATGCGGAAGATTTTGCCCTTGAGCTGGTCCTGTCCCCCGGCCAGCTTGACGCCGTACTCTTTTTCCAATCGCCGCAACAATTCCTGTCCGTCCACCTGAGCTGGGACTTTGACGGCAGTCAGCCCCTCTGCCGGTACCCGCGCGAACAGTTCCAGTCCTAACGCTTGCACCGCGGCACGGCAGGCCTGAGCAATGCGGCGATGTCGCTGCCAGATATTCTCGATCCCTTCCGCGCGGATGCGCTGTAAACTTTTACGCAACGCCCGCAAAAGCGTATGGGCTGGCGTGAACGGCGTATCGTTTTCCCGGATTTTCTCCCGTGCCTTGCGGAGATCGAAGTAGAACACCGGCGGTTGATGCCGGTTAACAGCACGCCAGCCTTTTTCGCTGACGGCGACAAAAGCCAGTCCCGGCGGCAGCATCAACGCTTTTTGCGAACCGGTGGCCAGAAAATCAATGTGCCAATCGTCCATCCGCAACTCCAGTGCCCCGGCTGAGCTGACCGCGTCCACGATGAACACCGCCTCGGTTCTGGCCACCAACGCACCCAGCGCCGCCAGATCATGTTTCACACCAGTGCTGGTTTCGCTGTGAACCGCGCAAACTGCCACCGCGTCCGGATGAGCTCGTAACGCCTGTTCTAGCTGTTCCGGTGTAACCACTTCGCCCGGCGGAACGGTCACCGCTACCGATTCCACACCAAACGCCTGCCATAATTTGTGCCAGCGTTCACCAAATTTCCCGGCCACCAGGCAAATGGCCTTCGCTCCGCGAGGAGCCGCGTGCACGAGTGCCGCCTCCATAGCACCGGTTCCGGAGCAGGTCAGCGGTAGCACGTCGTTCCTGGTCTGAAACACATATTGCAATCCCGAGACCACCTCGGCGAGAATCTGCCGCGCTTCCGGTGTGCGGTGATGCGGTACCGGTCGCGCCAGCTCCAGCAATGTGTCTTCCGGCACCGGTGTCGGTCCAGGCGTCAGTAAGCGATACTTGAACATCGCAGGCGCACCTCTGTGTTCCGAGTCGCTTGAATGATTTCGCGTGCCTGGCAAGCTCGGTCAGCTTGCTCCTGGCCCTTTACGCTGGCCGCGTCGGGCATCGAAGCGTGCAAGCCAGGCAGTGTGGCATTATAGTCCGGAACGGGGCCAGTGTTGCCGCAAATAATCGCGAGCCCGGCGAGCCATAGCCAGGCCTTCATGGCTGTGGCGACTCAGCTCCACGTGGACTCCCCCGCGATACCCGACTTCCGCCAGCAGTTGCAACACCTGCGGCACCGGTACCTCACCTTCACCAAACGGCAAGTGTTCGTGCACACCGTAACGCATATCCTCCAGGTGAACGTTCCATAACACATCCCGCCAGTGACGAATCGTATCGGAAATGGATTCGCCCTGACAAACCAGGTGCCCGATGTCCAGGGTCAGTCCGAAATTCGGATGGCCCACCGCTCGCCATAACCGTTCGAATCGCGGCATCGTGTCCACCCACATACCAGGTTCCGGCTCGAAAGCCAGCCGCACGTTATGCCGCTCAGCAGCCTCACACAGTTCCTGGCAAGCCGAAACCAACCGCGAATACAGCACCTCCTCCGGCTCTTCGGAGTCGGCTATACCCGACCAGAAACTGACGGCATCAGCCCGAAGAATAGCTGCCAGGCGGATGGCTCGCTCCAGCAAACACCACCGTCGCTTTCTCTGCTCAGCTTCCGCGTCCAGTAAGGTTGGGCGATGCTTGTGGGCTGGGTCGAGCAGGAACCGCGACCCCGTCTCCACCACACACCGCAACCCCAACCGATCCAGGCAATTCCTGATACGCCCGGCCTGACTCTGCCAGGTGGTTCGGTCAAACGGATCCAGAGCCTTATAATCCAGCGTAATTGCCACGCTCTGATAGCCAAGGTCCGCCAACAGGCGCAGAGCATCCTCCAGTCGGATTCCCGTTAGCCCGTCGGTGTTGTAGCCAAGAAGCATGAGCCCCTCCGGTTCGGGCGTCATCCTCCGCATCGCCGTTCATCACCAGCTTGCTTTCCGAGGGTTCAGTTTATGCTCCGATGCGCACCGGCAAGGATATTGGCTTCGGGAACCCCCTGGATATACCGGCTCCCGTAAAATGCTGTCTCGCTGGCGCGCAACGGCGGGGATACCGGCTTCGGGAACAGTCAACGAACAGATGGTTTCGGTTTTTCCAGGTTTTTCCGGTGATGATCCCTGAAAAAGGTAGCAGCCAGCAGCGGGCGATCAGGTCGGGAGTGTTTTTCAGGAGATAGCTCAGCGTGGCGGCAACGTTCGGTGCCCCAAACGTGTGTTCCGAAATAAGACGCTATAATCCCACCAGTAGGGCAAGTCATGCGCACGATGCAACAATCCGGTGGTTATCGGGAACTATTACTGTGCAGGCAGACATATCGGTCGGCAATACGATGCACTCGGACACTCTGGATTTGCTGAACGTCTTGCTACAAGCGGAAACCCAGAACGGTGGCGAGAGTGTGAGCGACCGGGAGTTAATCCGCCGGTTTCAGGAACAGGCCGATCAGTTCGCGTTTGCGTTACTGGTGAAGCGGTATGCCCGGCTGGTCTGGCGGGTGTGCAGCGGTATGCTTCGTCATTCGCAGGATGCCGAAGATGCATTCCAGGCGACTTTTCTGGTTCTGGCGCAAAAGCTCGGCACCATCCGCAACCGCGAGCTAGGAAGCTGGCTATACGGTGTCGCTCAACGTATCTGCTGGAAGATTCGCCGCAGCCAGGCACGACGAAAACGCTGCGAAACCCAGTATTCGCTCAACGAAAGCAACGGGGATAATGGTTCGCTCGACCAGGACGAGCTGGAGTTGCTCTACCGTGAGTTAGCGAAGCTGCCTGAACACTATCGCACACCGCTCATCCTGTGCGACCTGCAGGAAATGACCCGCCAGGAGGTGGCGAAAGCGCTACAGCTACCGGAAGGCACAGTGGCCAGCAGAGTGCATCGCGGTCGGCAATTGCTGGCCCAACGCCTCCGCCGGTACGGATGGGTGCTGGGTGCGGGTGTCTCTGGCACCATTCCTCACGCGGTGGCGGAAGTGCCGGCCAATCTGGTGGCGAATACGTCCCGACTAGCGCTGCAAATGCTCGCTGGACGAATCTCGGAATCGGCTGTACCTGCCAGCTATGCCCTGGCACAGCAAATCCTAAGGAGCATGACCATGACACGCATTGCCTTTTGGACAACCTGCGCTGCTGCGACGGCACTATTTTTCGGAGCAGGACTGATGGGCTGGTCCGTCCTGACCGCAGGGAAACAACCGTCGCCGCATGATGTCCTCATTTTCGCCGGGCATACGCCAAAAGCTGGCACGCAAGCCCAGGAAAATGACCAGCCGTCAGCCGATGGGCAGGAGCTACAGGCTCAGGCACAGCTGCCTCGGAAACCCACGCCGCGACCCAAACCGCAAGCCAAACCCGACGAGCCGAAAGCTCAACCCGGCGGGGGCATTCGCTGGCGTCAGTTGGCCGCCTGGGAAAATGTGGAGGTGCCGATTGCCCTGGCACTCTCGCCGGATCAGGAGCATTTGGCCGTGGGTAACGCTTACGGCTACGTCCAGCTGTATTCACTCCGCAAAGATGCGAAGGAAACGCCAATCACCATCCGGGAACCCAGGAATCCGCCCCGTGAATTACCGCAAGCCATACCTGCACCTGGTGGCGCTCCAGGAGCAGGTGCGTTCGGCGGAGGTGCTGGATTCCAGGGGGCAGGTATGATAGGAGGTCCGGGTATTGGTGGCGGACCGGGTGGCGGGGCGTTTGGTGGTCTGGGTGGTCTGGGCAAGCCCTTTGGACCGGGCGTGCCCTACAAAGTCGTCTCCCGTGAAGAGCGAATCTGGGACATGGAATTCTCCCCAGACGGTAAACATCTCGCCATCGCTATCGGTGCACGCAATCAGGTGCCCCGCCTCGAACTGTATTCGCTATCCCAACCAGGTGAAAAGCCCGAATGGAAACTCCAGCGAACGATTGAACTGAAGAAAGAATACGAACCTCGCCTGGTTCGTTTCACGCCCGACGGGAAACAGCTCGTTATTGCTGGAATGGGTCGCCAGCTGGCCAGCTACGATGCTGCAACCGGCGAATTAAAACAGGACTGGGCGAACCTTCTCGGCAAAAAAGAATTGTTTGAGGTGCGCGACCTGGCTGTTTCTGCGAGTGGCAAATATCTGGCGGCAACCATCCTCTGGCAGCCATCTGTTCAAAATCAAGGTAATCGAAAACCAGGCGCACCGGGCAATCAACCGCTACAGGGGTTTGTTGGTGGTGGACAGGGAGCCGGATTCGATGGCCCGCGGTTCCGTGCTTCGCTGGTCGTGTTTGATATGGAGCAAGGCAAACGTCTCTGGTCTCAGGAAAGTGCTGACGCGGTTCGGCCGTTTGCTTCGCCGGCCCTCTACGAACGAGTTGCCATTCACCCGGACGATTCGCTGGTAGCCGCTTCTTTGGGCGATGGCTATGTCACGACGCACAAGATAGCCGATGGAGCCAGGATCCAGCGCTTTTTTGCTGGCGAAACCAATGCAGACCCTGGACCTGGTGGCAACAATGTCGGTATCGGTATCGGGCCGGGTGTCCCCAATAATCCACGCCTGGCGTCTATAGGTAGCTA
>Ga0272447_1001661_pt1 | contig 13550 bp, 11 predicted proteins | sample YNPCB0133_FD_194589 | JGI IMG/M metagenome (GOLD analysis project Ga0272447, IMG submission 194589) | Hot spring microbial mat communities from Yellowstone National Park, WY, United States - YNP-CB-013-3 | ecosystem: Environmental > Aquatic > Thermal springs > Hot (42-90C) > Sediment | place... | reverse complement strand
GGCTGCGGGTATGGCGGGACAACCGGGTGATTCGGGTCTATCCGGTGGCGGTGGGCAAACCCGGCTGGGAAACGCCCCAGGGGGATTTTGTGGTGGCAACCAAGGTGCAAAACCCGGTTTGGCAGAGCTTTAGCAGCAATCAGGTCATTCCCGCCGGTCATCCCCGCAATCCCTTGGGTCGGCATTGGATCGGCTTTTGGAGTGATGGGGTGGATGCGATTGGGTTTCACGGCACGCCTTATCCGGAAACCATTGGGAAAGCGGTGAGTCATGGGTGCGTGCGCATGTACCCGCAGGATATTGCCGAATTGTTTGATTTGGTGCAAGTGGGAACGCCGGTGCGGGTGCGACCGTGATGCCTGGCAACCTCAGACCGGCAATCTGCGTCTAAACTAGAGAGTACGTCGCTTTGGTTCCCAGGTCATGAAAGCCCCAGCGCTGTTGTTGCCAGTGGTGAGTGCGGCTTTGGTCGGTGTGACGCCGGTGGGGTTAGTGGCTCCCGTAAGTGCGCAAACTCGATTTTGGGGAGATGAGCAGGTCAGTATTCAGGTGTATAAAAAGGCCAGCCCGGCGGTGGTGACGATTCGGGCAGGGAATGGGAATGGTTCGGGGAGCATTATCAGTCCAGAAGGGCTGGTGCTGACGGGGGAACATGTGGTGCGGGGGTTTACCCAGGTGCAGGTGATCACCCAGAAAGGGGAACATTACACGGGTTGGGTGATTGCCACAGACCGGCAACGGGATTTGGCGCTGGTGCGTTTAGAAGGTGTGAAAGGGCGTTTGCCAACCTTGCCTTTGGCGGATCGGGATGGGATTCAGGTGGGACAGCGGGTGTTTGCCATTGGCAGTCCCTTTGGTCTGGCGGGCACGTACACGACCGGCATTCTCAGCCGTATTGCGCCCAATGGGGATTTACAAACGGATGCGGCCATTAACCCGGGTAATTCGGGTGGCCCTCTATTGAACTCGCGCGGGGAGTTGATCGGGGTCAACCGTGCTATTCTCAGCCCTGGTCCCCTGGCGGGCAATATCGGCATTGGTTTTGCGACCAGTGTGCTTCAGGCGCGGGAATTTATTGCCCGAAACCGAAACAATCCCAGTCCGACCATGGCCCAGCGTCGGGAACCGCCCCGTACCCAGGGGATACGATTGGGGGTGGCGCTGGACCCGGAAACCCTGACCATTCGGGAGGTGGAACCCAATTCTCTGGCGCAGTGGATTGGGTTGCGGCCTGGGGATCGCCTGTTGGCCGTAAACGGTCGTCCCCTAGAGCATCCGGCAGAATTGCGCGCTTTTTTGGAACGGCAGCCCCGGGCGATGGTGTTAACGGTGGCCCGTCAGGGGCAGGTGGCGGATGTGTTCATCCAGTTTTAGGTCATGCAAGCAACTCCTATCCATGAACTGCTCTATCACACGGCACCGGATACCCCCGTGTTGGCCCAAGGTTGGGTGCGCACCCGGCGAGAACTGAAGGATTTATGTTTTTTGGAACTCAACGACGGCAGTTGTCTGGCGAATTTGCAGGTGCTGGTGCCCAAAACCTCGCCCCTGTATTCCTTGGCGGTCGGGTTGCACACCGGGGCAGCGGTTGCGGTTCAAGGTCTATTGGTGGCATCTCCGGCCCAAGGCCAACGGGTAGAGTTGCAGGCGGAAGCGATAACCCTCTACGGCGATGCGGACCCGGAGAGCTACCCGCTGCAAAAAAAACGCCATTCCTTTGAGTTTTTGCGCACCATTGCCCATTTGCGTCCCCGTACCAACACCTTTGGCGCCGTGATGCGGATACGGAATCACTGTGCGATGGCCATTCATCAATTTTTTCAGGAACGGGGCTTTGTGTGGGTGCATACCCCGATTTTGACCGCCAGTGATTGTGAGGGCGCTGGGGAATTGTTCACGGTCACCCGTTTTGATTTGCAACAGCCCCAGGCGATTCCGCGCAATGAGCAGGGAGTGGTGGATTTTCGCCAGGATTTTTTTGGACGTCCGGCCTATCTGACGGTAAGTGGCCAATTGGAAGCCGAAATTATGGCTATGGCCCTGAGCAAAGTCTATACGTTTGGCCCTACGTTTCGGGCGGAAAATTCCAATACGTCTCGGCATTTGGCAGAGTTTTGGATGGTCGAGCCGGAGATGGCTTTTTGTGATTTGCCAGGGGATATGGACCTGGCGGAAGCCTTTTTGCAGTACGTGTTTGCCTATGTGTTAGATAAAGGCATTCGTGATTTGGAATTTTTCCGGGAACGGATTGACCCTACGGTGATTGAGACGGCAGAACGGATATGCCAGCAACCTTTTGAGCGCTTAAGTTACACCGAAGCGATTGCCCAATTACAAAAATCGGGCAAAACCTTTACCTATCCCGTCGCCTGGGGGGTGGATTTGCAATCGGAACACGAGCGGTATTTGGCCGAGGAATGGTGCCGCAAACCGGTGATTATCTACGACTATCCGGCGGACATCAAAGCCTTTTATATGCGGTTGAATGCGGATGAAAAAACCGTGGCGGCGATGGATGTATTGGTGCCGCGGGTGGGGGAATTAATCGGGGGTTCCCAGCGGGAAGAACGGTATGACGTTTTGTACAAACGTTTACAGGAGCGGGGTTTGAACCCAGAAAGTTACTGGTGGTATTTGGATTTGCGCCGGTATGGGAGCGTCCCCCATGCGGGTTTCGGTTTGGGGTTTGAGCGGTTAATTCAATTCATAACGGGCATGGGCAACATTCGGGATGTGATACCTTTTCCCCGTACCCCGGATGGCATTGATTTTTAGCTCGTCCGCCGGGAAGCCCCGCCCTCTACCCGTGAGCGCTTCGCGCTGCTGACGCAAAAGGCTGAGGGTCGGGATGAAAGGCAGTCTTTGTGCGATACTTGTGACGGCTGTGCAAAACGGCGTTGCCGGAATCTGCTACAGCTACGCGCTAGGGTATTCCATGTCTGCGCGTGAAGGGTTTTGCAACCCGATGAAGCGAGAAGCCTGCGCTGTACCTGTCAGCGACGGGAGTAGGTCACTCGGTCAATCGGTGCGTTCTTCGATGGGAATGTAGGGTAGGTTGTGGGCACCGACGTAAATTTGCGTAGGGCGGAAAATGCGATTGTGATTCAGTTGTTCTTTCCAATGGGCCAACCAACCGGCGACCCGCGCCATGGCAAATACGGGGGTAAATAAATCGTTGGGAATGCCCAATTTGCGATAGACCAAACCGGAGTAAAAATCCACGTTGGGATAAATGCCTTTGTGTCCCAGCCGATCCACCACCACCCGCTCGATTTCTAGGGCAATGTCGTAGTAGGTGTCTGCCCCGAATTCGGCGAACAATTCCTTAGCGAGATTTTGCAAAATCGTAGCGCGGGGGTCCTTGACCTTATATATCCGATGACCAAAGCCGGGAATACGGGCTTTTTCCGCCAGTAACCGGTCAATGTACGGTTCTACCCGATCCACGGACCCGATTTGTTCAATCATTTGCATCACGTCTTCGCTCGCTCCCCCGTGCAATGGCCCGGCCAGGGTTCCCACTGCCGAAGCTACCACGCCGTAGGGGTCGGTCAGGGTGGATGCCGTCACCATCGCCGCAAAGGTAGAGGCATTGATCGTATGTTCAGCGTGCAGGGTTAAACACACATCCAACACCCGGGCTTCCAAAGGGTGGGGCACCTGTTCCCGCAGCATGTAAAGGAAATTGGCGGCATAGTTTTGGTCGTCGCGGGGCTGCACCGGGTCATTGCCCTTGCGAATGTGCTGGAAGGCGGCCACCATCGTGGGGATTTTTGCCAACAGCCGCACCACTGCCGCCCGAATGTACTGGGGGTCATCCAAGGCCCGCCGGGAGTAAAACAGCCCCAAAGCCGCTGCCGAAGCTTGGAGTGCATCCATCGGGTGCCCGCTTTCGGGAAAACATTTCATCATGTCCCGGATGCGGTATTTCACCCGCCGGTGGTAGGTGATTTCGCGCTCAAAGGCCTGCAATTCACTCGCCGTTGGCAACACCCCCCAAATAAGCAGGTAGGCCACCTCTAAAAAATTGCTTTTGGCCGCCAATTCTTGAATGGGAATCCCCCGATATTCCAAAATGCCCTGCTGACCATCCACGTAACTAATGCTAGACTGGGTAACCGGCACGCCTTCGAGCCCCGGGCGGTATTCACAGGCAAATGTGGTCATACGGCGCTGATGACAGGACCTTCAATCTGCCCATTATAAAGCGCCTGGTTCCGGGGACTGGGCACCAGGGACTACCGTCGCCGGGCAGCTCGCAATTTGGCGGAGCGGGAACGGGGATTGTGTGCCTGTTCCTGGGCACTGGGGGTAATAGGTTTAGGTGTTAACAGTTCCAGCCGTGCATCCCGACGCAACGCCCATTTCACCAGCCGGTCTTCCAAACTGTGAAAACTGATGACCACCAAACGCCCCCCCGGTTTCAGCCAGTCGGGTGCCCGTTGCAAAAACCGTTCCAAACTCTCTAACTCCCCATTCACCGCCACCCGCAAAGCTTGAAAGACCTGCGTTGCCGGGTGTATCCGTCCGTAGCGCACCTTGGGTGGCACCGCCTGACGGATGGTTTCGGCCAAGGTCAACGTATCGCTAAAGGGACGGTTTTGCACCATCCGCCGGGCAATGCGGCGAGCAAAGGGCGTTTCCCCATAGCGACTCAGTAGGGCTACCAATTCCGTCTCGCTGCTGTGGTTGACCAGGGTGGCTGCGGTCAGGGTTTGCCGTTGGTCCATGCGCATATCCAAAGGCCCGGCATGGCGAAAGCTAAACCCCCGCTCCGGGGTATCCAAATGCAGGGAACTCACCCCTAAATCCGCTATAATCCCGTCAAATTCCCCCCCTGGATATTCGCTGAAATTCCCCTGCCACCAGGTCACCGGATAACCCCGCAATCGCTGCTGGGCCAAGGACAAAGCCTGGGCATCCCGGTCAATTGCCGTCAGGACAATGCCCGGCGTTTGTAGCAATAATTCACTGTGCCCCCCTAAGCCCACCGTCGCATCCAGAAAATGTTTCCCCGGTGCAGGTTGCAGGTAGTCCAACACCGCCTGGGGCAGTACAGGAATATGCCCTTTATCCGGTATCATTAGCTACAAGTCCTCCCTCAGAAGCAATGATAGAACAGCAGGGTTGGCTCATTTCCGTCCCTTGCCTTTGAGGAGTGTTATGAAGAAGATCGAAGCGATTATCCGACCGTTTAAGCTCGATGAGGTAAAAATTGCCCTGGTCAATGCGGGGATCGTGGGCATGACCGTATCGGAAGTGCGGGGATTTGGCCGCCAGCGAGGGCAAACCGAACGGTATCGGGGTTCGGAATATACGGTGGAATTTTTACAAAAACTCAAACTGGAAATCATCGTGGAAGATAGCCAAGTGGATTTGGTAGTGGACAAGGTGATTGCGGCGGCCCGCACGGGGGAAATTGGGGACGGTAAGATTTTCATTTCTCCGATTGAGGGGGCGATTCGGATTCGCACGGGCGAACGGGATGCGGAAGCCGTATGACACTCCAGGCGGGCATTGCCGGGTTGCGGGGGACGGTGGACCAGCAGGAAGCCAATCTCAATCCAGCGACCCTTCTTAGCTATGCCCAGGCGTTTGGGGTGTGGGTGAAACAAACCTACCCCCGACCGACGGTGGTGTTGGGACGGGATGGCCGCAATTCGGCCCCAATGGTGGCGGATGTGGTGCGGGCGGGCTTGGTGAGTGTGGGCTGTCGGGTGGTGGATTTGGGTTTGACGTTAACGCCGACGGTGCAATTTACCCTGCGCCAGCAGGCCCATATCCACGCCGGGGTGATGGTCACCGCCAGCCACAATCCCCCCCAGTGGAATGGGTTAAAGTTTCTCAACGACCAGGGTTTGTTCCTGTCGGCGGCGGATTGGGAAGCCCTGGAAACCTGTCGCCGGGAGTTGTGCGCCCCGGAATGGCCCCTGGATCAGGTGCCTGGGGTGGTGACGCTCCCCGATGCGTTTACGGCCCATCAGCAGGCGGTGTTGCGCATCTTACCCACTGCGGCCATTCAAGCCCGGCGGTTTCGGGTGGCACTGGATGCCTGCAATAGTGGGGCGGTGCTGTGGCAGGAATTTTTGACGGCGTTGGGGTGCAAGGTGGTGGCCTGTCATACGGAATTGCATGGGTATTTCAGCCGGGAGCCGGAACCCCTGCCTGCCCATCTGGAGACCCTGAAACGCCTGGTGCGGGTGGCCCACTGTGACCTGGGGTTTGCTGCGGACCCGGACGGGGATCGGTTGGTTTTGGTGGATGAGCGGGGGGAAGCGGTCAACGAAGAACATACGGTGGTGTTGTGCGCCCGGGAGCGGTTGAGCCGTTATCCCAACGGTACGCTGGTGGTGAATACGGTGACGACCCACGCTCTGGAAGCGGCCTTTCCAGAAGCCAAAATCGTCCGCACCGCCGTTGGGGAAATGCATGTGGTCGCTGGCGTGCAAACCCATGAGGCCATTTTGGGCGGCGAGGGAAGTGGCGGCATTATCGTTCCCCAGGTGCATTTGGCGCGAGATGGCATGGCGGCAATGGGCCTCATTCTCAGCCTGCTGGCAACCACCGGGTGTTCCCTTTCTGCCTTGATCCAGCAAATTCCCCCCTGGCGCAGTGTGAAATGCCAATTGGCCTTGACCGGCGATACCCGCTCCCGCCTGCGTACCCTGTTGCGACATTGGCAAGAGGAAGGGCCGCAGCTAACCATTCAGAACCAGCACATCAGTTTCCGCCACCCCGAGGGGCAACTTAGTTTGGCATGGACGGGCAACGAATTGCTCCTGCACACCGATTTTCCCCACGTCGGCACCCACACCACCCGGGCACACCATCCCGAACTGGGGCAGCTCTGGCAACGGTTTGACCCCAATCAGGTTACGCTGAGCACGACCGATGGGATCAAACTCAGCACACCCCATGCCTGGTTCAGCCTGCGCCCTGCCAACACCGAACCCATCCTGCGGTTGACGGGGGAATACCGGGAGTAGCCGACCCGCTAAATCCCCAACCGTTGCAGGAGTGGTCGTCCCTGCTGGGTAAACTGGGTTGCCTGTTCCCGCAAAAAAGCCAAGGTCGCCTCTGGCGTATCCAACGTTTTGCCTTCGTGAGTCAGTTGCAGTCCCCGCCGGGAAAGAATCTGCCAGACAAATTCCACCAGGGGTTGCTGCCGTTGCTCTGCCAACAAAAACAGCAAATCCAGATGGGAAACCTTGACCCCATTGCCGATCAAGGGACTGGCTAAAAACTGCACATCCCCTGCCAGTTCTGCCCGTTCCACAATCACTCGGTTAAAGCGCTCTGTCGTCAACAACCCGCCCTCACCCACCACCAGATGGGCATACCCCAATCCCATCAGGACAATCAACGCCTGACCAATCTGCGGCAATGTGATGCCCTGGGGAGCCAAACGTGCCAGCAATTCCGCTACCGTCACCGGCCCCTGCGCCAACTGTTCGACCAGCGGCTGGTACAAACTGGCCTGCAATTGCACCTGTCCTGCGGTCGTTTGATGTTCCAACTTCACAAGCTGCGGCACAACCGTCAAGACAAACGCCATATTTTGTAGTATCTGGGCCTGGATTTCCCCACTCATCCCGACCGGCCCCCGCACGTACACATCCCGGCGGAACTGGGTATTGAGGTAAAAATCCCGCACCAATTCCCGCAACACGGGGTCACTCAGGGTGGCCAAATGGTTGATCGCCGCTGGGGGCAAATGAAACGCATCCACATGATCCAACAAATGCGCCGAACCTACGTAGGTCAACTTGGCATTGGCCATGTCCGCCATGACTTCATCCACGTACATGGGATGCCAGTGTTCATTAAAAAATTCATGCACCAGATAATGCACATCCTGAGTTTTCAAGTGTTCCAACCGGTTGGCAAGCCAGGGGTGTTGAAAATATGCAGCTTGATTCGTTTTTAACAATTCCAGCAACTCCAAAGCCATTTTTAGGCGTTCTACTGCCACTCCACTGGTTCGCCCCCCGTAGAATTGGATGAGTTTTTGAATGGGTGCCATCACGCCCCAGCCCGGCAGGGTGTTGTAGGATACATAGACCACGCCACCCACTTTCAGATGTTTTTGGAGAAATGCCTGAATTACCTGGCGATTTTCAGGACTAATCCAACTGTAAATTCCATGCAGACTGATGAAATCAAAAGGGGGCAAATCCGCTGCCAAATACTCCTGAAAACTCTGGTCGCTAAAAGTTACATTGGTCAGCCCCGCCGCCTTTGCCAGGTCCCGTGCTTGATAGATGTGGGTGGGATTGAAATCGGTGGCATAAAATTCGCCCTGGGGGTAAGCCGCTGCCAGCAAATTGGTGGTTAACCCATGCCCACAGGCCAATTCGCAATAGGTAAAGGGTTGATCCAGGGGGGGAAATTTAATCTGTTTAGCAAGCAAACACAGGGTCAAATTCGCAGGACTGAGATGGTGATAGAACCCTTGCGTGTAGGGAATTTCTGTGACATAACCTGCCTGCCAACGTGATCCCATATCGTTTCGGGGATAGCCTCACTCTTTAGGATAAACCATGCCCTCACACCAGGGGAATAGCCTGATTTTGGTTGGCTTGCCTACTTGCATGCAAGGCTGGGCTAAGTGTTCACGAAAAAGTGCATTCCGTACAACAGGGTGCAAGTATTCCCCAATACGATTCTGGTCCCAAAACTAGGGGCATTCATACCTTTTTTAGGACACTCGTGCCGACAGAGCCAAATCCCGAAATTGGGCGCTCAGTTCCGTGTGTTCCCAGGGCAAATCCAAATCCAGACGTCCGAAATGGCCATAGGTTGCCACATCCTGGTAAAACCGTCCGCCCCGCAATCGTGGCAGGTGACGCAGGTTAAACTGCCGGATCAAACCTTCAGGCCGCAGCTCCACATGGGTTTGAATGAAATCCAAAAGTAATTCCTCTGGCACCCGACCTGTACCAAACGTTTCTACCAAAATACTGACCGGGCGGGCCTTGCCGATGGCATAGCTCAACTGCACCTCACAGCGCCGTGCCAACCCAGCCGCCACAATATTTTTCGCCACAAACCGACAGCCGTAAGCCGCCGACCGATCCACCTTGGTCGGGTCCTTGCCAGAAAAAGCACCCCCCCCATGCCGGGCATAGCCCCCGTAGGTATCCACAATAATTTTCCGCCCCGTCAGCCCCGAATCCCCGCAAGGGCCACCCGTAACAAACTGCCCCGTAGGATTGACCAAAAACTTGGTGTGGGCATCTGGGCGCACCCGGTCGTGCTCAAACACCGGCAGAACCACCACTTCCCACAGGTCACTTTTAATCTTGGCCTGCACCGCCTCGTTGCTCGTATAGCCATCAATCGTGGGGTCATGCTGGGTAGAAATCAAAATCGTATCAATCCCCACTGGCTGAAAATCCTCGTAGATCACCGTCACCTGGGTTTTTCCATCCGGGCGCAGATAGGGCAGCGTACCCAGCTTGCGTACCTGTGCCAGCCGACGCGCCAAACGATGCGCCAGGGCAATGGGCAAAGGCATCAATTCCGGCGTTTCATCGCAGGCAAAACCGAACATCAACCCCTGATCCCCTGCTCCCGTTTGATCCAAGGGGTCCAAACTGCCATCGTGACGCCATTCCAGAGCTTGGTTGACGCCTTGGGCGATTTCCGGGGATTGCACATCCAAAAAAACCTGCACTTGGCACTGGTCACTGCAAAAACCGTATTCTGGATTGGTGTAGCCAATTTCGGCAATTTTGCGCTTCGCCAAGTGCGCATAGAACTCATCGTTGACTGCCACCTCAGTTTTCAATTCCCCCAGGATAAACAGGTGGTTATTTTTCACCACCACTTCCGCCGCAACCCGACTCAGGGGGTCCTGGGTGAGCAATTCATCCACAATCGCGTCCGAAATCTGGTCACAAATTTTATCCGGGTGACCTTCCGTGACCGACTCCGATGTAAACAGGTAACGCCGAGGCAAGGGTTTTACTCCAGCAGTCATTTAGTCATCTAGGCTACCAGAGGCTTACCCCCATCGGCAATTGGACCCAACCCCATACCCGCCCTAACGAATGGCAAAACCCCTGCCTACCGGTTCTGCATAGGGGGCGACCACCACCTCCGTTACCTGAGCCAACGCCGGCCCCTGGTGACACCAATCCACCATCTTTTGCACCGCCGCCGCTTCTCCGGCAAACACCGCCCATACCCGTCCATCCGGCAAATTCTGCACCCAACCATCTAGCCCCAAAGCCAACGCCTGCTGTCGGGTGGCCATACGATAACCTACCCCCTGCACCCGCCCAGAAATCCACACCTGTACCGCTTCCGCCTTCGGTGCCATAGACTGCCGCCATTCAGCAAATACAGTAGAATAATACTCGACTGATTGCCAATTTAGTGGTCGCGAGAACAGGTTAGGTAACCATGCGGGAACAAGGAGCCATTACCGTTCACACGCAAAATATTTTTCCCATCATCAAAAAATCCCTCTATTCGGATCACGAAGTTTTTTTCCGGGAGCTGGTTTCCAACGGGGTAGATGCCATTCAGAAACTCAAAATGGTGGCTTATGCCGGGGAAACAGAACTGGGTGATTTTCAACCGGAAATCCATATCACGATTGATAAAGAAAAACGCACCCTAAGTATTACTGACAATGGTATTGGCATGACCGCCGATGAGGTGAAAAAGTATATTAATCAGGTGGCTTTTTCCAGCGCTGAGGAATTTATCCAGAGATACCAAGGGGGGGACCAGCCGTTAATTGGTCATTTTGGCCTAGGCTTTTACTCCGCCTTTATGGTGGCACAAACGGTAGAAATTGACACCCTTTCCTACAAAAAAGATGCCGAAGCCGTCCATTGGACCTGCAATGGTTCACCGGAATTTACACTAGAATCTTCAGACCGCACAGCCCGGGGTACGACAGTTACGCTAACGCTGTTAGAGGGAGAAGAGGAGTATTTAGATCCCCAACGCATCCGCCAACTGGTGAAAAAATACTGCGATTTTATGCCAGTGCCCATCAAGTTGAATGGGGAAGTGTTGAACCGGCAAAAAGCCATTTGGCGGGAATCGCCCAGCAATCTCACAGCCGACGACTACCAGGAATTTTACCGTTATCTCTATCCTTTGCAAGAGGAACCCCTGCTCTGGGTGCATCTGCAAACCGATTATCCGTTTTTGCTCAACGGGATTTTGTATTTCCCCAAAATGCAGCCGGATATTGATGTGACCCGCAGTCAGATCAAACTCTTTTGCAATCAGGTTTATGTGAGTGACCATTGCGAAGAGATCATTCCGCGATTTTTACTGCCCATGCGCGGGGTGATTGACAGCCCTGATATTCCCCTCAATGTTTCTCGCAGCGCCCTGCAAATGGATCGCACTGTGCGGCGAATTGGGGATTTCATTGCCAAGAAAGTGGGGGACCGTTTACAGGAATTGTACCAAAATGATTTCGCCCAATACACCAAAATCTGGCCGGATTTAAGCCTCTTTGTCAAATACGGTTGCCTGCACGATGAAAAATTCAAAAAACAGGTTCAGGATATTATCATCTACCGAACCACTGCCGAATTATCTGCACCAGGAGAAGGAGATGTGGGGCAAGAGGGCGGCAACAAATACCACTACACCACGCTCAAGGATTACTTAGAGCGCGCTAAAAATCGCCATGCCAACCGGGTCTTTTATGCCACCGATGAGGTCGCCCAAACCACTTACATTGCCCTGCACAAGAATCAAGGTTTAGAGGTCTTGTTCCTAGATAGCTTTATTGACACCCACTTTATTAGCCACTTGGAGCGAGAATATACCAATGTGAAATTTATGCGGGTGGATGCGGACCTAGATGCGAGTTTGATTGATACCAACAAATCCGCCGAAATTGTTGACCCCAAAACCAACAAAACCCGCTCCGAATTGGTACAGGAACTCTTCAAGAAATATCTGGACAAACCCAAAATCACCATTCGTACTGAGTCATTAAGTGGGGATGCACCACCGGCGATGATCCTGTTACCGGAAGCCATGCGTCGGTTGCGGGACATGACGGCCCTATTACAGCAGCAAAAAGTAGAATTTCCCGAAGAGCATACGCTGGTCATTAATACAGCTCATCCTCTGATAGAAAACTTAGTTCATTTAGCGCAGGGGAGTGTGATTATTTCCGGTAGTGCAGATTCTGCTCGGCAGGAATTGGTTAAAAATCTATGTCAACACATTTACGACTTGGCGCTCATGGCCCAAAAAGGATTTGACCCAGAAAGCATGAAGACCTTTTTAGACCGGGCCAGCATGGTACTCACCCGCCTGACGACACCGGGAACAGTTTAGTTGGGGGAGATAGGGTTATCTTGGATAGAAAATTCACCGGTTCTGAGGACACAGCCATGCCTAGGGATCGTTGGCTCCTCAATGGTGCATGGAAATGAGGAGACACCCACCCCCAAATTATTACAAAAAACGAGCGGCTCTGGCCCCCAAAGCGGCCTATGTTCATATCCCTTTTTGCCAACAAAAGTGCCATTATTGCGATTTCCCAGTTGTTGTTGATCACAAGCCCGATTCCCGACATCGGTCCAAGTATTTAGAAATGTTGCGCTGGGAAATTAAGCTCACACCTTCCCGCCAACAGCCCTTAACTTCGGTCTTTTTTGGGGGCGGCACACCTTCTTTGCTAACTCCAGCAGAGTTGGGGCAAATTTTACAGGCTTTACGTGAGCAATTTGGCTTGGCAGAAGATATAGAAATTTCCTTGGAAGCGGACCCGGGTACGCCTGGCATACACTACCTTGAAGACTATCGAAAGCTAGGGGTGAACCGTTTGAGTTTAGGGGTGCAAAGTTTTATCCCTGAGTTACTTCAGGTGAGTGGCCGTACCCACACGGTTGAAGACATAGAAACGGCCATTCATCGCATCCAAGCCTGTGGTTGGGAAAATTGGAGTTTAGATTTGATTCAAGGCTTACCAGGACAAACGTTAGAACAGTGGGAATTCAGTTTGCACAAAGCTGTAGCAGCCCAACCTAAACATATTTCGGTCTATGATTTAACCCTGGAACCCAAAACCCGTTTCTATCGGGATTACCCGGCAGATTCCCCGGTTTTACCTGGAGAAGAATTGACCGCCAAGATGTACTGTTTGGCCCATGAATTTTTAGAAAAGCATGGTTATAGGCACTACGAAATTTCCAATTATGCTCAGCCTGGCTACCAATGCCGTCACAACCTAACCTATTGGCACAACCAACCCTATTACGGCTTTGGTTTAGGAGCTACGAGTTACTTTGACCAAGTACGCTTTGAACGGCCTAAGCAACTCAGAGCCTATTACCGATGGGTGGAAGAACAGGCCATTTTCGGCACGATTGAAATGCTGGATTACCCTCTCAGTACCAAAGAGCAACTCATTGAGAGCTTGATGTTGGGATTGCGCCTGCGAGAGGGCATTCATTTAACCCAATTACTTAAGCCATTTCCTACTCATGTGAAAACCCTGGTTGAAGATTTGATTGTGGGTCAGTTGCGCCGGTTCGAGGCCGAGGGATGGGTCGGTCACAAAC
>Ga0272447_1001659_pt1 | contig 13554 bp, 12 predicted proteins | sample YNPCB0133_FD_194589 | JGI IMG/M metagenome (GOLD analysis project Ga0272447, IMG submission 194589) | Hot spring microbial mat communities from Yellowstone National Park, WY, United States - YNP-CB-013-3 | ecosystem: Environmental > Aquatic > Thermal springs > Hot (42-90C) > Sediment | place... | reverse complement strand
GCGCCGCGGCATCAAGCGTAGGGTAAGGGCTTGTGCATCAGGTGAAACGGCCTCTAGGGCATATGTAGGATCTGCACTGCCAAGTATCTTTTGCGGTATTTGCGGCCAGCTGGCTTCACCCATAGGACTGGGTAGGTAGCGGGTAAGCAGGCCGACAAGGCGCTCAATGGCGGCTGAGAAGCGTGCCCGGTCTTCTTCGATGACCAGCGACATGCGCCGCTCTTCAGCGGCGGCGTTTTGCAGACGCTCCTCCAAGGTTCTGATCTCACTCGCGCTAAGGTTCTGTCGCCGGGCCTCCTCGAGCGCCCGGTGTAAGGCCTCGAGGCTGGGCCCGCGCGGACTGGTGCGCAGTGAGCCTTCGCTTTCGAGGATGCGCCGGGCAAACCGCCTTATGTAAGGTACAGTTTCCTCGGGCGGAAGCTTGAGCTTAGAGGGTAAGGCGAAGGCCTCACGGAACAGCTCCAGCAGCAGGTTTTTAGCAATGGTGAGGTTATCGTACTGGATTCTGGGGTCTGATACACTGGGAATGGGATGGGCAAGCGTGAAGCGCGAAAGGTTATAGTCCTGCGAAAAAAGGGGGCTCTTAGAGTAGGCCTCGAGGTTTTGTAGAATGGCGAATGCCATGCGCAGCTCATCCCGTTTGCCGTGGTTGAGTGTTTTTGCCGCACGCAACAGATCGCGCTCGAGGTAGCTCCAGTACAGGGCCTCGGTCAGTCGGCCCAGGGCTTCTTGCTCGGGACTGACTAAGCTCTGTTCATCTTCGATCACAATCGCACTTAGGTCGGGGGTGCTGCCCTGCTCTACCACGGCCTGGCGTCTAGAACGGTGGGCCTTGAAGCGCCCGTCAATATCCCGAAACTTTTTGGCTAGGGGACCTGGCAGGTTCGACTGTATCAAAATTTGGCGCAGGCGGGTGAGACCGGCCATACCTCCTTTAGGCTCGTTGCCCGCCACGAGATCATCTACCTTATACTCATACAGCTCGAGCAATTCGACCAGGCCTATCTTCATCCAAAAGGTATTATAAGGTGTCATGCGATTGGCGCGGCTCGAAATTGCCACAGAATCCAACATCGGCAGACGGCGCCGGAGCAACGAGGACTTTCATCGTGTGGCCGTGCATTCTACGCCTGCCGGAAACCTGGTGTTGCTGGCCGTAGCTGATGGGATGGGTGGGGCTGAGGCTGGCGAACTGGCCAGCAAGCTGGCCATTGAGGGGGTTAGTGCAGCGGTCAAATCCTATGCTGAGCACGCGGCAACGGGCCGTCCAGGTGTAGGTCTCAACCTGCTTATGGACAAGGCCTTCAAGCTCTCCCAAAGGCGCATCTTGCAGGAAGGTGAGCGGGTACCTTCGCGCAAAGGTATGGGCACCACGTTAACCGCGGTCATACTTACCGAGTGGAACCGGCAAGCGGTAATTGGACACGTGGGTGATACCCGGGCTTACCGATACTCCTCAGGCCGCTGGACACTTCTTACCCAGGATCATTCCTGGGTAGCTCAACAGGTACGCCAGGGCATGCTAAGCGCTGAGCAAGCCAAGAACCATCCCTGGAAACACATGCTCACTCAAGCCCTGGGGCTCTCTGACGTCAAGCACGACATCACCTCGGTGGTTTTTGCCCCGGGCGAGGTGTTGGTGTTGGCCACCGATGGCTTATACGGGCTGGTGCCTCCAGAGGAGTGGAGTATCGGTGGCGACCTTCAATCGTCGGTTGAAAATTGGGTGGCAAAGGCCCTGGTGCGGGGCGGCACCGACAACATCACAGTTGTAGCAGCGAGGTTTAGATGAGTTACCTGCTGGCTTTACTGTTGGTTGCTATCTCTACCGCACTAATTCTACGTCTGGGGAATATTTGGCCTATGCTGATTTTGATGGCCCTTGTGTTGGGGGGGTTGGTGGTGCTGGGGGCCCAACCTTGGATGCTGGCCGCCGCTTTTTTGTTGGGTTTGGGCGCCATGTGGGTTCCCCGGACCACCCGAGTCACCTTCAGACCACGTCCCAGACCAGCGCGCCGAGCCGCCAAGAGCAGAAAAAACCCTAAGGTTTCGAGCTCGAATGGCATTACTGGCCTCGAGGCCATGTATGAAATCCAGGAGAAGATCGGCATTGGGGGTATGGCCACAGTTTACAAAGGACGTAGCAAAAAAGACGGACGCTTAATTGCCCTGAAAATTCCCCAGGAAAAATACGTGGGAGACCCGCGCTTTGTGCGGCGTTTTCATCGTGAGGCTGAGCTGCTGGCCCACCTCGATCACCCCAACATTGTCAAGGTATATGACCATGGCAACCAAGGTGACACCCACTATATTGCGATGGAGTTTCTCGACGGTGAGGGGCTTGACCGACTTATCGAAAGCAAGCGTCTTTCCATTAAAAGTACCGTACAAATAATGAGCCGGGTGGCTGAGGCCTTGCAGCACATCCATGCCCAAGGCATCATTCACCGCGACATCAAGCCTGGAAACATCATGGTGTTGAAAAATGCCCTGCGCGAGGACGGCAGTGTGGATCCAAGGGGGGTGCGCCTGATGGACTTTGGCATTGCCGCGGGCAAGGTGTTGACCCGCCTGACCATCACCGGTGCCCGTATCGGAACCCCAGTCTACATGAGCCCAGAGCAGGCCAAGGGCCAACGTATCGACTATAAGTCGGACATCTACAGCTTTGGGGTGGTGTTCTATGAGGCCCTGTGCGGACAGCCCCCATTCCAAGGCGCCTATGAGGCGGTCATTCACCAGCAGATCACCCAGATGCCCACCCCTCCTAAGCAGGTAAACCCTGAGATTCCCCAGGCGCTTTCCGACCTGATTTACCGCATGCTGGAGAAAGACCCGGAGAAGCGGCCAAGCCTGGAGGTGGTGCTGGAAGTGCTGCGAGGGTCATGGGAGGAAGACCCAGGCCTGACTGCACCCTACTACCTGGCCCTGGCGGTCGAAACCAAAAAGGGCACCTTACGGCTGATGGACCTGAACGGCACCCTGATGCGCATGTGGAGTGGGGTGGGTAGCGGACGGGGTATGTTTCCATCTCCCCCGCTGGCTCTGGCTGTAGACAAGGATGGGGGTTTTTGGATCAGCATATTTGAGTACGGCGGGGGGACGGTGCGCCTGATTCACCGCTTTGATGTTGAGGGCGAGATTACCCACTCCATTGCACCTTATGGCATGAAGCTTGGCGAGCTTTTGTATCCAGTGTCGCTGGCAGCCATGCCGGACGGCCTGTTGGTGCTTGACGGTGAAGCCTGCACCATCACCCGCTTTGACCTGGAGGGCAATCCTGTAGCCCGCTTTGGCGGAGCCGGGCCGGGGCGGGGAACCTTTGAGTCGCCCAGGGTGTTGTTGGCTAGCCAGAGCTACATCTTTGTGCTTGATTATGGCAACCGCCAGGTGCAGCGTCTCGACCACAAGGGCCAGTACGTCTCGCGCTATGCTTTCCGCAAGAGCCGCGAGTCACAGGAGCTGCGCCTGCTAGGAGGGTTGGGCCTGACCCCTCAGGAAGAGCTGCTGATTTATGACGCGGACAGCCAGAAGATTCGCAAGCTTTCCCTCGAGGGTGAGGTGCTGTTCTCGCTACCGTTGCCCGTGGTTGAGGGTGAAGACCCCAGCAGCATGGTGGACATGGCCGTGCTGGAGGATATCATTTATGCCATCCGGCGTGGTAGCAGCAAAATTCACCGCATCAGGCTGGGGGGTCAGGCTTTGCCCAGCCTCGAGGTGTACGCGCCGTTGCGGGGGATTGCTATCTGGCAAAACACCTTGTCAAGTATGGCCCAGACGCCAGCAGACCGCTCTGCCCAGGGGGCCTAAAAACGCCCAGCGGAATCTTGTGCTGTCCTACAGCCGGGTTGAGGCAAGGGCCGCAAAATAAGCCCATGAAACTCAAGTCCGGTGACCCTGCTCCGCTTATTCAGCTACAGGATGCCAGGGGCAAAACCATAGACCTGGCTGAGCTGGTGCAGCAGGGCCGCTACATCGTGCTGTGGTTTTATCCCAGGGCCAGCTCGCCTGGCTGCACCGTCCAGGGTAGGCAGTACGCCAAGCTACATGACCAATTCCGGCAGCTGGGCGCGGAAGTGTTTGGCATAAGCCGCGACCCAGCCCCGGCACAGTGCAACTTTATCAGCAAGCTTTCACTCGAGGGGAGCATGATTCCCGACCCTGCGGGGGTGGTAGGTCGCGCGTTTGGGGTGGGAGGGTTGTTGGGCTTTTACAACCGCGACACCATCCTGATCAACCCCCAAGGCCGCATCGAGCGCATATGGCGCAACGTCAACCCCTTCCGCGATGCCCAGGTGGTGCTGGAGTATTTGGCTAGGGTGAGCCAGCTCGAGGCCACCTAGATGAAGCCTGGCCTACAGCCGGTGGTGGGTTTTTCCGGCAGACTTTAAGTATGCGGCGCTTATGGTGGATAACCTTGCTGTTGGCCCCGGTGTTGGCGCTGGCGCCCGGCGATCCGGTGGCTTTGCCCAAGGTACAGGATTCCTACGGCAGACCCGTAGATCTCGCGGCCATAGCCAGGGGAGGGAAGTACCTGTTGTTTTGGTTTTATCCCAAGGCCAACTCGCCTGGCTGCACCGCCCAGGGTAAACGCTACGCGGAGCTGTATAACGAGTTTGACCGGCTTGGGGTGGAGATTTTTGGTGTGAGTTCCGATCCCGCGGCTGAGCAGTGTGCCTTTATCGAGCAGATGGCCCTCAAAGGCGCCATGCTGCCCGACAAGAACGGCACCTTAGCCCGGCTGTTCAAGGTGGGGGGCTTTTTTGGCTTTTACAGCCGTGATACCATCCTGGTCAACCCCCAAGGCCGCATCGAGCGCATATGGCGCAACGTCAACCCTTTCCGCGATGCCGATACAGTGCTGGCCTACATGCGCGAGCTAAAGAGGTAGGTCAATGGGCTTGCGCGGGCTTTCATGAGGGTCTTGGTCATTGGTGCGGGGGTGGGGGGCCTGACCGCAGCAGCCCTGCTGGCTAGGGCTGGCCTCGAGGTCACCGTCTTAGAGCACCACACCTACCCTGGGGGCTCAGCGGGCACCTTCTGGTACCAGGGCTTCCGTTTCGATGCCGGGGCCACCCTGCTGTCGGGCTTTACCGAGGAAGGAGTCTTTGCCCGGTTGGAGCGCCTTTTGGGAGTGCGCTTTCCCATACGCAGGCTGGCTGCGGGTGAGCCTTTGATGGAGGTCTGGCTGCCGGACGGGCGGGTGGTGCTTCGTCCGGTGGGGCGCACCCACGAGCTCGAGGCCCAGCTCGAGGCCTTTGGTAGACAGGTAAGGGGTTTTTGGTCCTGGCAGGCTAGGCGGGCCCTGGCCCTGTGGCAACTGGCCCAAGGTCTGCCCTTCCCGCCTGCCGACGCCCTAGAGTTCTGGCGTCTGTTGCGTAAGGGTCTGCCCTGGGCCCTACAAAACCGGGCAGACCTACCGGGCATCCTGGCCGACCTGGTGCGCCCTACCGCCAACCACGCCCCTAACCACCCGGGGTTTCGCCGCTTTTTAGATGCTCAGCTTTTGATTGCCTCCCAAGCCGATGCGGCACACACCTATGCTCTTTTTGGTGCTGCTGCCTTGGACCTACCCCACCAGGGGCCGGTGATGCCGCTGGGTGGGATGGGTTCGGTTGCCCAGACGCTGGCCCAGGCCGTGGTTCGGTATGGAGGCAGGGTGCTATACCGCCACCGGGTAGTGCAGTTGAAAACCAGAAACGGACGTGTGGAAGCAGCAGAAGTGGTGCTGGGGGGGCGTCGGCGGGGTGAGCGCGAGACCATGGAGGCCGACTTGTTCATCGCCAACCTAACCCCAGGCGATCTTGCTGCCCTGATTCCAGGGAAGGAGAAGCAGGCTCCACCCGCCGATGGCTGGGGCGCTTTTGTGCTGTACGCGGCCATCCCCCGGGCAGCGGTTCCGCCTGGGGCGCCCTACCGGCAGTGGGCAGGTGAGGGCGACTGGGTGTTCCTCAGCCTGTCCGACCCGGAGGATGCCACCCGGGCGAGGCCAGGATTGCGTGTTCTGTCGGCATCAGCGCACACCCGGCTGGCCGACTGGCAAGGCCTCAGTGAAGAGGAGTACCGCGCGCAAAAACTAGCTTGGCAGCACCGGCTCGTTGGCCAGGTGGAGCGCCTGATGCCGGGTTTTAGGGAGTCGGCAGTTCTGCTGCTGGGGGCCACCCCACGCACCTACCATTTTTACACCCGTCGGCAGGGGGGATGGGTAGGGGGATACCCGCAGGTGCATCCCCTGCGCACCCCCAGCCCTAAAACACCTTTTTCCAACCTCTGGCGGGTAGGCGAAACCATCTTTCCCGGCCAGTCGGTGCCAGCGGTGGCAATGGGTGGTGAGCGGGTTGCTGCCCTGGTGCTGGAGCGGCTGGGCCTCAGCGCAGGGCCACGGGCTGTCCCAGTCTCCAGTAAGCCGCCATAACCTTGCGGGCTGCCGGAAGGGCTACACCGCTGCCCTCTCCACCATTTTCAAAAAAGGCCACCACCACCAGCGGAGGGCGTGGATCGCTGGGGTCCACCGGCCCATAGCCCATGTACCAGGCGTGCTCGAGACCAGGGGTGAGGCTTTCGTTCTGGGCGGTTCCGGTCTTGCCCGCGGTGGCTACCGGAAAATCACCCAGCACGTGCCGGGCAGTACCCCAGGTGACGGTTTTTCGCATGCCTTCTTGCAGCTCTCGCCAGTAGCGGCCACCCACCAAGGTGATGGGGCGCTTTATCTCCTGGTTGCCAATCCGCCGAACCAGATGCAGCTCGGGCTGTCGGCCATTCTGGGCGATGGTGGCCAGCATGCGGGCAATCTGTACTGGCGTGACCTTGTTATACCCCTGCCCAATCATGATAGAAAGGGTCTCACCCGGCCACCAGCGTGGGTCTTTGGGGATGTTTTGCTTCTTCCACTGCAAGGTGGGTACAATCCCGGCTTGTTCGCCGATTTCTAGGCCCGTAGGCCGCCCTAGACCGAGCTCGAGGGCCCGCTTGTGCAGCTTATTTACCATGCCGATCGGATCAAGCATAGCCACTTGGTAGTACCAGGTGTTGCAGCTTTGCGCGATGGCTTCCTTGACGGTCATCATGCCCATGTCTACCCTGGCCCAGTTGCGCCGAATGCCACCGAAAACGATGTAAGGACTGCAACGGAACGCAGTGTTGACTGTTACATAGCCGCTTTCTAGAGCCATGCTCGAGCTGGCCAGCTTGTAGGTTGATCCCGGTGGATAGGCGTTGATGGCGCGGTTTAGGGTGGGTCGGTCTTTGTCGGTAAAAAGCTCGCGAATTTTCTCGTTGGGGCGTGGTCTGCGACCGAATAGGTTGGGGTCAAAAGCGGGTGCGGTGGCCATGGCCAAAACCTCCCCATTGCGCGGATCCAGCGCCACAATAGCCCCCTTGGCCCTTTGCGCTAGGGGAAGACCATAGCGCTGGCGTATGCGATTGATGTCGGCCACGGCTTCCTGCAAGGCCTGCTCAGCGGCCCGCTGCAAGTCCAGATCCAGCGTAAGGTAGACATCGTTACCAGCCTGAGGTTCTCTGATCTCCTGGTAGCGCACCCGCTGTCCCCGGGCATTTACCTCGGCCAGTACCACCCCCTTAATGCCCCTGAGCTGGGGTTCTAGAGCGGCCTCGAGGCCTGAGGCCCCCACCAGCTCCTCTGGCTCATAGCCCTCTTTGAGCTGCTCATGGTTGGGCAAGGCGGTGTGACCAATGACCGGTCCCGCGATTGGGTTGGGATAGATACGCTCAATCCGCTCGAGAAGCCTCAGGTTTGGCTCGCCCGCAGTTAGCTCGGCCAGGGTGGGGATGATGGCCTCGGGGATGTTGACCATCAGTTCCACTGGCTCGCGCCCTACCTCGGGCAGAGCCTTGAGTCCGATCAGAGCAAGTAGTCGCTCTCTAAACTGCACCTCGCCCCCCAGGTACAGCAAATCCACAGCCAGGCGGTTGGTCGCAAGCAGCCGACCGTTGCGGTCGAATATACGCCCCCTAGGGGCTAGGATGGTTTCGGTGCGTAGGTAGTTGCCCTGGCTACGGGTGGCATATTGCTCGTACTGCAGCACCTGAAGCTGCCACAGCCGTGCAGTAAAGAGCAGCAGCATTAGGTAGAAAATCCCCAGCAGGCTCCAGATGCGGCGGTTCATAGAGCACTCCTATCTGCTTGGGCCAGTATAAAGCCGTCGGTAAAGCCGAAACACCAGGGGTGCTACCAGTATGGTAAACAGCATCTCTGCCACGATAACGGACCAAAGGTTAAGAGGGTTGAACTGTCCTAGCTGCAGCCACAAGGCTACTAGGATGATGCCCAACCACTTGGCCACGAAGCTCCCTCCCAAGATAACCATCTGCCCGGCTGGCACGTCCCAGTGCACCAGGCGTGAAAGCCGGTAGTAGGCGTAGGCAGCCAACAACAGCCCCACCGCGTGCAGCCCGGGGTATCCAGCTGAGAGCAAGTCCTGCAGAAGTCCCACTGAGAAGGCCAGGGGTAAGCCAAAATAAGGTGAGGAAGAAGCGCTTAGCAGTAGGGTGGCCAGGTAGATTAGATCGGGTGGCGGAATGGTATCGCCCAACAGCCCGGACAAAAAACTTTGCAGGACGAAGGCAAAGGCAATAACTAAAATTGGTCGCATAGCTGAGGGTGTAGAGGGCGGTTACTTTTCCGGGTTATGGTCGGCTCGGAATTACAGCGGTCTAAGTACTTGCACCTCCTCCAGCAGCGAGAGCTGTACGGCGGGTCGCACCAACAAAACCTTTTTCAGGGCCCCGGGTGGCACAGGCAGTACCTGCTCAACTGTACCCACGGTAATACCGGCAGGGTAGAGCCCTTGCAGAGCGCCTGTGACCACCTTGTCACCAGGCTTAACATTGGCCTCAGGCGCGATTTCAACCCTCAGCATGCGTGGAGGAGCCCCATAAGCGATGCCTCTACTAGGCGTGCTCACCAGCCGTACCCCCACCCTCGACTCGGGATCGAGGATGGTGCGTACAACAGCCCCGTTAGGCGTGACCTCGGTAATAACGCCTACTAGCCCTTCCATGGATGTTACAGGCATTCCTACCCGCAGGCCTTGGGCTGCACCGGCCCCTAAGAAAAGCCTCTGGTACAGCCCCGAGGCATCATCGTTGATGACTGGCGCCACGGTAACCACCCTTAGGCCCTGAACCGCTTGTACCCGCAAGGTGGCCTGTAAGCGGCGATTTTCCAGGGTTAAGCGCTGGTTTTCCTGCCGCAACAGCTGTAGCTCTGCCTGCAGCCGCCGTTGCTCGGCCCGCAGGTCGCGCCGGTCAAAAAAGGCTGCCAGGCTGGCCCTGGTATTCTGTCCCAGCCGGTAGGAAAGGCTAAACAAAGGGGCAATGCTCGCGGCAAACTCCCCTGGTAAGGTAGGGGCTGATTGGCGGGTGATGGTGGCTAGAAAAATGCCCAGCAATAGTAGTCCCGACAACAAAAACCGGCGCAGTAAGGTTTCGCTCACGACCTACCGTCCTTCGGGCCATGCACTTGAGATTGGCTTGCGTTTGTCAATATCTAGCTCCTAAACGAGGGTTTACATGGTTACTCAACTTGGTACCGCTCCTTAGCAGGTATATATTACCCAGTTTTGCAAGCGGCTTTGCCTCGAGGTCTCAGCGGCCCTCCCACTAGCTAGAATGGGCGTAACCTACCGTATTCCGTAAGGCGATCCGAAAGGGACCTATTTTTTCAGCGCATCGCGGATTTCGCGCAGCAGCATGACTTCCTCAGGAGGGGCTGCGGGGGCTGCCTCGAGCCCTTGCTTTCTAATGTTCATGGGGGCTATTACGACGAAATACAAGGTGAGGGCTACTAACAAAAAGCTCACTACGGCATTGATGAACTTGCCTATGTTCAGGGCCCCTAGCTTTAAGGCTGAAAAATCGGGTGTACCAAAAATTATACCGATCAGGGGGGTGATGATATCCGTCACCAAGGAGTTGATGGTGGCTCCGAAGGCGCTTCCAATAACCACACCAACCGCCAGATCGAGCACACTGCCGCGCAAGACGAACTTTTTAAATCCTTCTAGCATACAGACCTCCTCACTTGCAAGCTGCTAGCTGACGAAGCTTGCAGTAGTGTAGTAAGTTACACTACCTGGCCTGGGCCTGAGGTTTGCTCTGGGATATGGGAGCGCTTTTGCCGGTGCTTATGCAGTGGTCTCAAGGCCCTAAGTCCTGCCGGGTGGCCCACCTGCAAGGTGGGGCAGGAATACCACCAGCCCCGGCCAGACCTCTACCCTTGACGCAGGGCCCGCCACTGACGACAATCGGGGAGTGAAGGCCTTTAAGCCCCACCTACATGGACTGTCCAGCTACCCGTACAAAAAGGCAGAAGCGCCCATCAAGCTTGATCAGAACGAAAGCCCCTTCGACCTCCCCGTCGAGCTCAAAGAGCGGGTATTACAGCGTCTGCAAGCGCTAGATTTCAACCGCTACCCTCACCTACACGCTGAGGATGTGCGGGAGAGGCTGTCGGCGCATCTGGGCTGGCCCATGGAAGGTCTGGTGGTTTCTCCGGGCTCTAACCTGCTCATTCAAGCCCTGGCCCGGGCGGCGAGGCGGGTGCTGGATACTGCGCCTTCTTTCCCTCACTACGCGCTCAGTGCAAAACTAGCGGACACACCTTATCGGGCTATTTCCCTGGGCCCTGGCTTTGACCTACCGACCAGGGCTTTGCTCGAGGCCATGGAGGCCGAGCCGGGGGTGCTGTTTCTGTCCAACCCCCACGCGCCCACGGCCCGGCTTTTTGCCGAAGCGGATATTCGTCTTTTAGCCGAAAAGGCCACGCAAACCGGCTGGTTGCTGGTCTTAGACGAAGCCTACCATCAGTTCTCGGGCACCGATTATTTGCCGCTGGCTCGAGGCAACCCCAATGTAGCCATCCTGCGCACCTTCTCCAAGGCCTGGGGGCTGGGGGGTATCCGGGCGGGCTACCTGCTGGCTTCGCCAGAGGTGGCGGGAGTAGTGCAGAACTTTGTACCCCCCTTTGGCCTGCCGGCCCACACTGCCCAGATTTTGCTCACGGTGCTGGAGTCGCCCGACTATGTCCAGGGGATTGTGCAGACCTTGGTAGCCGAGCGGGAAAAGCTCTTTCAGGCCCTGCAAAAGCACCCTACCTGGCAGGTGTATCCAAGCCAGACCAACTTTCTCCTGATCCGCACCCCCGATGCCGCCGCCGCCTACAGCGGGCTTCTGCGCCGGGGCATCCTGGTGCGACGGCAGGACCACTATCCTAGCCTGGAGGGGTGTATCCGGGTCTCGCTGGGTACGCCCCAGGAGAACCAGCGCTTTTTGCAGGCTGCTTTCGCCCTGGCCGAGGTGCCCCATGCGTAGCGCCTTCATCGAGCGCAACACCGCCGAGACCCAGATCAAACTAAGCCTGAGCCTCGATGCGGCCCCAGGCGGGCAGATCTCGACCGGCCTGAGCTTTCTCGATCACATGCTATTGGCCCTAGAGCGGCACGGACGGTTTGGCTTGAGCATCGAAGCGAAGGGCGACCTGGCCGTGGATGTGCACCACCTGGTGGAGGATGTGGGTATCGTGCTAGGTATGGCCCTGCGGCAGGCGGTAGGGGAGGGCAGGGGCCTCGAGCGCTACGGCGAGGCCACTGTGCCCATGGACGAAACCCTGGTGCAGGTGGTGCTGGATCTGTCCGGGCGCAGCCACCTGGCCTTTGTGCCCGAAGAGCTGGGCATTGAAGGGAGCGCTGGGGGTCTGAATGCCTATCACCTGCGCGAGTTTTTGCGGGGGCTTTGCAACCACGCCGGCCTGACCCTACACGTGCGGGTCTTGGCGGGCCGCGAAGCCCACCATGTGATAGAGGCCACCTTCAAGGCCTTGGCCCGGGCCCTCTACCAGGCCACCCGCCTCACCCGGCCCGACCTGCCCAGCACCAAGGAAGTTCTGTAGGGCTATGAAAACTCTCCTGATCGACTACGGCTCAGGCAACCTGCACAGTGCCACCAAGGCCCTGCAAGCCACAGGCTACCAGGTTACGGTCTCGGACAACCCCCGCCAGGTAGGGCGTTACGACCTGTTGGTTTTACCTGGACAGGGCCACTTCGGCCAGGTCATGCGCTCCTTCCAGGCCTCGGGCTTCGAGGAGGGGGTGCGGCAGCACATTGCCATGGGCAGGCCCTTTTTGGGCATTTGCGTGGGGATGCAGATCTTGTTCGAAGGCTCGGAGGAAGCGCCCGAAACCGCCGGGCTGGGGCTGGTGCAGGGCCGGCTGGCTCGCTTCCAGGCCGCGCGGGTGCCGCAGGTGGGCTGGAACACGGTAGATTACAGCGCCCACTTTGAGCACCTCTCAGGCCGCCACTTTTACTTCGTGCACTCCTACTTCGCCCCGTTGGTTGAGGGAAGCATTGGGGTTGCTAATTACAGCGGTACCTGCTTCACCGCGCTTTATGTTCGGGATAACGTAATAGCCCCGCAGTTCCATCCGGAAAAAAGTGGTGCATCCGGGCTTTCGTTGCTCGAGGCCATCCGAGAGTACTTCGTTCGGAGGCTGTAGCGCAAACCCCGCCTGAAGCCAAAGACACCGGTGCCGCCCCCCTTACAAACCCCACATGGCTTGCTGCACAGGCAAGGCCCTGTACCGGAGCAGATCCCCTCCTTTGCTGCCTCACCCAGACTCATGAGCGAGGTTTACCAGGTCTTCCTCGGTAATCAGCCGCCCTTGTCCGCCAATCGCCGTGGCCGCCAGCGAGCCAGCCAGGTTGCCCAGACGGGCAGCCACGAAGGGGTCTTTGCCCTGTAGGATGGCATGGGCGAAGGTAGCTGTGAATGCATCGCCTGATCCGGTGGTATCCACGACCTCCTCCAGGGGATAGGGCTCTATCAGCTCTTGGCGGGTTGCGGTAACCACAATGGAGCCCCTTGCTCCGACCTTTACTACCACCGTTTCGTGGCCCCAGCCCCTAAGCTCAGCAACCCCGTCACTTATAGAGGAAGCACCGGTCAGCGTTCGCAGCTCCACATGGTTCATCAGCAAGTAGGGCACCCCGCGCAGGATGTCCAGCAGTTCTCTGCCGGCAGCCCGCACCGCGCCGGTACCCAGGTCAACAAAGATGGGCAATCCGCGCTTGCGGGCCGCAGCTAGGGCATTGATGGCGTACTGCCGTTGAGGCCCGCCCACGAAGGCGTAGGCCGAAAAAACCACCGCGTCCACCTGGTCGAGCACACGGGGTTTGAACTCGGCCGCATCCAGGAAGCGGCTGGCACCTCCAGCAGAAATCATAGAGCGCTCCCCACCTGGAAGCAGCAGAATCAGAACCGAAGAGGTGGTTTGCTCGGGGTCTGTCTGCAGGTACTTGAGATCAACCCCGACTTTTTCAAGCTGTGATAGGGCCACGCTGCGAAAGGGGTCATCCCCTACCCGGCTGGCCAGGTACACCTGGTTGCCCAAGCTTGCCAGGTGGGCTGCCAGGGTTCCTCCTGCACCGCCGGGTTTCATTACGGCCTGCAGGGCGGTAATTTCCTCACTTGGCTCGGGGATTCGCTCGAGGAAGTAGATGAGGTCAACCGATACATCTCCTACGACAAAGAATCGCATC
>Ga0272447_1001658_pt1 | contig 13564 bp, 18 predicted proteins | sample YNPCB0133_FD_194589 | JGI IMG/M metagenome (GOLD analysis project Ga0272447, IMG submission 194589) | Hot spring microbial mat communities from Yellowstone National Park, WY, United States - YNP-CB-013-3 | ecosystem: Environmental > Aquatic > Thermal springs > Hot (42-90C) > Sediment | place... | reverse complement strand
GTCCGCGAAACCCTGGTCATCCTGAGCCGCAAAGCATTGGGAATGCTCTATCACCTCCTCCGCCATCAGGTCCCCTTCCAGGACCTGCCACAACACGCACCCGCTTAAGCCTTATAGTTGACTCCTGAGATAAGAGTTCTCCACCATCTGTGAGTAAAGAGAGGTTGATTCCTCTTCAATTATAAGCAATCGCACCTTGTGCTCAATGAGCACCTTGGAGCCAAGCACACAAGCGCCCGGCCCACATGAAGCGGCCGGTTCGGGGAAGATACTGGCAGTTCGTCTCCAGCAGGGAGGTCGGGACCAGCCGTCCTCGGTGCATCACCTGCGGATCCCTCAGCACAGCTTCCGGGGGGCCGTCGGCGATCAGCTGGCCATCCGCTATCACCCAAATCCGGTTAGCGAAGGAGAGGGCCAGATCCAGATCGTGGGTGATGAACACCAGGGCGTCCGCCGCGCGGGCCGGCCCGAAGACAAGCTCCGCGACAGCGTCCATCAACCGCATGTAGGTCCGATAGTCCTGGCCCGCCGTGGGCTCGTCCATCACCAAGATGCGGCTGTGCATGCTGAGGACCGAAGCGATGGTCACCCGCTTCTGCTGACCGAAGCTCAGGGCCCAGGGGGAGGAGCGGGCCTGGTCCAGCAACCCGACCTGCTCCAGGGCCCAGCGGACGTCGGCCTCGATCTGATGGGGGGAACGGCCTAGGTTCCGGGGCCCGAAGGCCACCTCCTCCCATACCGTGGGGGCGAAGAGCATGTGGCTGGGGCTTTGGAACACGTAGCCGATGGTGCGGGCAATCCCGGCCACCGTCTGCGCGCGCGTCTCCTTCCCCCCCACCCACACCCGGCCTCGCCGGGGCTTGAGCAGGCCCATGGCCAGCTTCAGCAGCGTCGTCTTGCCCGCGCCGTTGGGGCCGAGGATGGCCAGGCTGTCCCCCTTTCGGATCTCCGCCTGGATCCCCTGCAGCACGTCGGGGCCATCGCCATAGCCGAAAGACACGTCCTCGAAGACCACCAGTGGGGGCGCGACGGGAGAGGCCGGGGGGATCTCCTCCCCCAGCGCCGGGCGCTGCGCCAGCGCTGGCCAGCGCAAAAGCCAGACCCGGAAGGGGACCTTCACCGCCGTCGGATCCACGCGCTCGAAGAAGGTCTCCGGGTCCCCGTCGAAGATCAGACGTCCGTCCTCCAAATACAACACCCGCTCGGGGCCTGCCTGAAGGGCATCCTCCACCCGATGCTCCACCATCAAGATGGTGTGTCCCTCCCGATGAAGCTGCCGGAAGACCGATAGGGCCTCCTGGGCGCTCTGGGGATCCAGGGAAGCGAGGGGTTCATCCAGCAACAAGATCCGCGGGGCCATCGCTAGCACCCCGGCCAGGGCCACCCGCTGCTTCTCCCCTCCTGAAAGCTGGAAGGTGGGTCGATCGCGCAGATGGGCGATCCCCAGGGCATGTAAGACCTCCCCCACCCGCTCCAGGATCCTCGCCCGCGGCCAGCCCAGGTTCTCCAGCCCAAAGGCCACGTCGTGCAGCACGTCCGCCGCCACGATCTGGCGCTCGGGGTCCTGGAGCAGGGTCCCCACCTGCTGAGAGAGTCGGGCCAAGGGCCACGTGCGAGGATCGTGGCCCCCGATGCGGATGGCACCCCGTAGCTCCCCTTTGTAGCTGCGGGGGATCAAGCCATTCAGTGCCCGCAAGAGAGTGCTCTTCCCACAGCCGCTCGGGCCGGCCATCAGCGCCATCTCCCCCTCTGCCAGAGCAAACGAGAGATCTCGGATGGCCGGCTGCGGCCGCGCCGCATAACGGAACATGAGGTCGCGAACCTCCAGGATCGGACCCATCCCTCATCCTCGCTGGCGCTTCATGAGAACCGGAGATAGATGGCGACGCAGCGCCGCGCGCTGTGCATTGCGCAACATTGTAGCACAGGCTGGGACCCTCCCGAGGCGCGCCTCTTCGACCTCCAGTTCAGCCATTGACAACCCTCACTTGTAGGAGGATTGCTCCGAAGGCATAATGCGAAATGCGGAAAGAAGCGGATCTCCACCTGCTCATTGAACGGGAGGCGTTTATGCGGCTGGCGGAGCGGATGTCCCGCTTGGGCACGGAGACAGCCTTCGAGGTGCTGGCGCGGGCCAAGGCCATGGAGGCCCAGGGACGGGCGATCATCCACCTGGAGATCGGGGAGCCGGACTTCGACACCCCTGCCCACATCAAGGCCGCTGCCGTTCGCGCCTTAGAGGAGGGATGGACCCACTATACCCCCGCCGCTGGGATCGCCGCCCTGCGGGAGGCCATCGCCGACTACATCCGCCGCACCCGGGGGATCCCCGTTGGCCCCCAACATGTAGTGGTGGTCCCCGGCGGCAAGCCCATCATCTTCTTCGCTATCCTGGCCCTGGTGGAGGAGGGGGACGAGGTCATCTACCCCAACCCCGGCTTTCCGATCTACGAGTCGATGATCCGCTTTGTGGGCGCTCGCCCTGTCCCCGTGCGCCTACGCATGGAGAACGAGTTCCGCGTGGACGTGGAGGAGCTGGCCCACCTCATCACCCCCCGCACCCGCCTGCTCATCCTCAACTCTCCCGCCAACCCCACCGGCGGAGTGCTGGACCGGGAGGACCTGGAGGCGATTGCTGCGCTGTGCCTGAAACACGACCTGGTGGTGCTCTCCGATGAGATCTACAGCCGCATCCTCTATGAGGGGGAGCACCTTAGCATCGCCAGCCTTCCTGGGATGCAGGAGCGCACCATCATCCTGGATGGCTTCAGCAAAACCTACGCGATGACCGGCTGGCGGCTGGGCTACGGGGTGATGCCTGAACCCCTGGCCGAGGCCGTCACCCGCCTGATGATCAACTCCAACTCCTGCACCGCCGCCTTCACTCAGATCGCCGGCATCACCGCCCTCACCGGCCCCCAGGACGATGTCGAGCATATGGTGGCTGCCTTCCGGGAGCGCCGCGAGGTGATGGTGGAGGGGCTCAACCGCCTCCCCGGCTTCCGCTGCATGAAGCCCAAAGGCGCCTTCTACGCCTTCCCCAACATCGAAGGGACCGGGATGTCCTCCCGGGAGCTGGCCCGCTACCTCCTGGAGGAAGCCGGGGTGGCCGTGCTCTCCGGAACCGCCTTTGGGGAATACGGCGAGGGCTTCCTGCGCCTTTCCTTCGCCAACTCCGTTGAAAACATCCAGAAGGCCCTGGAGCGCATCGAAAAAGCCCTCCAGCGCCTCCCCATCCGAGCGGCGGCCTCGTAAGGAAAGCACCGGGGGCACAAGCTTCGGTTTGTGCCCCCGCGCCCTCTTAATCCGGCATCCACGCGAACAACTGCTCCAGCAAGGCCCGCCGCTCCTCCGGAGTCATAGGGCGCGGGCGGGCGAAATCCTCTACGAAGGCCGTCCGCAGCACCACCCCTAAATATCGCCCCTCGTAAAACACATGCCAATCGATAAAGGTCTGCCGGACCCCAATGGGATCCACCTGATCGAAGAACAGGTTCCCCAGCCCGTAGTGAATGAACCACCCGGGCCCCACCTCGAACGTCTGCGCGTGGTGGCTCTGGCTGCCACTAACGATCACCGCCCCCAGATCCCGCCAGAACCGGAAGTCCCGGATCTGCTGAAGGGTCGGGATGTAGTCGTAGAACTCCCAGTGTTGCAGGGTGACGATGGGCAGCCACCCCTCTGCCCGCAGACGACGGACAGTCTCATAAATTTCCGGAACACACGGAGCTGCCCCCGGCTCCGTCGGGGTGGCCCAGGCGTAACCCGGGCCCACCAGGTTACAGCCGACGAAGGCCAGGTGGTTCCCATTGTGCACGACCTGCAGCGGCTGCAGGGCCTCCTTCAGGTCTTCCCCGCCCCCGTAATAGCGCATCCCCAGATTCCGGTAGAGGGCCAGCGTCTTCCGCAGCGGCTCCTTCCCGTAGTCCGCCAGATGATTCCCGGTGAGCTCCACGATGTCCGTGCCAATGTAGGTCAGCAGCTCCACGTAACGAGGGGCGCTGCAGAACACAACCCCGCTCCGCGGCCGCGGGGGCGGACACCCTTCCCAGAACGAGACCTCGTTGCTGATATGGGTGAGATCTGCTCCCTGCAGCCACCGGGCGATGTCCCGCGCCGGGAACAAGACCCCGTAACGCTCCATCTGGACCGCCGTGCCCCGCACCAAGGCGGTGACCCCCGTCATGGCCAAGGTCGTCATCCGACCCTCATCCCGGTTCGTGAGCTCGCCCACTGTCCGCTGGAGTTCTACCACCGGGAACCCCGAGGGGAGCGGCTCCACGCCGAACCCCACTGTCAGCGGATACCGCAGGGGATCCAGGCCGCGGTCCATCGGGGAGAGGCCGTCTACGGCGATCACCTTCAGCCGGGGCTCCAGCCGGTGGAAGGGGACCAGGGCCCAGGCCGAGCGCATCGCCCACAGGCGATCCACCAGCTCCGCCTCCGGAACCGGGATCACGACCTGGGGATCGGGAGGGCCCCACCACGCGGCGAACAGCCGCATGGTCTCCGGGGTCACCAGAAGGGAGCCTGGGAGGCTGGCCTGACCCTGCCAGCGCGCCTGCAACGCGGCGAAGGAAACCTCGTCGGTCACGGTAGGGAAGGGCGCGGCCAGCGCGTAGATCCACACCCCCAGACGCCCAGGGGCGTCCGGAGGGACAGGGCCGATCTCCACCCCGGAATCGCCTATGACCCAGCGGGGATCCCCGGCAAGGCATTGCGTGATCTCCGACCGCGCCTCCTCTGGAAGCGCCGGATGCAGGCGGATCGGCCAGAGGGCCGGCGTCGGGGTGGGCGAGGGGACGGGGGAAGGCGCCACCGTGGGGGTGGGATCCGGCAGCGCAGGCTCCCCCCACCGCCCGCACCCGGTTAGGAGGACCAGCATCACGATCCACCCGAAGCCACCCCCAAGGGGAAGGATCCCAAAGGGCGCAGCGTCGTTCTGTGAGGAAGATGAGGGCGGGGCGGTCTTTCCTGCGCCGGCCTGGCCCCGGCGCATCAGGATCTGTGTCCGCTTCTGGCCGCTCACGGAGAAATGTCCTCCACCAGCTGAATGGGGGTCTCCCGCACCTGGCCGTTTACGATCCGGAAGGCCCGCAGACGCCATTCCCCGTGGACCGGGGCAGCAATCAGGTAGATGGACTCCGGATAGTAGGCCTCGGCCACGTCGGTGGCTGAAGGGACCGGTGGGCCGTGGGGATGGGAATGGTAGATCCCCACCAGCTCCCAGCCCCGGGACTCCAGCTCCTGCACCACCCGGATGAGGTCCTCGGGATGGACACGGTAGCGGACCGGGCTGGCCAGCTCGTTGCGCGTCGGATACACCTGCAGCACTCGACGGCCTACGCCTCCGAGCAGCCCACAGGCCTCCAGGGGCCACTCCGCCTGTACGTGGGCGAGGATGCGGGCCGCATCCGCCGGGCTCAGGAGGAGGGGTTCCGTTTCTGGATCCAGATGGCCCATGCGCCCTCCTCGACTGGCTCCACCCAGAGCACCTCGTCCCCTTGCGCGGCCACGCTACGGGGGACGTTGCGCGTGGCCGGCTCGTAGTCCACCAGCACCCGGAGCACCTGGCCCACCTCCAGCTCCTCCAGGGCCAGGCGTGTCTTCACATAGGTATACGGGCATACCTCTCCCCGGATGTCCAGCTCCCGTGCTGGGCGGAGCGCTTGGAGTTCCCGTTTCTCCTGCATCCGATGCTCCTCCGAAGTTGCTGATCCCCGCTGGCCGGGGAATCTCTCTCAGTTCTTCGCAATCAGACTTCCTCATGTTATCCTGAACGGGGCGATCGCGGGAATCTTTCCCTCGGTTTCGGGTGTGTCCCAATTTTTCGGGCCCGGCCGCTTTGTAGGACAACTGCTCGCAGTTGCCCTACGATTTTGAGACACATCTCTCGGTTTCCGGAAGACCATCCCCGGGCCGTTTCTGGATCACCGGCTGAGACGGTAAAACCAGTGAAGGCCGCAGGCCCGGCCGGATGGGGACGGAGCGATGCGGTCCCCTGGTTCAGGCGGGAATCCTTCCTCAGGGGGTGGGCGGCCCAATGAGCGACTATCGCTATCTCACGCTCGATTGTTACGGGACGCTGATCGACTGGCGGGCGGGGATCGCCGAGCATCTTGGCGGGCTTCTGCGCCGCCATGGGGTGGACCTGGCGCCGGAGGAGCTGCTTCGGGTGTATGTGGAGGAGGAGCACCGCCTGGAGTCAGGCCCTTACCGGCGGTATCGGGAGATCCTGATGGAGAGCGCCCGGGCGACCGCCGCCCGCTTCGGGGTTTCCCTGTCCAAGGCCGAGGCGAGGCGCTTCGCCGAGAGCCTCCCGAGCTGGCCGCCCTTTCCCGACACCGTGGACGGCCTAAAGGCGTTCCGGGTGCTGGGCTTCCGCCGGGTGATCCTCTCCAACGTGGACCGGGATCTGCTGGCGGAGACGGTGCGGCGTCACGGCCTGGAGATCGATGGCGCCATCACCGCGGAGGACACCCGCACCTACAAGCCCAACCCCCAGCATTGGCTGGCCTTCTGCGCCCGCTACGGGGCCCGCCGGGAGGAGATCCTGCACATCGCTCAGAGCCTCCTCCACGATATCCGGCCGGCCCTCCAGCTGAAGATCGACTGCGTCTGGCTGAACCGCTACCAGGAGCCGGTACCCGAGGACGTGCAGCCCACTGAGATCTTCTATGATATGGACGCCCTGGTGGGCTGGTTGCTGACGCGATGAGTCGACCCAATCCCCTCGCACGTGAATCCGGGAGGTCGCATGCGCATCTTCATCACCGGAGGAGCCGGGTTCCTCGGCTCCGCCCTGGCCAACCGCCTGGTCCGCGAAGGCCACACCGTGCTGGTCCTGGACGATCTCAGCGCCGGGGATCCCCAGCGCCTGGATCCGCGGGTGGTGTTCCACCGGGGGGACGTCCGGGATGTCCCCCGGCTCTGGACCCTGCTGCAGGGGGTGGACCTGGTGTATCATCTGGCCGCGCGGGTCTCGGTGCCGGAGTCCATCCTGTATCCCCGCATCTATCAGGACGTGAACGTGGGCGGGACGGTGGCCCTGCTGGAGGCGATGCGGGATGCGGGGGTGAGGCGGCTGGTGCTGGCCTCCTCCGGCGCCGTGTATGGGGATCAGCCGGTGCAGCCGGTCCACGAGGATCTCCTGCCCCGTCCGCGCTCGACCTACGCGGTGACCAAGCTGGCGGCGGAGCACTTCGTCCTGACCCTGGGGCGCCTGTGGGGGTTTGAGGTCGTCGTGCTGCGGATCTTCAACGCTTACGGGCCGGGCCAGCCCCTGCCCGCCGCCCACGCCCCCGTCACCACCCGCTTCCTGCGGCAGGCCATCGACGGGGGCACCCTGGTGATCTTCGGGGACGGCCGGCAGACGCGGGATTTCGTGTATGTGGAGGATGTGGTGGAGGCCCTGGTCGCTGCCAGCTGGCGCTCGGACCTCAATGGGGAGATCTTCAACGTCGGCAGCGGGCGCGAGACCTCCATCAACGAGCTGGCGGAGATGGTGATGCGGACGGTGGGCCGACGCGTCCCGGTGGTCCACAGCCCGGCCCAGGACGGGGGAGTGGCCCGGCTGTGCGCCGACCTCCACAAGGCGGCACAGCGGCTGGGATATCGCCCGAAAGTCTCCTTAGAGGAAGGCCTGCAACGGATGCTCCAAGAGGACCCCCGCTTCCGAACTTCGTGATGCCCTCGGGAGAAAGGCGAGCCGCGCGGCCCGTCCCCCAGTTTCCCCTCGCTCCCTACTCCGCGAGGTGACAGGCCGCCCAGCGGCCGGGGCGGACCCCTTGCCGTTCCGGCTCCACGCGCTCGCAGATCTCCTGAGCGGTGGGGCGGCAGAGATGGAATCGGCACCCGCTGGGCGCGCTGACCGGGCTCGGCAGCTCCCCCCTCAGGATGATCCGCTGCCGGCAGGCCCCCACCGCGGGGTTGAGCGCGGGAACGGCGGAGAGCAGGGCGCGGGTGTAGGGATGCAAGGAGCTCGCATACCGTTGGATGCGGTCCGCCAGCTCCACGATCTGACCCAGACACATCACCGCCACCTAGTCGCTGATGTGCCGAATCATGGCCAGGCCCCGGGCCGATGAAGAGATCAGTGAGATGAAAGCGCTGCTGGAGCTCTTTCAGCAGGTTGACGATCTGAGCCTGGATGGAGACGTCCAGGGCGGAGATGGACTCGTTGCACACGAAGAAATCCGGCTGGAGAGCCAGAGCGCGGGCGATGCCAATGCGCTGGCGCTGGCCGCCGGAGAACTCATGGGAGTAGCGGTCGGCGAAGACCGGGTTGCGCATGACCAGGCGCAGCGGCTCTTCCGCTTGCTCCTGAGCCTCTTTGCCCCGGGCGATCCCGTGGATCTCCATGGGCTCGGCGATGATCTGGCCCACGATCATTCATGGGTTCAGGGAGGCGTAGGGATCCTGGAAGATGAGCAACACTTGTCCGTTCCGGTTCGCCGCAGCCTCCCGGTTGTGACGTCGACCCAGCGCGCGATCCGATGATGCGGGGCAACCTCCTCCAGCCAGAGGTTCTCCTCCCAGCAGCGATCGATGACGTAGGGACAGGGCAGCACGAAGGGGCGACCCCGCGGGAGCTCCAGCAGGTCCGGGGGCATCCCATCAATAGACACCATCCGGCGGCGCTCCCACTGGTCCAGACGGGGGAGGGAACTTAGCAGGCCCATGGAGAAGGATGGCGCGGGTGAGGATACAGTTCGAGGACCGGCGCCTCCTCCGGGATGTAGCTGGCACGCCTCACCGCCATCCGGTGGGCCAGCCCGGCCACCACCCCCAGATCGTGGGTGATCCAGATGATGGACATCCCCGGCTCGTCCTGCCGGCGCTTCAGCAGATCGATGATCTGGCGCCCGATGGTGAGGACCCGGTTAAGGGAGGCTGTGGAGTCCTGGAAGACCATGGCGATCGCGGAGCCGCGGATGCGGCGGATGTCCGCCTCATTGAGCTTCAACCTGAAAGAGGACCTGCCCCTAAGTAATGCGGCCGGGGGTCTGGAGGATCGGGGGCAGGATCGAGCGCGTCGTCCCGCTCCTTCCGCTGCCTGATTCCCTGACGATCCCCAGCGTCTCCCCTTCGTTCAGCCAGAAGGAGACCCTGTTCACCGCGTGCACTGCACTGCCCCGCGTGAAGAAATGCACCCTCAGGTTCCGGACGTCCAGAAGGAGCAGCATCGGTTCCACATCTTATGGCAAAGGATTCATGCTCCCCGACGCATCCGGAGCCTCTCCCCAAGCGACGCGCTTCGCTCCCATGCCTCCGCTCCGGTAAGGCTCCGAACCGGGGTCACGAGGGAATGACAGAGAGGCTTCGGGGACCCATCAAGATCCCTGATGGATCGGGACGTTCGCTTGGGAAGAAGGTCGTGCGGAAGGGCCCCGAACGTTCATGCTTCATGGCGGTCCTGAAGCCCGGGGACGAACCGGTGACCCTCATCTTCACTGTCCCGGTGGGCAAGGCCGGGGAGCGGCAAATGGGCTGCTTCGAGAACGTCGGCGCCCACTGGGACCTGGGGATGCACGGCAAGTGGATCGTCTCGCCTCGACCGCGGCGGACGATCACCCGGATACGCAGGGATGGTCCCGGATGTAGAAGCGCCAGGGACGGGTGCGAGCGAGGGCATCCCCCCGCACCCGGACGCGCGGGCCGGTGGCTATCTGTTCCTCCGGGGCCCGCTCGCCGGCTTCGATCCACAGCTGGGCGTCGGGAGCACACATGTCATGACCGTTGAACTGCCGATCAATGCCCAGCCCGACGCACACCCGCCCCGGCCCCCGCAGCCAGTCCCGCATGGGGATCCCCCGCCGTCGGCGGGCGATCCAGTTGAGCCCCTCCTCCGGCTCCAGGGCCCGGATCAGGACGGCAGCCGGGAACCCCTCCCGCTCGGTGACCACATTCAGGCAGTAGTGCTGGCCGTAGATGAAATACACGTAGGCATAACCCGGCGGGCCATACATCACCGCGTTCCGAGGAGTCCGGCCGACGGCAGCGTGGGAGGCCTGATCGTCCTCCCCGACGTAGGCCTCCACCTCCACGATGCGCCCGGAGATCCGCTGCTCCCCCACCCGGCGCACCAGCCGCCGGCCTATCAGATCCTGCGCCACCACTAGGGTGGGCCGCGCGAAGAACGATCGGGGCAGGCGCCCTATGGTCTCCGGCGCCAGCGTCGCGCGCTCCATGATCTCCCGCCTGCGATCCTTCATCCCGCCTCCCTCCTCTGGAACACCTCCAGCCGGAATCCCAGCCCGGCCAGCCAGGCCGCGGGATCGGAGGCCCGCAGGAGCGGCTCCTCTAAGATCACCCCGTGGACCCCAAGGGCTGCGGCCTCTGCGACCTCTTGGGGCGAACGGATCCCCCCGGCAAGCAGGACGAGAGCCGATTCCGGGAGGGCGGGGCGCAGCCGGGCTGGCAGCGCCGGGTCCACCGTGAAGGTGCGCCAGTCCCGCCGCTGTGCGATCAGGGCTTGCATGCCCATCGCCCGGGCCCTCTCCACCTCCTCCTCCGTGCGGACCTCGGCCAGCACCGACAGGCCACATTCGGAGGCGGCCTCCAGCAGGGCCTGCAGGCCGGTGGGGCTTAGCATCGCCAGGCTGATCCAGATGGCATCGGCCCCGAAGGCCCGCGCCTCCAGGACCTGAAAGGGGTCCAGGAAGAAGTCGTGGCGGATCACGGGAAGGTCAAGCCGCCGGCGCAACAACGCTTGTTTGACCGCCGCCAGATGCTCCAGGCGGCCCTGGTAATAGCGGGCGTCCGTCATCACCGCCAGGGCGGCGATGCCGTCAGCGGCCAGGGCGAGGGCCAGCCCCACCGGATCATACGTCGGGCGCAGGAGCCCTTCGAAGGGCGCGGCCCGCATGAGGGCAGCCACCGGACGAGGGCTCGTGGGCGGATCCGGGAAGACGGCACGGAGGGGGATAGGGACGGGCCACATCCGGGCCTGCAGGCGCAGCACCCCCTCGTCCAGCACCCGTCGACGCCGGGCCAGCTCCGCCCGCTTGTCCTCCAGGATCTGCTCGAGGAAGCGGCCCCGCCGTCGGGCCCGTTCCCAGACGCTCATGCGCTCTTCGAGGAGGACCGGGCGGTGGTCTTGGCGGTGCGTCCCTTGCGGGGCGGCGAGGCCTCCCCGCCAAGGCGCTGATAGAGGGCAAACAGGTTCCGCTGATGCAGCTGCGGCGCAAGGCCGTTCAGCGCAATGCGCGGGATCCCGCAGCTTTCCACGTCGATCTCCCGCAACGCCTCCCGTGGCTTTTTCTGCTGGATGTGTCGCCGGACCTCCCGGACGATGGCGTTCAGGTAGTTGATGTGCCCCTGGATCACGTCCGGCGCTTCCCCCCGCAGGATGGGGACGCCGTGGCCGGGGACGATGGTCTCCACCGATAGATCCTGAATCCGCTGGAGGGTAGCAACAGCCTGATCCACGTCCCCGTCCACGACATATGGGATGGGCATCATCGCATCTCCGGTGAAGAGGATACGGTCCTCCCGGACGTAGACCGCCAGCCCGTCCGGAGAATGGCCAGGGGCGTGGAAGAGCTGGAGAGTTTTGTTACCCAACCGCAGCAGGAGATCCCCTTCCTCCACTACAATATCGGGGAGGCGCAGGGTGAGCGTGGCGAAGTTCGGATCCTGGGCCCGGGCTTGCTGGAGGGCATGTTCTCCATGCGCTTCCAGTCGCTCCCGGCAGAGGGCGTGGGCGATCACTACCGCCTGCGGAAAGAGACATGCGCCCAAGGTGTGGTCCATGTGGTAATGGGTGAGGATCAGATAAATCGGGCGCCCCTCCGCCAACGCCTTCACCAGCCGGACGATCTCCCGTGTCTCCTCTGGGAAGGGAAGGGTGTCTATCACTGCGACACCCTCGGTGGCCAGCACCACCCCGGCGTTGACCTGGGCGTAGAAGTCGCTGGTGAAGACGTAGATGTCATCCGTGATCCGGTCGCGCTGCATCGCAAAGCCACACCCGTGCAGGATCCCCACGAGGTGCATTTTAAAAGGGAGGAAGGGGTCCGTCAAACAGACGATGACCACTTGTTGCCTTCCGGGGATTTAGCTCAAATAAAATGAGATTCCAGATCTCAAGGAGGGAAGGCCCATGGCAGAAGGAGAGGGACGGGTGGTGCTGATCACCGGCGCGAGCAGCGGGATCGGGGCAGCCGCGGCCCGCCTGTTGGCTCGCCAGGGGATGCGCGTCGTCCTCACCGCCCGGCGCCAGGACCGCCTGGAGGCCCTGGCCCAGGAGATCCAGGCCCAGGGCGGCGCGGCCCTGGCCCTCCCGGCGGACCTAGGCAATCCCCTCGCCCGCGAGGCCCTGGTGGATCAGGTGGAAGCCCGCTGGGGGCCCGTAGAGGTGCTGATCAACAACGCCGGCTTCGGCTACTACGCCGCGGTGGAGGACACCCCCTGGGAGGTCATCCGGCAGATGTTCGAGGTGAATATCCTGGCGATGATCCACCTCGCCCGGCGGGTGGTGCCCGGCATGCGGCAGCTGGGGCGCGGGCACATCGTCAACGTCGCTTCGGTGGCGGGCTACATCTCCGCGCCACCGCTGACCGTCTACTCCGCCACCAAGTTCGCTGTGTTGGGCTTCAGCGAAGGCCTGCGCCGGGAGCTGAAGCCCCACGGCATCCACGTCACCGTCATTAGCCCCGGCCCGGTCCGCACGGAGTTCGGGCGGGTGGCCAGCGGGCTGGAGGTGGATCCGGTGGAGGTGCCAGGCGGGCTGGCCCCGGAGGCCGTCGCCCGGGCCATCGCCCGCGCCCTGCGTCGGCCGGTTCCAGAAATCGTCATCCCCGCGCGCTACATCCCGGCCATCTGGATCAATCGGTCGCTGCCCCGACTGGTGGACTGGGGGGCGGCACGCATGGGCCGGGCCTGGCTCCGCTACATGGAGGAAGCCCGTCGCTCGGGAAGCCGGTCTGCGGCTTAGCCCAGAAATCCTAAGACCTTGCTCGCTCACCTTCCCTCCCACTAAAATTGCAGGGGAGGACGCTTCGAATGGCGTGGACGGTGGAGGATCTACGCGATCTGGCAGCGCTGTTGCGGGCGCATCCGGAGTGGCGGGAGCCCCTGTGGGCCTTGCTGGCCTCAGAGGAGGTGCGGCGGATGCCCGAGCGGATGGAGCGGGGGTTCCGGCGGGCCGCCCGCCTCATCCTGGCCCTCTGCCGCGCCCAGCGGCAGCACTACAAGGAGTTCGTGGCCCATCGGGCCGAAACCGACCGCCGCTTCGCGGAACTGGCCGAAGCCCAGCGCCGGCACTATGAGGAGTTCGCCGCCCATCGCCAGGAGTTCCCGGCCTATCGGGAGGAAACCGACCGCCGCTTCGCGGAACTGGCCGAAGCCGTTCGCCATCTGAGCGAATCTTTCGCCGCCCACCGCCAGGAGTTCCTGGCCTATCGAGAGGAAACCGACCGCCGCTTCGCGGAGCTGGCCGAAGCCCAGCGCCGCACCGAGGAGACCCTCCGGCAGGTCCTCCTCCGCCAGGAACAGTTCCAGCGCACCCTGGACCACTTCGGCCAGATCATCGGCCCCATCACCGAAGAGCACATGGTCCAGG
>Ga0272447_1001656_pt1 | contig 13571 bp, 13 predicted proteins | sample YNPCB0133_FD_194589 | JGI IMG/M metagenome (GOLD analysis project Ga0272447, IMG submission 194589) | Hot spring microbial mat communities from Yellowstone National Park, WY, United States - YNP-CB-013-3 | ecosystem: Environmental > Aquatic > Thermal springs > Hot (42-90C) > Sediment | place... | reverse complement strand
GCCCCCACCCCGACGAACATCTCCACGAACTCCGAGCCGGAGATGGAGAAGAAGGGCACCCCCGCCTCCCCCGCCACCGCCTTGGCCAGGAGGGTCTTGCCGGAGCCCGGCGGTCCCACGAGGAGCACCCCGCGGGGGATCTTGGCTCCCAGGGCCTGGAACTTCTTCGGGTGCTTGAGGAACTCGATGATCTCCTGCAGTTCCTCCTTCGCTTCCTCCACCCCCGCCACGTCGTCGAAGGTGACCTTGGGCTTGGACTCGTGGTGCAGCCGGGCCCGGCTCTTGCCGAAGGTCAGGGCCTGATTGCTGCCCGACTGCGCCTGACGGATCATGAGGAACCAAAGCCCGATGATGAGCAGCAGGGGCAGAAAGCTGCTCAGGAGGTTCGGCCAGGGCGAGTTGCGGGCCGGGGCCTCCACCGCGAAGGGGATGCCCTTCTGCCGCAGCAGAGCCTGGATCTGGAGGGTGGCCTCCTTGGAGTACGTGGTCCGGAAGGGCTGGCCGTCCTTCCGCTCGCCCGTGATGGTGCTGTTGTCCTCGTTGAAGACGACCTTGCCCACCACCTGACCCTGCTCCACCAGGGCCAGGAACTCGCTGAAGTCCACGGACCGGGGGACGGTGCGGGTGCTCCGGTACATGGGCACCAGGACGAAGAGCACCACGGCCACCACCAGCGCCCAGACCACCAAGCTGCGCACGTACCGGTTGGTCACCGACCGCCTCCCCTCCTCGCTTCCCTCGTCCTCGGCCCGCCCGCGAGGCGGAAATCGTTCACCCAGTATACCATCGGCGGTTGTCCTCCGCGGGTGTAGGCGCGGCCTCCAGGGGCCACGCCCGCAGGCGCAGGCGGCGCGCCGCCGCGGGCCCGGGTTTCGCCGCCTCCGAAACCCGGTAGCCCACCACCCACAACACCCGGCCGTCCTCCGTAGCTACCACGGGCACCCGGTCTCTCTCCCACCGCGGGATCCGGAGGTCCGTGAACAGGTCCTGCAGCTTCCGCGTGCCCGCCCGCAACCGGATGCGGTCTCCAGGCCGCCGGTTCCGCACCACTAAGGCCCCTTCCGCCCAAGCCGGGTCCAGCTCCGCTTCCCAGAGGCCCTCCGGCCCTTCTCCACCCGGCGGCTCCAGACGGGCCTCGACCATCACCCCCAGCTCTGGGACCACAGCCCGGCCGGGAACCGGAAGGGAGGCCTGGACCTCCGGCACCGTCCCCGGGACCCCGAGCCAGCAGGTCCCGTGCTCCAGCCGCACCCGCACGCCCCCGGGCAGGGTCACCTCCTGGCCCGCTTGGCCAGCGTGCAGCAAGCGCCGCGCCTCTTCCACGTGAACGAAGGAAGCCTCCCGCCGCCTTCCCACCAGCTCCCGCAGCACACGACGCTGCAGGGCAGGCGCCAGGCGCAAGAACTCTTCCCGGTCTACGCGGAATCCCCCCTCCGCGGTTCGCACCACACTCCGGAGGGCCTTCGCCACGCACTCCGCCCACACCGCTTCCTCCTCCCGCACCACCTCCGCCAGCTGGGCCAGGGCTTCCACAAGGCGTGGGTTCTCCGCGTGCAGCAAGGGGAGGACCTGAGCCCGCACCCGGTTGCGGGCCCAGCGCAAGTCCAGGTTGGTCTCGTCCTCCCTCCACCTCTCGCCCCGCTCCCTCAGGTACTGCCGGAGCGCCGCTCGCCTGCACCCCAAAAGGGGGCGTACCACGTCCACCTCCGCAGCCAGGGGCCGCCGCGGCAGGATCCCTGCAAGCCCGGACACCCCGGTGCCCCGGAGCAGGCGCAGCAGCACCGTCTCCGCCTGGTCGTCCAGGGTGTGGCCTGTGGCCACCGTCTGCGCCTGGGCCTTCCGGGCCATGTCCGCCAGGGCCGCGTACCGCGCTGTCCGGGACCTGGCCTCCAGGTTGGGCGGAGCGAGCCCGGCGAGCCGCCGGGCGAAGAACGCCAGGCCCAGCCGCCGCGCGAGGTCGGCCACGAAGGCCTCGTCCTCCTCCGCGGAAGCCCGCAAGCCGTGGTGCACGTGGCCTACGGCCAGGCTCCAGCCGTAAGCGGGGGCCAGCTCCGTCATGAGATGCACCAGGGCCACGGAGTCCGCCCCTCCGGAGCACGCCAGGAGCACCCGGGTACCGCGGGGGACTAGGCCGTACTCTTCTACGGTCCGGCGGACGGCCCGCAGGAGGACATCCTCGGTGCGTGTGGCCACGCCGGCGGGATCGGGCGGGCCTCCCTGCGGCTGCGTGCGGGTCACCGACTCCCTCGCCTCGGTGGTGGCGGCGGAGGGCTTCGAACCCCCGACACCGCGGGTATGAACCGCGTGCTCTGACCAGCTGAGCTACGCCGCCCCAGGGGCAGTATACCGCAGGAGAAAGGAGGCCGGCCAAGGCCGAAAGCGGGGATCCCAAGAAACCAGGAGTCCCGGCCCACCTCCGGGACTCCGCAAGCCTCTACCCTTTCCCCTCCAGGTGGGCGGGGATACGGTGTCTACTCAACGGCGCACCACCTCCTTTCGTCGTGGCCACCGGACCCGGCCCTTGGGAGCTACCGGGGTCCACACCAGCCCAGATCTCCGCGCCACTTTGGGGACCCCGGTCCCCTCTGCTCCCAGGGTTTTTCCGGGACAAGCTTCGACAAATCCTTTGCGGGCAAGGTAACACGTGCGGTTGGCGGTGTCAAAGGGCTGGGCTACCATGCAGGCGATGGGGCGCCGCGACGCGTGGCTCTTGGTGGGACTGGTGGTGGTGTCCGCGGCCGTACGCTTCTGGCGGCTGGGCGAACCCGCCACCCAGGTCTTCGACGAGATCTACTACGCCCGGACCGCCCGGGAGTACCTCCTGGGCCAGCCCATCTACGAGTGGACCCACCCACCCCTGTCCAAGCTCCTCATCGCCCTGGGGGTCCAGCTCCTGGGGTTTCAGCCCTGGGGCTGGCGCTTGTTGCCCGCGGCCTTCGGCACCCTCCTGGTGCCCGCCCTCTATGCCTTCGGCACCCTCGCCACGGGCCGGAGGCGGGTGGGGCTGGCGGTGGCTGCCCTCGGGGCTGTGGACTCCATGCTGGTGGTGGAGTCCCGGATCGCCAAGCCCGAGGTGTTCCTCGTCACCTTCGGGGTCCTGGCCTACGCCCTGGGGTGGGCAGCCGTGCGGACCGGCCGTTGGGGCTGGCTCGTGGCCGCGGGAGCCGCCGCGGGGGCCGCACTCGCCACCAAGTGGACCGGCGTGGCCACCCTGGCGTCCCTGGCGGCCCTCGTGGTCCTGGCGCGGCGGGCGGAGGCAGACCGCTGGCCGTGGGGGGTTGTGCTGCTGAGCCTGGCCGTGGTGCCCGCGGCGGTGTACGGGGCCTCTTACCTCCCCCACTTCTTCCGGGGCGAGACGGTGGACGATCTGGTCCGCCTGCACCGCAACATGTACCACTACCACGCCACCCTGGAAGCCACCCACCCGTATGCCAGCAAGTGGTGGTCCTGGCCCCTCCTGCTGCGCCCCATGTGGTACCACTACGAGTCCGCGGGCGGGTGGATGAGAGGGATCCTGGCGGTGGGCAACCCGCTGGTGTGGTGGGCGATCATCCCCGCGGTGGCGGTAACCGTCTGGCGGGCTGCCTCCTCCCCGGTGTATGCCTTCACCGCTTTTGGGTTCGCCGCCTCCTACCTCCCGTACGCCTTCGTGGGCCGCCTCCTGTTCGTGTACCATTTCACTCCGGCGCTGCCCTTCGGCTACCTGGCCCTGGCGGTCGGCCTGGAGGCCCTGCGGGAGCGGCGTCCGGGGTGGGTCCGGGACTACTGGGTGGCGGCGGCGTTGGTGTTCCTCTACCAGCTGCCGGTCCTGACCGCGTACCCGGTCCCGGCCCACTGGCTGCCCTGGTGGGCGTGGACCCGCTTGTGGATCTAGAAAACGTGTTCGGCAACGACGTCGGAGGCTTTCGATGATCCTGGTGTTGATTTTCATCTCGGTCCTGTTGGGCGCCACGGGCCAGGTCCTGCTGAAGATGGGAGCCCTGCGGCTGGGCGGGGTAGCCGACCTCGGCCTGCTGCTGTGGCGGATCGTCACCAACCCGCACATCCTGGCGGGGTTCGCCCTGTACGGGGTGGCCAGCGTCCTGTGGATCGTGGTCCTGTCCCGGGCGCCCCTGAGCCTCGCGTACCCCCTCCTGTCTCTGGGTTACGTGCTGGTGCTCCTGGCCTCCGCGTACGTGTTCGGGGAGACCATCCCCGCGGTGCGGGTCGCGGGGATCGCAGCCATCATCGTGGGACTCGTACTGGTGAGCAGCAGCGCATGAATCCCCAGCAAGTCCTCGCGGGCGGGGTGACCGCCTTCCTGCCCTGTCACAACGAGGAGGGCAACGTAGAAGGCGTGGTGGCGGCGGTGGTGCGGACCCTGGAAGCCCTGGGGGTCCCCTTCGAGGTGGTGGTGGTGGACGACGGGAGCACGGATCGCACCGCGGAGGTGGCCTCGCGGCTGGCGCAGCGGGACCGCCGGGTCCGGCTGGTCCAGCACCCCCGCAACCTGGGCTACGGCGCCGCGCTGCGCACGGGCTTCGCCTCCGCCCGCTACCCGTGGGTCTTCTTCACGGACGGGGACGGCCAGTTCGACCCTGCGGACCTGGTGCGGCTGGTGCCCCACGCGGCGTCCGCGGACCTGGTGGTGGGCTACCGGATCCGACGCCAGGACCCGCCCCACCGCAGGCTGTACGGGTGGCTGTGGAACCTCCTGGTGCGGCTGTGGTTCGGGGTCCGGGTGCGGGACGTGGACTGCGCCTTCAAACTCCTGCGGCGCGAGGTGGTCAGCGCCCTTCCCCTGCGGTCCACGGGTGCTTTCTTGAGCACCGAGCTGCTGTGCCGGGCCGCGCGGCGGGGCGCCCGCATCGTGGAGGTGGGGGTGCCGCACTACCCCAGACAGTGGGGCCGGCAGAGCGGAAGCCGGCTGGACGTGGTGCTGCGGGCTTTCCGGGAGCTGTGGAAGCTGCAGCGGGAGCTGAGGGCTCCCGGTCCGTAGAGCACGCCACAAATCACTGCGCGATTCCTGAAGCTCCGGGTCCACCCAGGCCCGCCAGGACCTCCCGGGCCCAGCTCAAAGCCCGGTCCGCGTCGGCCAGGGCACGTTGTGCGTCCTCCACCCCGTAGAGCTCCTGGGGTGGGGTGTCTGTGTCCTCGTCCCCGTAGAACGCTAGCTCCCGCTCCCTTCCCAAGCGGCGGGAGATGGAGACCAACTCCGGCACAACCTCCCCCAGGTGAGGCGGGAAACGCTGGGTGTGCTGGCGGAGAGTGCCGCCCACGTCGTGGACCCTCGGGACCTCCACGCCCACGGCCCGCAGCGCGCCCTTCAGGGCGAGCTGCACGGCCTCTTGGCACCGGCGCACCACCAGGTTCCACGCACCGCGGCGGTGCAAGGAGTGAGCCTCGTCCAGGACCAGGGCTGCCTGGTCCACGTACGCCCGGGCGGTGCTGCGGTTGGTCACAGCTCGAACACCTCGCCCGGCTGGTAGTCCGGCTTCAGGTCCCAGTACCACGCGCGACCGCGCCGCACGCGCCTGGCCCCCAGTCGGCGCAGCGACTCCCGGAGGCGGGCCAGGACCCCGGCGAAGAACCCGTCCCGGTCCAGCAGGAAGACCGCGTCCTCCACCATGTCCAGGTACAAAAGGCGCAGGCGTGCCGCTTCCTCCGGGGTCTTGAGGATGGGCCGTACGTCCGTCAGGACGCCTTCCTGGCGGAGGCCCGCGAGCAAAGGCTCTACGGCCTCGTCCGCGGCCTGGAGCACGTCGTGCCGGGCCAGCTTTGAGGCGGGCAGGCCGCGGACCACCAGGAACAGGTCGATGTCCGAACGCGGCCCGGCCTCGCCCCGGGCCACGGAGCCGAACAACACCGCGGACACCAGGGCCTCGCCGAGGCTGTCCTCCAAGGCCCTCACGTACGCCTCGGCCACCGTCCGGAGTTGGTCGGTCAGCTCGCGGGAAGCCTCCCTCACGACACCAGGGTAGCACCGCCCCGCGTGCCAGCCGGCCCCAACAGGCGCAGGGCCCCCAACGCCACTGCCACGCAGGCCAGGCAGACCGCATGGGGGAGGGGCCAGCCGAACCGGGTCCACACCGCCTTCCACAGGGGTGTGGCGTACTCAGGGAAGCTGGCGAGGTACGCGAAGCCGTAGAGGAGGTTCAGCAACAGCACCGCGGACAAGCTAAGCCAGAGCCACATCCCCGCCCTTCCTCGGGACCAGGCGAGGAGGGCGAACGGCACCGCGGGGAACAGGTACCGCTCGTGCATCCGGGTGGCCAAGGCGAAGACGGCGGCGGAGGCCGCCGCGGAACCCAACGCCGCAAGCCCCACCTCGCCGCGGCCTGCCACCCGGGCGCCGGCCCAAGCCACCGCCGCCAGAGCCAGCACAGCCCCCCAGACGCCCGCGGGCAGGGCCAGCACCACGGTGGCGTCGGGCTTCCAGTTCCACCCGAGGAGGTACCAGAGGTTGAGGGCGTTCACCGACCCGTACGGGTAGGTGGCGGCCGCGGAGAGCGCTAGGCGCATGAGGCCCCAGGGCGAAAGCCCGAACAGGACCCCGCAGCCGATCACGGTGGCGAGGAAACTTCCCGCTGCGCAGGCGACTACGCGCACGCCCGGCCAGCCGTGGTTTATGGCGAGCAGCAGCACGACCCCTGCCAGGGCGTACTGGGGCTTGGTGAGGGCTCCCAGGGCGAACAGCAAGCCTGCCCATCCAGGTCTCCCGTTCTGCCAGGCCCAGGCAGTGCCCACGAGCCACGCCACCGCCACCGACTCCGCCTGGCCCCACCAGGGCCCGGCAAACAGCACCGCGGGGTTCCACAGGTAGGCGGTGGCCGCAAGCCCTCCCCGCCGCCCTCCCAGCCGCCACAGCCAGCACGCCACCGCGAAGTCCGCCACGGCAGGCGGTAGCTTCAGCACCTCGGGCGCGAGGTGGGGGAAGCTCCGCACGAGCAAGCCCAGGGGCCACAACACGAGGAGGTAGCCGGGCAGGTAGTCCACGAAGACCCCGGGCGCGTAAAAGGCCCGGGGCCCGACCTCCGCCAGCCGCAGGGCCCAGGCGTGGAAGGCCGCCAGGTCCACCGCGTGACCCGGGACCCACAGCAGGACGAGACGCACGACCCCCGCGCCGGCCCACACGAGAAAGGCCCACGAGCGCCCGCGGTCAGGACCCGGCGTCATCCCTACGCCAGGCGATGGTACCAGAGACGCTCCCGGCGGACCAGGAAACTCCACCGGCTGCGGAGAACCAACAGCGAGACCATGCGGGTGGGCGTGCCCAGGGAGCGCAAGGATGGGGAGTACCGCGTGGGGATCACCCCCGCGGGCGTGATGCAGCTGGTGGAGTCCGGCTGCGAGGTGATCCTCGAAAGCGGCGCGGGGGAAGGCAGCGGCTTCGCGGACGAAGACTACACCCGCCGGGGCGCTCGGATCTCCCGCGACCCCGCGGAGGTGTGGGGCTGCGACCTCGTGATGAAGGTGAAGGAACCCCTCCCGGAGGAGTACGGCTACCTGCGGCCCGGCCTCGTCCTGTTCACCTACCTTCACCTCGCTGCGGACGAGCGCCTGACGCGGGAGCTGGTGCGGTCACGGGTGGTGGCGGTGGCCTACGAGACCGTGCAGCTCCCGGACGGCGAGCTCCCGTTGCTCACCCCCATGAGCGAGGTGGCGGGCAAGCTGGCGGTGCAGGAGGCCAGCTACTACCTGAAGCGCACCCACGGGGGAAAGGGCACGCTCCTCGGCGGGGTGACGGGGGTGGCACCGGGCACGGTGGTGATCCTGGGCGGCGGGGTGGTGGGGACCAACGCGGCCAAGGTCGCCCTCGGCATGGGCGCCCAGGTCACGGTGCTGGAGCGCGACCCGCGGCGCATGGCGCACCTGGACGACGTGCTGCACGGCCGCGTCCAGGTCCTCATGAGCAACCCGTACACCGTGGAGCAGGCCGTGGGGTACGCAGACGTCCTCGTGGGCGCGATCCTGGTCCCCGGAGCCCGCACCCCCAAGCTGGTCTCCCGGGACCTGGTGCGGGCTATGAAGCCGGGCTCGGTGATCGTGGACGTGTCCGTGGACCAGGGCGGCTGCGTGGAGACCATCCACCCCACCACCCACAGCGCCCCGGTGTACGAGTGGGGCGGGGTCCTCCACTACGGGGTCACCAACATGCCCGCGGCGGTGCCACGGACTTCCACCGTGGCCCTCACCAACGCCACCGTGGGTTACGCCATGGCCCTCGCGCGGAAGGGATGGCGGGCGGCCTGCCGGGAAGACTCGGCCTTGGCCCGGGGCCTCAACGTGGTGCACGGACACGTCACCCACCCCGGCGTGGCGGAGGCCCATGGGCTCGCCTTCACGCCTGCGGAAGAGGCCCTGCGGGAGGCTTAGACCACCCGGTCCCGTCCCCACCAGGGTTTTCCGGGACTGGTGGCTTAGGGATTGGGCAAGTTGGCGAAGATGGCCTCCACGGACTCCGGGAACTCGGGCTTGATGCGGCCCGCGGCAATCTCCTCCAGGGCCACGGTGACCGAGTTCTGGGAGTCCACGTCCACCAGGGGCAGCTGGCCGGCCCGCAGCTCCCTTGCCCGCTTAGCCGCCAGCATCACCAAGAGGTACTTGTTGGGCACCCGTTCCAGAAGTGTCTCAATGGGCGGACGGATCATGGTCTCCTCCTCCCTACCTTCCGCCCGATATTCTAACGGGTGGGAGGGCAAAAGACAGCGACCTTCCCGAAAACCCTTCCGGGAGACGGACCGGGGGTGGTCGAGGCCCAGGGTAGCAACACCCGGGGAAGGGGGTGAGGCGGCGTGGCCACGGTGGAGCTGAAGCAGGTCACCACGGGCACCGTCCCCCAGCGCTTCCTGCAGGCGGTGCGGGAGCGGGGGAGGCGGGTGGCCATGTGGCACAAGCGCAGGGGCCTGTGGCACCCGGTCACGTGGGAACAGTACGGCCGGGCGGCACAGGAGGTGGCCTGCGGGCTGGCAGCTCTGGGGTTCGAACCCAGGCAGGCTGCGGCCATCGTCGGGAACAACCGACCCGAGTGGTTGTTCTGCGACATGGGGATCCTGCTGGCGGGAGGCCTGTCCGTGGCGGTGTACGCCACCAACCCCCCCGAACAGTGCGCCTACGTCCTGGAGCACAGCGAGGCGCGGGTGTTCTTCGTGGAGGACGAAGAGCAGCTGGACAAGGCCCTGGAAATCCGGGGCCAGCTGCCCTCCCTGGAGCGTATCGTGGTCATGGACCCGGAGGGGCTGGGAGAGTTCTCCGACCCGCAGGTGATGACCCTGGACGAGCTGCGGGCCCTGGGCCGGGCCGCCTGGGACCCGGAGGGACTGCAGGCGCGCTTCCAGGACGCCTCCGAAGAGGACGTAGCCATCCTCCTGTACACTTCCGGCACCACGGGCCCTCCCAAGGGAGCCATGCTCACCCACCGCAATCTCCTGTGGACCGCGGAGGCCCTGGGCCGGGCCAACGTCCTGTACCCTACGGACAGCTCCCTGTCTTTTCTGCCGCTCTCCCACATCGCGGAGCGGATGCTGAGCGTCTACCTGCCCCTGGTGTGGGGGTTCGTGGTGTACTTCGCGGAAAGCCTGGACACCCTGTTCCAGAACCTGCAGGAGGTCCGGCCCACCGTCCTGTTCGCGGTGCCGCGCCTGTGGGAGAAGCTGCACTCCCAGCTGGCCCTGCACATGCGGGAAGCGGACCCGCTCAAACGCACCGCCTACGAGCTGGCCCTCCGGGTCGGCCGCCGGTACGCCCTGGCCAGGCTCGCGGGGGAACCGCTGTCCGCGGGCCTGCGGGCCGCCCACGCCCTGGCGGAGCTCTGCGTGCTGCGGCCCCTGCGCCGGCGCCTGGGCCTGGACCGGGTGCGGTTCGCGGTTTCCGGCGCGGCCCCCATCGCGCCTGAGATCCTGGAGTTCTACCACGCCCTGGGCGTGCGGATCCGGGAGGTGTACGGACAGACGGAGGGCAGCGGCCCCACCACCATCCACCAGGGAAACGCCATCCGGCTGGGCACGGTGGGGCAGCCGCTGCCGGGGGTGGAGGTGCGCTTGGCGGAGGACGGGGAGATCCTGGTCCGCGGCCCCAACGTGTTCGCGGGGTACTTCAAGGACCCGCAGGCCACTTCCCAGACCCTGCAGGACGGCTGGCTACACTCCGGGGACGTGGGGGAGATGGACCCGGACGGCTTCCTCCGGATCACCGACCGCAAGAAGGACCTCATCGTGAACGCCTACGGGAAGAACATCGCGCCCGCGTACGTGGAGAACCAGCTGAAGGCCAGTCCCTACATCCACGACGCGGTGGTGGTGGGGGACCGGAGGCCGTACCTCGTGGCCCTGGTGGTCATCGACGAGGACAACGTGGCCCGGTGGGCGCAGGACCACAAAGTCCCCTTCTCCACCTTCGCGGACCTGAGCGGCAACGAGCGGGTCTGGGACCTCATCTCCCAGGAGGTGGAAAAGGTCAACCGCCGGCTCAGCAGCCCTGAGCAGGTCAAGCGGTTCGCCATCCTCCCCAAGCGCCTGTACCAGGAGGACGGGGAAGTCACCCCGACCCTGAAGGTCAAGCGCAAGGTCCTGGCGGAGAAGTACCGGGACCTGGTCGACCGCCTGTACCGCTAGACGCCTGTCCTGAAAACCCTCGGGGAGATGGGACCGAGGTCCCCAACAATCGCGGGGTGGTCTCACGCCCACCGCCGCTTGGGCCGCCAACGGCGGAAGCCCTTGGGGGAAGGCTCCTTCTGAACCCCCAGGTACAGCTCCTGGACGTTGGGGTCCTCCCGCAGCCGGTCCGCGGGCCCTTCCAGGACCAGCCGGCCCGCCTCCAGGACGTAGCCGTAATGCGCCACCTGCAGAGCCATGCGGGCGTTCTGCTCCACCAGGAGGATGGGGATCCCCTCCCGGTGGAGGGCCTGCAGAATGGAGAAGATCTGGGCCACCACCCGCGGCGCGAGGCCCAGGGAGGGTTCGTCCAGCAGGAGCAGGGAAGGCCGCAGCAGCAGGGCGCGGGCGATGGCCAGCATTTGCTGCTCGCCCCCGGAAAGGGTGCCCGCCTGCTGCCAAAGGCGTTCCCGCAAGACCGGGAACCGGTCCAGCACCGCCTCGTAGTCGGTCCCACGGAACCGCCGGGCGTAGCCTGCCAGCCGAAGGTTCTCCTCCACGGTGAGTTCCGGAAACAGGCCGCGTCCCTCCGGCACCAGGGCCACCCCCAGGCGGGTGATGGCATCAGGGTCCCGGCCGTTGAGGCGTACACCGCGGAACAGAATCTCCCCCTTTTCGGGCTGGTCCGGGATCAAGCCCATCACCGTCCGCAGCAAGGTGCTCTTCCCCGCTCCGTTGCTGCCCAACAGGGCCACTACCTGGCCCTCCCGGACTGCCAGGGAGACCCCCCGGAGGACCACGAACCCCCGCCGGTAGCCCGCCTCCACGTTCCGGACGGACAGTACCTCTTCGGTCATGCAGTCACGCCCAGGTACGCCTCCACCACCCGCGGGTCCTGCTGGACCCGCTCCGGCGGCCCCTCCGCAATCACCTCCCCGTGGTCCAGGACCACCACCCGCTCCGACAGGTCCATCACCATCCTCAGGTCGTGTTCCACCAGCACCACCGTGACCCCGAAGGCCCTCCGGGTGTCCTGCAGGCGGTACCTGAGCTCGTCCTTCTCGTCCGCGGTCAGGCCCGCGGAGGGCTCGTCCAGGAGCAGTAGGCGGGGCTGGCTGCACAGGGCGCGGCCGATCTCCACCACCCTCTGCACGCCGTGGGGGAGGGCGGCCACCGGCCGGTCCCGATAGGCTTGCAACTCTAAGAACTCCAGCACCGCCTCCGCCCGCTCCCTCTGCCGGACCTCCTCCGTCCGGGCCCTCCAGGTTCCCGAAGCCACCTCCCACGCCGCGGCCCGGAAGTGCCGGTGGCACCCCAGGAGGAGGTTGTCCAGGACCGTCATCCCCCGGAACAGCTCGAGGTTCTGGAAGGTCCGGGCGACCCCCATCCGCGCGATGGCGTCGGGACTCAGCCGCGTGATGTCGCGGCCGTCCAAAAGCACCCGGCCTCCCTGCGGCCGGTACAGCCCGCAGACGCAGTTGAACAAGCTCGTCTTGCCTGCTCCGTTGGGGCCGATGACGCTCACCAGTTCGCCCACCTGCACCTGCAGGCTGACGCCCAGGAGGGCAGCCACCCCGCCGAAGCGCAGGGTGAGGTTCTCCACCTGCAGGAGCGGAGTCGGTTCCACCGTCCGTGCTCAGAAACCCGTCGGGTAGCTGATCCAGTCCGTCAGTCTGGTGTACCGGCCCCCTTCCGCCCGGGTCAGGAACACCCGGTGGGTCCCCTGCCGCCGGTCCGGGCCGAAGGTGACACCCCGGATCACCTGCCCGTCCCAGTTCCGGATGCCCTCCATGGCCTGCACGAAACGTTCCTTGGTCAGGTCCCGACCAGCCCGGCGCAGGCCCTCCACGAACGGCTCCATGAAGGCCCACCCTGCCAGGGCGTTGTAGGGGTTGGCACGGAGGGCGGGGTCCACCCGGGTCAGGATGGCTAGGGCCTCGTCCACCTTGCTGTCACCCGTCCCGGGGAGGGGGAAGAAGGCGGTGGAGATCACCCCGTTCCACGCCTCCCCCGCCAGGGCGAACATGATGGGGTCCCCCAGGGTGAAGGAGCTGAGCAGCTTGGGCGTGTAGCCAATCTTGGCCATCTCCCGCACGATGAGGGCCCCGTGGCGCGGGGTGGCGTACAGGAGCACCGCGTCCGCCCGGGACTCCCGCAGCTTCACCGCCTCCGAGCTCACGTCCGCCTGGATGACCTCGTACGGGACCTGTGCCACGATCCGTACCCGGGACCGCACCGCGCCTTGCTTGGCGCCCAAGAGGCCCTTCTGCCCGTACAGGTCGTTCTGGTAGAAGACCGCGACGCTCTTCACGCCCAGCTGCTTGGCCGCGTAGTCCACCAGGATCTTGGCCTCCTCCACGTAGGAGGGGTAGGTGACGAACAGGTACTTCTTGTCGCGGAACCCGTACCACATAGTGGCGTCCGCGGTGGGGGTGATCCACACCACCTCGTTGCGGACGATGTAGTCCCGCACCGCGAAGGCGTTGGCGGTCCCGATCAGCCCGGCGATGGCGAAAACCCCGACCCGCTCCACCAGCTCCCGCACGTTGGCCGCGGCCCGCGGGGGGAGGTAGGCGTCGTCCCGCAGCACCACCCGCAACCTGCGGCCGTGAATCCCGCCCTGGTCGTTGAGGTACCGTGCATACGCCTCCATGCCCCGGCCCACGGCGCCCCAGTACGCCGCGGGCCCGCTCAGGGGCATGGAGCTGCCCACCACCACCTCCTCCGCCGTCACCCCGCGTTCCTGCGCGGTGGTGGCGAAGGGTACGGCCAGCAAGAAAACCAAGCAAAGCCCCAGAACTGTCCGCACCGCGTCCTCCCCCTTTCCCGTGGTGTTCCCGCATTTCCAAGACTAACCGAAGACCGGGTCCCGTGCTAGACATTATGGCAGGGACCGGACTCTCAGCTCGCAGCGTCGTAGGTTACGCTGGGAACGCGCCTGCGCACACAGCGCAGAGCTACATGCGAGGAGGTCCGGTCCATGAGGAAGGGTACCACGTA
>Ga0272447_1001654_pt1 | contig 13582 bp, 5 predicted proteins | sample YNPCB0133_FD_194589 | JGI IMG/M metagenome (GOLD analysis project Ga0272447, IMG submission 194589) | Hot spring microbial mat communities from Yellowstone National Park, WY, United States - YNP-CB-013-3 | ecosystem: Environmental > Aquatic > Thermal springs > Hot (42-90C) > Sediment | place... | reverse complement strand
TCCGTTTCAGTTGTTCCGAATTTCGGGATATGGTCATGGAAACATGTTGCGGGCTGCATAACTTCCGGATTCGATTGAAACGCAAAAAGTATTCAGAAAATCAAGATGAACCTTGATAAAGTCTAGTTCTTGGTTCTTAGTTATTGGTTCTTAGTTCTTAGTTCTCAGTTCTCAGTTCTCATGAACAAGGTCGATCATATCATCTACGCCAGTGGTCTGGTCAAGATTTACAAAGTCGCCGAACTCGAGGTGGTGGCGCTTCAGGGGTTGGACCTGGAAGTAGCGCGGGGCGAGTTTCTGGCGCTGGTTGGTCCTTCCGGCTCGGGTAAATCCACGCTGCTCAGTCTCATCGGCGGGCTTGATCGTCCTTCTGCTGGGCAACTGGTGGTCGATGGACTCGATCTGACGACATTAACGCCAGCCCAGTTGAGCGCCTACCGGCGTGATCGGGTCGGATTTATCTGGCAGCAGACGATGCGCAACTTGCTGCCGTATTTGAGCGCGCGCGAGAATATCGAACTCTTGATGACCTTTGCAGGACGCAGCGGGCGCGAGCGACGTGCGTGGGCAGATGAGTTGCTGGAAGCAGTTGGAATCGCAGACAAAGCTTCGACTCCGGTTACGCGACTATCGGGCGGTCAGCAACAGCGTGTTGCCATCGCCTGTGCCCTGGCGAACCGACCACGTATCTTGCTCGGCGATGAGCCGACTGGTGAAGTAGACTGGGAAACCGCGCAACGGGTACTAGCGCTGCTCCGCGATCTGCGCACACGCTATGGGCTGACAATCGTGCTGGTCACGCACGATCCACGGTTGGCAGAGCAGGCTGATCGGGTCATCGCTATCCGTGACGGACGAACCAGCACTGAGACACGCCATGATAACGGGAGCACGCCAGGCGGTGACGCACTGGCAACGTCCGGTCGTCCTGCGCGCGCGCGCGCTGCCGAAGAACTCGTCGTCGTTGATCGCGCCGGGCGCCTGCAGATCCCCGGTGATCAGCGCGCACTCGCCGGGATTGGGCGGCGCGCGCGCGTCGAACTCGTCGATGGCGGAGTGCTCATTCGTCCGGTCGAGGACGACCGCATCGCCATTCCAACCGAGGAGTCATCGGGTGATCATCAGCACCACTACCTGTACCAGGATCAGGGTGCGGTTGACGTTGCCTCACCCGCAACGCCCGAACCACTTATTACCGTCGAAGGAGTTACGCGCGTATTTGGCACAGGCATACGCGCCGTCCATGCCCTGCGCGGCGTCGATCTCACCGTTGAGCGGGGCGCATTTGTTGCGCTCATGGGTCCGAGCGGTAGCGGCAAGACAACGCTGCTGAACATTATTGGCGGTCTGGATCGACCAACGAGCGGGAGCGTAATCGTTGCAGGGCGGCGCGTTGATCAGATGCGCGCCGACGAACTTGCCAGGTTGCGACGACAGATCGGCTTCGTGTTTCAGAGTTTCGCGTTGTTGCCAACCGCTTCTGCCTTTGAGAATGTTGAGATAGCGTTGCGATTGGCAGGACAAACACCACGGCAGCAATGGAATGCACGCGTGCGCCGCGTGCTGGCAGCCGTCGGTCTGACCGATTGGGCGGATCATCGTCCCTACGAGTTGAGCGGCGGTCAGCAGCAGCGCGTCGCCCTGGCGCGAGCGCTGGTCACCTATCCGCAGATTATCCTGGCTGACGAACCAACCGGTGATCTCGACAGTCGCACCGGGCGACAGGTGCTGACGATGCTCCGTACCCTCTGCGATCAGGAAGGGGTGACGATGATCATGGCAACCCATGATCCAGCAGTAATGGAGTTTGCCACAACCATCTACCATTTGCGCGATGGTGTTATCATCGGATGTGAGAAAAGGGACGTGACGCTGGCGTAGTCGCCGGGCTTTGTCAGTGCCGGTTACTTCCCGTTAACCTTTTGTAGTTGAATTGTCACACACAACGTCCACATCACCGCATATACTCGTACCCACAACGCCCTTCTCTCCGTACCATTCCGAACCTCGCTCCATCTTACTTACTTATCTTCATCGTAGCGCAGTCAGTTCTCCGAGCCGGGGAGGTCCTCGTATGGCTGCTCGACCATTGTCGTTGGAAGAACGTCTGGCAGCTCGTGGCGTTTCACGTCGTCAATTTCTCAAGTTTTGCGCCGCCATGAGCGCAACGCTCGCGCTACCTGCCACCTTTACCCCCCGTATTGCGAAAGCGCTGAACACGGCAGAACGTTTACCGGTTGTATGGTTGGAATTTCAGGACTGCGCTGGCAACACGGAATCATTCTTGCGCGCCGAGTTGCCTGGCGTAGCTGACATCGTACTGGAGCAGATCAGCCTGGAGTACCATGAAACGATCATGGCGCCGTCCGGTCATCGTGCCGAGCATTCGCTCGATGCGGTAGTCGAACGCTACCCTGGTCAGTACATTGCAATCGTCGAAGGCGCGATACCGACTGCGAATGGCGGGGTGTACTGCACCATCGGCGGGCGGACGGCGCTGAGTATTGCGCAGCGTGTTTGCTCAAATGCGCTGGCGACGATTGCCGTCGGTGCGTGCGCCTGGGATGGCGGTCTGCCCGCTGCAAGCCCTAATCCGACCGGTGCTGTTGGTGTGCGTCAGGCAGTTCCTGGTCTCAAGAACCTGATCAACCTGCCTGGTTGCCCAATGAATGTGATCAATCTGACGGCGATCATTGTCCACTATCTGACCTTCAAGCAACTGCCGGCTACCAATGAACAGGGACTCCCCTTCTTTGCCTACGGACAACTCATCCACAACAATTGCGAGCGTCGCGGGCACTTCGACTCTGGTCGCTTTGTCGAGCGCTGGGGCGATGAAGGGCACCGTCTGGGCTGGTGCCTGTACAAAATGGGGTGCAAAGGACCGCAAACCTACTCGAACTGTCCTGTGGTTGGATGGAACGGAACTTCCTACTGGCCCATCGGTGCAGGGCACGGGTGCGTTGGATGCATGTCGCCGCGCTTTTGGGACACCATGTCGCCATTCTATGAGCGTCTGCCGAAGGTTGAGGGATTTGGCATCGAGGTTACTGCCGACACGCTGGGCGCAATCGCGGTTGGCGCAGTGGCCGCTGCGGGTATCATCCACGGCGTCGCAAGCGCGATCCGGGCGCATCGCCATCCGATCGCAGCGCATGATGGCGATGAGGTGCTGGTAGAAGCGGCAGAGCGCGTCAATCAGGTGGTAGAGCAGATCGCCGGTCCTGTCAGGCAGGCGGAGGCGCCGGCCAGCGAGACGGAGAACGCCATCGCACCGGAGAAGAGCGGAGACGTTGACAAAGACCGACCTTCCGCATCGTGATAAGTCGAACAGAGGAGCGGAGGAAGCGCCATGCCAAAGATCGCCATCGATCCAATCACCCGTATCGAAGGGCATCTGCGTATCGAAGCGCAGATCGAGCGGGGACGCGTGGTTGACGCCTGGAGCAGTTCAACGATGTTTCGCGGTGTGGAGATCATCCTGAGGGGGCGCGATCCGCGCGATGCGTGGGTGTTTACCCAGCGCATCTGTGGCGTCTGTACCACTGTTCATGCGCTTGCGTCGGTGCGCGCTGTCGAGAATGCGCTGGATATTCAGATTCCTGACAATGCCCGGCTTATTCGCAACATCATTGCTGGCGCGCAGTATGTGCAGGATCACGTCATCCATTTTTACCACCTGCACGCACTGGATTGGGTCGATATCGTTAGTGCACTCAAGGCCGATCCAGTTAAGACATCGGAACTGGCGCAGAGCATTTCCGACTGGCCCAAGTCATCGTCTGCCTACTTCAAAGGCGTCCAGAGCCGCCTGCAGAAGTTTGTGGATAGCGGGCAACTGGGCATATTCGGCAATGCGTACTGGGGGCACCCGGCGTATGCAATGCCACCCGAAGCCAATCTGATGGCAGTAGCGCACTACCTGGAGGCGCTGGAGTGGCAAAAGGACGTCATCAGGATTCACGCGATCCTGGGAGGCAAGAATCCCCATCCGCAGACGTATCTCGTCGGCGGGATGGCGACGCCGCTTGATCCGAACGCGCAGCAGGCGATCAATACCATTCGCATTGCACAGTTGAAGACGCTGGCAGAGCAGGCACGCACGTTTGTGGATAAAGTTTACATCCCTGACATTCTCGCCATTGCTTCATTCTACAAAGACTGGGCCGGGATAGGCGCAGGTGTGGGCAATTATCTCTCCTACGGCGATTTCCCGGCGGCGAAAGACAGCAACGTTGCCAGTTACTGGTTGCCACGCGGCGTCATTCTTAACAGGAATATTGACGAGAAACCGCTCCCGATGAGTCACGAGAAGGTGACCGAGTACGTCACCCATTCCTGGTTCCGCTACAGCGAGGGCGATCAGAAGGCGCTGCATCCGTGGAGAGGCGAGACAATCCCCAACTACACCGGTCCTCAACCGCCGTATGAATGGCTCAACACCGACAGCAAGTATTCCTGGCTCAAAACGCCGCGCTACGACGATCAACCAATGGAAGTTGGACCGCTTGCCCGTATGCTCATCGGGTATGCTGCCGGTCAGCAGCGTATTCAGGAACTGGTCAACGCCGTGCTCAAACAGTTGGGGGTTGGTCCAGCGGCGCTCTTCTCAACACTGGGACGCACAGTGGCGCGGGCGATTGAAACGGCGCTAATTGCCGAACTGTTGCCGGGATGGATCGACGAACTGGCGGCAAACATGGCGTCCGGCAACCTGACCATTCACAACGGCTCGAAGTGGAGTCCCACGACCTGGCCGAAAGAAGCCTTAGGATGGGGATCGATGGAAGCACCGCGCGGATCGCTCGGTCACTGGGTGCGGATCAGGGACGGCAAGATCGTCAACTATCAGGCAGTGGTACCAACGACCTGGAACGGATCGCCGCGTGATGCGCGCGATGTGCGCGGACCGTATGAGGCTGCGCTGATCGACACGCCAGTCGCCGATCCGGAGCAACCGATCGAAATTTTGCGCACCATCCATTCATTCGACCCTTGCATGGCATGCGCGGTTCACCTTGTGGATGCCCGAGGCGTTGAGATTACCCGCGTCAAGGTACAGTGAGGTGTGCGATGCGACGACGTGTGTATGTCTGGGAGGTCCCGGTTCGCCTGACCCACTGGGTGAATGTGGTGAGCATCGTCATGCTCTGCTTCAGCGGCTATTACATTGCCAACCCCTACATCTTCGTGAGCACGCGCGAACCGTGGGGCGTCTACTTCATGGGAACGATGCGGTTCATTCATTTTGCGTTCGCTTACATCTTCGTGGCGAGCCTGATCCTGCGCACCTACTGGGCATTTGTTGGCAATCAGTGGGCAAGCTGGCGTGGGTTGTTCCCGTTTCTCACGACGGAAGGGCGCAGAAACATGTGGCATGCCGTGCAATACTACTTTTTCCTGCGTCGCAATCCACCGGAGGTTGCCGGTCATAATGCGCTGGCGGGCATGTCCTACATGATTATTGTTCTGCTGTACGGCTTGAGCGCGTTCACCGGCTTTACCCTCTATGGTCAGTTGCACCCCGCGAGCATCTGGTACACGCTCACCGATTGGGTGACATCGCTGGTATCGCTCCAGACCCTGCGACTCGCTCATCATATCATTATGTACCTCATTCTGGCGTTCGTGGTGCACCATGTGTATGCAGCCTGGCTGATCGATATGGAAGAGGGGAATGGCTTAATGTCGAGCATCTTCAGCGGCTATAAGTTCCTGCCTAGGGACCAGCAACCGGACTGGATCGAGCAGGTTGCCGCACGTAACAGGAAGCGCAACAATCACGTGCTAAAGGTTGCGAATCCGGAAACCCAGGGGCAGAGCATCGGGGCGAAAGGCAGCGAGGGATGAGGTCGAACGGTAAGACGCTGGTTCTAGGGTTGGGCAATATTATCATGCGCGACGAGGGGTTAGGGGTGCGCGCATGCGAGCGCCTGACACAACGCTACCGTCTGCCGGACGACGTTATGGTGCTTGATGGTGGAACGCTGGGATTGGATCTGCTCCCATACCTGGAAGGAGTCACCGATCTCCTGATCATCGATGCCGTGAGCGCTGGCGGTTCAGCCGGGTCGCTGGTGCGCCTGGCAAACGAACAGATTCCGCAGGCGCTGGCGCTCAAAATGTCGATGCACCAGGTGGGATTGCAGGAACTTCTGGCAGTTATGGCGCTGCGTGGGCAGGCGCCGCCGCGCTGCGTGTTGTGGGGAATGGAACCGCTGATCCTCGAACCGGGACTGGATCTTTCGGAACCGGTAGCGATGAACCTGGATGCGCTGGTCACATCGGTGGTCGCCGAACTGCGCTCCTGGGGGATACCGGTTTCCGATCCATTGAAGGCTTCGTAGCGCAATCACGAGCGAGGTGAGAGGCAAGGAGCGCGAGGGGTTGAAGGTTGAACGTTGCACGTTGAACGTGGGACGACAATGTGGAGGGGCGCAGCGGCGCTGCGTGCGTACCGGCAGCGAAGGCAGTGGCGAGGGGATGAGGCGAGAGGGGATGAGGCAAGAGGCAAGAGGCGCGAGGGGCATCCTTTATAGCGAAATGCAACATGATTGAGCCACGTGCGTGCCGGGTGCGCGGGCGTCCCGCCCGCATGACCGTATGAGGCCGCAATCCCGGCGGGCAACTGTTTTGCACGTCGCTGTACCCCCTGACCTGCGCAGGTGGCACTGCACGAACTCCAGGAAACTCACTGCCAGCACGTTCATGATCGCAGGAGCGTGTTTCGCCGGAGCGGGGCCCATCCGCCCCAGGGCGTGATACCGATCAACCTGCCAGAAGGGAAGACTGTTCGGCACGACATCGCTCTCCGCAGTCCGCCCGCAGCGCCCGCTGCCAGCGGCGCTTCCAGCCACCGGGGCGCATCAAACGACGCAAGGTTGCAGGCGCGAAGGTTCCAGATGGCAGGTGTGGGGTCGCTGGTAGAAACGGCGCCCGTCGCCCGTGGGGAGAGGACATGGAGGAACGCCCTGTGCGGGCGCCCGCCGCTGGAGTGCACACGGCATTCCCGGCATTTGCACCAGAAGTGCATTGATACCTGGTCTTGACAACGGCGGCGCGGCAGATGTATCATCGTCTCATCATCTGGTCATCATTTCCTGGCGTCGCGGCGCCGCTGTCGAACATCCCTCTCCTGCGAGCCAGGCGCTCTGTGGGAGAGGTGTGGTCATGCTTCGTCTGCGCCTGTTCCGTCCGGTTGTGACCCTCGTGCTGGTTGCGACCCTGCACAGCGGCTTCCCGATGGCGGCGCCTACGCAGGCGCCGGTTGTTCCGTTCACCCCCCCCCCGCCTATGACGCGCTCGTGCCGCCTGACCCGGCGCCCGTCCCGGCGCCGCCCGTCGATCCACCGCTTCCGGCGCTCACCCTGACCCTCGCCGTCGATCCGCCGGTCGTCCCGGTTGGCGAGACGGTCGTCGTTACGCTGACCCTCACCAATGCCGCTGACGTTCCGGCTGACGACCTGCGCCTGACGCTGCCGTTGCCTGATGGCGTCGCCGTCATCCGCCCCTGGAACCCCACCGGGCCGTTCGTCCCGGCGCCGCATGTCATTGTCTCCTCTGATGCACCCGCCGGTCCGCCGCCGCCCGACGTCACTGGTGCGCCCACTGCGCCTGCCGACGGGCGCGGCGTTGCCGATCAGACTGGCAACGCCAATCAGATCGGCGACGCCGATCAGACCGGCAACGTCGACGGGCACGGCGTTGCTGCGCCCCTATTGCCGACACCCGACGTCACTGGCGCACCCGGCACACCCACGTCCACATCCGCGTCGGCGACGGTTCTGACCTGGACAACGCCGACCCTGCCGCCCCACACCCGTGTTGTCCTTAGTGCCGAACTGCGCGTCACCCGCATGCTCCCCGGCGCCGCACTTTTGCTCCAACCCGAAGTCATCGCGCGCGATCTGCCCTTGCCGGTGGGTACAAGCGGCGGTGCGATCCTGGTTCCTGCCGATCGCACTCAGGCATCCATTACTGTCGTCCCTGGACAGCGCGCTTCCCTCCAGAGCACCGATGGCGCCGTCGTGGTCGAGTTTGCGCCTGGCAGCGCTGATCGCCCTCTGACCATCCAGCACCAGATCCTGCCACTCTCTGCCCAGGCGTCGATGGAACGCACCACCAGGGCAACGCCTCTGCCATCTCCACCGCCGCGCAGTCTGTCCCCCTTCACCCTCGATGCCATCGACGCCCAGGGTCACGCCGTCCATCAGTTCACCGCGCCGCTCACCCTCACCATCCACTGGACGCCGGAGCAACTCCGCGTTCTCGGCGTCGCCCCCGATGACCTGACCATCCTCTGGTTTGATGACACTGCTGTCGTCACCGATACTGCCGGACAGACGCGCCAGGGCGTCTGGCGTCCGCTGCCGACCGTCATTGATGCCGCAACCCGCACCGCACGCACGACGCTCGACCATTTCAGCGCCTTCACCCTCGGCGATGGCAGTTCGCCCTCCAAAGCCTACCTGCCCTCGCTCCAGGGGTGGCAGGTCAGCCCCTTCATCGGTTCGGCGACCTATGAGTATCCGCTCGAGGTTCCCGCAGGCGCGGGTGGTTTGCGCCCGCCGCTTGTGCTGCGCTACGACAGCGCCGCCACCGACGGCGCCAGCGGTATGCGCGAAAAACAGCAGGCCGGCTGGGTCGGCAAAGGATGGACCCTCGACCCCGGCGGCGCCATCGCGCTCAACCGCGTCGTCATCAATCTCAACACCGCCAACTGGGTGGATTACTATGCGTTGACCCTCAACGGGCGCGCCTACGACCTGATGCGCCAGGAGGCGCGCGCTGGCGTTAGCAACCCCGACCCGAATAACCCCGCCCACTGGGTCTGGCGCCCGACAAGCGATGCCGCACTGCGCATCCAGGCGGACTGGATCGGCAGGGCGTGGGATGGCCATCCCGGACGCGGTGGAGTGGTCGGCGGCAACTGGCAGCCGCGCTACCGCTGGACTCTCTGGACCGCCGACGGCGTGCGCTACGAGTTCGAGGAGGACCTGTGGTGGGGCTGGGGAGATTGCAGCTATGGTCTCGACTTTCGTCCTTACAAATGGCTGCTCAGTCGGGTGGTCGACCCGCACGGCAACACCATGACGTATTTCTATGCCCGTCAGACCCTGACCGGCGGGGAGGTGCGCTGCGACCACTGGCGCTGGATGCGCGGCACGGTCGATCAGGACGCCTGGCTGACCGCCATCGAATGGGGCGCCAACCCCAATCAGGGGTTGCCGGCGCGCTATCGCCTGGAATTCTTCAGTGTGCCGCGAGCCAATGATACCGCCTTCGAGACCCCGGCCGGGATCTACTGGGGTGCGGGTGGGCAACCGCGCGAGACGCGCGAGTTGCGCACCATCGCGTTATACAGCCGTGCAACAGGCGTCTGGGAATTGGTGCGCGGCTGGGACATGGGGTACGACTATACCCTGCGCTCTGATAATCAGTGGTGTGGTGGATGCGGACCCAAACTCACCCTGCGCTGGATCTCACCCTTTGGCGCCAGCAGGGATGCGCGCCTGCCCTCTACCGAGTTCTTCTACCAGACGACACGCGGAACGGAGTATTTTGCGTTAGGCGGCTGGAACCGCCTGGAGGAGGTGCGCAACGGCTATGGCGGCAGCGTTCGCTTCGCCTACAGCCACATCGGGCGCGACCTGGGCAACAATAGCCACTTTCTCAACCGCCATCGGGTGACGAGCGCGACCGTGAGCGACGGGCGTGGGCAGCATGCGCAGTGGAGCTACGCTTACGGCTCGCCCAGCGTCAATGAACTGGGACGGAGCATAGGAAGGAACTTCGGGTTCTTCTCAATCGACGATGCAGCGCACGAAAACCCCAATTCCGCAGTCCTGTTCTACACCACCTTTGTCAGCGGTCATCCACATGATCTTGCGCTCAACCATCGCCTGATGGCGCATCCGCCGATGAAAGAGTTTCGCGGGCATGCGTGGGTGCGTGTGACCGACCCGAGCGGCACGCAAACGACGCGCTACTTTCACCAGGGGTACGCTCCGTGCGGTTACCCGCGCTACCCGTGGGGCGATCCGTACAGTGGTCCGGATATCCTGCAGCAGCCCTGTTTTTGGGAACTGCGTGACGCCGAACTTCAGCGGGGGCGCGAGTGGAAAACCGAGATTCGCGGACCCGCCAGTGCGGGCAGTCCGCTGCTGCAGGCGACGCTACGTACCAATATCGTGCTGTTCCAGAGTTACGGACCAGTGTTGAGTAGCGGGCTCTGGCACGCCTTCGTGCTGCCGCGCGCCGAACAGGTGCATTTCCATGAAGGTCAGGCGACATCGCGCAGCCGCACGACCGCCTACTGCTATCAGCCCTGGTTTCAGGGCGGGTCACAGCACTGGCAGACGAAGGGCGCTTACGGCGTCAGCGGCGGGCGACAGTACGGACTGGTCACCCACATCCTGGAGTACGACCAGGCGGTCGACACCCGCAGCGGGCTGGATGATTGCAACTCACCGACGACCGCCATCGCACCGGTGCGCATCACCCGCTTCAGCTATGCGATAGTCGATACGCCGTCCCTTTTTATGGTCGACCGCGTGCTGCAGCGCATGCAGTTTGGCAGCAACACGACTGTGCCGCTCAGCCTGAGCGAGTACGGCTATGACGGTTTCAACCAGACCTACGGCGCGATCGGGACGCGCGGGCTGCTCACCGTGCAGCGCGACTATGTCGATGCTGATGCGTCTGGTGCATCCACCTGGCGCAGTCGCGATACGGTCTTCACCTATGACGCCATCGGCAACCGCACGACGGTCACGACCTACCGCGGGTTGGGATCGCGTACCTGGACCGGCAGCGCCCTTCAGTACAGTGCGCCGGGAAATGGCAGCGCGCCGCGCACGACGACCACCGAGTACGATCCAGTGTTCCGTGCCTGGCCCGTGCGCGTGACGAACCCGGTCGGGCATGTCGAGCGCGCTGCTTACGACTATCGTATGGGGACACTGATCAAAGTCGGCGGACCGAATGTCGATCAGGCGACCTTCGATGCATTCGACTGCACGACGCCGAACAGCGCCGTGGAAATCAGTTGTGCTGCGTATGACGCCTTCGGGCGGCTCACGCGCCTGGCTCATCCCGGCGACACGCTCAGCGAACCGACCCGGATCGTGTATTACTACGACCTGGAGCGCCCGTTCCGCTTCCTCGTCCAGCAGCGTGGGACGAGCGCCTCCGGCGATACGCTGTTCGAGACGCAGCAGTTCTATGATGGGCTGGGACGGCTCATTCAGGTCAAACGCGAGAGCAGCGGCTGGAGTTCGCAGAATATCGTCACCGATATGCGCTATGACGGCCTGGGGCGCATCGTTCAGGAGTCGCAACCGCGCCTCGTCAACGAGACGGCATCCGCCTTCTGGCAGTATACTGCGCCGGGCGCCGCGCTCTACCGTCCGACGACGCGGACATACGACGCCCTTGGACGAGTGTTTGACGTGATCGCGCCGGACGGGACGCGCACGCAGACGCGCTACTGGCTCGGCGGCGTCGGCGTGGTCACGGCGATCTACGATGCCCGCAACCACGTGCGCGGCAGCGAGACCGACCCGTTGGGGCGGATGCGCTACGCCTATGAATGGCGCGGCAATGGCAGCGCCGCGCAACCGCACGAGCTCGAAGCGGTGACGACCTACACCTACGACCGCCTTGATCGGTTGACCGGCGTCATCGACGCCGACGGCAATCAGACGACGATCACCTACGATACGCTCGGGCGCAAGACGCGCCTGAGCGATCCGAACCTGGGGACGTGGACCTACGCTTACGATGCCATGGTGCTGACGGCGCACTGGGATGCTCGCGGCGTGCGCACCGACTATTATTACGATGACCTTGATCGGGTGCGTCGGATGACGGTGAGCACTGGCGATCCAGAGCGTCGCTTTGGATACGATGATGCGTTTTCCACAAACGGGAAAGGGCGGTTGACGGCGACCTGCGTCTATAACGGCAGCGGGTGCATCGACTGGCGCGACTGGGATTACGATGGGCGCGGGCGCCAGGTTGGCATGGTCGCCGCGACGCCAGGCGGCACGATCAGTTTCGCCTGGACGTATGACAGCGCTGATCGGATGCGCACGCTGACCTACCCGGATGGCGAGATGGTCTCCTACGCTTACGATCCGCTCGGGCGACCGGTCTCGCTGACATCGAACGTTGCAGGAACGCTGGTCAGCGCTGCAACCTACACCGCACTCGACCAGCCGCAGAGCCGCACGCTGGGGAATGGGCTGACGACAACCTGGACCTACAGCGATCCTATGGCGCGCCTGGCGCGGTTGCAGACGCCAGGAATCTTCGACCGCAGCTACACCTATGATGCTGCTGGCAATATCACACACATTCAGAACCACCTGCCCGGGCAGCAACAAATCCAGACCTTCACCTACGACCACCGCGACCGACTGACAAGCGCCACCTATGGCGCACTGAGCGGGAACGCGCCATCCATTGCGCCCAGGGTCTTCGCCTACGGCGGAGCGAGTCTGAGCGGGAGCGGGAGGATCAACGATTGGGCAACACTCCTGGTCCCAGCGAGCGAACTGGTTAATGGCCACGTGATACATGCAGCGGCGCCTCTGGGGGCGGTCGGGGAGAGATCGGAAAAGTACTCAGCGCCGTCTGGCGGAACGGACGCCCCGGCAGCCCAAAGCAGTAGACTGATCAAAAGCATAACCTTCGAGGATGGCAGTCTGACCCATCCGGTTAGCGGGGCTGATAGCGCCCCAGGTATGACGCTGGAGACCAACGCGCCGCTCAGCGGTCGCTTCTCGGCGCGCGTGCCAAATACGAAGGAGAGCTACCTGCTGGAAACGTTTGCAGCGGAAGAGGAAGTATTCATCACCTTCAGCATTGTGCTGCATGCTTATCCCGCCAGCACGACGCGCATCGCGGTGATCAGCAACGATGGCGATAATGTCGGCAACCTGCAACTGACGACCGATGGACGTCTGCAACTGCGGAACTACACGACGTCCATTGGCAGTGCCAGCGCCCCTCTGCAGCGCGGAATGCGCTACCGGGTCGGGCTGCACCAGAAGCGCGGCAATGGCAGCACGGCGGTGTTGGCCGCTTTTCTGGCGGAAGGAGAGGCGCCTTTTGGCACCCCATTTGCTGCCAGCAACCGCGAGACATTCACGACCGCTGCAACACGATTCCGGTTAGGCGCCACCACTGGCGTAGCAATCCACGCAACGCTCGACAACATTACGCTGGAACGCGGGGCGCCGTCTGGCGGCGCTCCAACTCCCACCGCCACGCCCTCCCCCACCGCCACGCGCACGCCGACCCCCTCCTCCACCGCCACGCCCTCCCCCACCGCCACGCGCACGCCGACCCCCTCCTCCACCGCCACGCCCTCCCCCACCGCCACGCGCACGCCGACGCCGACCGCCACCGCCACCCCCTCCCCCACGCCTGCGGCGGTCGCCCCGCCGACGTTGAGCGAGACGTATGCCTGCGACCGGCTGGGGAACCTGCGCGTCAAAGCCGGCGTGGGATATGAGTACCCGGCGGCGCGCCAGCCGCGCCCGCACGCCCCCATCCGCGTCGGCGGGCAGCCGTACGC
>Ga0272447_1001651_pt1 | contig 13606 bp, 10 predicted proteins | sample YNPCB0133_FD_194589 | JGI IMG/M metagenome (GOLD analysis project Ga0272447, IMG submission 194589) | Hot spring microbial mat communities from Yellowstone National Park, WY, United States - YNP-CB-013-3 | ecosystem: Environmental > Aquatic > Thermal springs > Hot (42-90C) > Sediment | place... | reverse complement strand
ACGTGGGTGTTTCCCACTGTTTCCGCACAGAGGCCGGGGCGGCCGGCCGTGAAACCCGCGGACTGTACCGGGTCCACCAATTCACCAAAGTCGAACTCTTCGCCTTCACCACGCCGGAACAAAGCGAGGCCATGCATCAAGAAATCCTGGCCCTGGAAGAGGAAATCTTCCAAGGTTTGGGCATCCCCTATCAAGTGGTGGATACCTGCACGGGGGACCTAGGAGGACCGGCCTATCGCAAATATGACCTGGAAGCCTGGATGCCCGGGCGAGGCAGTCACGGCGAATACGGCGAAGTGACCAGCACCTCGAACTGCACGGACTACCAGGCCCGCCGCCTCAACATCCGCTACAAGGGGAAAAGCTTCAAGGGCACCCGCTTTGTGCATACCCTCAACGGCACCGCCATCGCCTGCACCCGGGCTATCATCGCCATCCTGGAAAATTACCAGCAAGCCGACGGTAGCGTGGTGGTTCCCGAAGTGCTACGCCCGTGGATGGGCAAGGAACGCCTGCTCCCTCCTGAACGTCCCCTGCGTCACGGCAAGTGACCGATGGCGTGCCTGAGGCTCCCATTCCTCGGGGGTTCCAACGTTCCCATTCCGGTGTGCCCGAGTGCAACGTTCGGGAACATTCCTCGGTTTGTGAATCGGCTTGTGAAAAGGTGATGAGAAATGCCTTCCTGCCGGGGATTTTCTGGTATGATTACGCTTGCGGTTTCTTGTAAGCCTGCCTAAAATTCAAGGTAGCCGAATGTGAGTTATGGAATAACACGGCTTCCCCCCCGGCCGGAATAAGTCGCTAAGGTTCGACTTTCTGAATCCTTCCGCATCTGGCCTGATAGACGCAGAGAGGCCCGAAACCCCGCCTGAAGGCGCTTGCCGACTCCGAGGATTCCTGAGTTGCCCCCACGGTGGTCCTGAGTTACTCCAACAGTAGCCTGAGTTGCTGCAACGGGAGAGAAAACGGTAGTATGGTGGATCGCTCCGCGCGTGGTGAGAGGTGGAACAGAGGCATGAGCAGAGGTGCGGCGGGAGTCTCTCTGAGCTTAGGAGCCCTCATTCTGCTAGGGGGTGCGGGATGGTGGTTCCAGCAGGGTCAGGCGTGGTCGAGGCTGCAAGGCGCCGAGGGAGTGGCCCTGACCCTGGATCAGGATGCCCCAACTCCGGCAGGGGGTGGCGGTGCAGCCCAGGTCTCGGCAGACGAGCAGACGTTTCAGAACCGGGTGATGCCCTTGCTCCGCAAGTATTGTTTCGACTGCCACCGCGGGGAGAAAGCCAAGGGCGGCCTGTCGCTGGATGTTTACGTCAGTGAAGCCCATGCCCGCAAGGATCGCAAGAACTGGCAGGCGGTCCAACATGTGCTCGCCTCGGGGGATATGCCGCCGAAGAACAAGCCGCAACCCACCACCCAGGAACGGGAATTCCTCATCCAGTGGATCGAGAACACTTTGACCAAGGTGGATTGCAGCGGGCCCCGCGATCCAGGTCGGGTCACCCTCCGGCGGCTCAATCGGGCTGAGTACAACAACACCATCCGGGACCTTTGCGGCGTGGATATCAAACCGGCGGATGAATTCCCCTCGGACGATGTTGGCTACGGCTTCGATAACATCGGGGATGTGCTTTCCTTCCAGCCGATTTTGCTCGAGAAGTACATGGCCGCTGCCGATAAGGTGCTTGAGGCGGCCCTGGCCATCCCGTCAGCGCCGAAGGTGTCCCGCCAGACCTACCGTCCTCAGAACATCAACACGATTCCCCGCACGGCGAAGAGTCGCGATCCGGTGCGGATTGTTTTTACCAGTGAAGGCTCGGCCTACCTGGAACGGTTCCACTTCCCGGCGGAAGGGGAATATGTGATCCGCTTCCGGGGTTGGGGCAGCCAGGTGGGGAACGAATTCCCTAAGGTGGCGGTGCGGGTGGATGGTCGGGACATCGGGCAGTACACGGTCGATGCACCGCAGGGCAAGGCCAAGGTGTACGAGACGCGGGCCCGTCTGCCGGCGGGGGAAAAACGGGTGGCCATCGCCTTTACCAACGCGTTCACCGACCCGTCCACCAACCAGAGCCGCTCCTTCGGACTGGAATTGCTGGAGATCGAAGGTCCGTTTCAACCCAAGCTGCCGCCCGAGCCGCCTTCGGTGAAGTTGTTGCTAGTGGCGCGTCCCGCGGGTGACTCCCCGGAGCAAGCCCGGATCGCCGCCGAAAAGGTGCTGGCCCACTTCGCCCGCCGGGCGTTCCGCCGACCGGTCCGGCCCGAAGAGGTGCAACGCCTGATGCAGTTGTACGACCTGGCCGTCCAGCAGGGGGAAAAGTTCCCCCAAGCCCTGAAACTGCCGATGAAGGCGGTACTGGTGTCTCCTCACTTCCTCTTCCGCATCGAGGAAGACCCGAAACACCCCGACGAGGTCCGCCAGCTCAACGACTTTGAATTGGCCACCCGCCTGTCCTACTTCCTCTGGTCTAGCATGCCGGATGAAGAATTGTTCCAACTGGCCGAGCAGGGGAAGCTGCGCCACAGCGAGGTGTTGGAGGCCCAGGTCCGCCGCATGCTCAAGGACCCCAAGGCTAAAGCCCTGTCCGAAAACTTTGCCGGCCAGTGGTTGCAACTACGCAACCTGCAAACCTTGCAACCGGACAAGGGGCTGTTCCCAGCCTGGGATGAACTGTTGCGGCAATCGATGATCCGGGAAGCCGAGCTGTACTTCGAGTACATCGTGCAGAACGACCGGAGCATTCTCGAATTCCTGGATTCCAATTACACCTTTGTCAACGGTCGCCTGGCTCGGCACTACGGCATCCCGAATGTGCAAGGGTTGGACTTCGTCCGGGTGACATTGCCGGACAACCGCCGGGGCGGTGTCATCACCATGGCCAGTACGTTGACGGTGACGTCCAACCCCACGCGGACCAGTCCGGTCAAGCGGGGCAAGTGGATTCTGGAGAACATCCTGGGAACACCGCCCCCGCCGCCGGCTCCCGATGCTCCGGAATTGCCCCCTGTGGGTCAGCTCAAAGGGACCCTGCGGCAGCAGATGGAACAGCACCGGCAGAATCCCAGTTGTGCCGTCTGCCATGCCAAACTCGATCCCCTGGGCTTTGGCCTGGAAAACTTCGATGCCATCGGGGCCTGGCGGACCCAGGATAACAAGCAACCGATCGATGCCTCCGGAGTCCTGCCGGGAGGGGAACAGTTCAACGGCCCGGCACAGTTGCGTCAGGTGCTCCTGAGTAAAGCGGACCAGTTCCGCCGCTGCTTCGTGGAAAAATTGTTGACGTATGCCTTGGGGCGGGGTTTAGAGTATTATGACAAGTGTGCGGTCGATGAAATTGTGGCCGCGACAAAAGCCAACCAGGACCGTTTCTCCGCGGTGGTGTTAGGTATTGTAAAGTCCGACCCATTCCAGAAACGCAAAGGGAAGAGGAGCGAATGACCATGACCACCCATCGGATCACGCGTCGTGTCGCCTTGAAGGGATTGGGCACCTTGATCGCGCTGCCTTGGCTGGAGTCGCTGGCCGTGGCCGCTCCGCTGCGTAGTCCTGCCCCACCGCCCAAGCGGCTGGCGTTCCTGTATGTCCCCAACGGCATCCATATGGCCGATTGGACACCCAAGCAGGGCGAAGGGCCCCTGGGCGAGTTGCCGGCCATCCTTCAGCCGCTGGAACCGTTCAAGGAATACGTCAACGTCATCACCGGGCTCGCTTTGGACAAGGCCCGACCCAACGGGGATGGCCCGGGAGATCACGCCCGCGCCATGGCCGCCTTCCTGACCGGTCGCCAACCCCGCAAGACCCACGGGGCGGATATCCGAGTGGGGATTTCTGCCGATCAGCATGTCGCCTTAGCCATTGGAGATCAGACCCGCTTCCCCTCGCTGGAACTGGGGATCGAACGGGGAGCGCAAGCGGGCAACTGCGATTCCGGTTACAGTTGTGCCTACTCCTCCAATCTCTCCTGGCGCAGCGAATCGACTCCCAATGCCAAGGAGGTGGACCCGAAACTGGTCTTCGAACGCCTCTTCGGCGGCAACGACCCGAAGGAACTGGCGGAAGCCCGCGCCCGCCGCGAACTGTACCACAAGAGCATCCTGGACTTCGTCCACGACGATGTCCGTCGTCTCAACCAGGTTCTCGGCAACCGCGATAAGCAGAAACTCGATGAGTATCTCAGCAGTGTGCGGGAGATTGAGCAACGGCTTGAACGTGTCCGGCAGGCCAATTCCGCCCCGCCGCCCCAACCCAACATGCCCAAGCCCAGCGGTATCCCTGCCGATCTGCAAGAGCACATCCGCCTGATGATGGACCTGCTGGTGCTGGCCTTCCAGACGGACCTGACCCGCGTGGCTACCTTCCCCCTGGCCAACGACGGCAGCAACCGCCCCTACAAACTCATCGGCGTCTCCGAAGGACACCATGACCTGTCCCACCACGGTGGCGACCCGAACAAGCATGCCAAGATCCGCAAGATCAACACCTTCCACATCCAGCAATTGGCCTACATGCTGGAGAAGATGAAGAACATCCGCGAAGGCGACGGCTGCTTGCTCGACAACCTCATGCTCGTCTATGGCAGCGGCATCAGCGACGGCAACCGCCACAACCATGATGACCTGCCCATTCTGCTCATCGGCAAAGGTGGCGGCACCATCCGCGGCGGACGCCATCTGGTCTTCCCCAAGAAGGCCGATACTCCCCTGATGAACCTCTACCTCGCCCTCTTTGAACGGATGGGGGTGCCTACCAAATCGTTCGGGGACAGCACCGGCGTCCTGCCGATCTGACGGCTGCTCTTCAGGCCACGCATGTGCTGATCAGGGTATCCCTTGTTCCTCCGGTGAGAGCACCGCTGTCCTGCCGAGCGGCCGTTTACCTCCGGGGACGTGGTTCCCTTGGTGTGGCGACCGGCCTCGAGTCCCCGGCTCGCTTGCCTCATCCCCCTGAGATTCCTCACCTCCCCCTGAGATTTCTCCCCCGGACTTTCTCGACCTCCAACTCCCCGGGGGGTTGCCTGCTTTCGGGAGGGCAAACCTCTTCTCGCGGTGGCAAACCCTGGGGCATGCTGAGGGGCAGTGAGAAGAGTTCCCCCGGGTATGGGTTGAGTCCCACCGTGGATCCGTGAATTTTCCCCACGTGTTCTCTTCCCCTACCGGAGAGATGCCTACAATGCGTTAGGCGGCTCCCGGTCTGCATCCTAAGACACCGTCCGGGGTGCAGAGGGACAGATGTCCTGAGGATGTCCCGAAGAACGTATTCCGTGAATATCCCGAACATTATCCGCGGGAGATCCGGAGCGTACGGAGCAGGTATCTCAAACGCATTGCGACCGAGGACCTATGAGCACGGTGCGACCGACTACGTTGGAGCAACTCCGTCACAGCGGCTGGCGGTCCCGGAGTGTCAAAGAGGAACTGCGGGACAATTTCATCCAAGCCTTGCGGAGCGGCGAGCCTCTTTTTCCGGGGATCATCGGCTACGATGAGACGGTGATTCCGGAAATCAGCATCGCCATTCTGGCCGGCCATGACATGCTCTTTCTAGGGGAGAAAGGGCAGGCCAAAAGCCGTCTGATGCGGTCTTTGGTGCGCTTCCTGGATGAAGCCATTCCGTACCTGGACATTCCCGGTTGCCCGGTGCATGAGGATCCGTACGCACCGATCACCCGTGCGGGCAAGGAATTGCTGGCCACCCAGCCGGAGGACAAAGTTCCCATCGCCTGGTGGCCACGGGAACAACGCTATGCGGAACGGCTGGCTCCGGGGACCAAATTTGCGGATATCATCGGGGAAATCGACCCGGCTAAGCTCGCCCAGGGCACCAGTATGTCCGCTGAGGAAGCCCTGCACTTCGGCCTGATCCCCCGCATGCACCGCGGTATCTTTGCCATGAATGAAGTGCCCGAGCTGGATGAACTGATCCAGGTCGGCCTGTTCAACATTCTCGAGGAGCGGGATGTGCAGATCCGCGGTTATCCGATCCAATTCAACCTGGATGTGCTGGTGCTTTTTTCCGCCAATCCCTCTACGTACAATCGTTCCGGTAAGGTAATCCCCCAGTTGAAGGACCGCATTGGCTCGATCATTCAGACGCACTATCCTCGGGATCGGGCCACGGGGATCGAGATCATGGAGCAGGAGGCGGGGTTGGACCTGGGGGGCGAATACCCCGTGGTGGTGCCGTACTTCATGAAGGAGATCGTGGAGCAGATCAGCATCAGTGCCCGGCGGTCGAAGTATGTGGATCAGGCCAGCGGTGTGAGTGCCCGCTTCAGTATTGCCAACTACCGGACGATGGTGGCCTCTGCCCGTCGGCGGGGCATCTTGCTGGGGGAAAAACCGGCGGTGCCACGCATCAGCGATCTGGGCCATCTGCCCGCTTCCGCCCTGGGGAAACTGGAACTGGACCTGATGGGCGCCCATCAGATGAGCGAAAAGCAGGTGTTGGAGGCGATCATTGCCGATGCCATCCGCGTGGTCTTCGAGGAGTATGTGGAGAAGCACGGCCTGGAGGAGATTGCCGAAGTCTTCAGCAAGGGGGTCAAAATCGAAGTCGGCGACATGCTGCCCAGCAGTGAATATGCCCGTCGGCTCAAGCGGGTCCCCAAGGCCTGGGATAAAGCCTTCGAGGTGAACACGGGCGAGTCCGAAGCCATGCGGGCCAGTTGCGTCGAATTCGTCCTGGCCGGCCTCTACGCCACGGATCGCATCAGCCGCAGCACCCGTCACGGCCGCATCACCTACGAAATCTAAAGACACGGAAAGCGGACCGAGGCAGAGTCGTACCCCAGGGCAACGGGGCGGCACCGGGTGGAAGGGCAACGGGGCGGCACCGGATGGAGGAACGATGGTGCCGTGCACCCTGCCACCACTGCAAACAAGTCTCCGCTGCTTGTTGCTTCAGCGGGCCTAAGGAACCGACCGAAGACATGAGGACGCGAACGCAGAGGAACCCACCTATGGACGACTCCTTGCGGCAAGCCCCCGGTGGTATCATCCACACGTACCAGAAGTATGATCCGGTGCGTTTTCCTTCTCCCACCGCACCGCCACCGGACCTGGTGATGCCGTTGTATGAGCATCTGCTCCGCTTCGGGGATGCCTCGGAGTACACAGAGGAACAACTGGCGAAAGCGATCCGGCTCGATGCTTCGCAGATTGCCGGTTTGGGTCCGAGCCTGGATGCCTTACGGGAAATGCTTCTGGAGCGGAAGCGGAAGATCCTGCAGACTTACGAAACCCGGCAGGTGCGTCAGAAAGCGACGCAGGCGTTCCGTCGGGCGGTGCAGAAGATTCACCCCCCCGCACGTTACGAGGAAGACTTCCGCCGCGCGGTGCGGGAAGAACAAATCCACGATCTGGAGTTACTCTACTTCCGCATCGGTCGCGATACCGATCCCTTCGCCCGGCAACTGGTACAGGTGATCGGCTTGCTGGGGGAGAAGTATCAGGTCGAGGAGTTGGCCGCCAAGTATGAGTTCACCGGACGGACCCCGATGGATGTGCCCCAGGCTTTGGCCGTCAAAGAGGAACTCGAGACGATCGACCGCCTGTTGCGACAACTCGAAGAGGCGAAAAAGAATGCCCAGTTGGCGATCATCGACTTGGAAGAGTTGCGTCGCTTTGCCGAGCCGGGGGACCTCGAGCAACTCTCCGCCTTGCAGCAGCAGATTCAGGATTACCTGCGTGAGCTGGCCGAGCAACAAGGGCTGGAGTATGCCGGCTCGGGGCGCTACCGCCTGACCCCCAAGGCGATGCGGCTGTTTCAGTCCAAGGTGCTTTCCCATATCTTCAGCCAACTGCAAGCCTCCAAAACCGGTCGGCATGAACAAGCCGTGGAAGGAGAAGGGGCGGTGGAATCTCCGCGGACGCGGCCGTATGAGTTCGGCGACTCCCTCGCACACCTGGACATACCCGCCAGTATGGTCAACGCCTTGCTTCGGGACGGTCCCGGCGTACCGGTTCGCCTGCTGCCGGAAGACCTGATCGTGCACCGTACCCGGGTTACCCCCAAGGTGGCCACCTGTGTGCTGCTGGATATGTCCGGCTCGATGCGTTACGATCAGCAGTATGTCAATGTCAAGCGTATGGGGCTGGCTTTGGAGGGGCTGATCCGCACCGAATATCCCGGGGATTACCTGCAGTTCATCGAGATGTACACCTTCGCCAAGCCCCGGCACCCCTCCGAGATCGCCCAATTGATGCCCAAGCCGGTGACCATTTTCCACCCCGTGGTGCGTTTGAAAGTGGATCTGAGCAATCCCGAGGTCAGCGAGATGCTCATCCCTCAGCATTTCACCAACATTCAGCATGGCCTGCAGACGGCCCGCCGCCTCCTGGCCCTGCAGGATACCCCCAACCGGCAGATCGCCTTGATCACCGACGGCCTGCCCACCGCCCATTTCGAGGGCAGCACGCTCTACATGCTCTATCCCCCCGACCCCCGCACCGAGGAAGCCACCCTGCGCGAAGCTCTGCTGTGCGCCCGGGAAGGGATCACCATCAACATTTTCCTCCTGTCCAGCTGGAACCAGTCGGAAGAGGATGTGCGCTTTGCCTATCGTCTGGCCCGGGCCACGCGGGGACGGGTCATCTTCGCCGCCGGTCGCGAACTGGACCGCTACGTCATCTGGGACTATCTGCAGCGACGACGCTGGCTGATTGCCTGATGCTTCCGCCCTCCTGACTGTTACACCGGCAAGTGCGAACCTGCACACCAGCAAGTTCAACCTTGCCGCCGGACTGGAAGACCTTGCTGCCCGACTCGAAGACCTTGCCGCCGGACTGGAAGACCTTGCTGCCCGACTCGAAGACCTTGCCGCCGGACTGGAAGACCTTGCAGAGTCTGCCTCATGATTGAGGTGAGGACGATGATTGCGATGCCGTCGCCACCGGCTCGGTGACAGAGCGGCGGGAACGTTCCGCTTCCTCCAGGATGGCCGGGCGATCCTCGAAGGCATCCAGGGCCAGGATTTCTTCATCGATGTGCACCTCCCGGCTCCGGGGGGCATAAGCCGGTCCAAGGACATCCAGCACCGTGGGATGAACCTGCGGCTTCTCCGGCGAAAAGAAGTAGCCATGCACCTCGAGCGCTTCGGCCCGATACTCCGGATACTCCAGCAACAGTTCGTGCAACTGCCGCAGGCGGTAGTGGGGCACCGTGCAGTACATATGATGAGGCAGATGGTAATCCTGACCCATCGGAAAGACTGCAAAACGGATCAGCGGACCTACGAAGAAACACCGCGTGTTGTTGATCCAACCCCGACCGCCGTTCCCATGCTGCACGATCTGCCGCAGGATCATGAAGAAGGCGAACGAGGTGAACAGGGGGACGATCCAGAGCAGCACCAGATAACCCACATAAGGGCTGCCCGTGGCTTTGGTGGCTACGGTAGCCGCGGTGAACAAAGCCGTGATCACGCCCACCCGACCCATCGACGTGTAGCGGGCATGAAAGACCGGCCGCAGGCGACTCCGGTGGAAGGCAGAGTCGGGAAGCTTCGCGAAGACGACGCACACCAGCAGCCACAACAGAAAAGGGATGACCAACAGAAGGATCAGGCTGTCCGAAAGGTAGAACAAGGCAGCGAGGGTCGCCAGCAGGACGAGCAGATACGCTGCGCCGATGCGGACGGCTCGTTGGGACGGAGGCTGGCCAGGAATCAGGTAGGGAGAATGATGGGTGCCGGTGGCATTGAACTGGGCCCGCACCCGCATGAAGCGGATGAGCCGGGGAAGCCACAACTGCCGCACCAGAGCCAGCACAGCCTGACGCCGGCTCAGCGGGAAGGGCAGCCAGTGCCCGCTGCGGCGCAACTGCGCCACGTCCGGGTCCCGTTCCGGATCGTTCACGAATTGATGGTGGGCCAAATGTTGCAAGCGATAGTGATACAGACTGGCAAAGATCGGGAACATGCACAGCAGGTCCCCCACCGCATCGTTGAGATACCGGTTGCGGAAGAGGATGTAATGGGAGGCTTCATGGGCCAATCCCGTCAATTGATGCTGGCCCGCACCGATGAGGAGGATGGCCAGCAGCGCCACCGGCACGTTCCACCACCAGGATAAACCCCAATCGGCCCGCCACTCGAAAAAGCTGATCGCACCGGCCAGCACCAGCCCCAGATATAGCCAGGTGCGCAGCAGATAGTACCAGTTGGTCCAATTGTCGGTCTGCCGCAGAGCTTGCAGCCGTTGTTTGAAGGCGGGGTCGGACAGTAGAGGAGGATTCTGGGTCGTAGCTGTTGGAGAGGTGGGGTCGGCCCAGGACGTTCCTGCTGCCTCGCTACCGCGGGGAGAGCAATCGGAAGCGGGCAGGGCTGACTCTGTGGGGATCGTCTTGGCGTTCATGTCGGCCTTTCTCCAAAAGCGGGGGGGACGGCGGGCTGAGAATCCTTGCGATCGGGCTGGGAATCCTGGCGATAGAGGGCCCGGATCTTCCGCCCGATGAGCCAGTCGGTCAGGCGGGGAAACCACCGCTGAAAGAAGAGCAATTGCCGCGCTTCCCGACCGATGACGACCTCGCGACGGTTCTGCTCGATAGCCTGGAGGATCCGCCGGGCCAAATATTCCGGCTTCATACCTCGGTCGAAGCGGATTTCAGCCCGCCCCTCTTTGCGCAGCAGATGCTGATCCAAGCCGCTATGGGTCAGACCGGGAACGATCGTGATCACATCCACCCCGAAGCGGACGAATTCACCCCGCCAGGCTTCGGACATGCCAACCAAGGCGTACTTGCTGGCGGAGTATTCGGACCAGGCGGGCATGCCTCGGCGTCCGCACATCGAGGTGATATTCACCACCGCCGGTTGGTTCCCCTGCATCAGATAGGGCATGGCCAGGCGGGTCAGTTCCACAGGCGCGAAAAAGTTGACCTCCATGATCGTGCGGAGAATCTCGGGCGTGGAGGTGTCGAAGTGCCCCCAACTGCCGATGCCGGCATTGTTAATGAGCAGGTCCAGCCCGCCGAGGCGGCGGACGGCCTGTTCGACCAGTTCTTGCCGCTGCGAGGGTTGGGTCAGGTCCGCGGTCTGATATTCCACCTGGGCTTCCTGGGCCTGCAGTTGCCGGGCCAGCTCCGCGAGCACCTCCTGCCGCCGACCTGTGAGCATCAAGCGCACCCCCGCCTGGGCTAAAGCTGCCGCCAAAGCCCGCCCGATGCCGCCGCTGGCGCCGGTCAGCACAGCCCGTTTGCCCGCCAGTTGCCGCCGCATGACCCAGGACTCCTCGCATGGACGCCTGCGATGCCCGTCATTCCTTCCGGGATTATCTTATCCATCATGACCGGTTTGCGCAGATTCCAAACCACCCGCTATTGGGCCGGCACCTCACCCAGGCGGTCGTTATCTTCGGACTCCCTCATCCCCCCTCCGCCCCGTTCGGTTGGGACAAACCCAGGGGAACGGCCTGGGGGCTCCGAATACCCCTGTTCCTTGCCCACTGTTCCTTTACGGGAGAAATCCGAGGCTCTGCGTCGCGGCTACGCCTGAGATTTCCACACCCGGCTACAATTTCCCTATCCCGGGAGATCTATTCCATACTCCTCGCTTGCTTTGCGCGTAATGACAAACTAGGAATGTTTTGACGTTGCCACACGTCAGGCAGGCGACGGTTTCTCGGGAAAAGGGCATTTTCGTTCCCCAAGGTCAACTGTGTTTCGTGGAGGCGAGGTCATGTCAAAGTCAGCATGGGCGTGGGGCTTGGGTCTTGTGGTCGTCGGGTTGATGCCGCTGTGTGTCGGGTGGATGCCGCTGTGTGCAGATGACCAGGAGAAAAAGCCGGTCAATCTAGTGGCCAACCCGTCGTTCGAGCAGACGGAGACCCTGCCGGTTGGCTGGTCCTTGGGAGGTATTGCGGAGGGCGGTCGGGCGAAATTGTCGGTCAGCGAGGAAAAACCCAAGTCCGGTCAACGCTGCATCCGCATCACGGGCGAGGCGGAATGGGCCACGTTCGTAGGGAACCGGATTCCCGTGGAAAAGGGCAAGTATTACGTCCTGACCGGTTGGGTGCGGGTCAAGAAGGGCACCGGCTACATCAAGATCGATTACTTTGACAAGGACAAGTGGCTGGACATGACCATGCCCGAGGGTACCGATTCGCCGGAGTGGATTCAGCAGAAAGTCCAGACCGAGGCGGACAAGCTGGAAAAGGCCACCCACATCACGGCGACGCTGGTGGGTGCCGGCGAATTCGAGGTGGACTTCGACGACATCGTCATCGAAGCCAAACCGGTCCAAAAGTGAGCCGGTTGGACCCCGGTGGGCATCTCTCGAGCCCTTCAGGCTGGAGTCAGTAAGGAGTTCCCGCGCCCTTCAGGCCAGAGTCAGCGGGCATTTCTTGCGCCCTTCAACGCCTCCTTCCAGGAGAAGCGGGAGGGACTCGGCAAAGACACCTCTCCATCCCCCCCTGCGGATCATCCGATCGTGTCTCCTCGTCCTGGATCGCCCGAGAGCGATCGTGCCGAATCAGCGGTGATCAGCGGGTCGGCTACCGCCTCATCGGCGGAGAGTAGCCGTCGGCCACCGTATCTCTGCGTCTCCATGGCCGGATCATGCGAGCTCACCTTGTCTGCGGAAGCGGGCGGGAGATGCGTTTCTGGAATCCCCATCCGTGGGGCAAGGGCAAAGCAGGCGATTCGGGTTGCCTGGTACGGAAGACCTCCGCAGGGGTGCCTGGCCGGTTCGTCTTTTCTGGGAGGCAGCTCTTCGTTTAGGATAGGGGCCTTGGGGGAAGAGGAAGCGTGCATTGCATTGGTGTTAGGTGTGGCAGGGAATCATGCACTGGCTGCTGATCGGTTACATGTTTTTGTTCATCGACCGGCCGTATGAGGTCTGGCCGTGGTTGGGGGAAATCCACCTGGAGCGGCTCTACATGCTCTTCACCTTGGGGGTGTGGGTGCTCTATCCGCACAAGCGGTGGGTGGGGAATTCCCTGCAGGCAGGGGTGCTGGGTTTGGCGGCGGTGATTCTGTTGTCCTGGCTGTTGAGTCCGTGGAGCGAGCGGGGTCAGCCGGTGGTGGAAGACTGGTTCAAGGTGCTGGTGTTTTACCTGCTGCTGGTCACGACGGTGCGGGACGAAGCGGGGTTGCGTCGGCTGGTGGTCGGCTTTGTGGGGGTGATGGCCCTTTATCAACTGCATTCTCTGCGGGAGTATCTGGGAGGTCGGCACACCTACCGGATGGGGATTGCCCGGATGATCGGGGTGGATCAGACGATGGGGGACCCGAACACGTTCGGGGCAAGCCTGGTGGTGGCCTTACCGCTGGTGTGGGCGGTGTGGCAGAGCCGAGTGGGGGGGCGATGGGGTCGGGCGGCATGTCTGGCGTATGCCGCGTTGTCGATCCTCTGCATCCTGCTGACCGGTTCGCGTTCGGCCTTTCTGGGGCTGTTGGCCTGCGGGGCTTTGGTACTGGGGAAAAGTCGGCGGCGCTGGGGGATGCTCGCCCTGGCGGCTCTGCTGGCCCCGCTGGTCTTGCTCGCTCTGCCGCCGTCGTTACAGAATCGCTTCCTGACGATCGTGGACCCGAGCATGGGACCGAAGAATGCCCAGGAATCGGGGCAGGGACGAATCGAGGGGTTTTTCACCGGACTGGCCCTCTGGCAAGCCTATC
>Ga0272447_1001650_pt1 | contig 13620 bp, 14 predicted proteins | sample YNPCB0133_FD_194589 | JGI IMG/M metagenome (GOLD analysis project Ga0272447, IMG submission 194589) | Hot spring microbial mat communities from Yellowstone National Park, WY, United States - YNP-CB-013-3 | ecosystem: Environmental > Aquatic > Thermal springs > Hot (42-90C) > Sediment | place... | reverse complement strand
TCGGGAGATCGTTTCCAATTTATTGGGTTCCCCAGCGAGTGGGGAGAATATGCAACTCACATTATCGACAACCCTCGAGGGTCACGTTTCCAATTTATTGGGTTCCCCAGCGAGTGGGGAGATACCCCTATTAAAACCCGCATGGCTAGGGCATGTCAAGGGGCATTTGCGAGCATCAGGCCAAATTGTTATACATTGTACTGTTTCTGACCCCCCAAAATTGCCCCAAACCCCGTCTGGGAGCCACATCGAGCGTCTCCACGAAAAAATGGGCATTTCCCGGTTTTGACTCGATGCTCGCATGAGATAATCACTGGACTGGGTTCTTGAGCAAGCGGTGGCCTATCCACCCTGAAAGACCTACACCTATGACGAGCCGTAGGTTGGAACCCTGCCCCTTAGCATATTTGGGAATGTTTGTCAAATGGTTTCTAATGGCGGGGTTGGATCATGGTGCCCCAGGACATGGCTCAGGCGTGATTTGAACACGCGACCAAGGGCTTATGAGTCCCCTGCTCTACCGCTGAGCTACTGAGCCTGTTGAGACTTCTATTATAACTCAAGTGTGAGTTGTTACTGCTGTTGGGTACGAGACACCCGTACCTCCCAAACCGCAGTAACCCCCCGGATTTTTGGCCAGATATTGCTGGTGGTAGGCTTCAGCGTAGTAAAACTCCGGTGCATCGAGAATTTCTGTGGTAATGGCCCCATAACCGGCAGCGCTCAATGCCTGCTGGTAAATATCCCGGGATTGTTCTGCCAACTGCCGCTGTTCAGGAGAGTACACATAGATGCCCGAACGGTATTGCGTGCCCACATCGTTGCCCTGGCGCATCCCCTGGGTCGGGTCATGATTCTCCCAAAACGTTTTCAGCAATTCACTGTAGCTGACCTGTTGGGGGTCAAAAACCACCCGCACCACTTCATTGTGCCCCGTCAGACCGGTACATACTTCCTCATAGGTGGGATTGGGCGTGAAACCAGCAGCATAGCCGACCGCCGTACTGTACACCCCCGGTATTTGCCAAAACTTCCGTTCCGCCCCCCAAAAACATCCCATCCCGAACAAAGCCAATTCCATCCCCTCGGGAAATGGTGGCGTTAACCGTGTCCCCTTCACGTAGTGCTTCTCCGGCACCGGCATTGGTGTCGCCCGACCGGGCAAAGCCTCCTCCGGCCTCGGCAATACTAATTTCTTCTTACTAACGCCAAACATCGCCATAGGTCAGCCCCAAGGAGCATTCGATTCTCTATTGAATAATGCAATGGTTCATCAGGAACGGGGAACTCCATCGTATCCGGCATCCCCGCTCCCTGTGGCAGCCTACAGCAGACCCAAAAAGTGCAGTACCCCTTGACCGCTGATCGCTTCCAGAATCAACGCCGACACAAAACCCAGCATCGCCAGACGGCCATTCCAATTCTCGGCACCCGCTGTAAAGCCCCAACGCCACACGTTCCGGTCTTGATTCTCCATAGCGCAACTCCTAAATCTTTAAGTAACTGATTGCTAATGTAACTGAAATTTTAAGTTTTCGCAACATTCAGAAATGTTTCCGGTTAGGGCAGACAGGCTGCCAGGTGATGTTGCTGGATGTACTGTTGCAGGTGTGCCCCTGTCCCTTGGCAGATGATTCGTCCCTCGGCCAACAGTGCTGCCTGGTCACAATAGGCCAATTCCTCCAGACGATGGGTGACCCACAGTGCCGTAATTCCTGTGGATCGCACCAAGTTTTGCACTTGCTGTACCAGTTCCAACTGTTGTTCCGGGTCCAAGAAGGCTGTGGGTTCATCCAGGAGCAAAATGGGCACTTGTCGCGCCAGAGCACCAGCAATGGCTAACCGTTGTTTCTGACCGCCACTGAGGGTATAGACCGGTCGCCGATGCAGTTCCCACAGACCGACAAACCGGAGCGCCTGTTCTACCCGCTGTGCCCACACCGCCGGGGGTAGTCCCGCCAGTCCAAAAGCCACATCCGCCCCTACCGTCGGCATGATCACCTGGTGATCGGGATTTTGCAGTACCAATCCCGCCTCGCCAGCTAGCACGATCCGACCCCGACTCGGAGTAATTAAGCCCGCCAGCAGTCGCAAAAGTGTGGATTTGCCGCTGCCATTGGCACCCAAAAGCATCCAAAATTCACCCGCTGGCACCTGTAGGTAGCAACCCCTTAGCGCCAACTGTTGCTCCGACCAGCCGAAGGCCACATCCTCCAGAAGAATAGCTGGTGTCGTCACGATCAGCGAAGAAATTGTTGCAACGGTTGCCAGCGAAATTCCCGGCCACTGGCCACCTCCACCACCACCTTACAACGGGGGTGCAAAGAGGGCACCAGACTGAGATATTGCAATTCTTGCCGCGCAAGGACTTTGCCCTCAATCAACCACAACACCAATCCCTTGGCTTGGGGAGGCAGCGCTGCCAGGGCATGGTCCAATAGGGGCGGAAAGTAATACACCTCTCCAACTGCTGCTGTCTGAGCCAAAGCCTTGCCCAAATGGGGTGGCCGTACCCCGTGAAACCGGGTCAAAAACGCCTCCAAATCCCCCATCCCCCGGGCAGTCATGTGGAGGGTGCGATACCCTGCCTCTTTCAGCCGCCGTTGATAGCGTCCTTCGTGTCCTCCCTCCGGTGGTACCCAGACTGCCAAAGCGCCGTGGGTTTCCACCTCCTGAACAAACTGCTTGCCAATGACCAACAATGCCATAGCTCTACTCTCACTGGCGGCCTCATACAAAACTGTAACAGAGTTTGCTCCGAATCAGGGTAAAGTAGCTTTTGTGAATGCGATGCCGAGCCATGAACATTACTGACTTTCGGGAAGCCTGCCGCGCTTGGGCCACAGGAACCCGTCCTATCTTGGAACTGGGCAGTTTAATCCACACAGGGGAAGATGCACGGGCATTGATGCGGGTGATTGCTGCTCTGTGGAGTCAAGGATTAACTATGGACGATTCCACCGTGACCCGTATGGCCTTTATCTACGACCTGCTCAGCCATTGGGAATCCTGGACCAAACACCAAGCCCAAGAGTGTGAACAGGTGGTACGGGGATTGCATCTACAACTCTCACAAATGAAGATGGAAAATAACCCCCAACTGCCCTGCTCTCAAGAAACCCTCGATTTGTTGATTCAAGTGTTGGCCAGCGGCATTAGTGCCCATATAGACGATATGGATTAAACGTTAGAGATGTGTTCCTAGGTTTCAATTTTCAAAGTCACCAAGCGGGGATTTCTTACCTAGGGTGCTCCTGAGACGAAGATAAACCGACATCCTCAATTCAAGAGCCGTTTTATTGCTGCTGTACACGTCCGTCAGTAGGCCATGACCCCTGGCAATTTACATGAATAAATTATCTAGGAATAAAACGGCTCCATTACCTCGTTCTAATTCCACCAACAGGCGATTCAACTGTGTCCAAATCAGGAGCGTGGTCATGACCGTCAGCCCCACTGCCACCACCAAGGACCATACCCAGGGGAACCCAAAGATATCCAACCCAGCGGCCAAGAAACTGGTCATCCCCCCAACGATGCCCACAATTGGTAGCCGGAGTTGTTGGCGTACATCGGCCAGCGTGCGGGTGGAATGTTGGGTTTGCCAGGATTGCACGGTCTGTTTTAAGAGGGCATTGAAGGCGCTGCCTGATGTCAGGGCTGCTAGCAACCCCATGACCAAGAGGAGATAGGGAGGGTCGGCGTAAAAATACACAGGAAACCTGTAACGACTATCACTTTATCGTACCATGAGTGAGCAATTGTGCTGCCATTGCCGCTACCGCCTGGTCTGCTCCCAAGGCCCCCCGCACCTGGATCAGTTCCTGACGCATTTGAGCCAGGCGTGCAGGTGTGGCTAACCACTCCCGAATCATGGCGCCCACCGTCTCCGGGGCAACGGCACCCACCAACTCCGGCACGATCTGTCGCCCCGCCCAGATATTCGGCCAGGCTAAAAAACCCAACCGTCGGCGCATCCACTGGCTATATAGGTTGGCAAATCCTTTCCCCAACCCGGGTATCTGCGCCAATAGCCCCGGAATCCCGTCCCACGCCCGGGCGATTTCCCCCGGATTCTGGTGGGTCAAAACCAGCACGATCATCGGCACGCCCAGCGCACACAGTTCTGCTGTATTGGCTCCCACGGTCGTAATACAAAGAGAACAGGTTTGCAGCACATCATAAGCAGGAAAGGTTTGCACCAGCCGCACCCGCAGATGAGGGTTGACAACTAGGTAAACGTCCTGACCCACTTGGGCCAATGTCGCTGACGCCCAACCCAAGCGGTGAATGATGGGATTGTACTGGGGGTCAGCATAACGTGCCAGTGCCGTCGGAGTAAGGGTCGGAGCCACCGGCAACACAAATTCCACCGCCACCTGCTGCGCCTGCAACCACGCCGCTACCGTAAGACAAAAGGGCACCCCTTGCGTCAGTTTGTTGGGTTTGGAGCCGGGCAGGAGACCGATGGTTGGGCACGCATGAGCGGTATGGGCAGGACAGGGAGAAGCCGCGGCTGCCGCTGCCACCATCAAATCGCCTACCACCTGCACTCGGGAGCGATAGCGGGGTGGTACCTGGGCCAGCAAATGCTGATGCCGTAAGGCCAGGGCCGTAAACCAACCGGGCCACCGCACCTGCACTTCCACATAGGCCAAGGTAGGATACCTTAGTCGCCAACCACACACCAGGGCATAAAAGGGGTCGCCCCCCAAGAACATGACCAACCCCCGGGGCAACCAATCCCAACCCGCTGCCGTGCGCCCCCATAGCAAAAATGGCCAGAAATCCTTAGCCGCCTGTACCCGTGCCACCCCCGGCAACCGTTCGAGAATGCGGGGTTCCTCCCCCGTGCTATGGGGACAGGGAGACAGCACCACCGAAATCCGCAGCTTTTCTCCCCACATGCGATGTAATTGCGCCACCACCGGACGCACCCAGGTCGCTACCTCCCCCGGCCCATTGGTCAAAATCAGGACATCTGCGACGGGCATTTACCCTGGTTCCCCCAACCACTCCTCGGCCCGTTGCCCCAAAGCCAGGGGTAAACTCACAGCTCGTCCCAAGCGGGGCCGTTCCCGGGTGTGTTCCAGCCAATGCCAGACCTGATCCACCACCTGCCATTCGTGCAAGTACAACAACACCTGCTCCAAATGCGCCAGATATTCCGCTTCGCTCAAGGGAAAGGAAGCCTGTTCCAAATACCGCCACATCACTTGAAAATAGATGCGATCCCGGAGCCGCCGTAGTTGTACATCGTAGGCATAGCCCCACTTTCTTTGGAGTAATTGCCGCAATTCCTGCGCCGTTTTCATTCCTGCCCCCCGCTGTTTCCCCTCTATCCTAATGCGAGAGCCAACGCTTGTCGGAGCACCGGTGCTGCCGTCTGGGTCGCTGCCAGGATACTGGGAAGCAGGGGTGGCCTTTGGTTGAACACCAAGGGTACGCCCGTTGCCGTCGTCACCACGCCTCCTGCCGCTTGCACCAGTGCCACACCCCCTGCCACATCCCATTCGTGCTTGGGTCGCAAGCTAAACGTGGCATCCGCCCGCCCCGCCGCCACCAACGCCAATTTGTAGGCAATCGAACCTACGACCTGCACCTCCAAGCATCCCTGAAACTGGGTCCACTCCCCCCGGCGCACCTCCGAACGGCTGGCAAGCACCACCGGTTTATCCCCCAAGGGGTGATCCGCCCGCACCGGCTGCCCATTGGCCGTGACCCCTTGACCGACCACTCCCAAAAACAATTCCTCCGTCGCCGGGTTGTACACACCGCCCAACTGGGGTGCCCCCGCCACCACTAACGCCACCGACAGGGCATATTCGGGAATCCCCTGCACTAACTCACGGGTGCCATCAATCGGGTCCACCACCCACACCCGCATCCGGGTCAACCGCTGTTGGTCATCCCGGGTTTCCTCGGAAAGCCAACCGTCTTCAGGAAAAGCCCCCAGTAAACATTCCTGAAGTACCCGATTTGCCGCCACATCTGCTTGGGTTAGGGGGTCATCACCGCGTTTATATGTCGTTTGTAACCCCGCTGCCATAACCTGCCGCACCGCCTTCCCCGCCTGTTGCAACGCTGTCGCCAAAACCGTTAATTCCTGCTCCATGCCCATCACATGCCCATCATACGACCTCGGAAATGTAGTATGTGCACCGGTAGTGGCAGGCTGCTGGAGCCAATGTCACACTGCTCGTCCTGAGTTCACCCGCATTGGGATTGGTTTTGGCAATGAGCTGGGCGATGTGCGTGTTTCAGCATAACCCCAAAGTATTTAGGGTGGGGGTGATTGGGCCGCCTGGGCCACCACAGCTACCTCATCCTGGGCCAAAGTTGCTAAGAACGCCTGTGCCTCGGGGCCATTCAACCGCTGCAACGCCTGCGCCAACCGCAACCGTACCTGCCAATCGGGATGGTTGACCAATGCCCCCAAGTGGGGAATCGCCCGCACATCCCCCAAATCCGCCAAAGCACCAATCGCTGCCAATTGCAACAGGTCAATATCCGCAGCCAAAGCTTCCAACAGCAGGGGATACGCCCGCCTGTCCCCCAACACCCCCAACCCAGCAATCACACTGAATTTGACCAACCACTCAGGGCTTTCCCGGTACGCCCGCTCCAAATCCTCGTAGGCCTCGGTTAACCCCAACCCCGCCAGGGCATCCGCTGCTGCTGCCTGTACATCGGCTTCACTATCGCCATACAACCGTTCCCGCAATAGGGGCAATAATTCCTGTTTTTGCGCCGCTGATAAACCCACCATATTCCCCAACTGGCTGACCGCTGCATAACGTACCCGGGCGTTGCGATCCGTTACAACCTCCTTGAGCAAATCCAACGCCACCGCTGGTGCCAACTGCCGACATTGTTCCACCCCATGCAGACGCCGACCCCAATCTGCATCCTGCAACAAAGCCTGTACGGTTTCAGGATCGGACATAGTTCAAACGGCTCAAAAGGGTGTGCAATTGCTGCATCTCACTCACGATATTTAATAGGATTTTATTTTGCTGATCCAATTGCAATTGCAACCGCTCCATCCGACTTTCTACTGCACTGAGGCGACTTTCTTGAGATTCTCCTTGGGCATCCAGTTCCACCAACCGGGAGACAATTTCCCGTTGCACCAACCCCTCAATTCCTTGAATCAACAGAGTTTCAATGTTCACCAACTTATTGGCTAACGCCTCTATTTCTGTAGCCGCTACCGGTGCTGGTGTCGCCGGAAATTCCCCAGTGAGGGCCTTGTTGATGTGTTGGTATAAATCTTCCTGTTGAAATGGCTTTTCTAAAAAATCAAACCCCACAAATGGCTGGGGAATTTTACTGGCCACCTCATCGGGTAAGCCGGACATCATAATTACCGGAATTTTTTGCAACGTCGCATCCTTTTGCAACAATTGCAACGTCTCATACCCATCCAATTCCGGCATGACAAAATCCAGCAAAATCACATCCGGTTTATGCTCTTTGGCTAGGCGCACCCCCTCTCGCCCATTGCGGGCTTCTATTACCTCAAAGCGGTCTTGCAGCAAATCCACGACCATTTTGCGGATCATGATGCTGTCATCAATGACCAAAATGCAATGCTTTTTGCTGGCCATAGGGGTCCCATCGCTGTTAGGGTTTGTCCGTATTTTGACATACTCGCCTCGCCTAAAGGCAAGGGATTCTTGACGCTTCACAGACCGCCGCTGGCAAGCCAGTCTTACGCAGTCTCCACGTCCGTTTTTCAAGTCGGGCGATGCCCCATCCGCGACTAGCAAACTGAAAGTTTGGTTTTTACCCCCAGCTTGCCAGTACCAGTTTAGCAAATTCAAAGCCGCTCTCTAGGCGTTAGCCGTGCCGGAGGCATAAGAGCGGGGTTTTAGACCCAGATTTTCTGATAACCAGGTGTACTAGCGAGCGGTCTCCGGCAAACGGGATAATTGCCACCCCACCAGGACGGCCATCAACAGTAACAAAACCCAGAGTCCATCAGCGCCAGGACGGGGCAAATCCAAAAACCACCCCCCCACCGGCGGCCCCAGCAGATAACCGGCAGACCAGCACAGGGAATTGACCGCCAAATAGGTGCCCCGCAGTTCCCAAGGCGCCAGTTGCGCTACCCAGGTGGATGCCGTAGGCAAATAGGCTGCCGTCGCTATTGCCAGCAAAGATAACCCCAACCAGGCCGGTAGATGCATCCATCCGGCAAGGGCAATCCCGGCAAACCCCGCCCCCCAAAACCAGGCCGATAGTTGCAACGTACCAACCAACCCCAAAGGCCGAGACAGGCGTACCACGGGAATTTGCAACGCCGCCGTCACCAGCACAAACAGGGTAAAAAAGGCCGTTATTTCCACATCAGATAAGCCCTGCGTGCCAACAAAATTTTTCAAATACAGGGGTAAGGCACTGTTGGTTTGCGCCAAAAAAAAAGTGAAGGTGGTGTTCATGACGACATAAAGTTGCAGGGTTTTATCTTGGGCGAGAACGTGCCCCATTCCCTTGATGTGACTGGTGGTTTGGCGTACTGGTTCTTGGAATCCCACCGCCACAATGGCCCCAAACATGAGAAACGTCAGCCCATCAATGATAAATAACCAGCGGAAGAATTCCCCCACCAACATGCCTCCCAAAGCCACCCCTAGCCCCAAACCCACCGCATCGGCACTGCGGGTCAAGGCATAAGCTCCCTGACGTTGGGCAGGCGTCGTCCAATCCGCCACAGCCGCCTCATTCGCAGGCCAATACAGTCCCACCCCCAGCCCCAACACCAGATTGCCCAGGGTAAAGGTGACAAAATCCCCCGCCCCCGCCAACCCCGCGCATCCCAGGGCAGAGAGTAAGGCAGCCAGCACCAACACCGGCTTACGGCCAAAGCGGTCACTGCCCCACCCCCCCGCCATGCGACCGGCAATGCCACTGAGTGCTGTTGCCCCCAGCCCTACGCCCACCTGTGTCGCACTCAGCCCCACCTGATGGACAAACACAATCGGGGCATAAAACAGCGTAAAGCCGCTGCCCAACTGAGAGAGCAAACGGCCGACAAACAAAACCCAAATTTGGGGATGAAACACCCTAGAATCCCGCCCCCGGCTTAAAGCTGGGTACCACCAGGGAATCATCCTGCTTGGTCAAGCGGTTGTACAGCCGTTCCGTATTGGAGAAATTGGCCGCAGGCAGGGTGGGATAACGGCGATACGGCACCACATCCTCCCCAAACACTTGGGCGTATTCGGGACTGCCTACCAGCGCCTCGATAAACGCCTTCAACCCTTGGGTCGCCAGGATTTGATTGTAGCGGCGAATTTCCGCCTGGTCCTTAGGCGCTCGTCCCAGGAAATGCTTGGTGCCCAATTCAATCACCTTGGTATTGGGATAGGGCGTGTAAAACTCCCGCATGTACAAATCCGACTGCCCCAACCCAATCACAAATTCCCGCACCGTGATTTCCCCATTGGTCAGGCGACTTTCCAAAGCAGTAAATTCATTCCCCACCACGTAGGGTTCAATATCCCGCTCAAAAATCTGCCGGTACGCCGCCCGGATCACCTGCTCCACAGCCACCTTATCTTCCCGGTTGGTCAGCTTAAAGATTTTGGTTTGCTCCCGCTGTTTGGTCACCCCCTGGTTGATGCGGAAGGCAATATCCGGCTCCGTCCGCAGGTTGCTGGGCATACCCAACTCCACAAAGCGCGGCGTTTCCGTCGGCGTGACCGTCACCCCCACATTCCCAATCGTCCCGGGGCGCAGATTCCGCAAAGCCACCCCCTGGGGCGTGAGATAGCGTTCGTAGGGCACCGTGTCCTCGCCGAAGACCTCCGTGTACTCCGGACTGTCAATCAGGGCATCAATCAACCCATAAAACCCCTTTTTGGCGCAAATATCGTAGTAAGCATTCAATTCTTGCCGCCCGTAGGTAGGCCGCCCCAGCAACCGCCGATGGATGTACTCCACCGCCTTGCACACGTACAGCCTACTCCAGTACAAATCCCGGAACACATCCGATTTCGCCAACTGCCGGACAAACTCCCGCACAGAAATCTCCCCATTTTCCAGCTTGATTTCCGCCACCTTTGACCGTTGCCCTTCGTACACCATCCGGCCAAACACCTGCAAATAGGCCGCCCGGATCACCGCCTGCGTGGACACCTCACTAAACCGCACACTGGATTGCGTACCCGCCTGCTTATTGCCCACCCGGGGCGTTTGCGTTAGCTTAAACACCTTTGGTCCCAACGAACCCGGTGCTTCCGCCCGTGCCGCCGGATTGCCCACCTGATTGGTGATACCCGCCCCATTGCGAATCAAAATCCGCCGGACATCCTTGCCAATCGGTGCCGGTGCCGCCTTGGGATTGACCGTATCTTTGGGGAAAATCGCCCCAAACTGAATGGCCAACGGGTCATTCCCCACCCCGTAAGGATGGCGATCCGGCAAAGGCCGGTCATACCCTGCAAACAACGTCACAAACTGGGGCACCTTGCGAAACGGCGCACTGTACTTAAACAGGTCAATTTGCGCTCCCCAATTACGGCACTCTTGCGCCTCAATCCCCAGCCCCCGCAAATAGGGCACGGTTTCCTCACCAAAATAATCCGCATACTCCCGGGAATCCACCAGGGCATCCACCAAACGATTGATGCCCCCCTCCGAAATAATGTTGAAATAGCGGCTAAATTCCTCCCGAGAACTGATCCCCCGTCCGAGGAAATGCCGAAACGCCAACTCCACCACCCGACTATTGACAAACCGGTCCACAAACTGTTGACGATACAGGGGTGATTTCCCCAAGCGGCGGATAAATTCCTTCATGGAAATTTCCCCATTTTTGACCTTCGATTCCAGGTCAGAAATGCCCAAACCGTACCCCTTGACGATATCCCGCTCAAACACTTGCCGATAGGCCGCCCGCAGTACCTCTTTTTTCTCTGCCTCCGACAAACCCGGTTTCATCGCATAGCGAGGCCGTCCCACAGTCGCCGCATAGTAAACTTGGGGCAATGCCAACCCTTGCACATCTCCAGAAGAACGCTGACGCAATTTGTTCGAGGGTGCAGGGGCAATAAATTCACTCAGCACCACATCAAAATAACTGCCCACCATTTCTTGTATTTTGGGATCGGAACGGAAATACCCCACCGCCGCCCGTTTCATCTCTTTGATGGCTACGACCGTTGCCGCCGTTGAACAGGCCTTTTCAATAATTTCCCGCAACCCCCGCACATTCACCGTCAAAATATTCGGATCACCGGCGACGATGGCATAGGTAATATAGCGCAAAAACCAACTCAAATCCCGCAGCGACTTCTGCATATTACTGGCACCATAGCGGGAAATATTAATCGGTTGAAACCCAGGGGGAATATCCCCACCAGCAGCGCTAAAAATATTGCGAATGCCCTCAAAAAATCCCCCTTGACTTTCTACATAAAATGCCGTTCCCAGCTTCATGGCCTCTTTAATGTCCATACCGTTGGCATCCTGGGAATCCGCCGGTTTTTCCAGGTAAGCCATCGGGGAACCCCCCACAAAAATCCGGTTGGCCGCCCGAGACACAATCAATTCCGAATTGGCCGTCAGCACTGTGGCCACCTCTAACCGCCGTTGCCCCGACGTCAAATAGGTTTCTAGCTGTTGCAACTCAGTTTGGCTGGGGAAGCGATCCTCCTGCTCCGCCTGGGCAATAGTTTCTAGCCCAACGGTGCGAAAAAGCTGGGGCTGCACCACCGGACTCCCGCCACTGGCCTTGACTGTCATGACACGGCTCCTCGATAACACGTTTCCCCAGTGATCATACCGGGCAGCGACCCGCACCTGAGAGCCAAGTAACGGTTTGTTACAATTGTATTACGAAAAATTAGCCAGTGTTTGCTGATAGAGCTGGATATAGCGTTGGGCTTGCAACGTTAAATCGTATTCTTTCACGGCAATTTCCCGACAGTTTTGGGACATTCTTTGGCGAGTTTCTTTATCTACCAATAATTGCTCAATTTTGCGGGCTAAATCCTGGGGGTTTTCCGGTTCTGCCAATTCCCCCGTCATGCCAGGGCGCACCAACTCTGGAACCCCACCCACGTCAAAAGAGATCATAGGCGTACCGCAGGCCATTGCTTCTTGCAAAACCAGGGGTAAATTATCCGCTCGGGTTGGCAGAATAAATAAATCAGCAGCGGCAAAAATCATTACTTTTAACTGGTCTATCCCCACATAACCAAACGCCATCACATCAACCTGTATCTCACTTTTGATCAGTTCGCCCCCACTCCCCATGACCAGTAAAATGATTTCACTTTGCATAGATTTTGGCAAAGTATTGAGAGCTTTAATTAATAAATCTATTCCCTTATAGGGGTCTCGTAAATTCACAGATGAAGCAAGTAAAATATATCGGTAATTACTAATTTGCAGACAGCGGCGGCATTCTTGTTTGTCCAATGGGATGTATAAATTAACATCAATTCCATTAGGAATCCAATGGATGGGAAACCGATTGAGCATGCTTAACTTTACTTGATGCATTAACCATTGACTAGGGGTGACAATCATTAAATTCACTTGTTCATAAATCCACTTTTTTAGTTTCCATTCCAACTCAGTATTATCCCTTTTAATTGCCGGATAAGTGTCTGGATAGGGGCATTGACCACAGCCTTTTTGCCAGCGGTTACAATCAAAACTATGCGCACAATGTCCGGTAAAACTCCACATATCATGCAGAGTGTAAATAGCTGGTTTATTGCGAGTGAGATAGGGCAAAAATAAATAATTAAAATAACCTGTATGAAGGTTATGGAAATTAAGAATATCTGCTTCCTGATAGAATTTGTGGCTGGGGATTTTCCAAGTTGCCAAATGACTGACATAATTTAAGCCCAGCTCATCCGTTATCTTTTTAAGTAAACCAGCCAAGGGGTAATTTCGGCGTGGTACTCTGGCAACCCGTGGGTCAGTAGTTTGGGGAAGGCCTACCAAAAGCTTAGAATCCACTCCCTGCTGCAAAAGACCCTGGTGCAAACGGTAGCCAGCAATCGCTGCCCCCCCTCCCACATCAGATTGATTAATACAGTCTATTTATCAATTAAAGGATACAAAAAGCCTCCATCATTCTCAAGGCTCAGAATAATTGACTCACGGCAAGTGGGGTTCAACTGTATCCCATAAGCACTTAAAAGACTGTATGTAGAACCCTCATGGAATCCCAAGCATAACCAGCACGATGACATGGCGCAAACCGTATGTTTTTTCACTGGTTCACATGCAAACACAAATTCAGAGCATGGTCATTAACCCGTGTCCAAATGACGCAAAAAAGGAATGCACACGTAATATATGTCAAACGCTAGCATAAAACAATCCCAGACATAAGTGTTGAATCTTGCAACAAAACTTTACATTTCCAGGCAGGGGACGGCCCGCTGCTGGACACAATTGAACTCCCGCCGGATGACAATTTGTATATATCTCAACTTGTCTACTCATTGACTCCCATATCTTGATGGACATACCGAGCGATGATTCATGACATCTTGCATCAACTCAGAAAATGGTTGCTATGGGTGCAACCTGTCTCAGGCTTCACCAATAGATGCACTCGGCCTCAGAACATCAGTTCAGCCGGAGCGTAGG
>Ga0272447_1001649_pt1 | contig 13621 bp, 7 predicted proteins | sample YNPCB0133_FD_194589 | JGI IMG/M metagenome (GOLD analysis project Ga0272447, IMG submission 194589) | Hot spring microbial mat communities from Yellowstone National Park, WY, United States - YNP-CB-013-3 | ecosystem: Environmental > Aquatic > Thermal springs > Hot (42-90C) > Sediment | place... | reverse complement strand
TCATGTCCCGGCAGCCGATTTCGATGGATTTACGCATCGGCGATAACCAGGATACGGAACTCGGGGAGTTGTTGGAAGACCGGGGGTTGTCACCGGAGGATTTCACGACACGGGAGGCGCTGCGCGGGGACCTGGAGCGGTTGATGGCGGAACTGACGCCCCAGCAACGGGAGGTGATCAGCCTGCGCTTTGGTCTGCACGATGGGAAGGAACTGTCTTTGTCCAAGGTGGGCAAACGGCTGAACCTGTCGCGGGAGCGGGTGCGGCAGTTGGAGCAGCAGGCGCTGGAACACCTACGCCGCCGTCGGGTGAATATTCGGGAATACCTGGCGAGCTAGGCGGGGCACAACGCCGATGGGGAACGATGATATACCCTTCCTGCTCGTTCCCTAGCACCTGATTTTTGGCTTCCCCCCAGTACCACCAGTAGGCTCCTACATAGGCGCACACCAGGGCATCCAGTTGGTCCTCGACGGCCTTGAGCTGGGTTCCCTGGGTGGGAATGGCAGGTAGGAAGGGGCAGTGCAACGGCGGTTCGGCGGTCGTTAAGGTCAACAGGAGGCTGCGCAGTTGCTGCAATTGCTGGCGTCGCTGGGTAAGGGTGCCTTTTTTGTACTTGAGAATGTGGTTCAAGTCGAAAAGATGCACAACGGCAGGGTGGGGAAACACCTCAATCTGCCAACGGTCGGGCTGCTGGGGGGTGATGCGGGTGCCGTGCCGGAAGTGCCGCTGCACCAGCGCCTGCCCAAATCCTACGGTACGGGCGGCAAAGGGACGGCGGAGATTGGCAGGATAGCAACCGGCGTGGTAGCGATGGAAGTACCGATGGGTTAACCGATCCGCTAAACGCATCCCCGTCGCATTCGGAATGACAGTGGGCGCATCTACCGCTACGGCTACCGGTTGTCCTGGGGGTGCCCAGGCGTCCACCCAAGCGAGAATGGCTGCGATGCTCTCTTGCCGTCCCAAATCCCGCAGCACCAGCGTTTGCTGTTCCCAGGCCAGACAGCAGAGGCCGGATGCTCCCGATGTCCAACCCAGGTCAATGCCCAGAAAGTACAACTAGGACACCCCTTCAATTCGGTCTTCGATGTCTTGGTAGAGCTGTTGCAGTCGCTGGATGTTCTCCTGACTGGTCTGCCAATAGCCCCGCCCGTGCACTTCCAACAGGGTGCCCACGATCCGCCGGAAGGAGTGGGGGTTGAGGTGCATCAGCCGTTCCCGCATCTGGGGGTCGTTGATGTAGGTGTTGTTGGCCTCTTCGTAAATCCAGTTGTCCACCGCTCCTGCTGTTGCCGACCAGCCCAGGGTGTTGTTGAGGCGTTTGGCGATTTCCCGCACCCCTTCGTAGCCGTGCTTGAGCAGTCCTTCGTACCACTTGGGGTTCAGGAGTTTCGTGCGGGCATCCAAGCGCACCGTCTCGCTCAAACTCCGTACCCGGGCATCGGGGGTTGTGGTATCGGCAATGTAGGCTTGGGGTTTTTTGCCATCGGGGCGCAAACTGGCTACGACCTTGGTGGGGTCCGAGTCAAAGTAATGGGACACATCCGTGAGGGAGATTTCCGAGGAATCCAGATTTTGCAGGGTCACATCCACCCGTTGCAAACTGCTTTGGAATAGGCGTGTATCTTGGCGCATGGTTCCGGGGGTATCCGCATCAAAGGCGTAGGATTTGCGGGCCAGATACATTTCTTGTAGGTCTTTTTCCTGCTCCCAGGTGCTGTTTTCCACCGCCAAATTCACGTTAGCCGCATAGGAACCCGACGCATTGGAAAACACCCGAGTCGCCGCCTGCCGCAGGGGAATATTTAACTCTTGCGCCTGGGCCAAAGCGTGTTTGCGGACAAAGTTCAATTCCAGGGGTTCGTCCGCTTCCGCTGCCAATTTCACCGCCTGGTCAATCAAATACATTTGATTGAGGAACAAATCCCGAAACACGCCCGAACAATTCACCACCACATCAATCCGGGGTCGCCCCAATTCCGCCAGGGGAATCAATTGCAGTTTATTCATCCGTCCCAGGGCATCCGGCAGGGGTTTGACGCCCACCAGCCAAAAAACCTGCGCCAGGGATTCTCCGTAGGTCTTGATGTTGTCCGTACCCCACAACGTACAGGCAATGCTCTCCGGCCAGGCGCCCCCCGACTCCTGGCGATAGCGATCCAGCAACCGATTGACGACCACCTGGGCTTGGGCCACCGCCGCCGCCGTGGGAATGGATTGGGGGTCGAGGGCATGAATGTTCTTTCCGGTGGGCAACACTTCCGGGGTCCGCACCGGGTCCCCTCCAGGGCCAGGCGTAATGTATTCCCCCTCCAACGCCCGCAACAACGCCCCCAATTCGTTATCGGCGACGATCAATTCCAAACACTGCGCCAGGTAATTCATCAGCGGTTGCAACTGCACCTGCTCCAGATGGGGGTAGTCCGCTTTTAGTACCTGAAACCAGGGTTCTTGGCTCCCCAAACCGAAGAAATTGAAGCGGGATGTGCGTCCAATGCGTCCTTCTTGATCCGTTACCGTTGCCACCAAGGTTTCCATCGCTTTTTGGGTGTGTTTTTGCAACTGTTCCAATAACGTCACCGCCGCCAAATCCCCCTGGTTACTGCGGCGATAAATGTCATCCAAATCCTGGCCCAAACTGCGGGCCAAAATGCGGGGCAAACTCACCAACCCCTCTTCTGGGCGGTCCACTTGGGCAATGCTGACCAACGTCGCAATGGCTTCCTGCGCCGAAGGAGGCTGCCCAATCACATGCAACCCAAAGGGCAACAAACGGGATTCAATCTCCATCAATTGCCGATAAATCTTGCCCACCAATTCATCCCGCTGTTCGGGAGTCAAATGCGCTGCTTCCTGGTCTGGCAACGGCACATCCTGGTCCAAATTTACCAGCCGACATTGCTCGATAATGCTATGAATAATGACCTCACCCCGCCCTGTGTCCTTGAGGGTTTGGTAGGAACTGATGAGTTCTTTTAGCTCCCGCAATCCCTTGTACAAACCTGCCTGATCTGCCGCCGGCGTGAGATAGCTAATCGTCGTTGCATAGCCCCGGCGTTTGGCAATGGTTGCCTCGGAAGGATTATTCGCCGCATAGTAATAGAAATTCGGCAATTCCCCGATCAAATTATCCGGGTAACATTCCCCCGACAAACCCATCTGTTTCCCCGGCATAAATTCCAAAGCACCATGCGTACCAAAATGCAACACCGCATCCGCCTGCCAAATGTGATTTAAGTAGGTGTAGTAGGCGGCAAAACCGTGATGGGGACTTGCCGAACGGGAAAACAATAAGCGCATCGGGTCCCCTTCATATCCAAACGTGGGTTGCACCCCAATAAACACATTCCCAAAATGTTTGCCGTAAATCAGCAAATGTTGCCCGTCACTATTCAATTGCCCTGGTGCCGGTCCCCACTGCTGGGCAATCCGTTCGTAGTAGGGGGTAAACCGTTCGTATTCCGGCACGGACATTTTGTAAGCAATATGCAAATTGGGACTGCCTGCCAGTGCCTGCCGGTCGTGTAATATCGCCTCCATCAAAGCTTCCGCATTTTCGGGCATATCCTCCACATGATAGCCGTTGTTGCGCAGGGCTTCGAGTACCCGATAAATCGAACCAAACACATCCAAATAGGCCGCCGTCCCCACATTCCCCTTATCCGGCGGGAAGCTAAATACGGTAATGGCAATTTTTTTCTGACATTTGGGTTTGCGGCGCAAATTCACCCAACGCATCACCCGTTTGGCCAACAATTCCACCCGGTCCCGCAGGGCAATGGCTTTCCCAGTCGCCCCATCCCGCCCCGACAAAATAATCGGCTCAATCGCCCCATCCAACTCAGGAATGGCAATTTGCAACGCCACTTGAATCGGATGCAATCCCAAATCACTGGCCTGCCACTCCTCCGTCGTTTGAAAGACCAACGGCAACGCCACAATGTAGGGACGATTGAGTTTTTGCAACGCCTCCACTGCCTTGGGATGATCCTGCCGGGCCGGCCCCCCCACCAAGGCAAACCCGGTCAACGACACCACCACATCCACCAGCGGTTTTTGGGGCGCTTGGGGGTGATAAAAATAGGCGGCCACCGGTTTGGAAAAATCCAATCCCCCCGCAAATACCGGAATCACTCTTGCCCCTAAACATTCCAACTCCTGCACCATCGCCACGTAATGGGCATCATCACCGGTGATCAAATGCGTCCTTTGCAACACCAAACCTACCGTCGGCGCTAAGGGGTCCCGCAACGCTTCCTCAATATCCCAGCGCTGGTCATACCATTGTAAGTACTCCTGCAACGACTCAAACATCCGCCCCGCCAAGGGATGCCAAATCCCCATATCGGGATAGGTAACCGGCTCTTGAAAGGGGATTTTTTCTGCCACCTGGGGCAGATATTTATCCGCCAACATCAGCAGAAAATTGCGCATATTCTCCTGGGAGCCGCCCAACCAATACTGAAAACTCAGCATGAAATTGCGGGCATCCTGGGCCTTATCCAACGGCAGGTATTTCAACACCTTGGGTAGGGTTTGCAGCAGTTTCAACATCCCTTCTTGAAACGAGGCCCCGGCGGCTTCCTTGCGTTTGCGCATGAACTGGGCAATGGCACTTTTGGACTGCCCCAACTGCGCCATGGAAAACGTCCCCATCTTATTGAGCCGCATCACCTCCGGCAAAGAGGGAAACACCACAATCGCATGCAATTTTTCCCGGTAAGGTGTCACCGCCTGGACAATTTTTTGCGCCAAATCCTCTACGAAAATCAACGACGCAATAAAGACATCCGCCTGCGCAATATCGGCCTGAAATTGCTGATAGTTTTCCGGGGAACGCAATTCTTCAATCAAATAACCCCGCAATTGCACCGCCAAACGCCCCGGTTGACTGTTAATTTCCCTTGCTGCCGCCGTCAATGTGCTTTGATATTGCGGTTCCAATACCACATACACCACCCGCATCACCGTACGGTTTTCCACATTTTCTGGCTCCAATTGACGGATGGCTGGTTTGACGTAGGTGAACATAGGTCGCTGTCACACGAATTGGTCTATGAGTATTCTTACCGAAAACCTACCCCCCCGTCGCCCTCTGGCCGGTGCCTGCAACAATTCGATACGTTGCTTCATATCGGGATAAGTTTGTTGCCAAATGGCACGTTTTTTGCTGCGGCGGGGGTTGGGGCAACTACAGCAGTTCGAGGGGGTCCACATCAATCAGGAGATGAACGCCTGGTGGACACAGGCGATGGCAGGAGCGCAGGTCGGGCCAGGGTGCATGATGCGTATTTTTTAATAGCAACTGCCAGCGGTAGCGGTTGGCGATACGGGGGATAAAAGCAGGGGCAGGACCCACACATTCCCACGCCTGGTGCTGCACGTAGTTGGCCAGGCGGTAGGCGGTTTGCTCGACCAATGCAGCGTCCTCACCACTCAACCGCAGCAGCACCAACCGGCCCCAGGGGGGATACCCCAACTCCCGGCGGGCCTGCAATTCCTGATGGAGAAAATCGGTGTATTGGTAATGGCGCACAGCAGCTAGCACCGGGTGTTCGTAGCTATAGGTTTGGATGATCACCTCGCCAGGGTGTTCACCCCGTCCAGCCCGACCCGCCACCTGCAACAGGGTTTGCGCTGCCCGCTCCTGCGCCCGGTAATCCCCTAGGTGCAACAGCCCATCCGCCGCCAACACCACTACCAAGGTCACGTTCGGCATATCCAGCCCCTTGGTGAGCATCTGGGTTCCCACCAGCACATCCGCCGCCCCGTTCTGAAACGCCTGTATGATGTCCTGGTGCGCCCCCTTGGTGGTCGTACTGTCTCGGTCGTACCGTAACACCCGCAACTCGGGCCACAGCCGCCCCAATTCCTGCACCACCCGCTGCGTCCCACAACCAAAATGTTTGAGAAAAGCCGAACCACAGGCAGGACAGCGTTGCGGTTGCCGTTGCCGCCAATTGCAGTAATGGCAATACAACCAGGGCTCCTGACCCGCTTCCGGCTGATGGTAGGTGAGGGAAATATCACAGCGAGGGCACATCAGGACATGCCCACAGGCCCGGCAGGACACAAACGTACTGTGACCCCGGCGGGGAACAAACACCATCGCCTGCTGCCCCTGTGCCCGCAACTGCCCGAGTTTTTCCTGCACCACATGGCTGAATAGGGAAAAATTTTTCTTCGCCAATTCCACCCGCATATCCACCAAGCGAATGGGCGGCAAGGGACGTGGTGGCACCCGTTCTGGCAGCGATAGGTAATGGATGCCCCCGGCCAAGCGATACCACGTTTCGGTGCTGGGGGTGGCAGAACCATACACCAGCGGACAATGGCAAGCCCGCGCACGCCACTGCGCAACCGTTCGAGCGTGGTAACAGGGAGCCATCTGACTCTGCTTGAAACTGGCATCGTGTTCCTCGTCCAAAATCACCAACCCCAACTGCGGTAACGGGGCAAACACCGCCGACCGCGTGCCAATGACCACTCTCGCTTCCCCCTGCCAGATGGCCCGCCAGGTATCGTAGCGTTCCCCCTCCGACAGGCCGCTGTGATACACCCATACCTGGTCACCCAACCGGGCCCGAAACCGAGCCGTCAACTGGGGGGTAAGACCAATTTCCGGCACCAACACCAGCGCCTGCTTCCCCTGGGCCAACACGTGCGCAATCACCTGTAAATACACTTCCGTTTTGCCTGAACCGGTAATCCCGTGCAGTAATATTTCCGTATATTGTTGGGACGCGATTGCCTGGGTAATCCGGGTCACCGCCTGTTGCTGCGCTGGCGTCAAATGTCGGGGTTGATCCGCCGTCACCGCCTGCATCTCCCGCCGTAACCACTGCCGTTTGTGGCAACTCACCACCCCCAATTGCGTTAATTTTTGCAGCGTACTGGCACTGGTTTTGACCTGCTTTTGTAATTCATGCCACCACAGTTCTCCCCCCTGATGTCGTAAGACCTCTACGACCCGTTGCTGGGCCGGAGTTAAGGCCGTTGTGTCTGCTGCCCCCAAAACCACCAACTTCCGGTATTGCACCTGGGGCGCACCGGGGAAATAACAGTAGGTTGTAATCACCCCATACCGGGCCAATTCCCGCAGCGCCGCCTGAGCACCGGGAACTTTTTGCTCCAGATACCGGCGACTGTAGTCCCCACTTCCGCTTTGCAGCACATCCCAGAGTTTTTGGGCTTGGGCCGACAAATAAGGGGGGGCAGTCGTAGCCGTCACCTTAATCCGGGTTTGACTGCGGCGGAACACCCCCGGCGGTAATGCCAAACGCAGGACCTGCACCAGAGACGTTTGGTAGTAATCGGCCACCTTTTGGAGTAACGGCCAGTAATCTGGGGGAAACGGTTGGGCATGAACCAGCGCCGCAATCGGTTTGACCTGCTCCGGCGTGACTCCCTCGGGCAATGCCGCCACCCGGCCCAGCACGATGCCCACCACCGACCGTTGGCGCCAGGGCACCTGCACCACATCTCCCACTGCCACCCCCGGTATCGCCTGATAGGTAAACACCTCCTGGGTGCCGGGGACATCCACCAGCACATCCACCCAAGGGGCACAGTCAGGCATGCCCATCCAACAGCGGCGGGCAACTACAGACCAGATGGCGGTCCCCGTAGGCATTGTCAATCCGCGCCACCGGCGGCCAAAACTTGTAGGCACGCAACCCCGGTACCGGATAGGCAGCCTGCTCCCGACTGTAGGGATGACGCCAGATATCGGCAATGACCACTTCTGCGGGGTGGGGCGCATTTTTAAGCAGATTATCCTGGGGGTCCGCCTGCCCCCGGGCAATCGCCATCGCCTCGTGGTAAATGGCAATCATCGCCTCACAAAACCGGTCCAACTCCCGCAGCGATTCACTTTCTGTCGGTTCCACCATCATCGTCCCCGCCACGGGCCAGGACACCGTCGGCGCATGAAACCCGTAATCCATCAAGCGCTTGGCCACATCCTCCACCTCCACCCCCGTCTGGGCCTTCAAAGGCCGCAAATCCAGAATGCACTCGTGCGCCACCCAACCATACTTCCCCCGATACAGCACCGGGAAATAGGGGTCCAAGCGCTGGGCAATGTAATTGGCATGCAAAATGGCCACCCGAGTCGCCTGAGTCAACCCCTCTGCCCCCATCAGCACGATGTACATCCAAGAGATAGGCAAAATACTGGCACTACTCCAGGGAGCCGCCGCAATGGTTCCGATACTCTGAGGGCCACCGGTAGGAATCAGGGGATGGGTAGGGAGAAACGCCCGCAGATGCTCGGCCACCGCAATCGGCCCCATTCCCGGCCCCCCGCCCCCGTGCGGAATGCAAAACGTTTTGTGCAAATTCACATGGCACACATCGAACCCCAATTCCCCCGGACGGCACAACCCCACCAGCGCATTCAGATTCGCCCCATCCAGATACACCTGCCCCCCGTGCGCATGCACCACCTGGCACAACTCCCGCACCCCCGGCTCAAACACCCCATGCGTCGAAGGATAAGTCAGCATCAAAGCCGCTAGGGTGTCAGCATATTGGCTGGCTTTTGTACGCAGGTCATCCATATCCACATTCCCCTGCGGATCACAGGCCACCGGCACCACCTGCAACCCCGCCATCACCGCACTCGCCGGATTGGTGCCATGCGCCGACTGAGGAATCAAACACACCCGGCGTTGGGGTTCGCCCCGCTGTTGATGGTACTTGCGAATGACCAACAACCCCGTCAATTCCCCTTGGGAACCCGCATTCGGTTGCAACGACACCCCCGGCAAACCCGTGATATCCGCCAACCATGCCGCCAGGTCCTGAAACAGTTGTTGGTAGCCCTGGGCCTGTTCCAAGGGAACAAACGGATGGATGCCATTCCATTCCGGCCAGGAAATAGGCAGCATTTCGCTGGTGGCATTGAGCTTCATCGTACAAGAACCCAAAGGCATCATGGCCGTCGTCAGGGACAAATCCCGACTTTGCAAGCGATAAATGTAGCGTAAAAATTCCGTTTCCGAATGATATTGATGAAAGACCTCCTGGGTGAGAAAATTATCCGTGCGTGCCCACCGCTCCAGGCCATCGTAGGGCGTCTGAGCCACCAACTCCTGAAAGGCAAACGGCAATTCCTGCCCCCCATGCAGTAAACGCAGTAGCCGTTCCACATCCGACCATTGGGTAGTTTCATCCAAACTGATCCCCACCCCTTCGGGATAGAACCAATTCAGATTGATACGTGCTTGGCAAAATCGCTCCTGAAGTTCCTGGCGTTGGGCCGCATGTAATTCCAAAAAAACCGTATCAAAAAACGTCTGCGACCGCACCGCATAACCCAATCGAGCACAACCTGCCGCCAACACCTGCGCCTGATGGTGAATCCGCCGAGCTATCTGCCGCAACCCCTCCGGCCCGTGATATACCGCATACATACTCGCCACCACTGCCAGCAGTACTTGAGCAGTACAAATATTACTGGTTGCCCGTTCTCTGCGGATATGTTGCTCCCGAGTTTGCAAAGCCAACCGCAGGGCAGGCCGACCCCGCCGATCCTGGGATAGACCCACAATGCGCCCCGGCACCAGCCGCTTGTACACAGACCGAGTGGCGAAGTAAGCCGCATGGGGACCGCCGTAACCGAGGGGCACACCCAACCGCTGGGTACTGCCAATGGCAATATCAGCCCCCCAATCCCTGGGCGGCTTAAACAGCACCAAACCCAGTACATCAGCAGCCATGATGCGCAAAGCCCCGACAGCTTGTGCCTGAGCGAAAACCGGCTGGGGATCAACCAAAACCCCATAGGCATTGGGATATTGCAGCAAACAACCACACGTATTCGCATCTATGGCAAAATCTGACAGGGGAGCTATGCGCAGATCAATGCCCAGAGCTTCCGCCCGCGTTTGCAGAACCGCCAACGTTTGCGGCCAGCAGTGGCAATCCACCCAAAACACCCGCCGTTGCTGTTGATGTACCTGATAGCTCAAAATCATCGCTTCTGCTGCCGCCGTCGCCTCATCCAACAAAGACGCATTGGCAATTTCTAACCCCGTCAACTCCGTAATCAAGGTTTGAAAATTGAACAGCGCTTCCAGACGACCCTGAGCAATTTCCGCCTGATAGGGTGTATAGGACGTGTACCAACCCGGATGTTCCAAAATGTTGCGCTGAATCACCGGCGGTGTGATGCAGTTGTAATAGCCCATCCCCAGATAACTTTGCCACATCTGGTTGCGTTGCGCCATGGCTTTCAGGTGGGTGAGGGCTTGCTGTTCCGTTTGTGCTGCCGGGGTATGCAGGGGCGTCTGGGTGCGTAAATCTTCCGGCACCACCTGAGCGATCAACGTATCGAGGTCGGGACACCCCAAAAAACGCAACATGATGGCTTGGTCGTCCGGGGTTGACCCCAAATGACGAGGGGCAAACGCGTCAGTCATGGGTTGCCTATGGTAATACTCCCATCCACCCTAGCGTATAAATGCCTAAACTGGTGGACAGTAGTTCCCTATAATCTCATGAGTGATCTGTAATGGTCAATTCAATGCAATATCATCACATTGCTATCCGCACCGGCAACATCCACCGGGCAATGGAATTTTATACCGCCTTGGGGTTTCAGGTGGTGGAGCGGTTTACGGCGGGGATCACGTTGGCCTGTTGGTTGGAAGGGTTGGGCACCCGTTTGGAGTTGATGCAAGTGCCTGTGCCCCGTCCGGCTCCCGATGCCTTTGGGGATGAGCATTATGTCGGTTATTATCATCTCTCGTTGCAGGTGGAAAATGTGGAAAAAACGCTGAGTCAGTTGCAGGAACGATTACCGGAGCCACTGGTCATTTTACTCCCTCCTACCCGGCAAACCATTGGGCAACAAAACTATCGGGTGGCTTTCATTCAAGACTACGATGGTTTACCTATTGAATTGATGGAATTACTAGTGGCATAGGGCAGGCAAGCCTAAACATGCGCCGTCCTGGTTCCTGTGCACAGCCCTACCCAGCCACCTCGATTACAATGGGGGTGTCCTCGACAGGGGATGCTGGAGCCAAAATGCCATGAAAACGCTCTATCATGACGGTGGGAAATTAGTTCTATAGCTAGGTAGGTTAAGGTTGTCGCCTTAAGATTCATGGCTACGCCACGCAAGCTATAGGAAACCAATGTGGGGCTACGCCCAGCGACCCATATCATGTCAACCTTTGTATGTTTAGCTATAGAAATCCGCTCTGGAAGTTTAAGTTTGGAATGGATTAAATTTATTACTCTTACCTTTGTATGGCTATTGATATGCGGTGGTATTATTGCCCAAACGCGATCCATTCGCTGTACCAAGGTGGCACCCAAATGGACCAACTGCCAGGTTGCAGACACCCTGTTTTGGGGAGTGATGCGTAACGTACGAAACGCTAACGGCGTCCAACAGGTTGTTCTCGATGAAGCCATTGGTCACATGACGCCAGTCAGTATCCCATTTATCAAGTGTCTTTCGTGCTCAGATATGCTCAAAAAATGCCGGTCACGGATTGGGAGCGCCGTTGGGATTATACCAACAAAATTCAACAATCCCTAGAGCAATTTCTGCGTTCGGAAGCCACAACTTATGCAATGGGTTTGAACGCTCACCGCAACCTTGTTGGCGCATTAGTTTTCGGATTTTCCATACTCATAAATATCTCGCACTTTATTCGTGATTCCTACCAAATACGGCTCATTGCCGATAAAACCACCCATCAAGCTATCCTCATCAGGCAATTCTTTCTGCTTGGCACTCGCCGCAAGTTTTTCAGCTTAGACCAGTTGACGTTGCGGCTAGAGGAAGAAAAAGACAGTGATGACGACCGCTACTACCGCATTTACCTTGATTACAGTGCGCCACCCCAAGGGAGTCAACAGCATACATTACAGTCCAGTAGGCAAAAAAGTGACATCCAGGAATATTGGCAAACCAACCCCGATTTGCAATTACTCAAAGGATTTGTCCGCTGTGAAGAAAAATGGCTTGGCTAATTCCCACCAAAAGATACCCATGCGGACGCAGAGACTCGAACTCTGACCCGTGAGGACTGGAACCTAAATCCAGCGCGTCTACCAATTCCGCCACGTCCGCAGGCACTTTTATTATAGGGCGGATAAACGTAGGTTAAAGGTGCAGGGGTGTTGCGCTTGCAAGCGCTCCAAGAGTACCTGCCCTTGTTGGATCAATCCCGCAAAATCCCAGCCAGGCGGTAATTCCTGACACCGGCGCAAACGGCTCAACCCCTCGCCCAACAGCAACATCGCTCCCCGGCGATTGCCATTGTTGAAGTGATAACCGGCCACAGCAATTTGCAGCAAACCTTGATAAAGCGTGCGTTTTGGCTCGGTTGCTGCCATCCACAGGGCTTCCAGGGTGTCGTGGCAGGCGTAGTATTCCCCCTGGTTCAATTGCGTAATGGCCTGCAAAAATTCGGGTGGATAATCGTCATTCATAGGTTTTGCGGCAATTCCGATAGTTTTTGTGGCGAAGCCATCCGCACATGCAATTCCTGCAATTGTTCAGGCGTGACTGCCGCTGGGGCATCTGTGAGTAAATCCCGTGCCTGTTGAGTCTTGGGAAATGCCATCACTTCACGAATCGAATCTTCCCCAGCTAATAACATCACCCACCGATCCAATCCATAGGCAATGCCCCCGTGAGGTGGTGCGCCATACTCTAAAGCCTCGAGTAAAAAACCAAATTTCTCTTCGTACTCAGCAGGGTCTAAACCAATCAAATGAAAGATTTTTTCCTGGATAGAACGTTGGTAATTGCGTAAACTACCCCCGCCGATTTCCGTGCCATTCCACACCAAATCATAGGCCAAGGCTCTGGCAGTTTCCAGGTGGTCAATGTCGTCCGGGTGCGGTGCAGTAAACGGATGGTGCAACGTCTCGTAGCGCTGTTGTTCCGGGTTCCATTCCACCAGGGGAAAATCCAACACCCACAGGAGAGAAACCGCTTGGGGATCAATTAAATCCAATTCCCGACCCAGATGTTGCCGCAATTGATCCAGGGATTTATTGACGCAATGGGCAGCCCCGGCACCAAAGAGTAATAAATCGCCGGGCTTGGCCTGAGTACGTTCTAAAATCGCCTGTTTTTGCGGCGCAGTGATATGATCTTTGATGGCCCCAATCGTATCGAATTCAAACCCCTCACGCACCCGTATATATGCGAGGCCTTTGCCCCCTGCTTCCGTAACCAATTTGAATAAATCACCGCCCGGTTTGATGCGCACATTGGAAATTTTTTCATTGCCACCGGGAACAGGCAGAATTTTCACCACCCCCCCCTGTTGAATGGCCTCCCGAAAGACACGAAATCCCGAATCCGCCAGCACATCAGAAACATTCACCAAGCGCAAACCAAAACGGGTATCCGGACGGTCTGTGCCGTACCATTCCAGCGCCTGTTGATAGGTAAGACGCGGAAAAGGTCGGCTTAAGGTCATCCCCTTAATTTTATAGAAGACATGACATACTAATTCTTCGTTGAGTTGCAGCATTTCCTCCAGGGAAATAAAACTCAACTCCATGTCCAATTGCGTGAATTCCGGTTGCCGGTCCGCCCGCAAATCCTCATCCCGAAAACAACGGGCAATCTGATAGTAACGGT
>Ga0272447_1001644_pt1 | contig 13640 bp, 16 predicted proteins | sample YNPCB0133_FD_194589 | JGI IMG/M metagenome (GOLD analysis project Ga0272447, IMG submission 194589) | Hot spring microbial mat communities from Yellowstone National Park, WY, United States - YNP-CB-013-3 | ecosystem: Environmental > Aquatic > Thermal springs > Hot (42-90C) > Sediment | place... | reverse complement strand
TCTTCAGGGCTTCGATCTTAAGCTTCTTCTTCAGGAACTTCCTGAACTTTTCGATGATTGTCGGTCGCCTTATGAAGTAGACTTCCATGCCAGCCTTACTAACTTCCATCAATAATTCCGCACGGCTCGGAAACAACGCATCGACAAGAACTTTGCGGACATCATTTGCCTTCAAGAAGTCCAGTAGTTCCTCTCTCCTCACAGCAGTAAGCACCGGGTTCTCTCCCGGAATGAAGACTACTGGGTCTCTCTTTCTGTGGAAGTCGATCGATGCGCCGTCAAACGGTTTAAAACCGCGTTCTATTAGCTGTCGGTAGAAGTCCATCGCTTGGTCCTTCAGCGCTTCCTCCTTAGCCCTTTGCTCGAGCATAGCTTCCTCGTTGACCTTCTTCCTCATTTCTTCTTCACCTCATCTCCGTCCCCGTCTCCCCGGGGGAGAGAAAGCGAGAGGCAGGCCGGGCATCCGGCCGCGTCCTCGAAGGCCACTTATGGCTCCCGCAGGCCCATCGGCCTTCCCCCGAGAACTCCCAGAAGAGTGCCCAGAGTGCGGTAGCAAGATTGTTAGCCCGTCAGGGAGGGTGTACCACGTGCCTTGAGTGCGGTTGGTCGGCATGCGCAGTAGCGTGAATGGGGCCATGAATATGTCAAGCGTTAGGGTCGTTCACGGTAAGGATGAGATCCCCATAATTGTCAGGGACGAGGAGCCATTTTTGATAAATAGGTGGAGGGACGTAGAGACGGGTAACGAATACGTCAACGAGTATCGTCTTATCTTCAGTTTCAGGGAGGGCCTTCTGGTCGAGATCACCCAGAAGCTTGAAGGAAGTATAGGCGGGATCAGCTGGGAGGTTACTCCCAACAGGCTCGATTTAGAATCCCTGATGTGGTTGATGGGGAGCGGAAGCTTGGAGCGGATTCGTGCCAAGGTTAAAGAGATAATGCAACAGTTGACCGAGAATCTGGATTCGCTGTTCTTTGACCCGATAGGTGATAGGCGCCGGTCCTGTTACGTCTGTGGATCTGACGCCCTTCATGAATGCATCAGGTGCAACAAGGACGTTTGCGACCAGCATGCGGTCTTTGCCGAGACAGAATACGAGGAGCCTTTGACCTATTGCCATGAATGTTTCGATAAGGTGATAGAGAAATGATCCGTGTCATGAACGCCTTGAGTAAGCTTATAAGAGTTGGCCGGAGCAGAGCAAGAGCACCGGACTCACTACCGCCTTTCATCAGGATAGTTCAGGATCAGCCATGTCCCTTCTGTGGTTCAAAGTTTCCAAACAGGCCTAAGGTCCACGACGGAGAAGGCTGGTGGTGGAGATGCTACACGGAGGATTGCGCAGTTCAATACTATTTGCCGGAGAGAAGGGTAGCAACATTGCGGACAGGGGAGAGGGTCAGCTATGGTGGGCTTTTGAGACGTTATAAAAGGGGTATTTTCAAGGTGAGAACATGGATATCCATAATGATGAGAAGTGAAGGAGTTTCAGCTGAGGTTAGAAGGAATACTTAAAGAGTTTTTAGAGCAGGGAAGTATAGAGGTCTATGGTAACCTGAAGATAGTGGTTACCAGTTTCGATACGTAAACATCAAGGCAAGAAGGTATCCGGATTTCGTCTTAAAATATCTTTATAGCCGATCGGCCCGCTCTTCACACCGTTGAGGCAGCCCAAGTACACGGTCGAGGTCAAAACCGCAAAGAGGGCCCTCAAGGTGGACAAGGAGATAGAGGAGGCGCTGAAGGGGAGCTTCAGCTCTAAGATGATCTCGAAGATGAAGAGGGAGTACGTGGAGTGCCCTGTGGCTGGCAAGGAGGTCGCCTTCCTCCTGTGCTACAGCTGCGTCTCCTTCATCCGAAGGGTATCGGGCGTCGTCCACTGCGAGGGCGTCGAGTTCCGGGTCCAAGGGGGAAGAGGGACAGGATGAACCAGGGCCTGATGGTTTCAGGCATCCTGGTGGCCCTCTTCGGCGTCATCATCGCGGCCATGGGGTTTCTGATGTTCGCGGTCCTTGTACCTCTCGGCGTTCTGATGTTCGTGGCAGGGATCTACGCCAAGCCCACCGAACCTGTCACCCCGAGTGACCCCAGCAAGAAGTTCTGCTGGTACTGCATGGAAGAGATAGGAAAGGAGGAGCGCGTCTGTCCCTACTGCGGCCTCGAGCAGCTGGAGGAGGACTGAAGAAGGCAGCGATGTGGTCCGCCTGACCCACGTGCCCTCACCGACGGGCATTCGCCCTGCTCGGGCACGCTAAGGCGCGGACCGGGAGAATCACCCCTCAAGCCCCTAATGGGTCTTGCACAGTTCTCCTCAACACGTTTAAAAACTGGGTCAAGTCGATAGTGGCAGGTGATTCTGGTATGGCTGCAGCTCCAGGAACCACAGTACCCGTGATCATCCTGAAGGAGGGGACACAGAGGACGAGGGGAAGGGAGGCGCAGGCGGCCAACATAATGGTGGCGAAGGCGATCGCGGAGGCGATGAGGACGTCGCTTGGGCCGAGGGGGATGGACAAGATGCTCGTCGACAGCTTCGGAGACATCGTGATCACCAACGACGGCGCCACGATCCTGAAGGAGATGGACGTCGAGCACCCGGTCGCCAAGATGCTGGTCGAGGTGGCCAAGGCTCAGGACGAGGAGGTCGGAGACGGGACCACAACGGCGGTAGTCGTCGCAGGCGAGCTGCTCTCCAAGGCCGAGGAGCTGATCGACAAGGAGATCCATCCGAGCCTGATCATAGAGGGTTACAAGAAGGCCGCGGCTGAGGCCCTCAGGATCCTCGACGAGATAGCGGTGCCGGTGAACCCGCAGGACAAGGAGTACCTCGTGAGGATCGCAAAGACGTCGCTGGCCAGCAAGCTGGTAGGCGAGTATGCGGAGCACCTTGCAAGGGTAGCCGTTGAGGCTGTGCTGAAGGTGGCGAGGCTCGAGAACGGGAAGTGGAAGGTGGACCTCGACGACATCAAGATCGAGAAGAAGGAGGGGATGTCTGTCATGGACACGATGCTGATCGAGGGAATAGTGCTCGACAAGGAGGTGGTGCACCCCGACATGCCCAAGCTGGTGAGGAACGCGAAGATAGCCCTGCTCGACGCGCCGCTTGAGATCGAGAAGACCGAGTTCGACGCGAAGCTCCACATCGAGACGCCGGAGCAGATGAGGGCCTTCATGGAGCAGGAGGAGAGGATGCTGAAGGAGATGGTCGACAAGATAGCGGCGACCGGAGCGAACGTCGTCTTCTGCCAGAAGGGCATAGACGACCTGGCACAGCACTTCCTAGCGAGGAAGGGGATCCTCGCTGTGAGGAGGATAAAGAAGAGCGACATGGAGAAGCTCGCGAAGGCTACGGGCGGGAGGGTCATCTCGAGGATCGACGACCTGACGCCTGAGGACCTCGGAAGGGCCCAGCTGGTGGAGGAGAGGAGGGTCGGAGAGGACAAGATGGTCTTCGTGGAGGGCTGCGAGAACCCGAGGGCCGTCACGATACTGGTCAGGGGAGGGACCCAGAGGATCGTCGACGAGGCCGAGAGGTCGCTCAAGGACGCGATCAACGTGGTCAAGGACATCCTGATGGAGCCGAAGATCGTCGCCGGTGGCGGTGCGATCGAGACCGAGCTGGCGCTGAGGCTTAGGGACTACGCTAGGACCCTGCCTGGGAAGGAGCAGTTGGCCGTGGAGAAGTTCGCCGAGGCGCTGGAGATCGTGCCGATACAGCTGGCCGAGAACGCTGGGCTCGACCCCGTCGAGAGCATCGTGACCCTCAGGAGCAAGCACAAGGAGGGCGAGAGGTGGTACGGCGTCGACGTCCTTAACAACAGGCTCCACGACATGATGTCGCTGAACGTGATAGATCCGGTCGCTGTGAAGAAGCAGGTGATCAAGTCGGCGGTGGAGGCCGCTTCGCTGGTGCTGAAGATCGACGACATCATCGCAGCCTCCAAGCTCTCTGAGAAGGAGGGCAAGAAGGAGGGCAAGAAGAAAGAGGAAGAGGAGGAAGAAAAGGGAGGGACCAGCAAGTTCGACTGAGTCCAGCCAGCAACTGGTCGGAGAGAGGAGCTTAGCGATGGTCCTCGCTACCCAGCGCAGGCTCACCAAATACGAGGAGACCAAGATAATTGGAGGCAGGGCCCTCCAGCTGTCTGTCGGCGCGTTTCCGCTCGTGAAGCCCGAGCCCGGGGATACGATATTCACCATCGCGGTGAAGGAGCTGAAGGCCGGCGTGCTTCCGATAGTCATAAGGAGGCGCTACCCCGACGGATCCTACGAGGACATCCCCCTGCAGGACCTCCTCCCCGCACACCTAATCTGACCTGCTACGTTTTTCCCTCGCGTCGTTTTTCTTGGAAACGTATCGTGCATGTAGTCTGAGGAGTATTACGCTACACCGCTACACAAAATAACATTATATCCGGGACGCAATTCCATAACGCACAGTCCGGTGAGCTGGATTGGAGTCGGCCGCCTTCCGTTGCAGCAGGGCCCAATACGGAAGGTTGAGGGCTGAAGTGAGGGCGGTGGTCGACTCCTTCACCGGCTACTTCGGTCCCTCCAGGTTCGTCGAGCTCCTGGGCGATCCGGCCGGCCTCCACTCGTTCATGGCGCTGATACATCCGGGTTCGCCGGTCTCGGCAACGGTGGAGCTGATGTTCTCCCTTCTGAAGGACGTCCTCGCGCCGACCGACGGGGTGGCTGTAGTCGGAGGCGTCTATTCGGAGAAGTTCAGGGTTCCGGACGAAATAGACCGATTGGCGACCTACATGGGAATACCGGAGGCGGAGGTCGAGAGGCTGAAGACGATCAGCAGGGCAACGGCTAAGGTGGATGGGGTCGCTGTCCAGGACGGCTACGAGCTCTGGCTGCACGTGATGGTCTTCTCGGTGGACTGCAGCTGGTCGGTCGTCCAGATAGGCCACAAGAGCGTCCTCAGGCGCCTCTACCTTTGGAACTCGAAGAGGGTGGCGGAGAGGGACGTGGTGGACGAACCCCACACGCTCATCCTCTCGGACTCGAGGGCGAGGTACTGCCTCGACTTCACGCACTCGATGAACCTGAGCCTCAGGAAGGCATCGGTTGAGGTGCTGAAGGAGGGGATAGGGAGGCTGAGGAAGGTGGCTATGTCCTACAGGCCGAGGGAGCAGAGGTCGCTGCTCGAATATGTCGAGGGCGCGCCCGTCGAGGAGAATCCTCTGACCTCACCGGTCCGTGTCAACTGGAGGGTCCTGGAGGAACTCTACAGGGCCTGTCCCAAGGACTTCAGGGACCTGCTGATGCACAGGGGTGTTGGGGTATCGACGCTGAGGTTCATCGCCATATGCGCCAACAAGCTTTACGACGTGGACCCGACGCTGGAGGACAGGGCCGTCCTCGAGGTCAGGGCAGACCTGATGGGCGAAGATTCGGAGCAGCTCTGCTACGACCTGCTCGAGGCCGTGCGCTACTCGCGTATCCACGAGCTGAGGAGGAGGGAGCTGGAGGAGAGGCTGGAGCGCCTCATCGAGGAGCTCTTCGGACTACAGCAGAACTGAAACGACCTCTTTCACCGGAACTCGCGATCAGATGAAGCCCAGGATCTCACGGGCCTCGTCGCTCATCCTGTCGGGCGTCCAAGGCGGGTTGAAGGTCAGCTCTACCTCGACCTTCTTCACCGAAGGTATCATCGCCCTTATCGCCTCTTTAGCCTGCTCGACCACGAGGAAACCGACAGGGCAGCCTGGTGCCGTGAGCGTCATCTTGACGTAGACGGACCTCTCCTGCTGGTTGACCTGGATGTCGTAGATCAGGCCCAGGTCGACGACGTTCACCGGTATCTCAGGGTCATAGACCATCTTCAGCGCCTCCAGCACCTTCTCCACCGTTATCTCCTCCTCGGACATCCTGGCCCTTCCGTTTTGCTGGCACATCATCAAGCTTTCCCCGTCTCGCTGAACTGGTAAGGTCTCGAAGGTTGAAGGTCGGGCGTGGAGGTGATGAAGGGGATGCGTGCGCGGATCGGAAGGCTCGAGTTGGGCGAGGGCCTTCCCGTCAGGGTGATGGGCGTGATCAACGTGAGCCCGGAGTCGTTCTACAAGGGCTCGGTCAGGAGGACGCCGGAGGAGGTCGCCAGGGCGGCTGTCGAGATGGAGGAGCAGGGTGCTGACGTCATAGACCTCGGAGCCATGTCCTCCGCTCCCTACCTCGAGACCTGGATCGACGAGGACGTCGAGGCCGAGAGGATCAGGTGGGCCCTCAGGGCGGTAAGGGACGTGACGGACCTGCCCGTATCCCTCGACTCCTTCCGACCCAAACCCGTCCTCGAGGGGCTGAGGATCGGCGTGGAAGCGGTGAACGACGTCTTCGGCCTCGCCCACCTCAAGAGCGTCCTGAAGGAGATCGCGGACAGCGGCGCATCGCTGATAGTGATGGCGCGGGACGTGGAGAGGGGGGACGTGATGGAAGGGATAACCTCGAGGCTCAGGGCATCGATCTCGCTCGCCTTGGAGGCGGGGATACCTGAGGAGAAGATCGTCGTCGATCCGGGCATAGGTTTCCACAGGAACCACGCCGAGCTGAAGTGGTACCAAGTGGACCTTGAGATCCTGAGGAGGTTGCGCGAGCTCAGGGCGCTGAAAAGGCCAGTCCTCGTCGGTTGCTCGAGGAAGAGCTTCATCGGCAAGCTCACAGGAAGGGAGGATCCGGGCGAGAGGCTCTACGGTTCGATAGCTTCCGAAGCAATTGCAGTCGTGCAGGGCGCCGACGTGATCAGGACTCACAACGTGAGGGAGACGTTGGACGCTGTCCGATTCGCCTCGGCCTTCATCGGGAGGCCCGTGAGGTCTTAGGGCCTTATCCCTTCAGTGAGCAGGAGGACCATGAGGGCCGCATCGACCACGTCGGCCGAGGAGCCAGGCCTCACGTCCCTCTCCCGCATGTACCTGTCCATCCGCTCGATCAACCTCCTCCCTGAAGGTGATGCCAGGCCTCCTAGCTTGAGGGCTTTCCTCGACAGGTCGGAGACGTAGCGCGCTACGTGGAGTCCTTTCCGCCTGATCACGTGCGTGTCTGGACGAGCGGCCATCACCGATAGGAGCCCGTTGACGACCGCCACATCGATCTCGCCGCTCGACCGCAGATGCCTCCTCATGACCGGCAAGCACACCTCGAAGGTCAGGGGGTATCCCTCGACCAGCTCGTCGGCCACCAGGTCCCAACCTTTGTAGGCGGAGAAGGCCTCGCGGAGGCCTATGCGCTTCCTCCTGATCTCCTCATAGGTCTTCGGGTCGTTAACGTCGAGGTACGCGACCTTCCCCAGACCTCCGGGCTTGGCCTTCCTGATCGCCGTGAAGACCTCGGCCGCGTCTACAGGCCCGGCGGCCCTAACGACCTCGATCACCTGACGCCTGAGCTTCTCGGCGCTAAGGCCGCTCCGCGAACGTAGGAGCCTCCCGGCCGCAACGCAGAGCGGCACGAGCAGGAGCAACGCTCCCAGATGCGTGTTCCCTCCTCGCTGGGAGGAGAGAGCGTCTTCAACGGCTCCGAGCACGCACCTCCCCACCACGTTCCTCGAGCGCTTGACACCACCGATCGCGGCCCTCAGGAACCACCGGTATGCGGCGACTGCGCTCGCTGACATCCTGAAGACGTTCAGCTCCTTCAGGTCGCTGTACCTGTCGACGAGGCCGGGTTTTGGCGCTGCGAGCAGCTCGATCAGCAGAGCTGTGGTCGCGGCTGAGGCCACTACATGGGCTTCGTTCTCCAGCGAGCTCTCGGCCAAGGCGACTCAGAGCTCCGAGAGGAGCCTGTGGAAGTCCCTCTGATGGACCCTGAAGGAGCTGAAGCGTCTGGCCCTCGCGTTCTCCCAGAGGTCCAGCTCGCAGAAGAAGAGGCCCTCCTCGAAGAGGGGTGCCTTGAAGAGGACGCTGCCGTCCGGTCCGACCACCATCGACCCTCCCCAGAAGTACTCCTCGTCCTCGGGGCCGACCCGGTTGACGAAGACGACGTGGACCGTGTTCATCAGGGCAGTCGCCTCGATTATCGACCTCCAGGCCCTTGCGATCCACGGCTCACCGTCCGTTCCCTGGCCAACGCCCCTGACCGGTGAGGAGGCGATGCAGATCAGGAGCTCGGCGCCCATCCTGACCAAAGCCTCCGCAGGCTCCGGATGCCACAGGTCCTCGCAGATCGTAACGCCGATCCTGCCGAAGGGCGTGTCGATCACCCTCAGGTCTTTCAGAGGGTCTCCTGCAGCGAAGTAACGGCCCTCCTCGAAGAGCCCGTAGGTCGGCAGGTAGAACTTGGGAATTGTGGCGACGAGCCTCCCACCGCCTATCACGGCCGCCGAGTTCCTCAGGACACCGTCCCTGACCTCCTCCACGAACCCCACCACAGAGATCGCACCGTCCCCCTCCTTCACCAGCTTCCTGACCGCCTCCCTGCAGGGTCCAGCGACCTCATAGGCCAGGTCCTTCAGCACGTAACCAGTCAGGGAGAGCTCGGGGAAGACGACGAGCTCTGCGTCCTCCGAGGCGGCCTCCTGAATCAGCCTCAAGTGCTTCTCGGCGTTAGACGGGACGTCACCGATCCTGCTCGAGGTCTGGGCCAGGGCAACTTTGACCCTAGCCATAACCTCCGACCTCCTCTTTCGGTTCCTCAGGCCTCCTCTCCCGTGCCGCCTGGAGCTTGCCCAGCTCCTTCAGCAAGGGCCCCCTTGGGTCCTCCTTGACGACCGTCAGGACGATGTGGGTGTTGGTCCTCTCGACGTACGGTATGCTGAGGAGCTTCTTGGTGAAGTTGCTGACCTCCTGCCGGTTCCTGAACTTGGAGACGACTATGCTGTCGACCGTCCCTGTCACGTCGTAGACCGATATGGTGTTCGGTATCAGGGAGATCTCCCTCTGGACCTCCAGGAGCCTCCCCTTCGAGACCGTGACCTCCGTCACCACCGTCAGCTCGTACCCGAGCTTCTCGTAGTCCACCATCGCCGAGTAGCCCTTTATCACCCCCAACGCCTCCATCCTTTTCACCCTCGCCGCCACCGTGCCCACAGAGATGTTCAGTCTCTTCGCGATCTCCCTGTACGAACGTCTCGCATCCTCAATCAATTCTCCCAGAATGGCCAGATCTATTTCGTCCAGCTCTACAGCCACCAACTCAATCATTGAACAGTCATCGTCGTTATTTAAAACTTGGTGAACAGTTGTGGACAGGGGTATGGTAACCTTATAGCAGAGGACTGTGGGAGCGGCGTGAAAATGGTCCTGCAGGAGTACACGAGGAGCGGTGCGGTGCCTTGGGAGATGACGGCGGAGCAGGTCATGAGGCTGATAAGACAGGAGGGCATTCGTTTCATCGACCTGCAGTTCACAGATCTGCCCGGGAAGCTCCAGCACGTCACCGTGACAGCGGAGTACTTCGACGAGTCGAGGTTCGTCGAGGGCGTACCGAAGCTCGACGGGTCATCGATCAGGGGGTTCGCGGATATCCACGAGTCGGACATGGTCCTGAAGCCCGACCCGACGACCTTCGCGCTCCTGCCCTGGAGCCAGGAAGGCGGGAAGACGGCCAGAATGATCTGCGACGTCTACAGGGGCTTCGGAGAGGGGAGGTTCAGCAGGGACCCGAGGTATGTGGCGCAGAAGGCCGAGCAGTACCTGAGGGAGCAAGGGTTCGACACCTCGTACTGGGGGCCTGAGATCGAGTTCTTCGTCTTCGACAAGGTCGAGTGGGACGTCTCGGTGCCGCAGAGGGGGATGGGCTTCGTCATCGAATCGAAGGAGGGTGCATGGAACTCCAGGGCCCATGGAACCTCCTATCCGATCAGGTACAAGGAGGGTTACTTCCCCGCGCCGCCGCAGGACACGCTGATGGAGTACAGGAACCTCGTCAGCTCCTACCTGCTCGATTACTTCGGCGTCCAGATCGACGCCCACCACCACGAGGTCGCCACGGCCGGACAGTGCGAGATCGACATGAGGTTCGACACGCTGGTGAGGATGGCGGATAAAGCCCAGACGTACAAGTACGTCGCCAGGAACGTCGCCAAGCAGATGGGCCTGATAGCGACCTTCATGCCGAAGCCGATCTTCGGCGACAACGCGTCAGGGATGCACGTCCACGTCAGCATCTGGAAGGACGGCGTCAACCTCTTCTACGACCCGAACGACGGGTACGCTGAGATCAGCCAGCTGGCGAGGTACTTCATCGGAGGGCTCCTGGAGCACAGCAGGGCGCTCGCCGCGATCGTTGCACCTACCACCAACTCCTACAAGAGGCTGGTGCCCGGTTACGAGGCTCCGATCTTCATCGCCTGGAGCAGGTCCAACCGCTCAGCGAACGTCAGGGTCCCGGTCTACGTCAGGGGGACGGCCGGTGCAGCCAAGTCCAAGAGGATCGAGTTCAGGACCCCAGACCCCTCTGCTAACCCGTACCTCTGCTTCGCGGCGATTCTCTGTGCAGGGCTCGACGGCATTAAGAGGAAGACAGATCCGGGAGATCCCGTCGACGAGAACATCTACCACCTGACGCCTGAAAGGAGGAGGGAGCTGGGGATAAGGGAGCTGCCTGGGAGCCTGAAGGAGGCGGTCGAGGAGCTCCTCTCCGACCGGGAGTTCCTGAAGCCGGTGTTCACCGACGACGTGATCGACGCGCTGGTCGATATCGAGATGCAGCAGTACAAGGTCGTGAGCGCGCTGCCGCACCCGTACGAGTTCTACCTGTACTTCGACGTCTGAGGGCGAAAAGTCAGAGTACGCAACGCCTGGAGAGGCCATCATCCGGACAACCGCTCTGTCCCTTCAGCGCCCTCCTCACGACCTTCTCGATCCTGCTTCCGTACTGGGCCGCCTTCTTCTCGCCCTCGACCACCTCGTCAGGGAGGCCGAGCTTCCTCGCCACTTCCCTCAGCACCAGCTTCCGCCGTTGTCCGTCCAGCTTCCGATGAGGAGGGATCGAGAGGGCAGCTGAGACGACCTTGTTGCTGAGGTAAGGGAGCGTCAGGTAGCATCCTGCGAGGCCGGCCGAGCAGAAGTCCCTCACGATGCCCCACCTCCAAAGCCCCTCGAGGTCCTCAGACATCACCTTCGCTGCCTCCTCCGGCCCTCCGGACCTGTAGGCCCTCAGGTGCTTCATGTAGCCGCCGAAGAGCTCGTCGGCTCCCTGTCCGGCCAGCAGCTGCCTGAACCCGTTCCTCGCCGACTCGAGGGCGGTGACGTGGAAGATGACGCCCAGCGAGACGTCCATCGGGTTGCTGAGCCTAAGGGTCCTCCTGAGGTAGGTGGACCAGCTCAGCACTTCCGCATCGCTCAGCTCGCAGATCACGTGATCCGCTCCCATGGACTGTGCCACCCGTTTCGAGAACTCGACGTCGTGCGAGCCTGGCATCCCAACGGTCACCGCCAGTACCTTCCTGCCCGACGTGAGGGCGAGCTGGAGGAGGACCGAGCTGTCGATCCCGCCGGAGAACGCCACGGCGCACCTCTTCCCCACGTTCCTCGAGAAGGACTCTTCGAGGGCCTGAAGGAGCTCGTCGGTCGTCGCTTCGCCCCCCTCACTTCTCCCTCGCTCGGTCGTCAACTGGAGGCCTTCGGACGTTATGGTGGCACGGGTCGACGGCGGGAGCCTCTGGAAAACCACCTCGCTCTGAGAGCCCAGGAACGGGAAGAGGCCCGAGACCTCTCCGAGGACCGCAAGCGCTGGAACGGAAGACATGTGGTCTGTGAAGACGAGCACGCCTTCCTCGCCGACCTCGATACGCAGCCTGAACTCAGGGTCCCTCACGCTCTCCTCCGCAGCCCTCGGCGTCAATTCCAGGACGAGCGAACGCTTCGTCTCCCTCACCGGCCTCTCTCCTGAGTAGAGGACCGCGACCGCCGACCTCGACTCGGACTCGGCGAAGACGTCCGGTGTGACCCTCATGAGGTCGCTGAAGAGCTCTGCCTTGTTCCAAGCCCTAGCAGCCGATAGCAGGAGGTCGTAATGCTTCGCGTGCTGCCTCTTCTCTCGGCTCCACATCGCGCCGTACAGGACCAATCCGGCACCCTTTCGGGCCGCCCAGTTAAAACCGGTGCCCCTGAGGTCGGCGAGAATTAAATTGAAGACATGGCCCTCACGTCCTGGATGGGGCGATGACCGGGGAGGTGAATGCTGCATGATGATGAGTTCAGCCTTGGAGGAGCCCCGGAAGGGCCCGTAGCTCAGCGGTAGAGCGCCCGGCTGTTAACCGGAAGGTCGTGGGTTCGAGTCCCACCGGGCCCGCATCTTTTTGCTTCAATCCGAGCACCATAACAACGGAATTCATCAGATGCCGCAGGATCGGAGCGTTGCAGGCGTCTTCTGAGGAGATGGGCAGGCCTCGGGGGCCTTTCCGGGTCAAGTTCTATTAGCAAGCCGTCGATATCCCTTATCCGGGCGGGGGTAGCCAAGCCTGGTCAAAGGCGCAGGGTTGAGGGCCCTGTCCCGTAGGGGTTCGTGGGTTCGAATCCCACCCCCCGCACCTCTCGGATGGGCTGAATTTCGTTGCGATGACACCTCTTCGCGTTTTTATCCTGCCGGTGCTTGCTACGGGCGATGAGGGCTGGAGAGGGGACGACGAGGAGGTTCGGAGCGAGGTACGGAGCCAGGCTCAGGAAGCGGGTCGAGGAGATCGAGAAGGCCCAGTACGCCACCTACCAGTGCTCCAGGTGCGGAAGGGTTGCGGTGAGGAGGGTCGCTGTGGGCATATGGCAGTGCAGGAAGTGCGGTCACAAGTTCGCCGGAGGGGCCTGGTCGCCGACAGTCTGAAGGGATGCATCCCTGCTCCCTCACCGTCAGGATCAGATCGGAAAACGCGGAGGCTCTCTACAACGCCCTTCTCCCCGAGGCTGGAGTCCTTCCAGGGCAGAGGTCGAGGGTTGAATTGAGATTGGAGGGAGACGAGCTGGTCCTCGAGTTCGAGGCGGAGGACACGGTCGCGATGAGGGCTGCGGTAAACGCCTTCCTCCGCTGGGTCTCGGCGATGGAGAGGGTTCTTGGGGTCGCCTCAACCGGATGATGTGCGGGCGAAGGGCGGTCCCACGTCTATGACGGAGGGGAGCTACTACTACGTCTGCAACGTTCCTGGACACACGAGCCTCGGCATGTACGGGAGGTTCGTTGTCGAGTCAGCCTGAGACCGCCTTGATGCTCCTCGAGTAGGCCTGTGCCCAGAAGGTCCTGTTGAGGAGGACGATGAACCCGGTCATGACGATGACCAGCACCAGGAGTCCGTAGACGTCGCCGAGTGCCGCTACCTCCGAGATGGCCTTCCCGAGCCCCGGGAGGTCTGTGGCGTAGACGACAGGCCCGACCTCGAGGCGTTCAGCGACGACTGTCGCGTTCCACGCTCCGCCTGCACCTGTTATCAGGCCGGTGACGATGGAGGGCATCGCCATCGGAAGGTAGACGAGGCGCATCGACTTCCAGAAGCTGAGGCCGCTGAGCCTGACCAGCTCGGTGTAGGACGGTTCTACGACCATGAAACCCTGCAGTGCACCGTAGAAGACGTAGTATTGCGAGCCCATCAACATCATAACAAGCGCTCCCAGCTCCTTTCCCATGGGACCGGAAGAGGCGAAGGCAGGCGCTATTATCGGATAGAGCAGCGGTGCGGGGACCGAGACTAGCACCTGGAGCACCGGCAGGGCCC
>Ga0272447_1001639_pt1 | contig 13655 bp, 8 predicted proteins | sample YNPCB0133_FD_194589 | JGI IMG/M metagenome (GOLD analysis project Ga0272447, IMG submission 194589) | Hot spring microbial mat communities from Yellowstone National Park, WY, United States - YNP-CB-013-3 | ecosystem: Environmental > Aquatic > Thermal springs > Hot (42-90C) > Sediment | place... | reverse complement strand
CAGGCTGAAGTTGACACCTGGCGTCTCGGTTTCTGATTCTACTGTAATCCGGCGCGACTCGGGCACGGGGGTGAATCCCCGCTTGCGCACCCGCACGGTGTATTCACCCGCGTCTACCCCATCGATGCGCCAGTTGAAGCTATATCCGTCGTCCCGCGTCTGTACAGGTCCAGTCACGGTGGTATAAGTCTTGTTGCTGGAGACCACCTCCACTTCCACATCCTCTTCCGGCTGCTGGTCGCCCTGGCGAATGACCAGACCGGACACACTGCCCGGCGGCACCGGGTCGAGCTGGAAGTTCTCCGTGATGGTCTGGTTCGACACCACCGTGATGGTCTTGGTCTGCGGCGAGAAGCCTGCGGCGGAGGCGGTCGCCTGATAGGTTCCGCCGTCCACGCCAGTGATGGTGTACTGACCGTTCTCGTCCGTGGTGGCAGATGCCACCGTCGTGCTGCCGCTGCGCACCGTCACCAGTGCGTTCGCGATAGGCTCACCCGTGTCGGAACGGGTGACAGTGCCCGTCACGTTACCGGGTGCAGGCTTCAAGCGGAAGTCCTGCGTGACCTCGGTGGCAGGCGGGATGCTCACGCGCACCGGTTGCGGCGGCTGGTCGGGCGAGAAGCCCTCCTTCGTCGCGGTGACATCGTATCCCCCACCGTCTTCCACTCGGCTGGTGGGGAGGCGGGGGATGACGTAGTTGCCCTGCGCATCGGAAACCGCGGTGAACTGCTGTCCGGTGATGACCTCGGTGGCGGTCACCAGCGCGCCCTGTATGGGGGTTGTGCCATCGGGATAAGTCACCCTGCCCTTCAGCACGCCCGGCTCCGCCTTGGTGAGGAGGAAGCTCGTCTCGCCGAAGTCGCCACCGTGTACTCCTGCCAGCGTCACCTTTTGCGCTGTGTAGCCCGGGAAGGCCGCCACCACCTCATACACCGAGGCGTCCAATCCACCGATATTGTACGTGCCATCCCTCCGGGTGAACGCGGTGCCGATTTGCGGTCCCGTGGTGCGCTCGTTACCGCCGCCGAAAATGGCACGTACTAGCGCGCCTTCGATGGGCGCACCGCCATCCACATCGCGCACCGTGCCTACGATGGTGCCCGTGCGCAGCCAGCAGATAATATTGTGCATCAGCTTCTGCGGCACGTTCAAACCATAGGCAATGTTGTTGTCCACATAATATTGTCGGTTCAGCCCTTCGTGCCCGAAGCTGGCAAACACTACCTTAGCGGAAGTCGCAGCATCAAACCAGTAAATGAGTCCTTGCACGCCGTCTTCAAAGGTGAGCTCCGCCCTTGCCGGGCTGACCGGGTTGATGCCGTCCACATACCTCTGGTTGGGACAGCCGTCGTTGAAGTACAGATTATTGACGTCAGGTCCCGGCTGCAGTTGGAAACCACCCGCGATGGGCGGAGAGTACTCTAGCTGTGACCCTGATAACCGGTAGTAATTGTGCCTATCCCACGTCGTGTACGAGAAGGGGTTGGCCAGCGTATTTCCACCTGTCAACGTATTGCGGTCGAGAGGGTTAAGGGACGGAGGCTGGTCATTGATAAACCGCGCCTTACTGATGTTTGAGTAGAAAGCGTTTGGCTGCGTCCCGTTGAGCGTCAACGCCCAGCCGATGTCCTGCCCAGTGATATACAGGCGTCCTCCCTGCGCCACGAAGTTAGTCAGGTCGCGCTGGGTGTTCAGGTCGGTGATAGTGCCGTTGCCCGCCCACACATCTCCTGCGTAAGGCGCAGCCCAGATGATACAGCGGTCAGCCACTGTTACCGTTTGCGTTGCGGTGCGCGGGTTTGTGGGGCTGGGTTGCTGCTCCCGCCGCGGAAGATAGGCAAGATACACAGACTGAGGCACCGGACCACGGCACAAGATTCGCCAGATGTCGTAGTCCTGTGAGTCGGTAATACGCGGGTCGACCGACCAAGGAGCGAGATTCGGCCACGGTAGACCATTGGGCTGGCGGGTTCCATAAGAGCCTGGACCAAGCGCGTTCCACGTGTCTGCTACGGGTTTAGGCTGCGTATCGGTAGCGCTGGACAAGTAGAAACCGGAGGACGGCAAGTAATCGATATCGATGCCGGTCAGCCACGACTCCGCTCCCCAATAGGTAAAGAACACGTTGTCGAGAGCGAAGTTTATCCCAAACCGCCCCTGGAAGAACTTCTGCCCCAGCGTGTAGTCGGACACGAATAGCACCTTACTCGCTGCACTGAAGGGTCTCGTGGAGAACCCCCAGACGTTGTCGTAAATCTTCCAGTTCGACTGCTGGGTGGGACGGAACGGGTTCACTGCCCGGTCGTAGATAATCACATCGAGATACCAGTCGCTGGGGTTGTTCGCGGGTGTTGCCCATACATTGGTATAGATGCCGTCACCAGCGACCTCTCCCTCTGGCTCGTTGCCTCCTTGTGAAGCGGGACCGTCGTCGTAAAGGCGCAGCCAGTGGCTCTTGGGCGGGTTTTGGGATCCGCTGAAGGCGGCAAAATCGTCCGTGCCCGGCTCATACATCTCTGGTGGATAGCCGAGAAACCGGCTTGCTATCATGGTCGGACGGCCAGGCAACGTATTGCTAAGAGTGACATAGGTGTTCGTTGCCGGGTCAATCGGCTGACAATCGATTTCCCATGGCACTATGGTTGCGATTATGCCTGATCCCCCAACAGGAATTGGACCTGCATTAAGGAAAATCTTGTGTTCAATACCTTGCGCATCCTGATATCGGCTATCGGGGTCTTTAATCTGCAGATAGACTGCAGCCACTCCACTTTCCAGGTCTCGCGTCCTCACACGAAAACGCACAGTAGAGCCTGGTAGCGAGACACGAGGAATTACCTCCACAATCTCGTTTTCATTGACATCCGCCTTCAGGAGCTCCGGCGCGTTGACGTCTACAATGGAAGTGGAAAAGATATCCCAGTTGCCCGTGCGGTTGCTCACGTGTGCCAGCTTGAGCGCGGTTGTGAACTGCGACCAGGTGGGCATCTCTTCGTTGAAAGCATAGGCATCGTCGCGTGCGTCGATGCGATACACTTGCGCGGTGGGTTCCACCGTCTGCAAGCCGGAGCCATCGGGCAGGACGGTGGCGTCCAGGAAGTAGATGTCAAACGTGCTGCCAACGGCGTCTGGTGTGCCATCGTTATTGGTATCCTGCCGGTTGGAGGCGAATGCCAGCCACAGGAGTGGTCGGTTGACGCCTGTGATGAAGCGTGGCAGCTCGCGCAGGCTCCACGACGGCTGCTTATTGGTGCTACTGACGCCGCCCGGCGCGAAGTCGGTTACCCGGCGCACTACCGCACTGGCTGGGTCACGCGCGTAGGCGGTCACTGTCCAGATGTCGGTGGTAGGTTTGGAGCCTGTCCCCGCTGCATCTGTGCGGTCGGAGGTAAAGGCAATCAGGTTTCCATCCGGCGACCAGGCAGGCTCCAAGTCGTTGCAGTTCCCTGCAGTAATCTGCCGAATCGCGCCGGTGTCCACGTTAATGATAAAGATATGGTAGAAGTTCCCCACCTTACCAGCAAAAGCCACCTCCAGCCCACTGGGAGACCAGGTGGGTTGCCGCACTTCGGTGAAGGGAAGGTCGGTTCGTTCGCGGGTGAGGCTCAGCACCGCCCCTGTGGTGAGGTTGCGCACAAACAGATGATACGGCGCGGCGGCAGAGGCTCGGGCAACGTATGCCAGTCGGTTCTGGTTGAGCGACAGCGCGGGTTCAATCTGGTCGCCGTCTTCGGTAGTCACCTGACGGATGTCCGTGCCGTCGGGACGCATGACGTAGATGCGGAAGTTGTTGCCACGCGCGCCGTTGGTCGCGCTGACGCGGTTCGAGTAGAAGTAGATGAACCGGTCATCGCCGGACCACTGCGGTCCTAGCTCATCCGCTGGCGAATTAGTGAGATTGGTGGTCTGTTCGGGAGTAACCCGCCCCTTCAGCATATCCCAGTCGCGCTTGAGGTCGACAGGTGCGCGATCCGGAGTGCCCACAATGGGGAAACGGGGGAAGCGGGGCTTCGGCTGCGCCAAAGCCACTGACTGGCTGAATAGCACGGCAACAATCGTTACTCCCAGCAGGAGCCTCCATGCCCGAAACACGGGCGATACCCAACCATGAGCGCCTCTCAATGCCATCCTTCCTCCTCAGTTCTTGCGGTGCTTGCCGTCTTACCCACGATGATACTTCGCCAACCTCTTCAGGGTTCCTGCAAGATTATAAGAACGCCTTCGCGTGTTGTCAACAGCTCGCACAACAGTTACGCCACTATTTCGCAATTTCCTGCTGCAATTCCTGCCAGATGTGCCAGCTCTGTTCACGAGTTTGCTCCAAATTTTCACGATTCCAGACGACCCAGTCGGCAAAAATCCTCTTGACACGGGCAGGAAGCTGGGCAGCAAGGCGTTTTGCGACATCCTTTTCGTCCAGTCCGCTCGCCAACAGGCGCGGACGTTGAAACTGCTCTCCTGCTTCCACCACCACTATCCTGTCAAAATCGCGGTAAAGGGCACACTCTATCAGCAGCGGCACCTCCACCACGACCATAGCATCTGGCTGCTGGCGCTGAATATTTTGTATCTCCAGATGCATCCGCTGCAGAATAAGGGGGTGGCTGATGCGGTTCAATCGTCGCCGCAGCGCGTGATCCGCAAAAATCGCCTCCCCTAGCTGCTTGCGATTTAGTTCACCATCGGGTAGCAGGTATTCCTGCCCAAACTCCGCCACAATCGCTTGCCAAAGTGCCTCCTGCGGTCTGCTGAGAGCGTGCGCAATCTGATCCAGGCTAATAGTGTACGCTCCCCACTCTGCCAACCATCGCAGGACGGTGCTTTTGCCCTCGGCAATGCCGCCGGTGATAGCGACAAGCATGGCTACTCCACTGGTGGTTGCTCCGCCTCTTCCTCCTTTTTGGACGACGGTTCGCCCTCGCTGGTTACGGGGACAAAGTTCATTCCCACGACCTCGCCAATCGTAAACCCGCGTGAGGTACTGCTATATTGCTCCATCAGCTGCTCTTTTTCCTGTTTCTCTCGCTGCTTTTGTAGGCGGCGTATGCTTAGCACCATGCGATGCTCAGCAGGGGCTATCTGCACGACCAGCGCTTCTACCTCCTGCCCTTCCTGCACCACCTCCGCTGCGCTGCGCACCCGTCGCATGGATAGCTCTGCCAGCGGGATGGTGGCTTCTAGGTCGCCTGGCAGGTCTACAATCGCTCCAAACGGGGCGAGGCGAGCCACTTTGCCCCTCACCACCTGCCCAACCTGATAGCGCTGCTCCACATCCAGCCAGGGGTCGGGGATGAGCTGCTTCAGCCCCAGCGATATTTTACGCGAGCCAGGGTCGACACGCAGCACCTGTACACGCACCTGCTGCCCCTCGCGCAACACGTCGGAGGGGTGCTTGATGCGCTTCCACGACATCTCGCTGATGTGCAGTAAGCCGTCGACACCACCCAGGTCTACGAACGCGCCATAGTCCACCAGCCGGCGCACGGTGCCCTCGATGACCTGTCCTTCCTGGATACTCTCGAACACCTGCTGGCGCTGCTGCTCGCGTCGCTCCGCTTCCGCCAGACGGTGAGACAGCACCACCTTGCGGTTCTTTTTGTCTACTTCCAGCACCTTCAGCGGAATGGTCTGCCCCACATACTTCTCCAGCGCGCTATCGGGCAAGGGGGCACGGCTTGTACCCACATGCGAAGCAGGCACGAAACCACGCACACCGACGTCCACCATGACGCCACCTTTCACCCGTTCAGTGACCTTACCCTCGATGGTTTCGTTTGCCTGCATCGCCTCCTCAAGGCGTTGCCATGCCACCTGATAGTCCGCACGTTTCTTGGACAGGATGATTTGCCCCTCTTCGGTCTCGGGTTTGAGCACCACCACGTCAATCTCCTGACCCACCTGTACGACCTCTTCAGGGGGCTGATTGGGCTGACGGGAGAGTTCGTTCAGGGGGATAATTCCTTCCGACTTGGTGCCGATGTCTACCAGCACACCCTTTTCGTCCACATGCACCACCGTGCCGCGCATCAGTTCCCCTCTGCGTACGGTGCAGGTGGCACGCTCTAGGTCTTCCGCGCTCATCTGCTGCACGGCGCGAGCGAACTCATCGCGCTCGGAGAGTGGTTCTGGAACCGCTGTTTCCAGCGGCTCCTCTCCGGTTGGTAATACAGAGTCCTCTATCGGTTCTTCCGGCATAATACGACTTGCTCCCTGTGTATTCACGGCGCTAACGCGCGCTATAGGTTTTGCCACCATGCATCCTGTTTCCTGCTTTTACTGGTTCAACTTCTCCATCTGCGTCCAATTATCGCCTGCTTCCACATCCACTTTCAGCGCGACGCGCAGGCTGGCTACCCCGGACATACATTCTCGCACCAGATTCGCCAGCGCGGGTATCTCCTCCGGCGGGGCATCGAGTACCAATTCATCGTGCAACTGCAGCACCATCTTCGCTCTCCAGTCCCCCTGCCGCAGGCGACGGTCGAGCTCGATCATCGCCAGTTTAATGATGTCGGCAGCGGTTCCCTGCAGGGGCGAGTTAATCGCAGCACGTTCCGCCGTCTGCCGCACGTTACGGTTGGCGTGGTTGATTTCGGGCACGTAGCGCCGCCTGCCGTACAGGGTGGTCACGTAACCGTGCTGCCGCGCGAACTCCAGCGTCTCCTCGATGTAGCGACGCACGCCGGGCAATCGGCGGAAGTAGTTCTCGATGAAGGCGCGTGCTTCCTGCACGGGCATGCCCAGTTCCTGCGACAAACCGTAATCGCTCATGCCGTAAAGCACGGCGAAGTTCACCGTTTTTGCCTTGCGGCGCAGTTCGGGCGTGACACCATCCTCCGGCACCCCGAACAACAGCATGGCGGTGGCAGCATGGATGTCGCGGTTCTCCGCGAAAGCCATCAGGAGTCTGTCATCGCCGCTGACGTGTGCCAGCAAGCGCAGCTCAATCTGCGAGTAGTCTGCTGCCAGCAGTCTGTTGCCTGGTGCCGCCACAAAAGCACGGCGTATCTGCCTTCCCACCTCACTGCGGATGGGGATGTTCTGCAGGTTTGGTTCGCTACTGGAGAGGCGTCCCGTGGCGGCGACCGTCTGGTTAAAGGAGGTGTGGATGCGCCCGGTAGAGGGATGCACCAGACGCGGCAGCACATCGGCGTAAGTGGACTTCAGCTTGCTCAGCTCGCGGTACTCCAGTATGCTGCGGCATATCGGGTGTTCTACCGCCAGCTGCTCCAGTACCTCTGCATCGGTGGAGTATGCGCCGGTGCGCGTTTTTTTACCGGCAGGAAGTCTCATCTTCTCGAAAAGAATGTGTCCCAGCTGCTTGGGCGAGGAGATGTTGAACGGCTCCCCTGCCAGCGTGTGGATTTCGCCCTCTTTCGTGCGCAGCAGGCCGTCCAGCAACTCAGAGAGCTGGTGCAGGTACGGCACATCCACGGCCACGCCCGCCAGCTCCATCCGCGCCAGCACCTCGGAGAGGGGCATCTCGATACGGTGCAGCACATCCGTGCAGCCGATAGCCTTCACTTGCTGGTTCATCACCTGCTCCAACCTCAGGCAGGCGGAGGCTTCAGCGCAGGTAAAGGCGGCGAGACCGCTCTCACCAGTAGTATCCTCTGCAGGCAGCCTCTCGCCCAGATAGTCCTGCACGAGGTCGGACAGCGGGTAGCTGCTTCGTCCCGATTGCAGTACGTATCCCGCCAGCATCGCATCGAAAACAAACTGCTTCGGTTCTACTCCAGAACGGATAAGCACAGCCTGCAGGGGTTTGATATGGTAACCGGCTTTGGCGACCTGCTCCCCTTGCCACAATGGCGTGAGTAAGCCGACGAGACTGTTGCCCCCCTCATCGAATAGAGAAGCGGCCGCTGAACTGCCCGGGACAAAAACCGCCTCCTCGCGCGAGAGGGCAACCGCTACGCCGCTCAGCTGCAGCTCCATCACGTGCGTGCCCTGTACCAGCGCACGAACGCCCACTTTCGGCGTTTGCAGGCAACGATGTACCCATCGGCGTACCTCGTCTTCGGTGCGTGCTACGCTCCACCTCACGCCGACGGTGCGCACCTCCGCGGGGGTCTCCAGGGGTAGCGTGGGGGTCTCTATCTTCAACCATTTCGCGCGAAGCTCCGGCAGCCGGCGCAGGAAGGAGCGAAACTCCAGGCTTTCCAGCACCTGCTGCAGGCGGGCGAACTGTTCAGGCGTGGGCTGCCATCGGGGTGGCGTGTCGGGCACGGGGGCATCGCACACAATCGTAGCCAGCCGTTTGTACTGAGGGATTTGCTCGCGATGCTGCTCCAGCAAGGCGCGCAGTTTGGGGTCTTCCACTTCATGAAGACGTTCCAGCAGGTTCTCCACACTGCCGAACTGCTTCAGCAGGGCCGCCGCTTTCTTATCGCCAATACCGGGCACACCGGGGATGTTATCCGACGGGTCGCCCTTCAACGCTTTGAAATCGGGCAGTTGCGACGGCTCCAGCCCGAACCGTTCGACCACCGCCTGCCGGTCATAGCGCACGGTCTGCCCCATACCCTTCTGCGGCATCAGCACTGCCGCTCCTTCGTCCACCAGCTGCAACGCATCCTGATCCCCCGTGACAATCAGCACCTGATAGCCCTGTTCGCGGGCACGGCGCGCCAGTGTGCCCAGCACATCGTCCGCTTCGAAGCCCTCCAGCGCGATGACGGGTATGCCCATCGCCTCTACCAGCTCCCGCGCAGCGGGAACCTGCACGTAGAACGTCTCCGCCGTTTCGGGGCGATGCGCTTTGTAGTCGGTGAACTCCTCGTGGCGGAAGGTGGGCGCGGCGGTATCGAACGCCACCACGATAGCGTCGGGCTGTTCGTCTTCCAAAATCTGCCATAGCATCCCCGCGAAGCCGTAGACGGCGTTGGTGGGGCGTCCGTCGGTGGTAGACAGCGGGCGCGTGGCGTAGAAGGCGCGATACAGCAAGCTGTGTCCGTCAATCAGCACCAGTTTGGGTGCAGCGCCTGCGTGCTGGCTCATGGTCGCGGTTTCCTCGGGATGTTTTCTGTTCAGCAGTATGCTAACGGTTTCGAGGAGGTTGTGTCAAGGGGTGCGGGATGGGGCAAGGCGGTAATGATGTTCCCGTCGGGCAAGAGGCACGCTCTCCTGCATCGCCCGCCGCAGGAAGTGATTGCCGTCGGCAAGCATCTGCTGCAGCTCATCAAGGGTGTAGGGAAACACATCCACCGCGACCGGCATGGGTCTGCGCGGCAGGTAACGGGAGATTCTGTGGTGGAAAGGCAGAGAACTCTCGCGCAGCACGATGAACAGGTCGACATCACTGCCCGGCGCACACTCCCGCCGGACCAGTGAACCAAACACGCGCACCTCCTCGATCTCGCTGAACTGCTGCAGCAGCTCCTGCGCGAAGCAGCGCACCGCTGTCCAGACCGCTTCATAGTCAAACCAGGTGATTTTCACAGAAGGCAATGATTCGTTGCGCATACTCCACAGCCCTTTCAGCTTCTGCGCGGGTGTAATAGTCCATTTCAAGGTCTCTTCGCGCCTGTCTTATCCACTCCAAGTATCGCTGGGACATCGGCGTTTCCTCACAATTCGATGCGCTCACGCCGCTCTTCTGGAGGGTTCGCCCGAATCCCCTTCTCCACCTGCTCCAGTGCTTTCAGCGCGTCTTCGTATGGCTTGCCCTTCTGGATGCGCCACAGGTTTGCCGCTTTGCGCAATTCCACCCGCGCCTCCGGCAGCCGTCCCCGTCGCCAGTACGCCATGCCGAGATGATAACGCAGTTCCGGTTCCTGCGGGGCGTCCTGCACCGCCTGCTCCAGCAGCTGCACCGCCTGCTGATACCGCCCCTGGCGATAGTATATCCAACCCAGCGTATCCAGATACACGGGGTTTTTCGGTTCAGCAGCAAGCGCACGGTTTGCCATCGCCTCTGCTTCGTCCAGTCGGGTGTTCGCCTCTGCCAGCAGATAGGCGTAGTTGTTCAGCGTGACCGGATTGCTCGGAGTACGTTTCAACACCTCTTCGTAACACGGAATGGCTTCTTCGTAGCGCTTGAGATACCCCAGCGAGTCCGCCCGTATCTGCCACAGCTGAGCCTCTTCCAGCGAGTTCAGCCGGAGTCGAGTATCCTTGAGCGCACGCTCCGCGTATTCCGCGCTGAGCTCGTACTGCTCGTTGCTGCTCCACAGCGCCAGTACCTGCAGATAGGACCGAAAGGTGGGCGATTGCTGCAGGTAGGAATCTGCCGCCTGCTTCGCGGCGGCGATGTCGCCGTTGCGGAGGTGTTTCGCTGCCTGCTGTAACGGGGCAGGCACAGTGCCTGGCATCATCGCTGTCTTCTGACAGCCTGCCAGCAGCGCGAACATGATGATGACAATGCCGATACGCCCCATCCACCGCATGGACTAACCTCCCAGTATGATTGCCGCCATTGCCGACAGGAAGTTGAACGTGCCGTGCATGACCACGCTGCTCCAAAGCGAGCCTGTGCGTGCATACAGCCACGCCAGCAAAACCCCTATTATCAGAATCGGCAGAAAGTTCTTGACCGATGCATGAAGCAGTGCGAATAGCGCCGCAGACAGCCACACCGCCGAGGCGAAGGTGGTGCGGTGACGCAGCAGGTTAAACACAAAGCCGCGGAAGAAGATCTCCTCGCCGATAGGCGCGGCTACCGCTACCACCAGGATAAACCCCAGCATGGTGATACCGGGCTGAAGTGTCTCCAGCCACGAATCGAGAGCAACGGTCTGTTTCTCCCAATCCATCAGGCGGTCAAACGCGGCGGCCCCCAGCACCAGCCTTAGCACCCCCATGCTGAGCAGTTCCACCAGCGGAGTAATCAGAAACGCGACGCCACCCCATAACACCCCCTGGCGCACCGCCTGCCAGTTCCATGCCAGACCGAGCCTGGCTGTATCTATCCCGTATTTGCCCAGCGTGTACCACATCGCTACCGATACAAAGGCAGCGTTCTGCACCAGCAGCACAAACAATAAGCCCGCCCAGACCAATGGGGCGTTTCGGTCTGCAGCGTAAAACATGCGCTGTATCTCGGGGATGCTCTGGGGAGAGAAAAGCGCCAGCAAAAGTCCTGTCCAGATGGCGACCGCCGCCAGTGACGCAAGGGTAAAAAACAGCGCGAGATGAAAACCAACCCAGAGGTCCATGAAACTCCATCGCTCGGCGAGAAGCCCCGGCATCCCCCGACGTACGTAGTAGGTATGTACGCCCCACACGGCGAGTACGCCCAGATGCACCGCCGCGTAAGCCATCAGCAGAAGAAGGGCAATCAGTTCGATGAATGCTGGCATCCCCATGAACCTCTGCACTGATTATACCGCGTGGACGCGCAGAGGGGAAGCTGGGCGAACCGCAGGGTTTAGTCCGCGCTGCCACCGCGCTTGCACTGTCCGCTGAGGGGAGCCGCATCGCGGTAGTCCAGCTACACGATGTGCCCATTTACCGAAGATGATAGGCACCAAACGCTGCGCCATCACCCGCACCAGCGTGGCGGCAATCAGGTAGTCCTCCGCACCCATGTCGATCATGCGGCTGATGGTCTCCACTGCGTTGTTGGTGTGCAACGTGGTGAAAACCAGATGCCCCGTGAGCGCGGCTTGAATGCCAATCTGCAGCGACTCACGGTCACGGATTTCGCCAATCATGATGACGTCGGGGTCGTGGCGCAGGATGGCGCATCAGTAGGCGAAACGAATCTGGTCATGTTGTTAGCGACTTTAGAGACAATTTCCTGTCATGCTGAGCATCAGCGAAGCGTTTCAGAGCCCCAAGAGAGATTCTTCGCTTCGCTCAGAATGACAGATGATGTCGTTGTATATTGCAAATTCCCGCACAGTCTTTTAGCTGCGTAACTCCTACTTTATTGACTCTGGCGCGTATCCATCATATAATGGGAACACCTGTGATATGGAAAGGGGGAAACCGTCATGCGGCACCGAGCAGTGTGTTGGTTACTTGCACTTTCCGTGCTGTCAGCCTCCCTCGCGCAGGCGCAGCCAGAAGTTCTCTGGAGAAGAGCTTCGCCCTCACGGGGGCTTTCCGTCAGTTTCTCCGCCGACGGCAGGTGGCTCGCGCTGTCGCGCGTATGGGGCTCCGTGCTGGTGTACCGGATGCCGGAACGGGAACTAGTGCGGGCTTTTCATGGCGATAGTGCGGTTTTTCTCGGCAGCAGGCTATTGGCTATCTCGGCTGGGGACACAGTGACCATTCGCCACGTGCCTTCCTTCCGCCCCGTGCGGCAGCTGCCCACTGGCGGCTGGTTGCTTGCCTCGCGCGACGGCAAGGTGCTGTTGGTTGTGCGCCAGCCAACGCCGGGGCCACCCACAGTCGAACTGTGGACCGGCGCGCCTCTGCAAAGACGCATGGTGTTTGCAGATGCGGGTATGCCCAGCCTGTCAGCCGATGGACGGTTCCTCGCGTATGCGCAGCCATACTCATCGGGACAGAAGCGCATTGTGGTTCGGCGTACGCGTGACGGACTGGTGGCGCGCCAATTCACCCTGAACCGTGTGGACGCGCACGCCTTATCCGCCGACGGGAGCCACATTGCCGTGGTTCGGCTGCACGAGGTGGACGTCTACCGGATGGCGGACGGGCGGCTGGAACGGACACTGCGCAGCGCGGGACGATGGCCATTGTACACGCTGCGCTTCAGCGATGATGGACAGTATCTGGCTGGGGGATACGGACCAGATTACGAAACTGGGGTCTGGCAATTATGGCGGGTTTCCGAAGGCGCGTTGCTCAGCGGGCAGGAGCTCGTTTATCCTGACGAGGCATGGACGCTGGAGTTTTCGCCCGACAGCCAGCAACTCTACGTGGTTCATCAGCGCTGGATTCGGGTGGTGCACACCAGCAACCTGCAGGAAGAAGAGTGGCGCGAGCCTGAGCCGTTCAGTTTTCTAGGGTTTTTGGATGGCGGTGCTCGGGTCGCCATCGCCGACAGGAAGGCGATTCGTTTCCTGAACAGCGCAAACGGGACGGCGCAACGGGAGGTGTCGCTGCCCGAGGAGATATGGGGCTATCTGCATGTCCATCTGACGGCTGCCGTCCCTGCAGACGGGCGCGTCTTCGCCACCTACCCTTATCAAAACGGCGTTGGTGTGTTTGACCTTCCCGACAATGGCGGCGCGGTGCTTCGCTACACGATACCTCTGGGACAGCTCACAGCCATCGGCGAGCCAATGCAAATGAAGTGGAACCGCGACGGTTCACGCCTCTACATCCTGGACTTTGACTATCTCTTGCATATCGTTAACGGAGCGGACGGCTCTGTCATGGAAAGCCTGCGTGTCGATTACGGGTTTGACATCACCCCCGACGGGGATTATATCGCATACGATAGCGGTACCGAACTGGTGGTGCGACGCCTGCAGAACGGTGCCCTTGTTACACTCTACACCTTACCCGTGACGGTGCGCAGCCTTCAAATCGTGCAGAACGGAAGCGCGCTGGCGGTGCTGGAGGAAAACAGGGTCGCCCTCTACGACCTGCCCACGGGTCGACTAACGCGGTTTCTACCTGTGTCTTCACCATCACTCAGGCGCGCCGTGTTCTCGGAAGATGGGCAGCTGATAGCGCTATACTATGGGGATGATTGGAGCGGCGACACGCGTGTCGATGTGGTGAGTTGGGATGGCAATAAC
>Ga0272447_1001637_pt1 | contig 13666 bp, 11 predicted proteins | sample YNPCB0133_FD_194589 | JGI IMG/M metagenome (GOLD analysis project Ga0272447, IMG submission 194589) | Hot spring microbial mat communities from Yellowstone National Park, WY, United States - YNP-CB-013-3 | ecosystem: Environmental > Aquatic > Thermal springs > Hot (42-90C) > Sediment | place... | reverse complement strand
ACAACGCAACAAGGCGCGCTCAAAAACCAAACAAGGAGGTCGTGTGAAAATGTCGGATGCGTTGGAGATACGAAACTTGCGAGTCGCTGTTGATGGTCGCGAAATTCTCAAGGGCGTCAATTTGGTTGTGCCCAAAGGCGAAGTCCATGCCATGATGGGTCCCAACGGGTCGGGCAAAAGCACCCTCGCCCAAACCCTGATGGGGCATCCGCGCTACGAGGTCCTTGAGGGCGAAGTCCTTTGGAAAGGACAAAACATCTTGGAGTTGTCGCCAGATGAGAGGGCAAAGTTGGGACTCTTTCTGGCGTTCCAATATCCCGTTGAAATCCCCGGCGTCGTGCTGGGCAACTTCCTTCACATCGCCTACCAAGCCATCAAGGGTGAGGAAATCCCCATCGGCAAATTCAACCGCTTGCTGATGCAGAAACTTCGCCTTCTGGACATGGACACAAGTTTCATCAGCCGCAACTTGAACGAGGGCTTCTCGGGCGGCGAGAAAAAGCGATGCGAGATTTTGCAACTCGCCGTCTTAGAGCCTGAGTTTGCCATCATGGACGAGACCGACTCTGGCTTGGACATTGACGCCGTTCGCATCGTTGCCAACGCCGTCAACACTATCTATGAGCAATCGGGCGGTCAGACGGGTTTCCTCATCATCACCCACTACCAGCGAATTTTGCGTTACATCAAACCATTGCACAAAGTCCATGTCATGATGGACGGTCGGGTCGTCCTTTCGGGCGGTCCTGAACTTGCTGAGGAACTGGAAGAGAAAGGCTACGACTGGTTGGAGGAGAAACTCAAGGCGGAGGGCGTGTTGGCGTGATGAGTCATTTGCCAAGCCGTAATTTGCCAGTCGCCAATCACCAGTCGCTATTCGCCAACTTAAGGAGGGATGAACGATGAGTGAGCAAGAACAGCAACTGCGAGAGTTGGCAGTTTACAAATACGGCTTCCGTGACGAAGATGCCCGTTACGAGTTCGTCGTCCCGAAGGGCTTGAGCAAAGAGGTCGTGGAAGCCATCTCGCACTACAAGGGCGAACCTGACTGGATGCGGAAGATTCGCCTGCAGGCTTTGGAGATTTTCTTCCGCAAGCCGATGCCGACTTGGGGCGCCGACTTGTCCGAGTTGAACTTTGACGAAATCACCTACTACGCCGCCCCGACGAAAGCGAAATTCCGTTCGTGGGACGAAGTGCCCGAATACATCAAGCGCACTTACGAACGATTGGGCATCCCTGAAGCGGAACGGAAATTTCTGGCGGGTGTCGGCGCCCAGTATGACTGCTTGACGGCAGACACGGTGGTGTTTGCCAATCCTGGCGCCGTCCCTATCGCCCAAATCCAGCCGGGGCAATATGTTTACTCGCTGGATGTGGAGAACCGCAAACTCATCAAGCAACGGGTGCGAGCGGTCGTTTACAAAGGCGAACTGCCTGTCTTTGAAGTGAAGGTTGCAGGTCGGCGCATCAAGGCGACTTTCAATCACCCCTTCTTGGCACTTATCTATCGCAAAGAAGAGAGCAAAAAGCGGGGTCGCTTTGAAGTGGCATGGCGCTACCTCTCTGACCTGCAAGTCGGCGACTACATCGCTATCGTCAAGAAACTGCCTGACGAAGGTCAGCCTTATCGCTTGCCCACAATTGACTTGACCACTGAGTTTGAAGGACGCAATCAGTTTGGCACTTTCACTGTCAAGTCGGACAAATTCTTCACTCGCACCCAAAAGGGTTTGCGCTTGCCAGAGCAAACGACCGAAGCCTTCATGTGGCTGTTAGGGGTTTACTTGGGCGACGGTGGTCTGAGGCGGAAAGGCAAAAAGAAGCCTAAGACCATTGTGGACATCGCTTTCCCTGCCTCCGAACCGAATTGCCGTCAAAAACTGGCAGAAGCCCTGCGGGAAGTTTTCGGCTATGAGTTGCGCTTTGATCGTGACCCTTATCGGGTGCGCATCCATTCCGCTCCCATCGCTCGCCTTTTTGCCGCCTTGGGGCTTGACGCAACTGCTAAGACGAAGACAGTGCCACCTTGGGTCTTTGGGTTGCCCCTCTCCCAGAAACTGGCGTTCATCGCTGGCTTTATTGATGCGGACGGGCATGTAAGAGGGACAGAGAGAAACAGCGACGCTATGTTGACCAGCGCTAACGAGAACCTATTGAGAGACATCCAAAGGTTAGCCATCACTTGTGGGCTGCGGGTTTCCGATGTCTATACTTTTCGCTCAAAAACGACCTACAAGGGCAAGACGACAGAACGGATCGCTTATCGGTTGCTCATTACGGGTGACTTGTCGCCATTGGCGCCCTATTCCGTCAAGGTGGCAGCCAATTTCAAACCTCGCAAATATTACCAGCGCTACAACTCTTACCATCGCTCGCCTTTGGACGCTTACACCAGCGACGAAATCGGTTTTGCACCGATTGAGTCCATCCGATACTTGGGCGTTGAGCCAACTTATGACATTGAAGTGGAAGGTGTCCATAACTTCGTCGCTGAAGGCATCGTGGTGCATAACTCCGAAGTGGTCTATCACCGCATCCGCGAAGACTTAGAACGCTTGGGTGTCATCTTCGTGGACATGGACACTGCCGTTCGGGAGTATCCCGACCTTGTGCGAGAATACTTCGGGACGGTCATTCCGCCGACGGACAACAAATTCGCTGCTTTGAATACAGCCGTTTGGTCAGGTGGTTCCTTCATCTATGTGCCTAAAGGCGTCCATGTGGAGATGCCCTTGCAGGCTTACTTCCGCATCAACGCCGAAAACATCGGTCAGTTTGAGCGCACCCTTATCATCGCCGAGGAAGGCAGTTTCGTGCACTACATTGAGGGTTGCCTGCCAGCGGGAGAAAAGGTCAGCATCGGCGACCGATGGGTGAACATTGAAGCCATCAAGCCCGGCGATTTCGTTGTGACGGCAACGGGTGAACGCCGTCGCGTTCGCGCCGTCATGACCCGCTATTACAAGGGCGACATCGTGGAAGTCGTTCCCGTTTCGCCCCACAACGCCTTCCGATTGACACCTGAACATCCTGTCTTGGCAGTGCGTCGGGAAACGGTCGCTGTCCGTCGCCGCCAACGCAACGGTTGGCTGGCGGAAGTGGACACTCGGAAACTTTTGCAATCCCAACCCACTTACATCCCTGTTGGCGAATTGAAAGTCGGCGACTTCCTTGTCTTCCCCAAAGTCAAGGCAGATAACAGCAACACTGCCTTTTCACCCGACCAACTCCGCCTGCTGGGCTACTACTTGGCGGAAGGTTCGGCGTTCGTGCACCGAAAATTGAAGCAACCCGTCGTCTCTTTCTCTTTTGGCGAACATGAGACGGCAGCCATTGAGGAAGTCAAGGAACTCATCCGCAAGGTGACGGGCAAGCGACCTCAAATCGTCCACCAACCAAGTCGCCATGCTGTCAACATCACCGTTTACTCCCGTGAATTGATGGACTTCTGCTTGCGCCACGCTGGCAAAGGTGCAGACAGCAAGCAATTAAGCCCTGAAGTCATGTCCCTTCCGCCCGAACAAGTCAAAGTTTTGCTGGATGCCTACTTTGCTGGCGACGGCAACACATGTGTGAAGGGCAATGGCAACAGCGTGATGAAACGCATCAGCACAGCATCCCAAACCTTAGCGGAGCAACTTCAGGAACTTCTGGCTCGCATGGGCATCTACGCAAGTATCCTGAAGCGGCAAGGTGGCGAAGACACTATCCGCGGTCGCCGCATCCGACGAAAAGACCAATTCACCGTCGTCTGGACAGAAAACAAGCGGTGGAGCGAAGTGCGAGATGCTGGCGATTACTTCCTCGTGCCCGTCAAGCGCATCCGTCGCATCCCTTATGATGGCTTTGTGTTCAACATGCATGTGGAGCATCCTAACGCCTATCTCGTTCGCGGCTTCGTTGCCCACAATTGCACCGCCCCGATTTACTCCACCAATAGCCTGCACAGTGCCGTTGTGGAGTTGATTGCCAAGCCCGGCGCCACCATCCGTTACACGACCCTGCAAAACTGGTCTCACAATGTCTACAATCTTGTCACCAAGCGCGGCGTCGCTTATGAGGACGCAAAAATCATCTGGGTTGATGCCAACATCGGTTGCGTTTGCGAAGGCGAGTTGGTCTACACTGAGCATGGACCTGTGCCCATTGAGAAGGTGAAACCTGGGACGAAAGTTTGGAGTTTTGATGAGGCATCTCGTCAGTGGGTGTTACGCCCTGTCGTCGCCCGAAAATACAGTGGCTTGCAGCAGGTCTACGAGGTTGTCTTCGCTAATGGGCGAACGGTTCGGTTGACAGCCAATCACCCACTCCTTGCCGTCCGTTACGACCCCACACGACCAAAGAAGTTAGGTCGCTACTCCTTGCAATGGGTTCCGCTGGAAGGGTTGTCTGTTGGCGATTATGTCGTCTTCCCAACAGTTCTCTCAAACGATGGGCAACCTTACTGCTTCATTCGTCCCGACCTGCCCGAAAAATTCGTCGGTCGCAACCAACACGGCGCTACTTACGAAGTTGTCAGTCATGACCTCCATGGCTTTCAGGCAAGTCGCATCCACACCGAAACCGTCACGGCAGGCATCAATCGCACGGTCAAGGTGAAAACTTATGTGGGCTATGAACTTGCTCTTTCACGAGTTAACCTTTTGCGTCCCTTCCTCACCGATGTCTTGTTGGAGAAACTGCCGACGCGCCGATGGCAAAAGCGCTACCAGCGAGCGAAAAGGTTGCGTCAATCCCGCTTCCTTGCTAAAGCGACAGGCATCACCCGCATTGTTGCTATCCGCCCGTCCGTCATAGCGCCAACTTATGACTTGGAGATTGAGGGCACTTCCAACTTCGTTGTGAACGGCATCCTCGTCCACAATAGCAAGGTCACCATGAAGTATCCGTGCGTTTACATGGTGGGCAAGGGTGCTCGCGGTGAGGTTTTGTCTGTGGCGTTTGCGTCCAACGGGCAACATCAGGATGCAGGCGCAAAGATGATTCACGCTGCCCCTTACACCACCAGCATCATCACCAGCAAGTCCATCAGCGTTTTCGGCGGTCGCGCCACTTATCGCGGCATGGTCAAAGTCTATCCCGGTTGCAAGGGCGCAAAGGTCAATGTCCGCTGCGATGCTTTGCTGCTGGATGAAATCTCACGCACCGACACTTATCCCGTCATGGAGATTGAGGAAGAGGAAGTGGAAGTTGCCCACGAAGCGACCGTCAGCAAAATCGGCGAGGAGCAACTCTTCTACCTGCAATCTCGTGGCTTGACCGATGACCAAGCCATCAAGATGATTGTCAACGGCTTCTTCCGCGACTTCGCAAAAGAACTGCCGATGGAATACGCCGTTGAGTTCACTCGGCTGATTGAATTGCAGTTGGAGGGTTCAGTCGGGTAAGCGGAAACGAATCCACCGCCGCGCCTGCCCTGGCAGGGTGGTGTCCGCTCCAACGGCACCACCCTGCTGCAAAATCGGAAAGGGTGATCTCATATGGCGAAGTTGAAGCGACAAATGCTCACAGATGTTGAAATGCGCATCATCAAGGCTGCACGAGAGGGAGACATAAAAGCCTTTTGTGACGCCCTTTTGGAACATCCTGAAGACGGTCGCTTACTCCGCACCCTTGCCTTGGAGGACCAAGCAGTTGAGCAGGAGGCAGTTATGAAGCGCATCACAGAAAAGGCGAAGGAGAAGTCAGGTGATGGCAGAGCCCAAAATCAAAATCGTCACCTTTGAGGAAGTGATGGAGTTGCACGAGGAATGGCTGAAACGGTTAGGTGGAGTCCCAGGCATACGAAATCCCGAAGTGCTGATGTATGCCCTTACTGCAGATCGCCGAATATGAGCAACCGTGATGGATTCGCTGCAAGCGTTTGATGTGAGACGAAGCAAGTAAACGAAATTCGTGGAGGATGATGTCGCATGGCATACACAACCGTTCCGATGCAAATAAGCCGTGAAGCGTTGGAGTTTCTGGTGGGGCTCAACGGTGAGCCCGAATGGGTTCGCGATATTCGCTGGAAAGCGTGGGAGACTTTTGAGCAGTTGCCAATGCCTACGCCCAGAGATGAGGAGTGGCGGCGAACGGACTTGAAAACTTTCCGATTGAGCGATTACGCTCCCATATCGCTGCCCAACTACGACGGCATCGCTTCCGTTGAAGCGTTGCCCGACGAACTAAAGCAGTTCTTGCACCCAGGTTCCGAAAAGGGCAATGTGGCGGGTTTGCTCGTCCATCACGGCGCCAAAACCGTTTATCGTTGGCTCAGCGAAGAGGCGGAACGGAAGGGCGTCGTGTTCCTTGACATGGCAACAGCGTTGAAGCAACGACCCGACTTACTTGAGGGTCGGCTTCACCAACTCATACCACCCAGCGAAACGAAATTCGTTGCCCTGCACGCAGCCTTAATGAACGCAGGTGCGGTCGTTTACATCCCACCCAGAGTTCAGTTGGAACTACCGCTGCACCTGTTTTTCTGGTTGGACGCTGAACGCAGTTCACTTTTTGACCATGTGCTCGTCATCGCTGACAAAGAGAGCGAAGTCGTTGTGCTGACCCACTACGCTTCACCGCAAGGCGAGTTTTCTGCCTTAAGCAGCGGCGCCGTTGAAATTTTTGCCGAGCCGGGGGCACGAGTTTTCTTCATCAGCCTTCAAGAGTGGGGCGAGCGGGTTTACGATTTCCATTTCGTCCGAGCCAACATCCGACAAGACGCTTACATGCGTTGGGTTCTAACCGCCTTTGGAGGCAAACTTTGGCGCATCAATTGCCATAGCCGATTGAGCGAGCCGGGCGCCAGCACCGACATGCTGGGCATGAGCGTTGGCGCAGGCATTCAGCAATTTGACCACCACACTTTCCAAGAGCATGTGGCGCCGCAATGCAAGAGCGATTTGCTCTTCAAGGTCGTTTTGATGGACCGCGCCAGTTCCATCTACCGAGGGCTCATCAAGGTGCACAAAAACGCACAGGGCACAGACGCCTATCAGGCAAACCGAAACTTGCTACTCAGCCCGAAAGCGAAGGCTGATTCCATGCCCTTGCTTGAGATTGAAGCTAACGAAGTCCGCTGCACCCATGGCGCCACTATCGGACGGGTTGACGAGTTGCAACTTTTCTACCTGATGAGCAGGGGCATCTCCCGCAGACAAGCGGAAAAAATCATCGTTGACGGTTTCCTTCGTCCCGTCATTAACAAAGTGCCTGTCCAGTGGTTCGGCGAAAAGATGCAATCTTTGCTGGACGCCAAAATGTTGGCGGAAGCGAAACGGTTGGGTTATGCGTGAGGCGTGATGCGTAAGGAGTAATGCGTGAAGCGTGATGCGTGAGAAGCAAATGGAGGGAGAGAGCATGGGCGAGTGGATTAAGGTTGGCAGCAAAGACGAAATCCCTGTCAATGGGGCAAAGGTCATTGTCGTTGAGGACACGCCCATTGCGGTTTTTCGTGTCGGCGACGAAGAGTTTTACGCGATTGAAGACACTTGCACCCACGATGAGGCGTCGCTTTCTGAAGGTTGGTTCGCCGACCAGTATGTCATTGAGTGCCCAAGACACGGGGCTTGGTTTGACATCCGAACGGGCAAAGCCTTGCGGATGCCGGCAGTCTATCCCGTCCGAACTTTCGCTGTCAAGATTGAAGGCGATGAAGTTTTCGTGGAATGGACGCCGCCTGAAGAAGCGGAAGAGAGTTGGGGCGTCACAGAGCAGGATTGATGTCTCAAGCGACGAGGTGCTTGACATGCGACCGAAAGGCTTGGTCGTCGTTGATGAGAAGCGAATTGTGCAAGTGATGGAGGCGACACCTGAGGTCATCGCAGCCTACCTTTTCGGTTCCGCGGCGCGTGGCGAAACCGACCAATTCAGCGATGTGGATGTCGCCGTGCTCCTTGAGGACGATTTGCCGAAGGAGCGGAGATGGGACATTGAAGGGCGATTGCTTGACCAACTTTTCCGCATCGTCGGGCAGGACAAAGCGGATGTCGTTGACTTGAAAACAGCACCGTTGTGGTTTCAACGAGTGGTCATCACGACTGGGCGAGTGATCTACGAACGAGACCGACAAAAGCGAGAGGCTTATGAGAGGCAAGTCCTGCAGCAACAGGAAGCCGATGAAGGACGGTGGCACGGGATGGAAGAGATGCGGTTGAGGTTAGAAGTGCTGGAGAGGAATTTGGCGAATTTAGAAGCATTAGCCCGTCTGGGTTACGATGAGTTTATGGCAGATCCCGGCAATTTGGCAGCAGCGGAGCGATGGTTGCAAACATCCATTGAAGCGTTGGCTGACATCTCCCGTCACATCATTCGCCGTTTGGGTTTGCGGATGCCCGAAGAGTATTGGCAAATCCCGCATGTTCTCGCTGAAGCGGGTTACCTACCTGCGGAAAATGTCCCGACTTATGAGGCAATGGTTCGGTTTCGCAACCGACTGGTGCATCGCTACCCAGAGGTTGAGCCCAACGAGATTTATCGCATTGTCACGCAGGAATTGAACGAAATCCGCCGCTGGCGTGACCAACTCGTGCAAATCCTTCAGGTGCTCGGCTAACTTTTTGGCGAAAAATTTCGTTTCGTAAATAGCGACGCTTAAGGAGGCGACAATGATGCCACGAGCAACGAAACCGAAGGGAAAACGGAAGCAGCGAATCAAAAAGGTTGTCGCCAAATACACGGTCTTGATTGAGCGGGACGAGGAGACGGGGCAGTATTGCGTGAGCGTGCCGGCTCTACCCGGTTGCTTCACTTACGGAGACACCATTGAAGAAGCCATCGCCAATGCGCAAGAGTGCATTCAAGGTTTCGTCATGACTTTGCAAAAGTTGGGCAAGCCTGTCCCAATCCCGATAGAAGTTACAGTGCCGCTAAGGTGGGAGTGACCGAAGATGATGACGAAGCCGACGGAGTTGGATGTTGAAGCCATTCGGGAGCAGTTCCCGATTTTTCGAAGGACGGTTCGGGGCAAGCGGTTGATTTACCTTGACAGCGCTGCAACTTCCCAAAAGCCCCAATGCGTCATTGATGCCGAACGGGAATTTTATGAACGCTATAACGCCAATGTCCATCGGGGCGCTTACCGCATCGCCGAAGAGGCGACGACGGCTTACGAAGCGGCGCGGGAGAAAATTGCTCGCTTCTTAAACGCACCCAGCAAAGAGTGCATCGTTTTCACGCGCGGGACAACGGAATCCATCAACTTGGTCGCTTACGCATGGGGTTGGGCGAACTTGAAAGAGGGCGACGAAATTTTGCTGACAGAGATGGAACACCATAGCAACATCGTCCCTTGGCAACTTATCGCCGAACGGACGGGAGCGAAAATCAAAGTCGTCCCCATCACCGATGACGGGTTTTTGGACATGGACGCTTTTGAGCGGTTGCTGACGGAGCGGGTGAAACTCGTTGCCGTCACCCATGTCAGCAATGTTTTGGGCACGATTAACCCTGTTCGGGAAATTTGCCAGAAGGCTCATGAAGTCGGAGCGGTCGTGCTTGTGGACGGCGCTCAAGCGGCGCCCCATTTGCCTGTGGATGTGCAAGCCATCGGATGCGACTTTTACGCATTGAGCGGGCACAAAATGTGCGGACCGACAGGCAGTGGAGCACTTTACGGGCGCAAGGAATTGCTGGAAGCGATGCCACCATTTCTGGGCGGCGGCGAGATGATTCGCACTGTCACTTTTGAGCGGACGACTTTCAACGATGTGCCTTACAAGTTTGAAGCGGGCACGCCACCCATCGCCCAAGCGATTGCTTTAGGTGCGGCTGTGGATTTCCTGACGAGCATAGGCATGGAGCAAATCAGGGCTCACGAAGTTGAGTTGACGGTTTATGCGTTGGAGCGGTTGCGGGAAGTTACTGGCATCACCATCTACGGTTCAGCTCCGCCTGAACAACGGGGCGGCGTCATTGCCTTTAACCTCAACGACATTCACCCTCACGATTTGGCGACTTTCCTTGACGCTTACGGGATTTGCATTCGTGCAGGTCACCATTGCGCTCAACCTTTGATGCGCCGACTCAATGTCGCTGCAACGGCGCGGGCAAGTTTCTACCTCTACAACACGCCCGACGAAATTGACGCTTTAGTTGAAGCCTTGAACGAAGCGGTAAAGTTTTTCGGTCGGTGAACCCGTTCAAGCGCCGCTTTCAATGAAGCGACGATAAACTTGCCAAGTCAAATTCGCCGTCCGCTCCCAAGTGAAGGAAGCAGCAAGGCTTAACCCTCTGCGGCGCAAATCTTCTGCCAAATCCCCATCCGTTAAAACCTGCTCAAGGGCGTTGGCTAAAGCAAGCCAATCGTTGGGCGGAACCAGCAAAGCAACTCCCTTAGCAATCTCGTTGACTGCTGGAGCGTCTCCTGCCACTACAGGTGTCCCACACGCCATCGCTTCCAAAACGGGAAGCCCAAACCCTTCGTATCGGGACGGAAAAGCGAAGACATCAGCGGCGCTGTAGAAGGTGGGCAACCACTCGTCTGGCAAGTAGCCGGTGAAGACCACTTCATTCGCGTGCTCTTTCGCCGCCTTCAATATGGTCAACTGCAAAGTTTCTGGTGCTGCTCCCACGAACACCAACTTGTCAACAGGCGCCCGCCGCTGTTTCAGTTCCATGAAAGCAGCCGCTAAAATGGGAGCGTTTTTCCTCGGGCGGAAGAAATTAACCGTCAAGATGAAGCGACCTTCAATGCCAAAAAGCTCAGCCACCCGCTTTTTAGCCAAATCTTTTGGAATCGGGCGAAACATATCCGAGACGCCGTAAGGGGTGACGAAAATTTTTCGGGCTGGAACCTTGAACAGACGCTGGACATCACGACGGGCACTTTCCGACGGCACCAAGATGCCAACGGACCGATGAAGCGACAGGAAAGTCAATGCGTTGGTGAGCACTCGGGTTTTCAAGTCGGCGGGCTCTATGAACATCGCCGAGATGGCGTCATGCATGGTGACGATTGTGTGGCAAGGAGCAAGGGGCGGGACAATGTAATCGGCGTGGAAGATTTGGACTCCGTCACGGCGCAAAACGGATGGCACTTGGAAAAATGTCCACCACCAGCCTGTTAAGGCGCGAACTGCCCTCCAACGCAAGCGAGGGTGTTTATCCAACGCTTCGTCGGGTTCGCCCTTGTGGAAATAAAGCCACGCCTCAAATTCCGGCGCTATCCGCAGCAGTTCACGCACAAGGTTTAAGGTGTAAGTTCGCATCCCTGTCCAACGGTAAACGATGGGACGAGCGTCATAGCCCACTCTCACTTCACTCGCCTCCAATGAGACTTTTACTGCCCGATGCAGCCTCAGTCATCTTGATATGCTTGCTCAAACGCTGAAAGAGTTAAGCGGGCAGTTTCGTGCCACGAAAATTGGCGGGAACGCTGCAAACCTTTATGCCTCAGCGTTGCCTTTAAGTCAGGGTCGGAAAGGCAATTGTCAATGCATGTTCCCATAGTCCGTTGTCCCGTCATTCCGCCCGCAGATAAGGGTGATTCAGCGTGGAATGAAAAGGTAGTTGTCTATGCGCATACCGCCAGGATAGTGCCAAGGTTCAACCACTTTGTCAGTTGGGATTGCTTCACCGTGGCAGATGGCGAAGGCATTGTAGCCGTAACTGACGATGGTCTCAAACAGTTCCTCCGGCGTCGTCCCTGCCGCTTGCAAAGTCGCTGCCTGAATTTCAACCATCAAAATCGGCTTGTCACGGCGGATTGTCTTGTCTGCGCCACGAATCACCTTCAACTCAGCGCCTTCAACATCAATCTTGATGGCATCAACCCTCTCAATCTTCTCCCGCTCAACAAAGTCATCCAAACGCTCCACCTGAACTTCAACAAATTCGTCGGAGAGATGCCGAAAGAAGGAACTACCGCCCCCTCTAACGGACATCTTCGCTGTGCCTTTTTCGTCCGACAGGGCGATAGGAACGGGAATCACATTTGTTGCGTTGTTCAAAGCGATGTGTTCTTTGAGACGGGCGAAAATTTCTGGGACGGGTTCAAAGGCGTAAACTTTGCCTGAGGGACCGACGGCACGGGAGATTAGGAGCGAGTAAAGCCCCCAATTTGCGCCGACATCCATGACCGTCATCCCCTCACGCAAGTGTGAAACGAAAACATGACGGTCATCGTTGGGTTCCCAATCTACTTGTGGGCGCAAATAGCAAAGGTCTTCTGGGTCACATAACCTTACCTTGACAAAAAATCCATCGCAACTTTTAACAACCAACGGTTGAGGGTAAATTCGCCAAGCGACTCTGCATAGAAGTCCACGCCCAGTATGAGGTGGGGTTGCCTTGACATAGGCAGCGATGAGTTGGGCAAAAAATCGCCTCATCGGTTTCCAGCCTCCCTTGAACAAATCATTGCCTTCCGTTCATCACACACATCAAACTATGTAGCGGTTGCTTCGGTCAATTTCAAGTAAAGCGTTGAGAAGGTTGCTGATGTAAACGCCCGTGCCTGCTGGTTGAGCGAATGTTTCCAACGGCGCATAGAACAAAATTGTCATCGGCTCAAACCCTCCCAACTTGGGCAACGAAAAGGATGCTGCACTGACAAAGGTGAACGAATATGGCGCGCATCGCTTTAGATGCCCGACCACTTGCGAAAACCTACCGAACGGGCGTTGAAAATGTTGGCGCTCAATTTGCCCGACTGATACTTCAAGTCCCCAACCGACACGCTTGGCATTTCTACTTCACAGACCCTCCCAAGCAAGAACTCCCTCCCTCCATTCGTTGGCGTTTCTATCGTGGTCCTGCGTGGTTGAGGCTGGTCGTGCCCCTTTGGCTGCTTGCAGACCGCATTGACTTGGTGCACTTCTACATCAGTTATGTGCCGCCGCTACTTCAGTTTCTGCGAACCCGAACCATTGTCACCGTTTGCGATGTCATGTGGCTGGATGACCTTTCCCTGATAGACCCACCGAGCCGAAAGTTCATCGTGAAAGGCGTTTTGCCCTCGCTGAAGTTTCGCACCGACCATTTCATCGCCATCTCGGAAGCCACTCGCAACGATTTGGTTACCAAATTGGGCATTGAGCCAGAACGGATAAGCGTCGTTTTGCCTTGTGCGGAGGAGCGATTGAGACCCTACCCAAATGCTTCAGAAGCGGTGAAGCGACTTTATGGTCTGGAAGGTCCTTTCTTGCTTTTCGTTGGGACGGCGAAGCCCAACAAAAACATCGGTCGGTTGCTGGACGCCTTTGCCCAATTGCGAACCCGTCACCCAAACGCCCAGTTGGTTATCGCAGGGTTTGTTTTGCCTTTCTGGGAGGAAACGAAGCGCATTTTGAAAGGCGAACCGGGAGTTAAGTGGTTCCAGTATGTCCCCGACGAACATTTGCCCATCCTTTACAGCGCCTGCACCGCTTTAGTTTCTCCGTCGCTCAATGAAGGTTTCGGGTTACCGTTGTTGGAAGCGATGGCGTGCGGCGCACCCGTGCTGGCTGGCAATACTGGTGCGCAACCTGAAGTCGTCGGGGATGCAGGCATACTTGTCAACCCCTACGATACCGATGCCATAGTTCGAGTCCTTTTCGCTCTTTGGGAAGACGCATCTCTTCGGCGTCAATTGAGCCAAAAGGCGTTAGAACGGGCTCGTTCCTTTACACCCCAAAGAACGCTGCAACAATTATTAGCGGCTTACGAAACTGCCTTGAGAGGTCGGTGAAAGGTGAACAGGAAA
>Ga0272447_1001636_pt1 | contig 13677 bp, 14 predicted proteins | sample YNPCB0133_FD_194589 | JGI IMG/M metagenome (GOLD analysis project Ga0272447, IMG submission 194589) | Hot spring microbial mat communities from Yellowstone National Park, WY, United States - YNP-CB-013-3 | ecosystem: Environmental > Aquatic > Thermal springs > Hot (42-90C) > Sediment | place... | reverse complement strand
CGTCAGCGATGCCAACGGCAACTTTCGTTTCTCCAACTTGTCCCCCGGCACCTACCGGGTTACTGCCATCTTGCCTCCAGGGCGGGTGTTCACCACGCCGCGCTCAGGGTTGGGGCGGATTGTCGGCGGCAGGCCAGCTCAGCCGGGGGCCTTTCCCTGGATGGTGGCTTTGCTAGACGCGACTGAACCGGATCCTTTTCAGGCGCAGTTTTGCGGGGGATCTCTAATTGCCCCGGAGTGGGTGCTCACCGCTGCCCATTGTTTTTTCAACGATCAAGGCCAGCAGGTGGTGAATGCACGCAACCTGGATCTGTTGTTGGGAACCACCCGTCTGCAATTGGGCGCTGGCCAGCGCATTCGCGCCGCGCAGATCGTCATCCACCCTGGCTACAATCCCCAAGAGGGGCAACGGGGGGGGAACGACATTGCCCTGGTGCGCCTCTCTCAGCCGGCGGCGCTGCCTATCCTGCCGCTAGTGCAACCCGACCAAACCAATCTGACTGCCCCTGGTACTCTCGCCACCATCCTTGGCTGGGGAGCCACCTTCCCCCGCACTCTCGAGGAGGAGCCCAGCGGCTTTCCCAGGGCTCTACAGCAGGCCGAAGTTCCCCTCGTCAGCAACGAGGTGTGCAACGCGCCCCAGTCTTACAACGGCGCCATTTTGGAAACCATGCTCTGCGCCGGTTTTCCTCAGGGGGGTGTGGATACCTGTCAGGGCGATAGCGGCGGCCCTTTGCTGGTGCCCAGCGGCGCTGGCTTTGCCCTAGCCGGGATCACCAGCTTTGGCCAAGGTTGCGCCCAGCCCAATTTCTATGGGGTGTATACACGGGTATCCAGCTTTGTCGGGTTTGTGGAATCGGTAATTGGTGGTGCCCCCAGGCCAACACCGCTACCAATGCCCTCCCCTTCTCCCCGAGAGAGAGCAACGGCCTCCGTGACGGTGAACTTACGGGAGGGGGAGGTAGTTTCTGGGATTACCTTTGGCAGCCGTGCCCAGTAGTCGCCATCGGGTGGCAAGAGATAGTTTAGGATAGAGATCCTGACAACTTCAGTTAATTCAGGAAGGAGACGATCTCTCTATGACCCAGGTGACAATCGGCGAAAACGAAGGGATTGAGTCGGCGCTGCGTCGCTTTAAGCGCCAAGTTGCCAAGGCGGGCATTTTGCGGGATCTGCGCAACCATCGGCACTTTGAAAGCAGCCTGGAAAAGCGCAAGCGGAAAGCAGTAGCAGCCCGTCGCAATCGCCGTAAAGCTGCCAATTGATAACTTGCCTCGAAGCTCAATCGAGAACAAAACTCCCCCTCTCTTACCTGGAGGAAGTCTGTCATGGCGAAGGGAGAAATCGGGGGGGAAAACTGGGCAAAACGCCTGCGCAACGGCCTTGTAGCAGCCCTGGCTGTGCTTTTGGCAGCAGGCTTGTTTTTGGCCAACCAAGCGCGTCAGGCGGGCACGAGCTTGGCAGCGCTGGCGGCAGAGGCTGTGCCTTGGGAGGAAGCCCAGGCCAACGGCAAGCCTTCCCTGGTGGAGTTTTATGCCGACTGGTGCATCACCTGCCGCTCCATGGCGCCTCTTCTGGCCAACCTGAAAAAGGAATTTGCCCAGCAGATTAACTTCGTCATGCTCAATGTGGACAACCCCAAGTGGCTGCCAGAGCTGAGCCGCTATCGGGTCAACGGAATCCCTCACTTCCTCTTCTTGGACAGCCAAGGGGAAGTGGTGGGATCGGCCATTGGAGAACAGCCAGCTTCGGTTTTGCGGGCCAACTTGCTGGCTCTGGCAGCCGGGGATCCCTTGCCGCTGACCCAGCCTGGGCCAGTGTCTGCCCTGCAGCCGGGTGGGCCTGGCCTCCCCGCTCAGCCGGATCCGCGCACCCATGGCTAGGACTTGGGCGGGTGATTTGCCCACGCCCGATTTTGCCTGGCTGGATCCCTTGGTTCGGCACTTTCAACTAGGGGAGCCCGAGCTGCTCGAAGCCCTCGGTGGGGGCCTTGTTCACCAGACCTGGAAGCTCAAGACAACCCAGGGATCCTTCGTTGTCCAGCACCTCCATCCCCAATTTGACCCGGCGGTTACCGAAGATGGCCAGGCCATTGGCTCTTGGCTACGGCAGCAGGGCTTTCCGGTTCCCCAATTCCGCCGCGCCCGCGATGGCTCCCTGCACCTAAGCTGGGGGGGAGGGCTGTGGCGGGTTATGGACTGCCTGCCGGGCTCCTCCTACTCAACTCCTCCTGCCTGGAGCTATCTGGAACAAGCAGGGGCGGCAGTTGGGCGCCTACATCGCCTTTTGGCCGGATGGCACTACTCTTTTCGCTTTCAGATCCCTCACTTTCACGACACGGCCTATTTTTGGCAGCAGCTCTGCCAGCGCAGCCCCGACCCAGAAATAAGGGCAGAGTGGCAATTTTTTGTCGAGACCGTGCCCAGGTTGCTTTTGCCGCCAGGCCTCCCGACTCAGATTATCCATGCCGATCTCAAGTTCAACAACTTTTTGTTTGACGAAAGGGGAAAATTTGCCGGCCTGGTGGATCTCGACACCTTTATGGGCCACAACCTGTACGTTGAGCTAGGAGATGCCTTGCGCTCCTGGGGCCGGAGAGGGGAGGCCGTTGAGGCCGAGGCAATCCTAGCAGGGCTGCGCGGCTACGCCCAAACTGGCAACCTGCGCGCTCTGCAGCCAGAGCTCCTTCTGCAAGGGATCCAGTTGATGACGCTGGAGTTGGGGATGCGCTTTTTGCTGGATTGGTTCGAGGACTGCTACTGGAATTGGGATCCGCAGCGGTACGCCAGTCGCCGGGATCACAACCTGGCCCGCTGCCGGCGGCAGATCCGCCTCTACCAACACCTAACCCAGCTGGCACCCCAACTGTTGGAGTCCATATACGCCCTTGCTTCAGGAGAGGGAAATTGGTTAAGTTAGGGGCAACTTCCTCTTCTTTGCGTGGCTTTTATGAGCACCATTCAACTTCCCCGCTGGCTGGAATTGGCTCTGCCCTTCTTTCACCCAGTGCTGATGATCTTGGCCTCTGCCCTAGCTCTCTATACTCTCTATCTGGGTCTCCAGGTGCGGCGGCTGCGCACCGCCTCGGCGGAAGAGCGCAAGGAGTTAATTAAGGGCAAGTTTGGCCAGCGGCATTTCCTGGCAGGATCTCTCTTCTTGCTGTTGATGGTGTTTGGGGCCCTGGGAGGCATGGCCGTGACCTACATTAGAAGCCACAAGCTGTTTGTTGGGCCCCACCTGCTGGCCGGCCTGGGCATTGTAGCCCTAGTAACCACCTCTGCCGCTTTGGCACCCCTGATGAAGGATGGCCAAAAGGTCTGGGCCCGCAATGTCCACCTGCTGCTCAATGTGGTGATCTTGGGGATCCTGGGCTGGCAGGCGGTAACCGGCTTTCAAATCGTGCAGCGCATCGTCAACCAGATGCTAGCCTCTCCTCAGGTAACCTAGCCCTTTTCCAGCCAAGGGCAGGGAAAGCGTCTATGCCCCAGTGGACGCTATCTCGAATAAGGCTTCTTTCCCAGGTACCCAGCCCTAGCAAGCGGTTCTCCCATGCCTGGTAGCCCCCTCCCCAGTTGGGTCAAGCGCTCTATCGGCAAGGCCAGCGATATCTCGGCAGTTCAGCGGGTGATCAAGCAGCGGGGACTGCACACCATCTGCGAGGAGGGACGCTGCCCCAATCGGGCCGAGTGCTACAGCCAAAGGACTGCCACCTTTCTGCTGATGGGCGGGATCTGCACCCGCGCCTGTTCTTTCTGTCAAGTGGCCAGCGGACGGCCTGCCCCCCTCGACCCGGAAGAGCCGGAAAAGGTGGCCGAAGCGGTGGAGCTGCTGGGGCTGCGCTATGTAGTGCTTACCTCGGTGGCCCGCGATGACCTGCCCGACCAGGGATCTGGCCGCTTCGTGGAGGTGATGGAGGCCATCCGGCGGCGCTGTCCTGGGATCCAGATCGAGGTGCTTACCCCTGATTTTCGGGGGGATCGCGACTGCATTGCCCGGGTGGTGGCGGCCAGGCCGGCCTGCTACAACCACAACATTGAGACGGTGCGGCGGCTGTCGCAGGCGGTGCGGCGCAGTTCTGGCTACGACCTATCCCTGCGGGTTTTGCAAACTGTGAAGGAGCTGGATCCCAACCTGCCCACCAAGTCCGGCCTCATGCTGGGGCACGGGGAGACCCGCGAAGAAGTGCTGGAAACGTTTCGGGATCTGCTGGCAGTGGGGTGCGAGCGGCTCACCCTGGGGCAGTACCTACAGCCTTCCTTGGCCCACCGCCCAGTGCAGCGCTACTGGACGCCAGAGGAGTTTGCTGAGCTGGGCGAGATTGCCCGCCAGATGGGGTTTCGCCAGGTGCGCTCTGGGCCCTTGGTGCGCAGCTCCTACCACGCTGCCGAGATGGGGCAGGACTAGGCCCCCTAGACCTTGGCAGCTAGCTCCTTGCTGTCCACGAGATCCCGCAGGACGGCCCCCAGGCCAAACCCTTCGCTGACCCAGCGGCTCAGCAGGGGTGGCGTCAGGGATCCCAGACGGTATAGGCTTGCCCCTGCCACCACTCCCGCCAGGAGACCGTTGCCCCAACTGCCCCCCAGCCAGGTGCCTAGCCCTTCGGCCAACAGCAGCAGCGTGCTATTAAGCAGCAGCGGTCGCCCCAAGTCCTCTAGAGCCCTGCGGAGGGATCCCCAGGGCAGGCGCAGCCGCATCCCCAAGCCCAACAGCCACAGACTATCCAGGAGGATCGCAAGCAGCAGATCCAAGCCCAGGGGCGCTAAGCCCACGGCAACCCCCTTGCCAAGGGCGCAGGCTGTACCCCACTGCTCCAGATGGCGGGCGTGATACTGCCACTGCTTCTGCCAAAGCTGAGCCTGGAGGCGCTCCAGCCGCTTCAGCCCATTGAGGGCCAGGAGGGACTCCGCCTCCGTCTGCAAAATCTCCACAATTTGGCCTTGCAGAGCTTCGATCTGGGGAGCAGGTCGCTCCCACTCCAAAGTGATGCGGCCATCTGGCCAGTGGGTGCGGACTTTCTGGGGTTTTGGGCAAGCGGACACTGTCAGGATCTCCTGCGGCAACACCCAGCCCAGGTGGCGGCTAATTTGTTCGCGAATTGCCTGCAGCTCCGCCTCCGAGTAGAGATCGCACTTATTCAACACCAGCAGGAGGGGCTTGTGCAGGGTGCGCAACTCCAGCAGCGCCTGGTACTCCAGCTGGGTCAAGTCGCCAGCGATTACAAACAGGATCAAATCCGCCGCCCGGGCCACCTCCCAGGCCAACTGCTCGCGCGCTTCTCCGTTGACCTCGTTTAAGCCAGGCGTATCGATGAGCCGCACCTGCCAAGGGATCCCTGGCCCCGGTCGCCACAGCAGCGATTGCGGCTTTTGAGTCACGCCATTTAGGGGCCCCACTTCCAGCCGAGCCTCGCCAACTAGGGCATTCACGACTGCTGACTTGCCGCGGTTGACCAGCCCAAACACGGCAATGGAAAATAACCGCGCCCTCAGTCGCCTGCGCAGAGCAGACAGAGCCTTCAGCTCCGGCTGCAGGTCGGGACGCTTGGCCAGCGGTTGCCAGTGATCCCAGCAGCGCTGAAAAACCGTTTCGGCTTGGGCTAGGGGAGTGGTCATCGACAGAAAATCACTCCAAAGGGAATTGGCCACCGCAGCCCAGCTTCCCCCCCAGCGAAGGGAAGTTAGGTGGGATCGGCCACTTGGAGAATGGGGCATGATTATTTGTAGCGTCAACACTCCCCAAGTGGCTCGAGGAGCTTTCTGTATGCTCTACCGCTTTCCCAAGTCCCTACGCTGGCTGCGGCTGGGGGGATCCCATCGCTCCAAGCAAGAACGCCAGATCGTGCGCAGCCTATTGGCCTTTGCTGGGGCCCTGCTGGCCGTGGACATTCTGCTTTTAGGTGCTCTCCACTAGGGCATTTCCCTGTTTCTTGGAAAGAAGCGCTATCATGGAAGTCCACGGGTTAAACTCCCCCGAGAGCTTTGTAACTCCTACGAGGCAGGTCGGATGGATTGGGTAGAAAAGGTTCTCGAAAAGATCCGCGAGTGGGTGGAACGTGTCATTGACGCTTTGCTGGGAAGTCCTCAGCCCCAACCTGCACCCATTCCGGTAGAAAATGGATCCCCTCGTCGTCGTTAATCCGACCGCCCTAGCCACCAGCGGCGAGCTTTTGAGCATCTTGGTGTTGCACGGCCCCAACCTTAACCTACTGGGGGAGCGGGAGGTCAGCATCTACGGCTCAGTTTCCCTGGAGCAGGTGGATCAGGCTCTGCATCGGCAAGCAGAGCTGCTGGGGGTAAAGCTGGAGATCCTCCAGTCCAACCATGAGGGAGTGCTCATCGACGCCATTCACCGCGCTCGCCAGCAGCATGCCGGCATTTTGATCAACCCAGGCGCCTATACCCACACCAGCATTGCTCTGCGCGACGCCATTGCCGCTGTGGGATTGCCTACTGTAGAAGTTCACCTAAGCAACATCTACCGCCGCGAGCCTTTCCGCCAGCACTCCTACATCGCGGCTGTAGCCCTTGGGCAAATCAGCGGGTTTGGGGCCCATAGCTACTTGCTAGGGCTACAGGCGCTCGTGCAACACCTGCGGATGCCAGCAGCCTAGCTAACTTGGTTGGAGAAGCAGGTGAGCCTTCTTTTGGCTATCCTACGCGATAGCCAGGCTCAACTCATTGACCCCCATGCTGACGTTACAAGCTGTGGCCGAGCTGCTGCAAACCCCTCTGCAGGGGGATCCTCAGCTGTTGAGCTGGCCGGTTCAGACCCTCTGTACCGACAGCCGCCGCTTGCAGCCCGGGTCGATCTTTGTTGCCCTCAAGGGAGAGCGCTTTGACGGGCACGATTTCATTCCCCACGCCATGAGCAAAGGGGCCATTGCTGTCATCAGCCAGCAGCCGGTGGCTGCACCCCATTTCTGGGTTCCAGATACCCTAGCTGCCTACCAGCGCCTAGCCAGAGCCTGGCGGGAGCAGTTTGCCATTCCCGTGGTGGCCATCACCGGCTCAGTGGGCAAGACCACGACCAAGGAAATGCTGGCGGCTGCCCTCTCCCGCTACGGCAGCGTTCTCAAAAGCGAAGCCAACCACAACAACGACATTGGCGTGGCCCAGACACTGCTGCAGATGCGACCTGAGCACCAGTTTGCCGTGCTGGAAATGGCCATGCGCGGCCCCGGCGAAATTCGCCGCCTGGCCCAGACGGCTCAGCCTACCCACGCCTTGATTACCCATATCGGCACTGCCCACATCGGCAGACTGGGATCCCGCGAGGCCATTGCCGCCGCCAAGTGCGAGCTGCTGCAAGAGCTAGGCCAAGGGGGAGTGGCTCTGCTCAACGGTGAGGATCCCTTGCTGCTGGCCACTGCCGCCAGGGTGTGGTCGGGGCCAACCCTCACCTACGGCCTTGACCAAGGTGAGCTGCGAGGGCAGTGGGATCCGCAGGCGCAGACGGTTACCGTGGAGGGCTTGACCTTGCCAGTGCCCCTGCCAGGCAGGCACCATGCCCTCAACTGGATGGGGGTGCTGGCCGCTGTGCGCAGCTTGGGGTTGGATTGGGAACGCCTGCGAGAGCCTATCCTCTTGCCCACGCCCCTGGAGGGGCGTAACCGCCACCTCAAGCTGGCAGGAGATGTGGAAATTTGGGATGAGACCTACAATGCCTCGCCAGAGGCCATGATCGCGGCTCTCCAGCTTCTGGCCCAAACCCCCGGAAAACGGCGCTGGGCAATCCTGGGCCCCATGCGGGAGCTGGGGGAGCATGCCCCTTACCTTTACGCAGAGGTGGGGCGCGCTGCTGCCCCTTTGGGGTTGGAGCGGCTTTTGCTTTTGGATCCCGAGGGGGAAATGCAGCCGCTCATTGAGCAGAGGCCAGCGGCTCAGGTAGAGCGCTGTAGGGACGAATCAACCCTATTGGAAATCTTGCTGCACCAGGTGCAGGCGGGGGATCGGCTGCTATTTAAAGCAGCGCGAGCCATCCAGTTGGAGCGGGTGCTGCAGCGCTTTTTGCAGGCCTGGCAGGCCTAGGCTAAGCTAGGAAATAGCCGCTAGCCAGACTCACCTCCCCGCTTGAGGGGAGCAGTTTCGATTTTTTCCCTTTGCCTGGACAGTATGTACTACCACAACCCTTCTCTGCGGGAGGAGCCGCGGGATCAACCTCCGGTGCTCCTGCCCTCCAGCGGCGGCCTCTCCATCTTGGACTGGCTACGCCAGGAAGGTCGCTTGCTGGAACAGCCAATTGAAGTTCCTGAGATTACCCTAGACGACGATCTCGAGGAGATTGACGACTTGATCGGCGACGACTTCGTCGAGGACTTCGAGATGGAGGAAGAGGAGTAGGTCAGAGTCAGCTGGCGCTGCGAGGCTCTGGGCGGGGAGGATCAGGATAGAGCTAGGGGCGCTAAAGTAGAGTAAAGAAGGGGCGTTGGCCGAGCGGTTTAGGCAGCAAACTCATAATTTGCCTTACACAGGTTCGACTCCTGTACGCCCCACTGGCAAAGCGATCCCCCTGGCTGAAACTGACTCGCTGCGGCGTGGAAGCTCAAGCCTAGTGGGATCTTCCCTCCCTCCAACGCTCAGGCAAGGTGGCGGGGGCTCCGTATTGGGACTGGAGCTGGCTGAGAAATTGTTCCTGCCAGGCACGCAAGTCAGCCAAAGGGGCGCCGCTGTTCATCAGGGCAAACCAAATGTCCCCCCTTTCGGTTGGCAAGACTCCCGCCAAGGTGCTGATGCCGCTGAGGGTGCCGGATTTGGCAATCATCCCCTCCGGCAACGGCCGCTGCCCCAGCACCCCTCCATCTTGGCCGACGACAGCGAAAGCATCGGCTAGAGAAAGCCCTTGCTTTTCCAGAAGCAGTTGGATTGCCTGAAACAAAGCCACACTGGCCCGTGGAGAAATGCGGTTTTCCACTCCCAACCCCGAGCCGTTAACTAGCTGTAGCTCGGCAGGCGGGATCCCTGCGGCCTCACGGGCCAGTTGAGCCACCTGGTCTGCTCCCCCCACCGCCGTGGCCAACATCTCGGCCATGGAGTTGTTGCTGTAGAGATTCATCAGCTTGAGCAAGTGAATAAGGGGGGGCGACTCATGTCTGAGCAAAACTTGGGCGTTAGCTGGGATTTGCTGGGCAATCCGCACCGAGCCCAAGATCTCCACCTGGGGCTTGGGTGTGCCGGGAGGCAAGGTTTGAAACTGGATCTGGGCTTCTGGCGGCCAGCGCCGCGCATCCAGCCCCCGCTGCAGCAGAGCTCCCGAGCGGGCTACATCCAGGGAAAAGTTCATGTAAAAGCGGCCCACCACCACCAGATCCCCGCGCACTTGGCGGATCCCCCGGGCGTTGAGGGCGTTGCCCACCAAGAAGGCCTCTTCCCACACGAAAAAAGGATCCCCTCCTCCCAAAACCCAGAGATCCCCCTGCAAAACTCCCTCAGCGGTTAGGGGGCCGGTGGCCAACCAGGTGGTAACAAAGCGGTGCTGCGGGCCAAGCTGCTGCAAAGCAGCCAGGGTAGTGGCCACCTTAGTCAGCGAGGCGGCCGGCAGAGGGGTGGATCCCTGGTGCTGCCCCAAAACTTGGTCGCCTCTTTGCAGCCAAACCCCCTGCGCCGTAGGCGAAAACCCCCGCCTAGCTAACTGCGCTAGATGGATTTGCACCTGAGGTTGTAGGGATCCCGGCGAAGAGGGCAGCGCCCCTAGCCAAAGCCCTGCTGCTGAGAGCAGCCCAACCCCTGCTCTTACTCCGCGTCTCCACCGGCTCATCAACCCTCAAAGCGCCGCGAGGATGAATCCTTCAGCTGGGTAACTCCCAGCTGCTTTCTTCCCCAGACTCCACGTCGATGGTGCCAGGGGGCGTTTGCCGGTGGAAGTATCCATCGGCAACAAACAGGGGCTCGCCACAACTGGGACAAAAGAAGTGGCTGCCTTCAAGAGCTTGCGCCTCTGACCCACAGACCGGGCAGCGATCTGTCGTAATCCAGCGGCGGGCCCACCAGCGGAAGGCCAGCAGCACCAACAGCGGTAGAGAGAGCAAAAACAAAAGCAGGGCTACCAAGCCAACCATCAGCCAGCCCAGGCCGAGGCCGGTTAGCAAAGCTGCCACAGCCAGGGATCCCAGCCAAAAACCCCAGCCAGTTAGAGAAATGGAATAGGTTTTGGGCTGCTCAAAGCGCATCTTTTTCTGCCTTCCTCAATACTTGCCAACACTGCTAGGACAGGCCTTTTCCTGAGCATGGTAGCCCAAACTTGCCGCCAGCAAGATGCTGCAAGAGTAGGCTAGCTCATCCTAGGGGGACAAGCCAGACCAGACGCTGCAACTGCTCCAGGAGGGAAAACCGCTGGCAGGGCTCTTAGGGAAGCTATCAGAAGCTATTATCAATTACAGAACTTATTGACGGTCACGGCCGCGTTGCCTAGGAGTGGAGGGGCAGGGTCATGGTCTATACGGAAGAAGCTTTCAAGGCGGAGCTAAACGCGAGGGGCTGGCGAGCCACTCGGCAACGGGAGATTATCCTACAGACCTTTCAAAACCTACCCGAGGGGACTCACCTGAGTGCCGAGGAGCTGCACAAGAAGTTGCAGGAAGAAGGCCATAAAGTTAGCCTCTCCACTATCTACCGCACTGTCAAGCTAATGACACGCATGGGCATTTTGCGGGAGCTGGAGCTGACGGAAGGTCACAAACACTACGAGATCAACCATCCGGCTCCCCGCCACCACCACCATTTGGTTTGCATTAAAACCAACAAGGTCATTGAGTTTAAAAACAATGCCATCCTCAGCATCAGCCAAAAGGTGGCGGAAAAATACGGCTTTAAGCTGCTCGATTGCCAGCTCACCATCATTGGCATTAGCCCCGAGGGACAGCGCTCGATTGTGTAGCCAAAAACTTCTAAGGCTGAGCTTTGCTTAGGTTGCTCTCCGACCTAGTGGAGCAGTGCTGCCGCTGGGAGGGGGATAAGCCACCTGTTGTTACCAACTCAGCCCGTCAACCTTGGCCGTGGACACCGTCTGCAAGCTCAAACTGGGCACTTCAGTAGATCGTGGCGCCAGTGCCGGCGACCCGAGGCCAAACCGCCCTGGCAGCATTGCTCCTACCGGGTGCAGGGGAAGAGCCCAGCTATCAAGCTCCTTTCCAGCGGCAAACACAACCCACCGCCAGTGATCCTCTAGACCTAGGACAAACGGACACTGGTTGAGATCTTGCGGTACAAGCCGCACGCTGTGTAGCACAGCAAGTAGGGGAAGAATCCCCGCCCTTCAGGGCTGAGGAGAACGTCAACCCCCTACTGCGGGAGATGACTATGAACGAGCAGGAAGTGGCGCACTGGCTGGAGAGGGCCCTGGCCGATCTGCGCCTGAGAGTCCAAGTCAAGGCCCAGCCCCTCCAAGACAGCCCTGGGGACTATGCTTTGGTGGTCATGCTCAATCGCCCTGCCAATGCTGCCCTCAACTACGAGCAGCTAACCGCTTGGTTCCGGAAGGCTGTAGCTAGCCGCTACCCCCAAGTCAAGCGCTTAGCTCTCTACAGTCGCCCTATGGATCAGCAGCAGGCTGACTGGAAGACGCAGGTGAGACTGGGGCCGGGGCTAACCACAGAAGGGACTCTGCAGCCAGATCTCAGCCACTACTGCTTTGTCCTAGACCGCCAGTTGCTCACTGCCGACCTGCCCCAACCCTCCAGCGTGGTGCGCCAGGCAGTCTTGGGTTTTCACGGCCTCACTTCTGGGCAAAAAGAGGAGGTGCTGCCCCTACTGCCCACCTTGTTTCGCAACCCTGGCGCTGTCTCCACAGTGACGCTGTCAGTGGAAGCATCCTTGTGGTTGGAACCTCTGAAAAGTCTTAGCCCCTATGAGCTGCGCCTGCTGAGCATTTGGCTAAGCCGCTACTGTTTCAGCCCTAGCCGCACCTTGGCTGATTTGGATCCCGCCGCCTCAGGCTGCAAAACCGGCCAGGCAAAACGCAACTATCGCGCTCCCCAAGGGGGGGTGGCGCTGGTTTTGGCCAGCTTTGCCGGCAACCTGACAGTGGCCGCAGGCCTGACCCTAGGCCTATTGTTTGGCATGGTGTTTGTGCTGGCCCTGGCTGTTTTCGGCACCCTGGAAGGAGGGCTCTCTTTCGGCTCTTTCCTTCTCGCCGTTTTGCTTGCCCTGGCCTTCAACGCCCTAGTCTTCTTTTTGTCCCCCTGGGTGATGGACTGGATCCAGCAGAGCCTCTACGGCACCCAGTGGGTGAGCTTGGGGGAAATTGAGCGCCGCAGCCCCGAAAGCGCGGAGGTGATTGAACGCGTCTGCCGGCAGCACAAGCTAAAGCAGCCGAAGCTGGGTCTGATCCCCGATCAAAACCCCACCGCCTTCACCTATGGCAGCCTGCCCAATAACGCCCGCATCGTTGTCAGCGAGGGCCTATTTACCTACCTGGAAGATGAAGAGGTGGCCACGGTCTATGCCCACGAGCTGGGGCATGTTATCCACTGGGATTTCGCTGTCATGACCCTAGCTTCCACGCTATTGCAGCTCCTCTACCTTCTCTATGTCTATGTGCGCGATCGCGGGAGCAGTGAGGGCCGTAACCGCAGAGGGGGGAAAAACCTGGCTTTCCTGGCGCTGGTGGCCTACCTCTTCTACGTGGCTGGCTCCTATTTGGTGCTGTATCTGTCGCGGGTGCGGGAGTACTTTGCCGATTACTTTGCTGCCGAAACCACCGGCAACCCCAATGCCCTTGCACGGGCTCTGGTGAAAATTGCCTTTGGCATTGTTCAGGAGGGAGAGCGGGAGCAGGACGAGGAAACTCGTCGGCGCAGCACCCGCCTGTTGGAGGGGATGCGGGCCTTGGGGATCTACGACGCCAAGGCAGCAGGGACAGTGGGGACAGCCTACCGGCTTGCTTCGGATCCCAGCCAGGTGGGCAGGGTGTTTTTGTGGGATCTGTTTAACCCCTGGGCCTGGTGGATGGAGCTGAACTCCACCCATCCCCTCACCGGCAAGCGGGTGCGGGCGCTAGCCACCTATGCCGAGCAACTGGATCTGCCGGTGGAGTTCGATATGGCCAGCGTGGTGGCCCAAGGCAAGCAGCTCAACCGCCAGCAGCTCTATGGCAGTTTCCTCCTGGACATGCTGCTGTTGAATGCCGAGTGGCTGGGAGCAATCTTGGGAATGGGGCTTGGGATCCCAGCTCTACAGGCAGGATCTTACGGCATGTTTGCCGGCCTGGTCCTGGCGGGAGCCAGCTTGGGCCTGCTGCTGAAGATGCCAGTGATGTACCCCAGCTTGGAGAACCCGCCGGCGTTGACGGTGTTGAAGGCGCTGAGCAACCCCTACACCAGCCCCTTGCGCGGGTTGCCAATGCAGTTGCAGGGGCGGGTAATTGGGCGAGGGAATCCGGGCTATCGCCTTGGCGCCGACCTCAAGTTCCAGGATGAGACGGGGATGATGTTCTTGCGCTACGCTTCCCGCTTTGGGCCACTGGGCAACTTCCTGTTTGGGGCCAGGCAGGCCGCAGGGCTGATTGGCAAAGAGGGAACAGTGGTCGGGTGGTTCCGGCGGGGGGTGGCTCCCTATCTGGATCTGTCCCGCTTCCAGAGCCGCTATGGCGAAGTGGTGACCAGCCACCCTCCTTTTGGGCAGGCGGTGCAGGTGGCACTGGGCTTGCTTGGTGCCCTGCTGTTGATGGCCTTTTCCCCTTTCT
>Ga0272447_1001634_pt1 | contig 13678 bp, 13 predicted proteins | sample YNPCB0133_FD_194589 | JGI IMG/M metagenome (GOLD analysis project Ga0272447, IMG submission 194589) | Hot spring microbial mat communities from Yellowstone National Park, WY, United States - YNP-CB-013-3 | ecosystem: Environmental > Aquatic > Thermal springs > Hot (42-90C) > Sediment | place... | reverse complement strand
CAGTGGCGCGTGCGTAGCAGAGACGGGGCTTATCAAGGGCATCGCCCGCTTCCTGGGGCTGAAGGTGCTGGAGGTTCCCGAAGCCACTGGCGGTCTGGACACCGATGTGATGGCGATGGGACGCAAGGTGGTGGAGGCGTTGCAGGAACATAGCTTTGTGCTATGCAATGTGAAAGGCCCCGACGTCGCCGCCCATGACCATAACCCGCAGGCGAAAGTAGACATCATCCAGCGTATCGACGCGATGCTGGGCTGGCTGCTCAGCCACGTCGACCCAGCAAGCACCTTCATCGTGGTCTCAGCCGACCATACCACCGCCTGCTCCTTCGGAGACCACACGGGCGAGCCAGTTCCCATCGCGATTTGGGGACCTGAGGTACGCGTGGACGACGTGACGCAGTTCGGTGAGCGTGCCTGTGCCCGCGGCGGGCTGGGACGCATTCGGGGAAAGGATTTGGTGCCGATGCTCACCAGCTTGATGAACGTGCAGGAGAAGTTTGGAGCCTGAGATGGCGTCGGTCGCTGTGTTGGGAGCAGGCAGCTGGGGCACTGCGCTGGCGCTGTTGCTGGCGAAGGACGGCGTGCAGGTTGCACTGTGGGCGCGGGATGCTAATCTGGCGGAAACACTGCGCCACGAGCGACAAAACCCACGATACCTACCGGGTTTCAGCCTGCCCCCTGCGGTGCAACCCACAAGCGACCTCTCGGAGGCGGTACGGACAGCACAGGTAGTCGTGTTTGCCGTTCCCACCGGGGCGTTGTGCGAGGTGGCCTCTGCCGTACGACGACATCTCAGGGGCGCGCCTTTAGTCATCTCCGCGGCGAAGGGATTGGAGGCAGACGGCAGACGTCCCTCACAGGTGCTACACACTGCACTCGGCGATAGCTGTAGGCAGATTGTGGTGCTGTCTGGTCCCAATCTCGCGTTGGAGCTAGCGCGCGAAATCCCTACGGCGACGGTGGTGGCTTCTCCCTCCGCAGATGCCGCTAAACAGGCACAGGCGTTGTTCATGCGCCCCTCTTTTCGTGTCTACACCAACCGCGACGTGACGGGCGTGGAGCTGGGGGGTGCGCTGAAGAACGTTTACGCCATTGGCGCGGGCATCAGCGACGGCATGGGCTTCGGGGACAACTCGAAGGCAGCGTTCATTACGCGCGGTCTGGCGGAGATGGTACGGCTGGGCAGCGCGCTGGGCGCGGAGGAGCGTACCTTCATGGGGCTTTCTGGAGTAGGAGACCTATTCGCGACCGCCACCAGCCGACTCAGCCGAAACTGGCGTGTAGGGCAGGGACTGGCGCAGGGCAAGTCCCTGTCCCAAATCCTGCAGGAACTGCGGCAGGTTGCTGAGGGCGTGCCCACCACTTTCGCCGTGTGCAAGTTGGCAGAACAGTTAGGTATCGAGATGCCTATCGCCCAAACGCTGCGTGCGGTGCTGGATGGACGTGTGAACCCGCAGGATGCTATCCGCCAGCTGATGCTGCGCACCCCCAAAGAGGAGTGGTGGACAGGCGCAGCCGAGTAGACGGTGTCACGGGATTTCGCTGCGATCCAGCGGACGCGGCGACGGAATCACTTCCGCAAACGCGAAGGAGCGACGCACGTCTAACAGCCGCACCTTCACCCGCTGCCCGGCGTATTCCGCCCCGTCAGTCAAATCCAGCATGAAGCCGTCCGTCCAACCAATGAGCTTGAGACTGCCGTTTGCGCTCAACGCGGACGGCTGCGCCATGCATTCCACCACCTGCGCCCGTCGGAACCCCAGCCACGCGCGGTCGAAGTCCGCCATCGTGCCCGGCTGGATGTCGTAGCGCTCGATGTGGCGGTCGGGGTCGCTGCGCACGTAGATGGCACAGTGCAACGCGTGTTCCAGCTCGTCCACGTTCTCGCCCTCCGGACCGATGAGCAGCTCTGCCACCTGGGGGTGCGCAATGACCAGATAGGCTTCCGCCCGCTCGGCACTAGCGCGACGAGTGAGCTCCCGCTCGATGTCCATACTCACCGACTCGGGCGCGACCACCCGGCCGCGTCCATCGCAGTAGGGACACGGCTCCATGAGCAGCTCCACCACCGATTCCCCAGTGCGCTTGCGCGTCATCTGCACCAAGCCTAAGGGGCTGATATGGCTGATTTTGGTGCGGGCGCGGTCGCGTTTGAGAGCGCGCTCTAAGGTGCGCATTACCTGCTGTCGGTCATGGGCGTTGCTCATGTCGATGAAATCGATGACAATAATCCCACCCAAATCGCGCAGGCGCAACTGGCGCGCCACCTCCTCGGCGGCTTCGATGTTCGTGCGCACGATGGTATCCGCTAGGCTGGTGCTGCCAGTGAACTTGCCTGTGTTCACATCGATGGTGGTCAGCGCTTCTGTCTCGTCGATGGTCAGGTATCCGCCCGACTTCAGATACACCTGCCGACGCATCAGACGGTTGATTTCCTGCTCGATGCGGAAGTGGTCGAAGATAGGCTCGTCTTTGTCGTACAGTTCGATGCGCGATTTCAGCTTGGGGGCAAAACGACCCGCAAGCTCCACCGCTTTTTGAAACTCGTCCGGGTCGTCGATAACCATGCGGGTGGTGTCGGAGCTGAAGATGTCGCGCACGGTCTTGTATAACAGCGAGTAGTCTTTGTGAATCAGAACGGGCGCTTTCGCCTTGCGGGCGGTTTCCTGAATGCGTGCCCACTGCTCCAGCAGCCATTCGATATCCTGCTGGAGTTGCTCTTCGCTCTTATCCTCCGCTTCGGTGCGGATAATCAGGCCGAACCCTTCGGGGCGCAGCTCTCGCACTACCCGTTTCAGCCGCTCTCGCTCCTTGGGGTCGGTGATTTTGCGGGATACGCCCAGATGCTCGCCCTCGGGGGTCAGCACCACATATCTGCCGGGCAGAGTGATTCGCGTGGAGACGCGGCAACCCTTCGTACCGCGCGGTCCCTTAGTCACCTGCACCAGCACCTCTTGCCCTACACGCAGAATCTCTTTGATGTTACGGTTACGCAGGGCGGAACGGCGCAACGATGCTGGAGCTGGGGTGTCCTCGCCGCTTTCGGGCAGGATATCGCCCACATATAGAAACGCATTGCGCTCCAGACCGATATCCACGAACGCTGCATCCATGCCAGGCAGCACGTTTGCCACGCGCGCCTTGTAGATGCTACCGACGATACGCTCCTCGCGCTCGACATGCAGCTCCATCAGGCGGTCATCTTCGAGGACCGCGATGCGCGTTTCTCGGCTGCCCACGTTCACGATGATTTCCTTTTTCATCCGCTTGCCTCACCTCCTTTCCGCGGCAGGTTCCCACTGCTTCCATTCCTGCGGTGTGTTCAGGTTGACGAAGCACTGCCCTGTGCTGTCGAAGCGGCGCACGACCTCTTCCTCTGCCCAACGGAGTACCCCACTGCACTCCATTCGCTGCAGGAGGCGCCATACTGCGTATTCCCCCTGCTGCAAGCTCGCTTCGATATACGGCTCCGCACTAGGCAGCCATGCAGCGTGTAACGGCTGCGCCCGACCCTGCCAGCGCGGCACATGGGCTGCGGCTGTGCCTGCCTTTTCCGCTAGCCACTTGCCGAACTGGGCGTTCACAAAGGGCATATCACAGGCGCACACGAAGCACGGTCGCTTCACATAGCGGAGCGCGGTCAGTATCGCTGCTGCCACCCCTGCGCCTGGCTGCTCATCCGGTGTCCACTCTACGCCGTGGGTGGTGACCCATACCGCCTCTCCTCCAATTACCACTACCTGCGTGAAGGCGGACTGAAGGCGGATGGCTATGTGCTCCAGCAGGGGACGACCCCGCCACTCCAGCAACGCTTTTGGCGTGCCCATGCGTCGGCTGCTGCCCCCTGCCAGTATCGCTGCTGTCGCTACGCTGTTCACTCTATCGCCTTGTGTCCGTGTCTGGTAGCACCTTGATCAGCCGTATTGACACTACCGGAAACAGTAACGACTCGCCCTTATCGTTCTCTATCAACACCCAGTTGTTGGCGATGGCGCGCAGCGTGCCCTCGTCCTTGTGCTCCGTGCCGCCAGAACGCGACCACACCTGCACGCGCCTACCGATGAACGGGTTAGATGTCTGGTGCATGTTAACGCACCTTGCTTCCTACGGGCACCGGCTTATCGGGCGTGAGCAGGATGGCTTTGCCGTCCACTTCCGCCGCCAGCAACATGCCTTGTGATGGCACCCCGCGAATGGTGGCGGGTTGCAAGTTGGTCAACACCACAATCTGCCTACCAATGACATCCTGCGGGCTGTAGGTCTCAGCGATACCTGCAACAAGGGTGCGCTCCTCCCCACCGATATCCACCGTGAGTTTTAGCAGTTTGGATGTATTCGGCACGGGTTCCGCCGACTTCACCTCAGCGATTTTGATTTCCAGTCTCTGAAAATCCTGAATGGTAATCAGGTTGCTTTGTTCCATGACGGTCTCCTTTTCGCTTGCAAGGTTTACCATTTGCTCGCTGATTCGGGGGAAAAGGGGTTGTGGTTGCTGCACGCTCGCTCCTGCTTGCAATCGCCCCCAGATGCTCTCCGCTTGCCAGCTGGCTTGTATTGGCGGCGTGTCGATGCCCAGCTGCTGCCAGATGCGTGCCGTCGCCACCGGCATAGTGGGTGCCAGCCACAGGGCGCACAGCCGCACACCCTCCAGCACGTCGTACAGCACGCCCTGCGCACGCTCGGTCTCTCCGTTGCGGTACAGGCTCCACGGCGCCTGCTCGTCTAAATACTTGTTCAGGCGCGACACCATACGCCAAATTTGCTCTAGTACCCCGTTGAGACGGAAGCGGTAGACCTCTTCCTCGATGCCCCTTTCGATATCCGCCGCCAGCGTTGCCAGCTCGGCGTTGCGTTCCAGCGGTTTCGGCACGTGCCCCTCTGCATAGCGCCACACCATGTTCAACGTGCGGTTCAGCAGGTTGCCCAAGTCGTTAGCAAGGTCGCTGTTGTAGCGTTTGCGGAAGGATTCCTCCGAGAACTCGCTATCCAAACCGAACTGCATCTCGCGAATCAGCAAGTACCGCTCGGCGTCCACCGCGATGTCGAAATCCGCGCCCGACCACGCCGCGATGTCTTTCGCCAGCTGCACCGGGTGGGGCAGGTTACCTTTGGACTTGCTTCCCTTCTCGCCCCCAATCGTCCACCAACCGTGTCCAAAGATGCGCTCTGGCACGGGCAGCCCCAGCGACATCAGCATGGCGGGCCACAGCGTGGCGTGGAAGCGCACAAAAATCTCCTTGCCCATCAGGTGTACGGCAGGCCAAAGCTGCCGGTACCGCTCCATGTCTTCGGGCCAGCCGGTGGCAGAGATGTAGTTAATCAGCGCGTCGAACCAGACATAGATGACCTTATCCGGCTCGCCGGGCACGGGGATGCCCCAGCCTGGGTTGGCGCGGGTGACGCTCTGGTCACGAAGTCCTTGCTTGATGAAGGCGATCACCTCGTTCTTGCGAAAGTCTGGCTCCAGCCAGTCGGGATGCTCTTCGATATACTGTAGCAAGCGGTCGCCATACGCAGAAAGGCGGAAGAAATAGTCCTCCTCCTGAACCCACTGCAGGGGGCGTCGGCACTCGGCGTTGGGGCACAGCTTGTCTTCCCCTACATCGGACGGGGCAAAGAAGGTCTCATCCGACACGCAGTACCAGCCTTCGTATACGCCCTTATAGATGTCGCCGCTCTGCAGCATCCGACGAAAGATTTCCTGCACCACGCGCACATGGCGAGAATCAGTAGTGCGGATAAAATCGTCGTATTCGATGTGCATGCTTTTCCACGCCTGCTGGAACTCGGCGGCGAGCTCATCCACGAACCGCTGGGTGGGTACACCGCGCTCCTGCGCAGCGCGATGTACCTTGATAGCGTTTTCGTCGGTACCGGTGAGAAACCACACCGTGCGTCCGCGCATCTTCTGGTAGCGCGCCAGGATGTCCGCTGCCAGCGTCGTCAGGGTGCTACCGATGTGCGGTGCGCTGTTCACGTAGTAAATCGGCGTGGTGATGTAGTATGCTTTCTCACTCCCCATAATGTCCGTTATCTCCTTCTTCAGGCTCGGGTGGCTCTTCTGCCTCTGCTAAAATCCGCTGCGCCTGCTCTAAATACTGGTGCGGAACAAGAACTTCCACTGGGCTGGTCGACTGCACGTAAATATGCCCTAGCGCAGAAGTCATCGCGGGAACGCCTGCACTGCGCAGCAACCCCTGCACGATGTTACCCTCGAGCGGGTTCGCCGCTGTATACAGCACCACCCATTGCTCTGGTGTCGGCTGGGACATTGGCTCAGCTCTGACAGGCGGGGCACGCCCCCGACTCGCAGAACGGCGGCGGGCTGCCCGCACAGGATTCACAACTGACAACGCCCATCTCTCGGCTCACCTTGGGCGAAAAGAACAACGACATCAGGCGCGATACCTCTAGCGAACCGCACTGGGGGCACGCGACGCCCGAAACATCGGTGCTGGAAAACCGCTGCTCGAACTTGCTTCCACACCCTTTGCACCGGAACTCATAGATAGGCATCGGTATCCGGCACCTCCTCGTCGGTGATAGGCTCTACATCTGGCTCCGCTAGCGTGCCTTCGCTGGCACAGGCACATGTCGCCGCAGCCGCCTCCCACTGCAGCTCTGACGCGGCAAAGGTAAAGATGTTACCATCGGAGAACTCCACCATCACCTCCTCTTTGAGCAGGTTCAGGTCGTTCACCCGACCCTCGCCGCGCGGGGTCTGCACCACCTGCCCGATTCGTGGCAGGCGGGTGCGTGCCTCTTTGTACATATCATGCTCGTATTGCAGGCAGCACATCAGCTTGCCGCATACCCCAGAGAACTTCACAGGGTTCAGAAACAGGCTCTGGTCTTTTGCCATCTTCATGGTGATGGGCATAAACTCTTTCAGGAAAGTGCTGCAGCACAGCGTCAGCCCACAGGGACCGATACCGCCCATCATCTTCGCCTGGTCGCGCGGCCCTATCTGCAGCAGCTGGATGCGCGTACGAAAGGTCGCTGCCAAATCGCGTACCAGCTCGCGGAAGTCTACCCGATTTTCCGCCACGAAGTAGAACGTCAGCTGCGAACGGTCGAACGCATACTCCGAGTGAACTAACCTCATTGGCAAGCCGTGTTTGGCGATCTTCTGCTTGCAGATGCCGAAAGCCTCTCTCGCTAAATATAGGTTGCTTTTGTGTTGTTGGATGTCTTCTGGCGTAGCAGGGCGCAAAATGGGCTTTAGGGGTGCTTGCAGCTCCTCCTCGGCTACCTCACGCGGAGGAATGCGTACTGTGCCCATCTCCTGTCCGCGTGTGGTCTCTACAATGACTTTATCCCATTCCTTCAACGCATATCCTGCTGGGTCAAACCAGTATGAGCGCGCGACGCGCTTAAAGGCAATACCAACCGCAACGGGCATCGTTCCCTCTGCCAGAAAAGATTACTTACATTTTTCATTTTAACATATTCAGCAGGGTCAGGCAAACGTGGTGAATATGCCTGCACTGAGAGTCAGCCTATAGACGGTGCTGGACGACTACCGCATCCTGTTCTGGGTTGAGGTTTGATGAGGTGTTGGCTTGGTCCAACCTTATGACGCATCCCCATACTGCCGCTTTCATTTCTTCCGACTGAGCAGGTGCATGATGGCATCGGCTAGCTTGTAGGGGTCGTGTCGCACAACGTCGGTTTGGCTAATGAAATCCCCGGCGATGGTACGATAGCCCATGGCGCGGATGCGGTCGATGTCGGGTTCAACAAACTCCGCCCCCGACTGGCGATACCGCTCTAACAGCTCGGGAGAGGGACGGGAGGTGTTCACAAATACGTAGTCGAACAGGCGCGGAGGGCAGTGTGCCTCGATAGCCCGTACGTGGTCACTGGCAGTAAACCCGTCGGTTTCACCGGGCTGGGTCATCACGTTGCACACGTACACCCGTAAGGCATGGCTGTGGCGAATCGCTTCTGCAATGCCCTCTACCAACAGGTTTGGGATGATACTGGTGAAGACACTGCCTGGTCCCAACACGATGACATCCGCTTCGCGAAGGGCTTGCAGCGCTTCGTCCAGCGGACGCACATCGGGCGGGTTCAACATCATCTGGCGGATTTTGAGGGGCGAGGAGGCGATGGCAGTTTCTCCCTCGATGATAGAGCCGTCCTCCATCTTCGCTCGCAAGCGCACCTGGTCTAGCGTTGATGGCAGCACACGCCCGCGAATAGCTAGTACCTTGCTGGTTTCGCGGATAGCGCGCTCGAAGTCGCCTGTGATGTTGGTCATTGCTACAATCAGCAGGTTGCCGAAGCTGTGCCCCCCCAATCCCTCGCCGCCGCGAAAGCGATACTGAAATAGCTCCGTCATGATTGGTTCCGCATCCGCCAGCGCGACCAGACAGTTACGGATGTCTCCAGGAGGTAGCACCCCGAACTGCTCGGTAAGCCTTCCCGAGCTGCCTCCATCGTCCGTAACGGTCACAATGGCGGTCACGTTGCTAGAATATTGCTTGAGACCGCGCAGCAGGGTGGATAGCCCCGTTCCTCCTCCGATAGCTACCAGCTCTGGTCCCAACTGCAGGTTGCGTCGGTTGTAGACGACATGGGCAAGCCGCCGTCCCGCTACAGGGTCGATTGCGCAGGCAATAGTCCGCACCAAACCGCGCACCCCTACAACGCTCATCCCGAAGCCCAGCAGGAACAACACGCCTCCCAAAGCCGTCCATGGCCAGTTGTTCTGTGTGCCGAGCCGCTGCGCTGCCTGCTGCACATGCCGATGCAGCCACACCAGCACTTCGGGGAAGCGCACGTCGATGAGAATGAGCAACCCCAAAAACATCACAGCCACACCCATCATCGCTAGCAGCAGCCACCGCTTCACCAACATGCCAGGCAGCAGCCAGCGCGCACTAGGCACTCGCAACAGCGGATAGATTCCCCAGGGCATCGGCGTTCACTCTCCTTCCGGCACCGAAAGGGGATGGCGGCGCACGTCCCGATGCTGAACGTTCACCCGATATCCCTTCTCTCGCAGAAACGCTGCCACCTGCTCAGCTATCACTACGGAACGGTGTCTTCCGCCCGTGCAGCCGATGGCGATCGTCAAATAGGCTTTGCCCTCCCGAATGTATTGGGGAAGGGTGAAATCGATTAGCTCCTGCAGCTTTTGGATAAACTCGCCTGCCAGCGGGTCCGCTAGCACGTACTGCTGAATCAGCGCATCTCGCCCGTCTAAGGGGCGCAGGTGGGCGATATAGTGGGGGTTTGCTAGAAAGCGTACGTCAAACACTAGGTCTGCCTCCGGCGGGATGCTATACTTGAAGCCGAAGGACACCACGTTGACGGCGATGCCCGCTTTCTGCTCCTGTATTCCGTATTCCGCCTCGATAATCGCCCGCAGCTCATGCGGAGCCAGATGCGAAGTGTCAATAACTCGGTCGGCGCAGGCGCGGACTTCCTCCAGCAGCACGCGCTCAGCGCGGATACTTTGCAAGATGGTGGGGTGCTGGTGGAAGAGCGGATGCTTGCGTCGGGTCTCCTTAAAACGCTGCACCAACATCTCATCACTGCAGTCCAGAAACAGTATCTGGATGGGAACGCTCTGTTCAGCGACGTAACGGACGCTAGTTAGCATCTCCGCAAACAGTTCTCCGCTTCGGGTATCGATGACCAGTGCCACATGCTTCATTTGTTGCGGATACTCTCTGCTTAAATCCACTAACATGGGCAGCAGGCGCGGGGGGAGGTTATCCACGCAAAAGTAGCCTAGGTCCTCAAAGATATGCGAGACCAGTGTCTTGCCCGACCCCGACATGCCGGTAATCAATACCCATCGGTGATTCTTCATCGGATACCCCTTCCACCCATATTATTCCACACCTGCTAATGCTGCTTCTTTGGCTCGAGCGCATGGCTAAACACGCTGCTGAAAAGGCTCATCACTACTGACCCGAACAGAGCAGCCAACGGACCTTCGACGTCAAACTCGGCTAATAGCGCACCTGCCAGCCAAAACAGAAAGGCGTTAACCAGCAGCCCAAACAGCCCGAAGGTGAGACAGTTCAGCGGCAGCGTTAGCATCATCACGATGGGGCGGATGGCGGCGTTTATTAAGCCAATCACCAGAGCGGCAATCATTGCGCCCCAAAAACCGGTTACCGACAGCCCCAATCCCACCGTTTTGCCAAGCCATACCGTCAACAACAACGCGACCGCGTTAGCGACCCAGCGCATGACCAAGCCCCACATGCTAACCCTCCTTATGCAATTCAGTATAGATGGTCTGTGCCAGCGAGCGCGGTATCGATGGCACCGCTGCAATCTCTTCGACACTCGCTTCTTTCAAGCGTTTCACCGAACCAAAATGCTTCAGCAGAGCCTGTTTCCGCTTGGCGCCAACGCCCGGAATCTCGTCCAGCACAGACGACGTGCTGCGTTTGATGCGCACCTTTCGGTGGTATTCGACGGCAAAACGATGTGCTTCATCCCGCACCGCCTGCAGCAGGCGTAGCGCAGGCGAGTCTTTGGGCAGAATAAGCGGCTCTGACCGTTCGGGCAAGTATATCTCCTCGAACCGCTTCGCCAATCCAATGGCTGGAACTTGAATGCCCACTTCGTGCATCGCCTGCAATGCCGCATTGAGCTGCCCCTTCCCCCCGTCGATGAGCATCAGCTGGGGTAACTCCGTAAACTTCGGATTGCCTTTCTGCGCTTCCTGCAAACGACGAGTAATCACTTCTTTCATCATCGCAAAGTCGTTGGGGGTTTCGGGAAGCGTCTTGATGCTGAAACGCCGATAGTCGCTTTTGGAGGGCTTTCCCTCCTTCAACACTACCATCACACCCACCGGCGCAAAGCCTTGAAAGTTGGAGATATCGTATGCTTCGATGCGTCGCGGTGGAGATTCCAGCCCAAGGGCATGCTGTAGGGCTACCAGCACTGCCTCCTGTTGCGCCTTTTTCTGTAGCCATTGCTGGCGCGCTTGTTCTAGCGCGAGTTCCGCATTGGTCAACGCCATCTCTAACAGTTTCTTTTTACTGCCGCGCTGCGGGGCAAGCAGTTGGACGCGCCCCCCCTTTTTCTGGCGCAGCCATTGCTCGATAATCTGCGCTTCCTCCACGGGTGCAGGCAGCAGGATCTCCGCTGGCACGTCCTGCGCCTGGTCGTAATACTGCTTCAAAAACTCTTGTAAGGCAGCGCGCTGGTCTTCGCCGGTCGCGCCGTCCAAGAAGAAGTGTTGCTGCCCAATTAGCTTGCCGCCGCGAATAAAGAACATCTGTACCAACGCCCGCTGGTCGTCAGCCGCGTACGCTAGTACGTCCTGATCCACCATCTCGGTGGAGACCACTTTCTGCTGCTGTATCACCTGCTCCACCGCCCGTATCTGGTCACGCAAGGCGGCTGCGCGCTCGAACTCCAGTCGCTCCGCCGCTGCTTCCATCTGTTTGTACAGTGCCTTCAGCAGCTTGTCGTGTTTTCCGCTAAGAAACATCTCTACTTCGCGCACTGTCTCGCGGTAACGCTGTTTGTCGGCGAGACCAGCACAGGGAGCAGGACATCTGCCCATGTGATAGTACAGGCAGGGCTTGCGGACTGGCTCGCCAGTGAACGCTTCGCCACATGTGACCAGAGGGAACAAACGGTTCAGCAGGTGTATAGTCTGATACACAGGACGACTACCTGCGTAAGGACCGAAGTAGCGGTTGCCGTCGTTTTTGGCGCGGCGCGTTAACATCAGGCGGGGAAACGGCTCAGAGGTTGTGAGGCACAGGAAGGGATACTGCTTGTCGTCGCGCAGGCGCACGTTGTAGGGTGGACGATACCGCTTAATCAGGTTGCATTCCAGCACAAGGGCTTCCAGCTCGGTGTCTGTTACAATCCACTCCACGTCCGCAATCTTCTCCACCAGACGGCGCGTCTTTAGGGAGAGGTCTGCGCTTTTGTGAAAATACGAGCGCACCCGTGCCCGCAGCGAAACCGCCTTGCCCACGTATAGCACGGTTCCCTGCGCGTCTTTGAAAAGGTATACTCCCGGCAGCGCGGGGAGCGACTGCAGCTTTTCGGCGAGTGCGTCGTTCACGGTACCATTTTAGCACAAAGTCGGTGAAGATTAGCGTGTGGGTTCGTCGTCGCTGGCGGTAGGTTCGTTGGAAGACCGCTCGCGCAACAGTTGCAATCGCTCTTTGATTTTGCGCTCGAACCCGATGTTGGTGGGCTCGTAGTACGGTAGCTTCCAGTTGCCTTCGGGCAGGTAGCGCTGTGGTACCCAGTGGGCGGGGTAGTCGTGCGGGTAGAGATAGCCTTTGCCGTGTCCCAACCGCTGTGCGCCAGCGTAGCTGGCATCGCGTAGGTGCAGCGGTATCGCTGCAAGTGGCTGCGTCTCAAGGTCTTGTATCGCGCGGTTTAGCGCGACGTAGCTGGCGTTACTCTTCGGGGCACAGGCAAGATAGGTGGTGGCTTGTGCCAGGGTAATCTGCGCCTCGGGCATCCCGATGAACTGCACAGCGTCCATTGCCGCCACCGCCACCAACAGCGCGTGGGGGTCGGCGTTGCCGATGTCTTCACTGGCAAGGATGACCAGTCGACGCGCGATGAAGCGGGGGTCTTCGCCCGCACGCAGCATCCTTGCTAAGTAGTGGAGCGCGGCGTCTGGGTCGGAGCCACGCACCGACTTGATAAAGGCGGAGATAGTGTCGTAGTGTTCATCGCCTTCGCGGTCGTAGCGCGCTGCTCGCTGCTGAACCACCTGTTCCAGCGTCTCCAGCGGAACGACCCGCTTCCCCTGCGCATCGGGCTCGGCAAGGGCGGTGGCGGCTTCCAGCACGTTGAGCGCGATTCGGGCATCGCCGTTGGCAATGCGCAACAGGTATTCCATACTCTCTGGCGGCAGCTGCACCTGCAGCTGTCCAAGTCCCCGCACGGTGTCGTGTAGCGCACGCTCTATGATGATGCGCAAGTGTTGCTCAGTCAGCGGTTCGAACCGAAGCACACGCGAGCGGCTGAGCAGCGGCGCGTTAATCGCGAAGTACGGGTTCTCGGTAGTGGCACCCATTAAGATGATAGTGCCGTCTTCCACATGCGGTAGGAACGCATCCTGTTGGGCGCGGTTGAAACGGTGTATCTCGTCGACAAACAGGATGGTCCGCTGGTGGTGCAGCTGGCGACGGGTACGCGCCTCTTCAATGGCTTTGCGAACTTCAGCGACGCCACTAGTCACCGCGCTATATTCCACAAAATGGCATCGGGTGTGCGCGGCGATAATGCGTGCCAGGGTGGACTTGCCGCAACCGGGCGGCCCCCAGAAGATAACCGAACCAAGCTGGTCGTTCTCGATAGCTTTGCGGATAGCCGTCCCCTCGCCGACCAGATGTTCCTGCCCAACGAACTCCTCTAGCGTGCGCGGGCGCATCCGTGCTGCCAGCGGTGCCTCGGCATCGGTTTCAAAAAGGCTTTGCTGCTGCAGCCAGCTCATGCCGTCCTCTATGCACTATCACCTGTGGAGTACGGGGCTTCAGTCTACCTTTTCTGCGGTGATGCCTTGCAACTGCAATCCCGCGAGCAGCCCCTCTGCACTTGGCAAAAAGACCAGCTCCGAAATCACCTTGTCAGCGTTGGGGTTCGTCCACTCCCTGACAAGGATGGGTTGTTCTGGCGTGTCGCGCCACGCGAACCAGCGGTTACCGCCATCGGGCAGGATAAAACC
>Ga0272447_1001627_pt1 | contig 13693 bp, 11 predicted proteins | sample YNPCB0133_FD_194589 | JGI IMG/M metagenome (GOLD analysis project Ga0272447, IMG submission 194589) | Hot spring microbial mat communities from Yellowstone National Park, WY, United States - YNP-CB-013-3 | ecosystem: Environmental > Aquatic > Thermal springs > Hot (42-90C) > Sediment | place... | reverse complement strand
CCAACGGTGCATACCAGAGCATCGACTGAGCAGTCCAGGTTGAAATCGAGGCGACGATCACCTCTACTTCATGTTATTGCGACTGAGTCGCAATAATCAATCTTACTCTACGCCTCGTGGGACGCCTAGTCAATACCGGGAAAGAAAAAAATGGTCCGAGTTCCTCTCAATCGATTACACCGCCACAATTATCGCAACTGCATCTCAGTCGCACGAAAGGGTTCTGGGTATGACCAAATTCTCCGAGGCACGGACACCACATGACTCGAAGCACTCGCAAAACGTGCCTCCCTGTTACTCCGTAGCAGAATACCGTTTGTTTGCTGGTCGAATCCTCCGCAGCGATGAGACGCCCGCAGGGGCCAGAGAAATGCTGATTGTCTTGTGCGATATGCACCTGAGGAGGGCGGGCGTCTCTCTTACGCCCAGACTTACGCCCAGACCCGCCGGGGCAGGTTCAATAATCAGGGAGAAGCAGGCCAAGATTTGCGATTCCTGCAAGGCAGTGATCTTATGTGTTTCTTGGGCCTGCACGGTGCTCCCGCTTTATTTACAGTACTCCCGCTTGATTTATCGAAGTGTTGTGGTCTATCTATCGAAGTATTGCGAGCGATGCGAGTTCCCATCGTACAGATTCTGATTGTGGCCTGTTTTGTTGCAGCCACTCCAGACACCCCCCTGGCACTAACAGGGGGGTGAGGATGGGACACGTTACTGAAGCAAAGGTAGGGGTTAGCTATGTAGAAGGTTGTTGGGTACTTGAAGGGCAGGGGAAGCCGGTGCCATCTGCTGAAGGTGCCATTTGACAAAAATCAGTGGCAGGAAGCGGTGTGGACTCGGCTACCACAGCATCCCCGCAGACCCTTGCAGCACGGAGCCGGGGAGGGGCAAACGGCCACCGGCACCTTGACCGTTGTCTCATAGGGCACCCACTTGACAAAGGTCTGCTTGACCACCTTCTCGACCGGCACACACTTCTTGACCACGCGGACGCCGGTCTTTTCCACCAGCTTGTGTGTGTGTACATCCACCTCTTTTTCCACGGTTTCATGGTAGCAGACGTGACGTTTGCCTTCTTTCTGGACCGGCACATACTTGCAGATGGTGACTTCCTTCTCCACCATCTGAGGCTCATACACGGTGACTTTTCGTTTTTCCGTCCGGGCGACCCGTTGCATAACCGTGACTTCCTCTTCAACCTCTTTCATGACCTTCTGCTTCTTCATCACCGTGTATTGCACGGTCTGGGGGCACGGATGGTCACAAGGATCGGCCTTCCGACAGCAAGCCTGGAAGCAGCAACCACGGGGCCTGACGACCACTTCCACCGTAGTCGGTACGCAGACTGTTTCACAGACCCGCCGCTTCTGCTTCATTTTGACCGGTACGCATTCGTAGGTGACAACGTCAACCTCTTTGGTCACCGGTTTCATCTCACACACTTTGACTTTTTCTTTGACATGTTGCGGTTCCATGACGGTGTACTTGTAGGTTTCTTCCTTGGTACGCGGTTCCAGGACTTTGACCTTCTGCTTGGTGATGACAGGTTCACAGACGACGTATTTGTACTCCTCACGGACATCACGCCATTCGTGGACGATGACTTTGACATCTTTGGTTTCCGTCTCGCACTTGTAGGCGGTCACCTTCTGCTCCACGTAGCTGACGGAGCAGGGTGTGGCACAAGAGGCCGTACGTCCCCCAAAAGCCGAAGCTGTCGGAACACTCAATGCAACAGCAGCAGCAGATAACAGCCCCCAACTCCAGAAACGCCGTTTCATAGGATCAGACTCCTCCCAAGCTAGTGGATGGGGTACTCTGACGTTCCTTGTACAGTTTCCCCAAAAAACCAATCGCCCTTCCCAAGGGATTGCCGTTTCTCGTTTGGGACGCCAGCTTCCCTGCTCCTTGATCCTCAAAGCTGTCCATGCTTCCATTTTGGCGACTTCTCTATTTTCTCCAATCTTCCGCTTCGATACAAAGCCTATGGTTTGTGCGGTCGAAGGGCAATAGCAAATTAGGATCCATGGGGCGATTTTTCAGGGGAATCTGGCGACAAACGTTTTTCGCAAGGTTGATCGGGGGAAAATTTGTTGATCGGGGGAAAAATTGTTCTCTAGCCGAAGTTTCCCCTAGGAGGTACGATCCACGACACCGCCTGGATATGTGATGCGTTACCGGATTGATCTGGGAACGCATCATAAAGGTTATAAGCTGCCAAGGGGTTCGACTCCCTGACCGTAACTAATGAAGGAAGTAAATTCCTTGGGGGGAGTACGGCGGTGGGACACCAGACAGACCACGGCAGGTGGACTGATTACCCGTGGATGAAAAAAGGCTTGTGTGTTTGGTTGACCATGAACAGGACAAAGGAGTGACACCCATGCAATCTTGGCGTATCGCAGCACATGGTTTGCTCATGCTTCTGGTCTGGGGAATTGCCATCTGGCCGATGACGGAGATGAGGGGGCAAGCTCCCTCAGCGGAGTGGATACCGTTGTTCAATGGACGCGACCTGACAGGATGGAAAATCCCTAATCCTCCCAGTGGGCAATTCCAGGGCGTGCGTGAAGTCAAAAATGAGTCCGGGAAAGTGACCGCATTCGTGGGTATCCTCAAAGACGGTAAGGAAGTGACCCTGTGGCAGGTCCGCGAGGGCTTGCTCATTGGAGGTGGTCCAGCCAGCCATATTTTCTCAGAAGTCGAGGCAGACGATTTCCACTACCGCGTGGTCGCCAAGATCAATGACAAGGGGAACAGTGGGCAGTACTTTCGGACACGATTTGGTCCGGGTTTTCCCAAAGGTTATGAAGCTCAGATCAATGCGACGCACACAGATCGGATTCGGACCGGCAGTTTGTACTTCCCCAAGATCAAGGAAGTGCTGGTGCTGGATCAAGCCCCGCATAAGCCGGATGAGTATTTCACGCAGGAGGTCATTGCGATCGGCAACCATATCCAAGTGTTTGTCAACGGCAAGAAGACGGTAGATTGGAAGGATCCGAATTACACATACAAAAAAGGACATTTTGCTCTGCAAGGGCACGACCCCGGTAGTGTCGTGACTTTCAAGGTGGTGGAATATAAGCCGATTGGCGAGAAGTGATCAGCGGAGAGATTCACACGATCAGGTCAGGCCAGACTGGGGACAACCCGAGGGGAGGCGGGTGCCGATGACATTGTCTGGGGTGCTGTTTGTAGTGGTAGCGGCAGTGGTGGCGGTTTCGGCCTTGGGTGTGGTGCTGAGCCGCCACATTGTCCGAATGGCCGTCTGGTTGCTCTTCAGTCTGGTCGGTGTGGCTCTCTTATATTTCCTTCTAGGTGCAGAGTTTCTCGGAGCGGCCCAGTTGATCGTGTATGTGGGGGGCATCCTGGTCCTGTTGGTGTTTGGAGTGATGTTGACCGCCCAGGGACCGCTGCGGGAACTCCGCACAAGACCGGCGGAGTGGGCTGTGGGTGGGATCCTGGCAGCAGTGCTGCTGATTCTAGTGGCCAGCGTTCTTTGGCGGTTGCCTGCCCCGCAGGCCAGCACCGGCCCGCTTCCCGGAACGGGACCGCTGGGCTTGGGATTGCTTGGCATTCAGGAGACAACACCGAGTGCCACCCTCTCTGGCTTGCCGGAAGACCGTGAGAAATTGGGGCGGACACCGGTCGCGTATCTCCTGCCGTTCGAGATTGTGTCGATACACTTGCTGGTGGTCTTGATCGGTGCGGCTTATCTCGCCCGGGCTCGACAGAGGGTTGCCACAGTTCAAGCTCCAACGAGATAGCATCGATCCGGTGAAGGGGGAACTTCCCCATCCCGGGCCGAGGAACTTCCTGAAGCTCAAGATACGCGAAGGAATGATCTTCAGGTGACAGAAGAAAAAGTGATGGGAAGGCAAGGATTGCAGTCAGGGCGAGCATGTATGACCAGCGTCCGTGTCCCTCGGTCTGCCTCAGGTGAGGGAATGAATTCGTCCTCCCGATTGATGCGCCGAGTTGATGCGGGGTGGTGTGTGGTGAGAGTGACCTGCTAGCAAGTTGGCGAAAGCCAGATTGCCTGGCTTGAGAGAATGCGGTCAGCAGGTAGGGATCATTCCTAAGGAAGGATGGGACTACGCAGCTCTGGAGGAGGCAGAATGGCAGAGGTGGGGTTACATGCGGTACTCCTGTTGGGGGCGTGGGTGTTTGTCTGTGGTGTGGCTTGTTTGGCGCTGAAGCGAAATGCGCTGGGGGTGCTCATGGGTGTTGAGTTGGTGCTCAATGCGGCCAATATCAATCTGATAGCGGTGGCACATTACAATCCCGCCTTTCGCCTGGAAGGTCAAATATTCGCGTTGTTGGTGATCGTGCTGGCAGCGGCGGAGGCTGCGGTGGCGCTCGCGATCATTTTGCATTACTACAACATCAACGCCACTGTGGATGTCGATGCTGCCCAGCAATTGCGCAACTAGTGGCCACTGGGAGAGCCTGTTCCGGCTCGCTGGGATGAGGACAGGGGAATGGGCCACGGCAGAACGCGTGATTCGCATGCTTGTGGAATAACACCATGATACCAGGTTGGGAAACGACACCCGGGCGGTTGTATATTGTGGCGACATTGGTGCCGCTGGCCGTCGTGTTCCTGCTGGCAGTCGCAGGAATGCTGCGAGCTTGGATTCGCCCGCTCCGTAAACCGGGAAGCTGGACAGAAACAGCATTCTGGATGCTCGGCGGCGATGTTCCGCTGCGAGCGGGGGCCTATCTGTCGGTGGCGGGCATGGCTGTGACTGCTTTCCTGAGCCTGGTGGGTCTGGCGCAATTTCTGACCACCTCCGACCCGGTCGAGGCTGTGCGTTGGGCAGAACAGTGGGATTGGGTTCGCATCGGTCCAGTCTCCGACAACCCGGTCGGCATAACAGCTTCCTCTCAGCCGGCCTTTCCTGCCTTGGCCTTGCAGGTGGGATACCGCATCGATGCCCTGACGGCGGTGCTTTTTGCCATGGTGGCGGTGGTGGCGTTGGGCATTTTTATCTTCGCCTTGGGATACATGGCGGAAGAGACGCAAGAGGTGGTGGAAGACCACGAGGCGCAGCACCAGTATCATCGGGATCAACCGGTCCGTCGACGAGGACGTTATGGACGTTTCTACCTGTTCTTGTCCTTGTTTTGTTTCGCCATGCTGCATCTGGTGATCGCCGATAACCTATTTCAGATTTTCGTGAGTTGGGAACTGGTCGGCGTGTGTTCCTTCTGGTTGATCGGGTTTTATCAGGAGCGGCCCAGTGCCAGTTATGCGGCCAATAAGGCATTCATCATGAATCGGGTCGGGGATGCGGGATTCCTCGTCGGCATCGCCATTGCCTGGACCCAATTGGGAACCTTGAACCTGGAGGAGATTTTTCAACGACTACGGGGCATATCGGCGTCCGGAGGAGAGGTGCGCTATGCTCGGATCGTGACACCGGCACACGGAAAAAGTTCACTCCCAATGTTGACTGGCCAAGAGCCGGAAACCGCAACTTACCAGGTGACCGCGATCCGGGAAGAGGCTACCCATGTGCTGGTGCATCCGCTTGTCGCCGTTCGGTCCGAGGATATTCCAGCCCGATTGCAGATTTCGACGCAGAGGAATTTGCAAGATTACGCGGTGCTACCTTACTGGGTATGGGTGGTAATGGGTGTTGGGATCCTCTTAGGTTGCATCGGCAAGAGTGCCCAGTGGCCGCTGCACACCTGGTTGCCGGATGCAATGGAAGGCCCCACGCCCGTTTCCGCCTTGATCCACGCGGCGACCATGGTGGCGGCGGGTGTGTATCTGGTCGGTCGCTGCTACCCCCTCTTTGCCCCCGAAGTGTTGTTGATCACGGCCTACCTCGGAGCCGTCACGGCTTTTCTCGCAGCCAGTATTGCCTTGGTGCAAACGGATATCAAGCGGGTTTTGGCGTATTCCACCTGCAGTCAACTGGGCCTCATGTTTCTGGCGTTGGGATTGGGGGGTTGGGTGGCCGGTTTACTCCATCTCCTGACACATGCCTTCTTCAAGGCGTTGTTGTTTCTGGGAGCGGGCAGTGTGATCCACGCCTGTCATCACGTTCAGGAAATGGGCCGCATGGGAGGTTTGCGGCGGAAGATGCCCATCACGGCTTACACCATGCTGGTAGGCGTCCTGGCGATCACAGGGGTGCCGCTTTTGAGCGGCTGGTACAGCAAGGAACGAATCCTGACCCAAGTCTTGGGCTGGGGACTGTATCACCCCCAGCATGTGCTGCTATGGTTGTTGCCTTGGGTGACTACTGTGTTGACGGCTTACTATATGTTCCGCCTGTGGTTGTTGACCTTTGCCGGTCCACCACGAGACCCCGAGGTGTATGAGCAGGCTCAGGAGTCTCCCGCGGTGATGACTGGGCCTCTGATAGGATTGGCGCTGCTGAGCGTGGGTGGAGCTTGGGGCTGGCCGATCTGGGAGGTCGAAGCCAGTGGTTTGGCACATGTGTTGGAGCAAGCTCAACCAGCGATGGTGCGAGAATATGCTACCGTCACAGAGTCGGGTCACCATTATCACCTCCTGGTAACGGGTTTGGCATTGCTCTGTACGCTAGCCGGTGCCGGGTTGGCTTATTGGTGGTTCGGGCGGTTCGAAGTGACTGGGGAGCAGTTGCAAGTCCGTAGCCGTGTGGGACAGGTGCTGAGGAATAAATGGTACTTTGACGAGATTTACGATGCCGCCGTGCTGCGTCCAGCCGTGGAAATCGCCCAAGTGGTAGCCCGAACGGACAAACGCCCAACGGAGGGGGAACCCTCTGAACCCTCTGGGTCTGGCGTTCCCGCAGAAGAGCTGCTGGCCGATGAGCCGCCTCCCCGCCGCTACGACTGGGGAACTCTCGACGGTTGGCTCAATGCGGTGGGTGATCTGGCGGCCTCAGGGGGTGAAGTCCTCCGCCGCTGGCAGTCCGGTCGGCTACGCTGGTACGTTGGCACGCTGGCCTTGACGGCCATGCTCCTTCTGGGAATGCTCACCGTATGGAATCGCTGAGGAACAAATCGGCCGGTTGGTGTGACGGTCCAGCCCTCCGATGTGATGGTTTCGCTGGGATCACACCCCTGCCCGGACGAGGATGACCATGCTGGAAGCCGACCTGGTCTGGTTGACGGTGCTGATTTTCTTGCCCACGGGCACGGCCCTGCTATTGCTGTTGCTGCCTTCCCGAATGGTCGAAGCGATGCGCTGGGTGGCCGTCTTGGGAGCCGCAGCTACGCTGTCCGTAAGCCTCTGTGTCGTAGTAGGTTATTATTTGCTGTTGGATACACGCTTGGATGGGCAGGGTCGGCCGCTTTATAGTCCCTTGTGCCGCCTGGAAGCTCGTGCGGATCAGGCCGCTTCTGATGCTGCTCAACCGGTGCCCAAAGCCTTTCTTTCGGATGATTGGATTGCCCGCCGCCCCTGGCTTGAGGCTTTCAACATCGATTACGCCTTGGGAGTGGATGGGATTGGCCTGGCCCTAGTGGTACTGACGGCGTTCGTGACTCTGACGGCCTTGGCAGCCAGCTGGAACATCGCCCAGGGAGTGCGGGGCTACCTCATTCTGGTGTTGCTTCTGGAAACGGGCGTGATCGGTGCATTTCTGGCCCTGGACTTTTTCCTGTTTTACGTGTTTTACGAATTGATGCTGATCCCGATGTTCGTTTTGATTGGCTTATGGGGAGGGGTCCGTAGGCGCTATGCAGCCTTCAAATTCGTGCTTTATACCCTCAGTGGCAGTGTAGCCATTCTGGCAGCCCTCTTCGCTTGGCACAGTGTGGATGTGCGGGACTTCGTGGATCAGGCGTTGGTCCAGAATCGGGTGCGCCAGTTGGCCAAGGAGCGGAATTGGAACGAGCAAGAGGCCCAAAAGCATGTGCACATCCACACCTTCGACATTGTTACCCTGACGAAGGTGGGCCAGGCGGTCATGCTGATTCTGAGTGGTCAGGAAGACCGATTAGCGGCTCGGGAGTATATGGCCGAACAACCGGTCTGGGGAAGCGGCAACACGGGGCCGGTCAAGCTGTTCGCTCCCGGGGTGGATGTGCCTGCGGCGATTGCCCGTCTCAAAGCTCAGCCGGTGTGTACCACGACGTTTCAGTACCTGGTTTTCGCCCTGCTTTTCCTGGGTTTTGCCGTCAAGGTGCCGATCGTGCCCTTACATTCGTGGTTGCCCGATGCCCACGTGGAAGCTCCCACACCGATCAGCATGATCCTGGCCGGGGTGCTCCTGAAATTGGGAGGCTATGGCCTGATTCGCCTGACTATTCCCTTATGCCCCTGGGCAGCAGCCCAACTGAATCTGGTTGTGGGATTGATCGGTGTCGTCGGTATCGTTTATGGCGCTCTTGTGGCGATGGGACAGACCGACTTCAAAAAGCTGTTGGCCTATTCGTCGGTCAGTCACATGGGGTTCGTCGTGCTCGGTCTGGCAGCCTGGTCGTCTGGGAGTAGCCCTCAATACTGGCAGTGGGGCGTCAATGGGGCGGTCTTCCAAATGCTCTCGCATGGAATCACGGCCGCCGCCTTGTTTTTCGTCGTTGGTGTGATCTACGATCGGGCCCATCACCGCGACGTGCGTCGCTTGGGTGGCTTATGGGAGCCGATGCCCCTCTACTGCGGCTTCAGTGCTGTGCTCATTTTTGCCAGCATGGGACTGCCCGGGTTGTGTGGCTTTGTCGGTGAGTTTTTCGTCTTGTTATCGGCCTGGCATTTCTCTCCCGCTCTGGCAATTCCGGCTATTCTGAGCGTGATCCTCACCGCGGGATATCTGCTGTGGACATGGTTGCGTGTCTTCACGGGAGTCAATGATGCGACCCAATCTTACTCCGATCTCACCCCCCGTGAGGCGATCACGCTTCTCCCCTATGTGATTCTGGCCATTTTGTTGGGAATTTTGCCGTTCACTCTGGTGCTGCAATGGGTGGATCCAGCGATCACAGGCTGGATAGCCAACCTGGCCACACTCCGGTGACACTTTGGTGAAGCGGCACTTGGGACATGGGAACTAACAGGGTGAAAGGCCACCCCCCAGCTGCACCGGCCTGATCTGAATGTTTTGGCGAAGCCGACTCCCGATGATGGAATCGGGCGGCCCAAAGCGCATGGGAGCGGGATGACAACATTTATTGCTAGCGGAGTTTATTGCCAGCGGAGCGTCAGCGTACCTTCCTCACGACTTCGACGTTCCAGGTGGCGGAGGCTCCACCGCGCTAAGCCGAAAAAGCCGACAGCCAACCCCGCCAAGGCGAAGGCTTCTTCTGACAAACCGAAGACTCCGGGCATATGGAACAACACCTGTCGCATGGCATCCATACCCAGTGTCAGCGGAATGAGGCTGGCGACCGCTACCACCGCTTTAGGAAAAATGGTCAGAGGGAAGTTGGTTCCACTGAGCAAATAGATCGGTTCCTGGAAGAGACTGACCAGATGCCAGGCTTCGCGGCCCCAGCGCAGAAATAGCGAGGCGAAGAGCATGCCCAAGCCGTAGAGAGCGGCCAGGGTCAAGAGGAAAAAACCGATCAGGAGCCACCAACTGCCGGGACGAATGGGAATATCGAACAGGAGGACGCCGGTCAGACTGATCGCGGTGGCCCGTACCAGAGTCGTGATCATGCCACCCAGAGCCATACCGGTCAGGATGGCGGTCAAGGGAGCAGGTGAAAGCACGAAGAGTTCCAGATTTCCGGCATCGCGTTCCCAGTAGAGTTGTGCTCCCATCCCCCAGAGCACGTTGAGCCAGAAGGTCGTCAGTGCGGCTCCGAGGACGATGACGCCGGCATACTCCGGCGGGGCTTGCATCGCTCGATAGGCATACACAAACCCGGCCGCAGCCAAGACGGGCAATACCGTTTCCTGGATCAACCAGATCCGACTGCGGAAGAGCCAGGCCACGCGAGGATAGGTGCGGGCCAAGGCTGCCAGGATAAACAGTCGCACAGTCGGTGCCGTCATCATTCCTCCTCTGTATCCCGCTGATCCGGGGCTCGAGCCATTCTCAAACACCGCTTGGGCCACGGATCGATCTGGCCGGTGGCAGGGCCATTCCTGCGTTGTTTGCGCCATTGATCGGCTTGGCTGGTTCGACCGATACATGGCATGGATCAGTGCTTCGCCATCGCCGCTGTTCAGGCTCAATCTCGATAATGGGGCAGGCGGGAAGAGGCCCGCAATTCTTCCTCGGGTTCATTTTCCTCCGGTCCGTTCAGCTGCCGACCCACCAGTTCCAGAAAGACATCCTCTAAGGTGGGTTCCTGCTTTTGGAGACTGAGAATGTGACCGCCGTGTTGAACCAAGGTCTGGACTACCGATCCGATGACGGCATCTTCCCGCAGGGAGAGCTTCACGTCGGTGCTGGTGGGGGTTGTGTGGACCTGCACGCTGTGAACCCCCGGCAGTTGACTCAGTCGGGACCATCCATCAGTGCTGGGAGCGAGATGGATGACATAACGCGGATATTGCTGCACCTGGCGTTTCAACGCAGCCGGTGTGTCGCAAGCCAGCAGTCGGCCGTGGTCGATGATGGCCAGCCGGTCACATAACTCTTCGGCTTCCGCCATGTAATGGGTCGTCAGAAGGATGGTTCGCCCGGGTTTTTCCTCCAACCACCGCCGGATGAAGGTGCGTATGGTACGAGCTGTACGAACATCCAAACCGAGTGTGGGTTCATCGAGGAAGAGGATCGTAGGATCGGTAATAAAACCACGGCAAAAGTTCATCTTCTGCCGCTGGCCGGTGGACAGGTGACTGATGCGGGTTTGGGCCTTGTCCTCCAAGCCAACAATCCGCAGCATCTGGTCGATTCGTTCATAAGCAAGGCGGCTGGGAACGCCATAGAGTCGAGCGAAAAGCCAAAGATTTTCCCGGACGGTGAGAATGCCATAACCGGAGCTTTCACCACCGGAGACCATATTGATGTAGGGACGGATCGCCTCGGCTTGAGTCACGACGTCCCTGCCATCAACCCAAGCCCGACCGGAAGTGGGAGCCAGAAGAGTGGCCAGGATTTTGATCAAGGTGGTCTTACCGGCTCCATTAGGACCAAGCAGACCAAACAACTCGCCCTGCCGGACCTGAAGATTGATGCGGTCCAAAGCAACAAAGGTTTCCGGTGCGGCCCGGGGAGCAGATACCGCGCCACGGCTGGGCGTTCTCCAGCGTTTCCACCAGGGACGACGCCAGGTTTTGGTGAATGTGCGTGTCAGTTCTTCGGTGACAATAGCCCAGCTTGCACTCATGCCATTATCTTAGAAGTGCGGGCGTATCTCCTGGGAGTGGCGGATGTCCACGGAGTGTTATCGAAGAGAGCTACGCCGTGCGGAGTGTTATTCAAGAGAGCTAATCTATCCGGAGTGTTATTCAAGAGAGCTTAGCCATGCGGGATGCCTGGTCGAAGTAGCACCGGAGCCATAGGGAACATCCTGAGCATCCAGACCTAAGCGTTTTTGCCATTCATTCCAGAGCGGTTCCAGGACGGTGTCGAAGGACTGAACCAACTCCTCTTTGGTACGGGTTCGGTCCAGCCCCGTAATGGTGCCGGACCAAAGGTCACCCTGACGGGATAGATGCAGCCTGGGCGGAGCCTGGGGTTCGAAACCATAGAGAATAACCCGTAAGCGGTCGTGCAGGTTTTCTCGGGCCAGTTCCTCGTACCAGAGTTGCTGGGTCTTTTCCCCTTCCTTGGCAATCAGAATCAACTCATCGATCTGTTGGAAAAAGCGTTCCCGACCTGGGGGGATGCGTTGGGGTGGAGCTTTGCGAAAGTCCCCTCCGGGCAGGTCAGTGACGACGATTTCGAAGAACCGACGCAAGCGCTGAAGGATCTGGACAAAATGCTCCTCCATCATCGGGGTCCAGCTACGGCGTTCTTTGAGAATGTTGCGGTACTCCTTCGCCCGTTCCTGTTGTCCCTCCCGGAGGAGGCTGAGATACCATGGGGGCGTGGGAGCCTGGCCGTCGCAATCCAGAAGCCACAAACGCCACCGATAGTTGCGGTTTCGCTTCACGAGACATGCATGGAGCGCATGAGCAAAAACGGATTTACCCGAGTTAGGATCCCCGATGATGCCTAGGATCAGCGAGCGTTTGGGTAGCGGCACAAGTTGTTCCAGCCAGGGAGGAGGAAGGTGTTCTCCCAATTGCACTCCCGCAGTGCTATAGACTAGAACGCAATGATTGATCGGTGTCAGGCAGTAGAGATTCTGGCATCCGGCCGCAATAGCTTCCCAGGCCACACGGGCATAAATCGTAACCGGTGCCTTACCCGTCAGACAGAGTTCCCGGGGGCGTTGCTCGCGGATTTGCTCAAGTGTGGGTTTCAGTAAGCACTCGATTGCCTCTGCTGTGAGGTCCTGTACGGAGTTGAGTTGCATCTGCCAAAGGTAGCAGCCGGGGTCCTGAGGTGCCGCCATCAGGTTACATGCACAATGGCTTCGATCCGAGGAGGTACCGCGGATCAATTCCTCCAAACACAGGGATGCTGCCCCCGCTGCTTGGGCCATGGCTGCCGCGTGAGCGTACATCCAGACCGATCCTTTCCCGCGGAGCGAAATCTGTCGCCCCCGATACTCTGTCAGTTGCAAAGGGAACTCCGTCATGACCTGCGGCGACCAGAACCCCTCCGGACTGTCCTGGAACTCCACGCTGTCATCACGCAGGATGTACCAATTCTTCATAACTGGACCCAGCCCATCTCGACTCAGAGGGATACCCGGTGTGCTTTCGCGTCGTTTGCCACCCCCCTTGTTGCAAAGGTCCATCAGGAACTTCGCCACTCAAGAGGGATTATTAGCAGTTTCCGATCTTGAACGCCGGGCTGTTACGGAAACGGGCGACTTCTCCGTAGCAGTCAGTTAGCAGAGGGGGGTGAAGGTTCCACATGGCCGGTTCGCGGGATGAGCAGCAGCGCACCCAGAAACATCACAGCGGAGGCGGTGCCATAGGCGTAGGGTGGACCCAAGAGGAACAAACTTCCCACTGTGACACTGGCGATGAAATCTCCCAGTCCATTGACGGTGGCGAGTACGCCCATGGCTGTCCCTCGCAGGGATCGGTCGCAGACCAGGTCCGCGGTGATGGCGGGTTCCAAGGCTTCTTCGATTGCGATGTACACGCCCGCCAGAGCGAAGAGGACGACCAGAATACCCGGATGTGTCCAGCTGTTGAGGGTCAGCAGGGCAAAACCCAGCATGACGGCAGCAGCCAGGAGGTAAGCGGCGAGCAGGACCCGCCGGCGTCCCCAACGGTCACCCAGCCAGCCCGCCGGATAAGCAGTCCATGCACCGGCTGCGTTGCGGATCGCATACAGGACACCGGCCCAGGCAGCCGCCGATTGCAAGCCATAAGTCGGTGTCAGCAGCATGCCAGCCGTTAGAATCAGCAAAGCATGGGAGAAATCCCCGATGCCGAACACGAACACCGGCAGGAGGTAGCGCCGAAAATCCCTCGGTAACGACCGCAGGGAAGTGGTCAGTCGCAAAACGGGACGAGGTGTGAAGCGTTGCTCACGGACCAACCCCGCAAATATCACTGCGGCTGCCAGACCAGGGATCACGGTAAGCACGAAAATGACCCGGTAGGGTTCATCGGGATATTCAAACCATTCAACCGGCAGAAAGGCGAGAAGCCCGGCTCCCAGCAGGGGTCCGAGGATAGCGCCCAAGGTGTCCCCAGCCCGGTGGAAACCAAACGCTTTACCGACATGTTGGG
>Ga0272447_1001626_pt1 | contig 13697 bp, 8 predicted proteins | sample YNPCB0133_FD_194589 | JGI IMG/M metagenome (GOLD analysis project Ga0272447, IMG submission 194589) | Hot spring microbial mat communities from Yellowstone National Park, WY, United States - YNP-CB-013-3 | ecosystem: Environmental > Aquatic > Thermal springs > Hot (42-90C) > Sediment | place... | reverse complement strand
ATTGGCGGAAGTTGGATGCCATGATTTGGCTCAGCCATCAAGTGGGCATCGTTTACATGGCTGGGTTGCTCATTAGGCACGATGTAGCCGTTGACGATGCGACATTGGCGCATCAGGGAAAATTCGTCGCTGAGTTTGCGCAAAGATACAAGGGCGCAGACGGGTTGATTTACTACCTGAACGGCGACTATCAGTTGCGACCCAAGACGCCTGAGCAAAACGACCTTCGTTGGCAAATTCAGCAAACGCTTCGGTGGAACGAACGCTTGGTAACTGCCATCAAATCCGCAGACCCAAACCATCCCGTGACCAGCGAATACTACCAAGTGCCTGTTGGTGGCATTGACTTGCGATTGACCATTGACGGCTTGGACATCGCCAACATCGGCTACTTTGACGAGCCGAGGAAAGACCTTCGCAGGTTCGCAGCCGTTTTCAAACTCACGGACATGAGGCTTTACGGCAAGTCGCTGAACATTGGTGAGTTCGGCGTCAAAACTCACCCAGCGTGGGAGCGGGAACTTGGCGCTTCTGGTTACCACATCCGACGAAGCGAAAGCGAGCAATGGCGACTCCTCTTGCTGCTGCCGCAATACGCTTTCGGGCTTGGGGCGAGCAAAGTCCAAAATTGGTGCTGGCGTGACGATGACGACCGAGTTTTCCCTTGGGGCTTGATTTACCCTTGCGACAATGTGCCAAAGCCAGCCCTGAAAGCCTATCGGGCATCTGCTTTGATTTTGCGCTCGTTGAAGCCTGTCTGGCACAAACCTGAGGTTCTGCTCGTTGTGCCCGACAGCAACCGATTGCTTCCCGACGGCGCAAAAGTTTGGCACGCAGCACTCGTTGCAGCCCAAACCCTTGTCAGTTTGCGGGTTGACTTCGCCGTCGCCAGCGATTTGAAACTCAACGACGATTTGCTTGAAGGCGTCAAGGCAGTTTTCCTGCCAGGCGTCATTGGCGACATCCCAAAGGAAACGGAAGCTGCTTTGAGGCGATTTGCGGAGCGAGGGGGCATCATCTACCGAAGCGGCGTGGGCGGAGAAGTTGCGATGGAATGGGACATCCCCGATGTGAGTGAAGTGAGCGAGGCGCTGCGGAAGCGATACCTGCAAATCCTTGAAAAGGCAAAAGTTGCGACCATCCGAACCGAACCAGATTTGCCGACCATTCACGCCTTTCGCATCCCGCTACAAGGCGGCGTCGCTTTCGTCTTCGTCAACGCTTCCGACGAACCCATCACTTTCACCGCCTACCTGCCCAACTCATCTCACGCTAATCACGCATCACGAGTCACGCATCACCCTTCCCGCATCACGATGACCTTGGACGCATGGCAACCCGGCATGGTGGCGTTTGACGGGCAAGGGCGGATTTTCCTCGTTGAAGGGAGCGGACAAATTCTCGTTGACGGTGAATTGGTTGCCGAAGGCAACGGGCACTTTGCTGCTTTCGCCGACAGTGATTTGAGGGAAGCGAAGCAAATTTGGCTGCTTCCGACCGAAGCGACATATGTGATTTTGCGGCGAGCGAAAAGCGCACCAAAATTGAAAGTCGCGGAAGTTGGCGAGTGGCGTTGTGGTGAATGGTCTGTCCTGACACGAGCATCCTTGTCCCATCACGCCGACACAATCGCCATCAAGATCGCCGACGACCTGAAGGGCGAGGTTGTGCAAGTAAAGTGAACTGGAGGGCGCATCTCCTGATGCGCCGAAAATTTCGGGCGGAAGCCCGTCCTTCCGAGAAAATTCGCCGACTAAAGTCGGCGCTCAGTTTCTTCGTCACCGACTACGGGCTGAAGTCCGTAGCATGGATTGTTTTTTGTTGCGCCATAAACAACCATTCATGCCACTGGCTTTAGCCAGTGGTTGAAGAAGGATTTTTCTGAGCGCCGAATTTATTCGGCGTCTGGGGAGGCTCGTGTGGAAAGAGCAGGAGCGATTGAAAGAAGCCAAAATTGTTAAGGCGCGAAAGCATTAGGGAGTTTGTAAGGGCAAGTTGATTTTGCCCTGATGCCTTCATGCACGGGTTGACTCGTTGGTTGCGTGAAACCGAAATTGTCCAAAACCTGCAGCGTTCCGTTAAGGGACGGATGAAACTGCAGGTTCAGGGGGGATTTTTGTCTTCGTGGGCGGCAATTCTGGCAGCAACCCTTTACGATTGGCAACATCCGAGCCTGATTCTTGTTCCCGGCTCAGAACGATTGGCATCTTTTGCTGCAGATTTGGAAACTTTGCTTGGGCAACCGAACCGAATTTTCTCTTTCCCGCCCCACCCGACCCTGCTTTCAGGCGATACCGATATCGCAATTACCCGTGACCGCATTGCAGCCATTGACGCTTTGCACCGCCACCGAAATCCCATCATCGTGACGACGCCTTTCGCCATCTGCCAACCGACCGTTCCCGTCACCGTTTACGAGCAAAGTGCACTCACAGTCCGTATAGGCGAAACTCACGAGCGTGACAAACTCGTGGAGCATCTGATTGCCGGTGGTTACGAGCGAGTCACTCAAGTGGAAGCACCGGGACAATTTGCCGTTCGTGGCGACATCGTTGACTTCTTCTCACCTGCCCACGACCAACCTATCCGCATTGAGTTGTTTGGCGACGAGGTTGAAAGCATCCGACCCTTTGATGTTGAAACCCAACGCTCAACGGAGAAATGGAACGAGTGCGTGATTTTGCCCGCACGAGAATTCATCATTCGGGACGAGGGACGAGGGACGAGGGGCAAGGGATGGGCGGAGAAAATTCGGGAAATGTTGGAGCGTGAGGTTGAGCGGCTGCAGAAAATCGGGAAGCCAGAGCAGGCACGACTTTTGAGGCAGCAGGTTGAGCACGACTTGGAGCGGCTTTTGGACGGGCGTTACTTTGACGGTTGCGACTGGTATTACCCGTTCGTTTACGACCCGCTTCCTACCATCGTTGACCACTTGCCACCCGATGCCATCGTTGTTTGGCTTGAACCGCATGACCTTGACGCCGATGCGGCAACCCTTGAGGAAAGGTGGCAGAAAATTCTCGCCGAGTTGGTTGAGACAGGCGATTTGCTTCGCCCACCGAAACCGCCGTTTGTTGAATGGGACGGGGGGCGAGGGACGAGGGACGAAACGGAAACGGAATGGGACGAGGGACGAGGGACGAGGGACGGGGAAGGGTTAAAGGCACGGTTGCAAAAGTTTTTGTCGCTCGTTTTTACTGCCGAAATTCACGAATCCGCCTTCACCAGCCAGTCACTGCTCCCAAGTCATAAGTCCCAAACCTTAACTTGCCATCGCGTTGAAGCCTTTTTGAGCGATGTTCGCAGGTTTCTCGCTCGCGTTGATGAATGGCAGCAGCGAGACTATGCTATCGCCATTGCGACCCGCTATCCTGATCGGGTAAGTGACTGGCTTCGCGATATCCCACTCGCCGATATGCCACCAATTGTGCGACTGAGCGCTGACGATTTACCCATTGCCGACCGCATCAACATTTTCCCGACACCGCTATCGGCGGGCTTTGTGCTTCCAAACGAACGGCTTGTTGTTGTGACTGACAGCGAACTTTTCAACGCACCTTACAAGCCTCGCAAAAAGCGTTGGAAAGGAACGGCTGCCGTCAAGTCGCCGTCCGATTTACGCGAGGGCGATTATGTCGTCCACATCCATCACGGCATCGGAATTTACCGTGGGATCGTTCGGCAGGAAGTTTTGGGCAAGGAAAGCGATTACTTGGTCATTGAGTATGCTGAAGGCGAACGGCTTTATGTCCCAGTGCATCAAATTGACCGAGTTCGCAAGTATGTCGCTGTTGATGGCGGTGAGCCGCCTCTCTCTTCGCTGTCAAACAACAAGCGTTGGCTTCGACTGCGCCAAAAGGCGAAAGAGAATGCGGAACAAGTCGCCAAAGAACTGCTGGAACTTTACGCTCGCCGTCAAATCGCTGAAGGTTTTGCCTTCTCACCTGATACGCCTTGGCAACGGGAGATGGAAGACGCTTTCCCGTTCGTTGAAACTGAAGACCAATTGAGAGCCATTGAAGAAGTCAAAGCCGATATGGAATCGCCCCGACCGATGAACCGTTTGGTTTGCGGTGATGTCGGATTTGGCAAAACGGAAATTGCCATCCGCGCCGCTTTCAAAGCCGTCATGGACGGCAAGCAGGTGGCGATGTTGGTTCCGACAACTGTGCTGGCGCTCCAACACTACCAAACCTTCACCCAACGCCTTGCACCTTATCCCGTCAAAATCGCCATGCTCAGCAGGTTGCAATCGCCGAAGGAGCAAAAGGAAGTGATTAACGGGCTGCGGACAGGCGCCGTTGACATCGTGATCGGAACCCATCGGTTGCTTTCGGACGATGTGAAATTCAAGGACTTGGGCTTGCTCATCATTGACGAAGAGCAGCGTTTCGGCGTCAGACAAAAGGAACGGCTCAAGCGGTTGCAAGTGGGCGTGGATGTGTTGATCCTGACGGCGACACCCATACCCCGAACCCTTCACATGGCTTTAGGTGGTTTGCTGGACATGGGCTTGGTCAATACACCGCCTGAAGGGCGAAGACCTGTAAGGACTTACCTCAGCGTTTACGACCACGAGTTGGTCAGGTTCGCTATTCGCCGCGAGTTGGAGCGGGGCGGACAGGTGTTCTATGTCTACAACCGAGTTCAAGGCATTGAGCATGTCGCTGAACGGGTGAAGCAACTCGTGCCTGAAGCAAGGGTAGCCATCGCTCATGGTCAAATGCCAGAAGACGAACTTGAGCGTGTGATGTTGGAGTTTGCGGAAGGAAAGTGGGATGTCCTCGTTTGCACGACCATCATTGAGAACGGGTTGGATGTGCCCAACGCTAACACCCTCATCGTTGAACATTGCGAGCGGTTCGGTTTGGCTCAGTTGTATCAACTGCGGGGCAGAGTGGGGCGAAGTGACCGTCAGGCTTACGCCTACTTTTTCCACGACCATACAAAGCGATTGAGCGAAACCGCTCGGAAGCGGTTGGAAGCGTTGCGGGAGTTCACTGACTTGGGAAGTGGCTTCAGATTGGCTCTGCGGGATTTGGAAATTCGCGGCGCGGGCAACTTGCTCGGCGTTGAACAGCATGGCTTCATCAACGAAGTAGGCTTTGACCTTTACATGGACATGCTCGCTGAAGCCGTTCGGAAGTTGCAAGGCGAACCGCTCCCGCAAAAAGTTGAGTTGCCTGAAGCCGATTTGCCCGTTAAAGCCTTCATCCCCGAAACTTATGTTGAAGATTTGGAGCAGCGGCTTTACCTGTATCGCAAAATGGCGGGTGTCCAAACCGAAGAAGACATCGCACAAATTGAGGCAGAGTTGCGAGACCGATACGGCGAACCGCCCCAACCTGTCCGCAATATCCTGAGCGTTTTGCGCATTCGTGTTCGTGCCCACAAAGCCAAAGTCATCGCCATTACTCACGACCGCAGAACCGTGACGGTTCGGTGCGCAATGAATTTGAACTTGAGCAATGCAGCACTTATTCGGCTTTACCATCGCCTGCGTGAAACTCAACCGACAGAAGTTCTCCATTGCGTCCGATATGAGCGTGACCGCTTCTTGATTGAGTGGACTGATTTGACTTCGGTGCAACTTCTGCGTCTTTTGGAAGACCTGTTAGCAGCATTGCCCGATTTCTTGCCTAAAGAGTTGGCGGTTGAAATGAGTTGAATCAGCGAGACACCAATGGCATAATATTAAAGGCGCTCGGCAGGTCGCTGGGCAAGACCAGCGGCAGCCCGCCGATGGCGGGTGGGATCCTGCCGAGAGCCGCCCGGCAGGTCGCTGGGCAAGACCAGCGGCAGCCCGCCGATGGCGGGTGGGATCCTGCCGGGGTTTTTGCTTTCAGAGGTGAGAAAAGTGATACTGCTTGTCTCCGACGAGTCAGGGGATTTGGGCTTGAAGGGAAGCAGGTGTTACATCGTTCTCACTTTGCTTTTGCGCAGTGAGCACGATGCCCACCGCATCATGGACATTGCTAACGCGCTGTCTCAAAAACACTTTCGCAACCCTTTGCGGAAGTGGAACAATATGAAGAGCAAACACAAAAATGCTCCACAAACTCTTGCTGCCTTCCTTGCCGACCTTCTGCCACAAATCCAGCAGCAAGTGGGATTTCCACTTTGCGCCGTCGCAGTGGTCATGGACAAAACGATGATAACTCACCAGAGGAGTCCCAAACTTTACGAAAGTGCGGCTTATCGCATGGGCTGGTGTTACCGCCTTGCTTTTAAACGCATCGGGCACTTCCTTCAGCGGGCAAAGTTAAGCGCTCGGTGGATTGTGGATGACAATAGCGAATTGCTCAAGCGTAACCTCAGCCTCTACTTGACAGAAAAGGTGCCTGAACTGACTGGCTTTATCCGCCTCTACAGCCGACCAATTTTCTGCTCGCCTAAAGACCAACCAATTTTGACTCTGGCAGATTTTCTGGCAGGACTGACAGGGCGATGTTTTGAAAGTTTCGTGCAATCAAGCCCTTCGCATCCGTTCCCTTTTCAGCCTGTTTGGAGCGAACTGAAAAAGATTTTCCACGCCACACTCAATTTGCCAACAGGACAAGCGTGGCGTTGGGATGGTTTGCTTTACTGGCCAGTTGACCAAAAAGACACATTTAGGTCGTTTGTGGACTGTCTCTGAACCCTGACTGGACTGATTTGACTTCGGTGCAACTTCTGCGTCTTCTGGAAGACCTGTTAGCAGCATTGCCAGATTTCCTGCCTAAGGAATTGACGGTTGAAGCAGGTTAACGCACTCAAAAAGTGGCATCATTTTCAATAGCGTCGTCAAGGAAGTGTTTTCAGTCTGGCTTCAAGAGAGGTGAGTGATGGTATGCGATGGAGTGGGTGGTTGATGGTGTCGGCTTTGGCGGCTTTGGTCGCACTGGCAGTCTCTCAACAAACTCCAAGCGATGTAGCCTTCGGCGGCGAGTATTTCTTCCGCTTCAGGGCATCGGCAGGAGGGCTTTCTCCCGAAGGGAGGGCGATCGCTTTGCAGGCTCGGTTCACTTTGGTTTTCACAAGGCTACTCGCTCAGGGCAAACCATTGACAGTCCAAGTCCACTCCCTCGGAGCAGTCAAGTCAATTTCGGTGGCAGGTATCCCCTTCGTGACGGTCACCGTTGCTGATGCCGAAGCCAATCAAATGACCGTTGAGCAGTTAGCGAATGTGTGGGCAAACAATTTGGCTCAAGGGTTGCGGAGAATAATGGGCGAGAGCGCTCGGTAAGTGGTCTCGTTAAACTGTCAACTTTTGAGCAAAGCGACGGCTTCTTTAATCCAGTCCCAATTTTGCCGCCTTAGACTGCCATAGCCAACGATGACCACGCCGTCAACCTTTTGCTCCTTGCACGCTCGAACTTGCGAAAGAAAGGCTTGTCGGTTGGGGACGAACCTTTCGGAAGGGTGAAGGCGAACCCAGAGTTCTGTTTGGTCGCCCAAAACTTGCCGGTTCAAAAGCAAGTATGGTGGCAACCGATCAGGCGCAACTTCTTTCGCATCAACCTCAACAGCATGAGCCAACTCCCGCAACTTGTGCCTGTCAATGCCGTATTGCCAAAGGGACGCCGGCAACAAATGACCTTCAACATGGACTCGTCTGTCGTGTTTGTGGGAGATTTGCTCAACGAGAAGGGCAAGCAGGGACGAAACGATGTCCATTCGCATGTGAATGACCTTGCGAGCCTCGCCTTCAATCAAACCCTCCCACAAGTCCCACTCCAGAGGCAACTGGGTCAGTTCTGTCGGAGCGATGAAAAATTGCTCCAACTCGGTTTGCACGAAAAATCTCACCCGCTCAATCTCTATCCCACGCTCCGAAGCGGCTCGGCAACAATACTCGCAAAAACATCTGGAAAGCAGGTGGTCAACAGCGGGGGTTATCGTCAAATCTGTAACCAAATCCCTCGCCTTCGTCAAGGACAAGTAACCCAAGTCCTCAAGTTCAACAGCATCAATGGGGTAATTTGTGACCAAATCCCCGACCATGCGGACGAGAAACTCGCGGACGACGGGGTTGGCTGGGCAAAGAAGGTGCAAAAGCCTCTGCCCCAAAGCGTTTTGAACCGTCAGTTCAGGATGAAGTTTGCCGAGCAGAGGGTTGTAGCAGCAAGAGACGACTACCGAAACTTTGAGACCAGCAGCCTTAGCGTGTTTGGTTGCTTCCTTCAAAGGGTTGTGTCTGCCACAAAGTTCACTGGCGACAGGCATAACTGTCAATCCTGCATACCAACTCTTTTCGGGTCGGAAACAAACGGCACCTTCATCGGCATATCGCAATTTCTCGCCTTCGGCGTTCGGGAGGAACAGAAGTTTTGATGGGTTTGAGACGACGAAACTGATTCCGTCCAAACCCCACTCCTCGCGGAAGCGCCGAAAGGTTGAGGGCATCGTCTCTGGCGAGAAGTCCCAAACGAACGCCCGCAAAATCACTTGCATGGCACTCACCTCTAAGCCCCTAAAATTGCCTCCGACACCCTTCATCTTAGCACATTCAGTTTCCTCTGCGCCTCCGCTAACCTTTCCGTCAACAGGACCAACCACGCTGCCGACCACCCGTGCCCAACAGCCCAGTAACTTGAACTGAATGGGTCAAACATCTCCGCAACTAAACCTGCAGGAGTAGTGTGGTGGGTGACAGCAAGCCAACACTTTTTCGCAATCTGCCACCAATCTCTTTTGCCCGTCGCTTCACCCAATGCAGCAGCCGAAAGCCCAAGCCACAAAGTTGCTGGCGTGCTCGCCATTCCCCAAGCGTAACCGTCACCCGAAAACCTCCAAACCGCTAAGCCCCCTTCTGGCGTCTCTTTTGTCAAGTGAGAAAGCACTCGCTTCACAGCCCCTTCCGCCATCGCCCGTTCCTCAGGTTTTGTCAAGTCAAGGATGCAGAAGGGCTCAATCACGCCCAAAATGGAAGCGTCAGGTGTTGGGTCAGGATGACCGTCGGGAGTGAAACCGCGAAGGAAGCCTTCTTTTGTCCAGAAACGCTTCAGCAAGGCAGATTTCGTTTCTTGCGCCAAAGCCTGATATTGTTTCGCCAAGTTTTGTTCACCCATCAGGTTTGCCAGTTCCGCTCCCGCTTGAAAGGCTGCCACAAACGCTGCTTGCGTGTAGGTGAAGTGACCGCGAAAAGTTTCCCACAAGTCCATCCCAACCTTGTGGATACCAGCGACCAAATGGTTTGACAGGAACTTCAATGCCCTTTTGATTGACTCCCAAACCTGCTGGTTCGGCTTTCCCTTCAACTTGCTGTAAACTTTCGCTGCAGCCCAAACGACTGTGGCAGTTTCGTCAACTTGCAAATTGTCGTGGTCTTCGCTCCAAGCAGGTGCTAATGAGCCGTCAAGCCAATAACGCTGGTTGAAGTAGCCATCAGGCGATTGCGACTTTGAGCACCAATCAAAAAAGCGAGACGCTTTTTGAGCCAAACCGAGTTGCGCGAAAGTGTGGGCAACGAAAGAAGCGTCACGGCACCAGCAGAAACCGTATCCGCCACTTGCTTCAAAAGTCGGGTCAAATTCAGGAGCCGCTACAGGTGCTCCCATCCCCTTGTCCCAAGTCAGCCTCATCGTCCACAGCGCCGCTTCTAACACTGACTTGGCTCTCTCGCCGTTCAATGAGTTCAAAGACGAAACTTTGACTCGCTTCAACCACTCTCTCCACTCAACCCGATGCCGCTCGTGATGGGCATCAAAGGAATCCGCCAAGTTTCGCCCCAGCCTGTGGACAACTTCGCGCTTGCTTTCCCCGAAGGCAATAACCATCGTCCTTTCAACAGAACCGAAAGGCGGGACGGAAATTTGCCAGCCGACTGCGAAGGCGACTTTGCCAATTTCCAAGGTCTGACCGTTGAGCCATCCGTCAAGCATGTCCGGCTTAGGGTGGTTGTGAGCGTTCGGGAGTGCCTTGCCGCATTGCCATTGCTGGAAAGGCAAATCGCTGGAAACTCCAAACCAAAAATTCCCGCGCCACTGAACCACCGCTGGGCGGGGTGTTGGATGGGGGAGCGTAATGACTTGAACGGCTTGTTGCCACTCGTGACCGCCCAAAGTCAACTCAAAGTAGTGCAAAAGCCTCAGCCGCTTCGGTTTACCGTCCAAACTCCGGACTTGCCATTGGCGAAACAGAATGGGTTCGTTGGGAGAGACAAAATCGCAAACACTAACGCCAAGTCCCAAAAGCGGGCTTGTCAGTTCCGTCAGGACAGCAGCCTCCCCCTTCAAATACCGCTGCTGCCTTTGCCACTCTTGCCCGAAAAGCCAACTGAAACCGAAGCCGTCAAGGTAAATCCCTGTCAACCCCTCACGGACATTTTGGGCGTGGTCACACCTCGGATAAAAAAATGCCATCAATTCCGCCGAATGCCCCAAAGTAACGAGGACGCGACCGTTGCCGATAATCGCCGTCGGTTGGAAAACAGCCATCTCTCTTCCCTCGCAATTTGCCGTGGTTGGTTAATACAAATTGTGGCGCCATTGGGTGAACGCGGTTTGTGATTTATTCCCAATCCAGCAAGACTATGCCCGTCTTGCCCCGTTCCGTCATGAGCATTTGGTATGCCGACGGGGCGTCATCGGCTTTGAACCGATGGGTAACCAATTCGGCGGCAACGATTTCCTTGTTGCGGACTAACTCAAAGAAGAGTTCGGTGTTGCGCTCGCGGGTCCAAGGGTCATCTGGGTTCTCGTGAGGCGGGTGCGAACTGGTGTGCGCTCCGATGATGCTGATACTTGTCCAGTTGCACCAATCGTGGAAGTCAAAAAGGGTCTTGCCCCTCGGGCTGCTCAGGATTATGAGCCTTCCCTGCCGACGCAGAACTTTCACCTCATCCAAGATGGCATCGGGGTTGCCCGTCACTTCAAAGACGACATCAGCCATCCTGCCTTTTGTCAAGGCAGAGATTCTGTCAACCAGTTCGTCTTTGTCTTTGCCGTCCAAGACGAAATCAACCCCTGCCTTCCTCGCCCACTCTCTTCGTTCGGGTATCAAGTCAACGCCGATGACGGGGCGAGCACCAGCCAAGCGAGCAAATTGGGCTGCCCAAATGCCGATTGGACCGAGCCCGAAAACCACTACGCTTTCGCCCAGTTGAATCTTCGCCCTTCGGACTCCGTTGAGGGAAATGATTGCGAGGGCAAATAACGCTGCTGCCTCGTCTGGGACACCTTCGGGCACCTTCATGCAAAATTCGCCTTTTCGGTAAAGCACGAACTGAGAGTGATTTTTCCAGCCGACGACCTTATCTCCGACTTTCACATTGTCAACACCTTCGCCAACCGCGACGACTTCGCCCAAGTGGCTGTATCCCAGTTTGAGAGGATACTTGGCGAGCCGAGCCCAAACGCTGTCGGGAGGAAAGTCGGCAGTGACCAAAGTTAACTCTGTGCCAGTGCTAATGGCTGTCAGTTTCGCCTTGACGAGGAAAGTTCCCGGCTCAACATCTGGGATTTCCTCTTCCTGCACCACAACTTGCTTTGGGGCGAGGCAAACGACGGTTTTCGTTTTCACTTCCGCAACCCCCTTTCAAGTTTGCTGCTTCAGGAAGACAAGTATCGGACCAAACGGCTCGTCCTGACGAGCGCCTGCAAGGTTGCGGCGAACGAGTTCGAGCACAGCGAGGAATGTGACGACGACCTCAACCAAACTCTCGCAATCGGCGCACAAAGCATCAAAGGTTGCCATCTTGTCTGGCATTGACTTCAGGATTTGAAGCAGCATTCGGATTCGTTGCGGGACGGTGAGCCTTCGTCTCGGGACACGGACTTGAGCGCCCGCCATCCTCGCCAAAACCCGCTTCAACGCTTCCGTGAGGAGAGTCAAGGGTTCGTCCCCGACTACCAACTGCTTCAAAGGTGCGGGTGTATCCTCGTTTGTTGGTCTTGGGAACATTTGAGACCAAACTTTCCCTCGTTCCGCCAGAAACCGAGCCACTAACCCATAGGCTGCATTCCTCAGCAAGCGCCGTCTCAACATTTCACCGTTCTGAGGTTCCTCTTCAGGCGCTTCAACGGCTTCAGGTTCAGGTTGAGGCAGCAGGAGGGCTGATTTCAGCCAAGTCAGTTCCGCGGCGACAGCCAACGCGTCCGCTTTCTGAACTGGTGAAGCGAAATGGTTAGTGGCTTGTCGGGCGACGCTCTTGGCAGGCACATCTCCGATTTCCACCAACTGGCGGCGCAAGAGCCACAAAAGTAGTTCCGCCGAACCCTCGTATGCTGGCAACCTAACAGGCAACTTGTCAAACGAAAAAGGTGCAGGCAAAGCGATCAATTCTAATGGCTCAGGCGACTGAAGTTCTTCTGCTGTCAAAACTGTTTCGCGTTCCATCCTTCCTTCACGCTCCATTTCGCTCTTAGCCCCTCAGTCCCCTGAGCCACTTTTTCACGCTTTTCATGATAGCGCATCCTGAACCGATTTGCCAACTTTTCTGGAGCGTGCCTTGAAAAACTCGTTTCAACGGCTTTAGACAGTGGAGAACAATCGCTGCCTTTCCGACCTGCCGATTTGCCGAATTCACGATTGCCGAAAGATGAGGGCATCCATCCAAATTGCTGCCAGTTGCAATAGGATTTTTTGCGGTGATAAGGCTATGAGCCAATGGGCGGAGTTTTTGGAGAGGCTGAAAAGGGCTTCAGATTATCGTGGGCAAATAGTGGCGACTTTGTTTGTCCCTGCCCGTGAACCTGTCTTTGATGACCCGCAAGAACCATTACACCCTGCACTCGTTGAAGCGCTCAAACGAGTGGGCATAGAGCGACTTTACCACCATCAAGCGGAGGCATGCGATGCAGCGAGGCGAGGCGAAAATGTCGCAGTCTTCACCCCAACAGCCTCGGGCAAAACTTTGTGCTACAACCTGCCTGTCCTTGACACTTTGCTGAAAGACCCGAAGGCAAGGGCATTTTACCTGTTCCCAACGAAGGCTTTGGCTCAAGACCAGTTGAGGAAGTTGCAGGAACTCGGTTTGGTGAGGGAATTGCCAGCAGCGACTTACGATGGCGACACGCCGATGGACATGCGCAGGCTGGTGAGGGAGCAATGCCGAATCGTTTTGACGAACCCTGACATGCTCCATGTCGGGATTTTGCCCAACCACACCCTTTGGGCTCATTTCTTCCGAAACCTCAAGTTCGTCGTCATTGACGAACTTCACACCTATCGTGGCATTTTCGGCATCCACTTCGCTTATGTCATCCGAAGGCTCAGGCGAATATGTCATCTTTACGGCAGCAATCCCGTTTTTATTTGCACATCAGCGACTTTGGGCAACCCAGAAGAAGCCCTAAGCAACCTCATCGGCTTGCCCTTCCGAATAATCACCGGCGACACATCGCCGATGCCGGCAAAAACTTTGGTCTTTTGGAATCCGCCCTTCCTTGACATAGAGGCTGGCATAAGAGCCAGAGCCAGCACGGAAGCGGTCAAGTTGACGGTCAAGTTGCTCAAGGAGGGCATCAGGACAATCGTGTTCACGAAATCGCGGATGGGCACAGAATTGCTGCTGAGATATGTCCGAGACCAACTCGCCCATGAGTGGCTTGATGATTTGAAGGAAAAGGTGATGAGTTATCGGGCAGGGTATTTGCCAGAGGAGCGAAGGGAAATTGAACGCAAGTTGTTCAACAGCGAACTTTTAGGCGTTATTGCCACGAGCGCTTTGGAGTTGGGGATTGATGTCGGGGAACTTGATGCCGCAATCTTGGTGG
>Ga0272447_1001625_pt1 | contig 13699 bp, 9 predicted proteins | sample YNPCB0133_FD_194589 | JGI IMG/M metagenome (GOLD analysis project Ga0272447, IMG submission 194589) | Hot spring microbial mat communities from Yellowstone National Park, WY, United States - YNP-CB-013-3 | ecosystem: Environmental > Aquatic > Thermal springs > Hot (42-90C) > Sediment | place... | reverse complement strand
AAAGAGGCGGGCGGGCTGACTATCGGCGTCTTGCCCGGTGCGAACGCGCGCGAATCGCCCCCGAACCCCTATATCGATATCGCGCTATTCACCGGCTTGCGTGAGGCACGCAACTATGTGAACGCCTGCGCCTCCGAGGGGCTGATTGCGATTGGGGGCGGCTATGGCACGCTCTCGGAAATCGCGCTCGCCCTGCGACTGGGCAAACCGCTCGTGTTGCTGGACAGCTGGCAGTTGCAAATCGAGGGGCAACCACCCGATATTCCCACGGCTCAAACTCCCGAAGAGGCGGTGGAGAAGCTCTGGGCGATGCTACCCTCTCTTTAAGGGCAGACACACGGTCTGCCCCTACTCGTCTGGTGATATTTCGTAGCCGTTGAATTCGCGCTTGATGGCTTCCACCAGCGCCTCGCCTTCCAGCACGGGTTGGGTTGGGGATGGAGGCATAGGAGGTGGCTCGCTGTTGGGCAGCACTTGGAGCAGCACCTTCGCGTTCGGCATCTTCAGCTGCTGGCGCACCATGTCGACAAGGCGTTGCTCGCGCTGGGCGCTTTCACGGAAGTAGGCACGCGCCATCTCGCTCCGCAGATAGAGATGGATGGTGTCGTCTTCGATTCGCAGTTGGGAGCCTTCCAGGTTGCGCCCGCCCACGGGGCTTCTCTCCTTGAGTCTCTGGATGAACGCCTGCCAGCGTCGGTTCAACTCCTCTGGCATCTCCGCCTCTGCTTTTGCGGATGAGGCAGGAGGTGGGGAGACCACTCTCTCTTCGCGCTGGGCGGGAGGCTGGGGCGCGGGTTGTGCCTCCTCGCTTGCAAGGGCAAGCAGCGTCAGCTCCAGAATAGTGCGCGGAGAACCCGACAGGCGCATTTCGGAAAGCGTTTCGGCAAGTCGTTCCCACCAGTGCAGCAGGCGTGGCAGGGTGGCGCGGTTCGCCTGCTCGCGCAGCGCGCCCCAGAGCGTCGGGTCATACGCCCGCTGACGGTCTTCGCCCTGCAGCATCGCTTGTACCAGCATCCGCCAGTGCTGAATGAGCGATTCCGCCAACACGCGCGGCTCGCGCCCTCGCAGCAGCTGCTCATTCAGCAGGGTCAGCACGGTGGCGGCATCGCCTGCCATCAGCGCGTCGGTGAGGCGCATTAGCGTCTCGTCTTCCAGCACGCCCAGCGCGTTATAAACCGCTTCAGGGGTAATGCTGCCTTCGCTGAAGGCAATCACCTGTTCCAATGCGGTGAGTGCGTCGCGCCATGAGCCATCCGCCATCCGCGCGATGAGATGCAGCGCGGCAGGCTCGGCATCCAGCCCCTCCGATTGTGCCACATAGCGCAGCCGCTCCGCTATATCGGCAATTGTGCCCCGATGGAAATCGAACCGCTGGCAGCGGGAGCGGATGGTCGGCGGCACGCGATGGAACTCGGTCGTCGCCAAGATGAACACCACATGGGGCGGCGGCTCCTCCAGCGTCTTCAGCAGTGCGTCGAAGGCTTTGGCAGACAAATCATGCACCTCATCGATGATATAGACCTTATAGCGGGCTTCCATCGGGGGATACTTGGCATTCTCGATGATGGTGGTGCGCACATCCTCGATGCTGGTCTCGGAGGCGGCGTCCATCTCGATCACATCGACGCAGCTGCCCTCTTGGATGGTGCGGCAGAATCGGCACTGTTTGCAGGGGTTGGGCGTGGGACCCTGCTCGCAGTTGAGGGCTTTGGCGAGCAGGCGGGCGGCAGAGGTTTTGCCTGTGCCGCGCGGTCCGCAAAACAGATAGGCGTGCGCCCACTTGCCCTGCTGAATGGCGTTGCGCAGCGTGATGGTGACATGCGCTTGTCCCATCAGCTCGTCGAAATCCTGCGCCCGATACTTGCGATAGAGGCTGATATAGGTCACCCTGCGACCACCGCCAGAATTTTACCCAACACGATGGTGGCTGATGACGGACGCTTGCCTGCTCAGATGTGTTTTCCTACATGCGCTGGGTGAAGAGGGCTCGCATCGGTCGCACAGCAGTTATCTCCGACGATCCTCGCTTTCGATGACCCTTTGAGACTTGCCTGCTATGGCGAGCTTAAATGCCCTCCCCGACTGAACCCATCGGGGAGGGCAGCTCGGTCATTGTACTACGGGCCTATGGGCGCGGGTAGTACGGGTAATGGCTGTACCCTACCTGCATCCTCGCAGCAAGGACCGCATTCCCACGCAGTTTCAGTTTTATAGCATCTTGTCATATGGGGACGGCATATGTAAGTTCCTACGACCTCGCACCACTCCTGATTGTCGGGTTCCCAGGGGTTTATCCAGCAGCCATGATCCCAGACGCAACATTCATAGGGAGTGACGCCTATGAGGGTACACCGGTCCTCGGGACAATCGCCTGTAGGACGACAGGGACCACTCCAGAGCCAGGTAAACAGCCCCAAGCCCAGAATAGTTGCTACTGACCCAACAAGCATCAGCCTTCGCATCGTCTCACCTCCATCATTTGGTTTGCTTTTCCGCTAAGAGCAAGCCCTTAGCGAAAAATTATTTCCTTACATGTCCCAGCTACTAATTATTTCCAATGGTCCGAACCTCCTTGTTTCAACTTGATCATTCAACCTTAAGATTATAAACACACCACCTGTACCTGGACGCCAATGACAGGAATCCCCTGCGATAGGATACTCATGTAGGCGTTTCTTCAATCGACATAAAAGATTAAGATCATCAATATCTGATATATTAGTACGTGGTCCTCTTGTTATTCTAATAGGGAGTTGATAGAAGTAGTGTACACGGTTTTCTGCAAGTGAAGGATAGACGGATCGGCAACGCAACACATCTTCACCACCTTTGAGATAACCTGCTGAAACCAACCCCAGCAGTGAGTCTGGAAACCCCCAACGAGCTACCAGAGCAAATGAAGCCTCATCCTGGATCCGCTCACAATCTATACTTCCCACCTCCGTATCCCAATCTGCCTGCTTATAGTCTTCCATATAAAGCTTCAAGGCAATCCCTATCTGGCGGAAATTGGAGATACATCGGGCTTGGCTGGATCTCTCGACGGCATAGGCAACAAGTGCATATATTATGCCCGCCAGTACTGCGATAATCGCCATCACCACCAGCAACTCTATCAGAGTCCAGCCGCGCTTCGTTTGCATCATTGCACCTCCTTAGGCAGACGATCCACCGCTTCCATCAACGCCCTCTGCGAACTCGTCCGATAATGTTGCACATAAACTAAGCGCCCTTCAGCATCCAACAAATAAAGACGCGGGTAAAAGAATGCATTTAGACGCGAGGCATAAGCTCTATTGGGGTCCGACACCCACACAAACCTCTCATTTTTGTAACCCCCTGTATCACCGATTTCGGTGAAGCAAAGACAACCACTACCTGCACATTCTTGTGTGCTTTTTGAACAATCCGATAGAACGATAACGACTTCAGCCTACAATACGAAACAGTTCCCGCAAAAAGAACTAACTTGAAATTGTCTGGCTGCAGGGATCCGGCAACCAGCTGGTCGGAAGTAGGTATTAGTAGTTTGCTTCCTTGCGCTGGATCTTTTCGTGCAAGCAGTGGGAAAGTTATAGAGGCTCGCATCAATAAGATGGTTCTTTGCACAGGAGCCACTATATCCCAGCCAAAGGTCACACGAAACAGGGGTACTGCTACCCCTACCAATATTCCCAACAGCAGCAACAATCCCAGCAGTCGGGAATGCCGCCGATACCAACGATTCTCTACCACTTTTAATTTTAACCAGCTCGCCAGCACCATCTTTTCCACCTTCCACTGTGCGAATGTCAAAAGCAAGGGAATGCCTTGCCTCACTCACTTATTAAAGTTGCCCCGCGATCGCCGTTTGGAAACCTTAAGACCGCCTTCTTGACCCGAATTCTCCAGCAACGCTTGCAACTTCGCCTGCATCTGCTTCCACCGCTTGCGTGCCATCGTATGCGATATCCCCAACTGCTTCCCTATCCACCGATACGAACGCTTCTCTGCCACCCATTCCCACAGCTGACATTCCCATGCCTCCAGCTGACTTCGTAGCCACTGCACCGTCTCGCACGCCTCCACCTGCCGATATCCCTCCTCACTCTGCTCATCAGCGGGTTCCCACACCTCGCCTGTCTCCTCATCCTCGGGAAACGCCACCACCGCCCGCTGATAACGCCGCTCCCGATCCCGAAAGGTCTTCAAGTGAGCGCAGATGCGATCATAAGCGAACTTCTCCAAGCTCACGCCCCGATGAGGATCAAACTCTTGCTCCGCTTCCAATCCCGCAAGAATAGCTTCATGCAGAAGTTCGTCTTGCCAATCGGTGCTATCCCAGTTAGGAGGTGGGTAAGAGCGTCGCAGGCGTTGGACAGCGCGGCGAATCGCCTTTTGCAGAGCGGGATCGAGATCAGCCATCTCATGCCCCCCCCCCCCGCCCAGTTGAAGAGGCGAAGGAGGTTTCTTTGAGCCTTGCTTGCTTCTTTGCAGCCATTCGGACCCCCGTTGGACGGGAATAGCATACCCTATTGGCGACAGCAAAGTCAAGCACCCCCCAGGGGGCTATGCCAAAGGCTTGATAGAGAATATCTCGCCGTCGCGGCAGAGGTAGGCTTCGAAGCGGTGGGGTTGCGTGGCGGCGCAGCCGAAGTCGCCATCGGCGCGAATGGCTATCACCGCCGCCTGATGCTGAGCCACTTCGGGCAGCCGACGCAACATCATCTGCACCACCTGCTCACAGGCGCGCTGGGCAGAGACGCCCTCGCGCATGAACTCCACGACGCGCGAGCAGAGGGTGAACCGCCAGATTTCCTCGCCCATGCCGGTGGCGACCGCAGCGCCCGCCTCATCGTCGGCATAGAGACCCGCCCCCACAATCGGCGAATCGCCCACGCGCCCCGGCATTTTCCACGCCAGCCCACTCGTGGTGCAAGCCGCCACCAGATGCCCCTCATGCCAGCCCAGCACGCCCACCGTATCGTGCGAATCGTCGGCAGCCACCGCAGCCCGAACGACCGACACCTCTTCTGGCGCGTGCCGCTTCTGATACCATTCGTACCAGCGGCGCAGCGACTCTTCGGTCAGCAGCGAGCGGGGTTCAAAGCCCTGCTGCAGGGCGAACCGTTCCGCGCCCTCACTGATGAGCATCAGGTGGGGTGTCTGCTCCATCACGCGCTGCGCGATTCGGATGGCAGGCACGAATCGGCGGATGCCTGCAACCGCGCCCACACGCAGCTGCGCTCCCTCCATCAGCGCGGCATCCAACTCCACCTCGCCCAGCTGATTGGGTAAGCCGCCCAGCCCGACCGACATCGCCGTCGGGTCTAACTCCACAGCGGATGCCCCGGCAACCACCGCCTCCAACAGACGCCGATGGGAATCGCCGAGAGGCTCTTGCTGCCAGATGCGCCACGCCTCCCGCACCGCTAACTGTCCGAACCCCCAAGTGGCTGCGAATAGAACCTTCATAGCCAAAAGAGTTCGCCCCACCCCCTGCCCGTCCTGCAAAAAGCGGGAATCGTCCCAGACCTACGCTTGGGGAGGGTTACGAACAGTATCCTTTGATTGGAGGGTGACAGCCATCGGTTGGCAGGGTGCGCTTGCTATGATTAGCACCCGGAGCCGAAATTAAGCAGCACCTCCAGCAGGTCTGCCTCATCCACCATGCCATCCAGATTCACATCGGCTGCACCTCCCACACCACCTATCGCCAGCAGCACCTCCAACAGGTCGCGCTCATCCACACAGCCGTTGCCATCCACATCCGTCAGCAAAATCACCTCCGGCAACTCGCCCTCGATGCAGCGATCAGGCGTAGTTTCAGGCGACCAGAGGAAGTTGCCGCAGTTATAGGGCGTGCAAGGTGGGGTCAGATTGGAGGGGATCGTGCCGACGCTCGCTGTGCCCAGAATCGGCGGACCTGCATACCCCAACCCACTGACCGAACAGTTTAGATCGACGCGCAACTCTTGCCCGCTGAGGCGAACAGCAGGATTGTTCAGCACCTGACGGCGCGTCCCCAGCGTCAGCGTGCTGCCCGAAACTGTGACCTCCCGAATCTCATAGTGGAGATGCGGTCCGGTGGAGTTGCCCGTGCTGCCCAGTCGTGCAATCGGCTGACCCGCGACGACATCGGTGCCGTTGCTCACCAGAAAGTAGTTCAGATGGGCGTAAATCGTGGCGAGGTAAGTGTTGCTGCTACCGCTAACCCGCGTGGGGCTGACCAGCACGATGTAGTTGCCGTAGCCCGTGCAGCCGCTTTGGGCGCGGGTGTAGGCACGCCCCGCATGGGAGGCGAGCAGCACCTCGTTGCAATCCTGCAGCCAGCCACCCGTGTAGGGGCATGTGCTGCGCGATGAGGAGGCGCGGTTGAAATCGACAGCGTTCAGCAGATTCCCCCCGCCATGCCCGTCATAAGTGGAAGGTGTCCAGTATTGCCCTTGCCGCCAGGGCGCCACGAGGCTCCAGAGGAACTGTTCCTCTGCCGTGCGATAGACGGCGCGCAGCCGCTCGCTTTGGGTCAGCACCAATGTAAGGGTGGGACTGCTTGTGTAGGGCGTGCCGTTGCGCTCCCACCAGAGGAAGCCGCCGCCATCGGGCGCGGTGTCGGGCACGCTGAGCGTAATCTGGCTCCCGCTGACATACGACAGCACGGCAGGCGGGCTTGCTACGCCCGTTGCCGGGTTGCCCAATAAATCCCGCAGGCTAACGCTGATACCCACACCGCTTGCGCTCGATTCGAGGGTGAGGGAGTAAATCGGGCGCGACGCACCCGTTCGGGTCAAATAGACCCCGCTCAACTGGCGCGAATCGGCTGACCAACCCACATGTCCCCCATTCGCATCGTCCCAGCGAATCTTCCACCAGACCAGCCGATTGGTGGTGTCGACCACCACCTGATACGCCCAGCCTGTTGCCCCGCTGGGCTTTTGGGTGATGATGCCGTAGTTCAAGCCCGGACCGGAGCGCACATTCAGGGGGTTGCCATCGGGTGCGACCTGCACGGGGTACGCGCCCGCCGCGCTGAGATTGGGGTAAATGCCCTCGCCCGGCAACGGCAACATCTGGACACGGCTCATCCGTCGCTCGGCGCACCAGCCCTGCTGCCCGTTCGACCATACCACCTGCCACCAAGGCGTGCGGTCGCAGAAGTCGGGATGGCTCAACACCAGCCCATCGGTGCCAGCAGGCGGGCCCACTTCGCGAAGGGTGCCGCAGGCACGCCAATAGACCCCCAGCCGATGCCCCAGCAGGGTGATGCCCACCCGATGACCGCGCTCAATCCCCTGCGCCCAGAGGGCAGGCGTCCATCCGACGACACCCAACCCTGCCATGAGCAGGAGCAAGCCTCGGCACCCGCTCCGCCAATCCCGAAGATGCTGCGCCAACCAACTGCAACCCTGCCTTTTCATCCCGACCAACGAAAGGTAAGCGGTTAGTCATACAGCGCGTCGAGTTGGGCTTGGTATCGTTGGAGGATGCGGGCGCGGCGCATCTTGAGCGTGATGGTTAAATCACCTGCCTCGAAGGTGAACGGCTCCGTTAGCAGGATAAACCGTTTCACCTGCTCGTAGGGCGCAAAATGGCGCAGCGCATCCTCCACCTGAATCGCCATCCACTGATAGACCTGCGGATGGTTCACCAGGTCTTCACGGCTCTGGAACGGGATGTGGTTTGCCTGTGCCCACTCTTCCAGACGCGGAAAATCGGGCACAATCAGCGCGGAGACGAACTTCTTCTTGTCGCCGTACACCATCGCCTGCTCGATGTAGGGATTGCGCACCAGGGCGGTTTCGAGGGCAACAGGCGCGATATTTTTGCCGCCCGCCAGCACGAAGATGTCCTTCTTGCGGTCGGTGATGCGGATGTATTTATCTTCCACGATTTCGGCGCAGTCGCCTGTGTGGAGCCAGCCATCAGCATCGATGGCTTCAGCGGTCGCTTCGGGCTTGCGCCAGTAGCCCTTCATGATGTTGGGTCCGCGTGCAAGCAGCTCACCATCGTCGGCGATGCGCACCTCCACGCCTGGGAAGGGCACCCCCACCGTGCCGATTTTGTTCTCGCCGGGGCGATTGCAGCTAATAACGGGTGAAGCTTCGGTCAAGCCATAGCCCTGATAGAGCTGCATGCCATGCTCCCAGTAGAACTCGGCGACCTGCGGATCGAGCGCGGCGCCGCCACTGGTCATCCACACAATCCGCCCGCCGAACACCTTCTGCAACGCCTTGCGACGCCCAAACGCTCCCAGCATGCGCAGCAGGGGCTTATGGTTGATTGCCTCCAGCACCCGCTCGCGCACCTTCTCGTAGAAGCGGGGCACGCCGTTGATGGCGTGCGGGCGTACCTCGCTCAGATTCTGGCGCAGCGTCTCGTAGCTCTCAGCAAATGCCATCATCGTGCCCAGCCCCAGCGTGGTCAGATAGTCGCTCAAGCGGGCGTAGATATGGCTCAGCGGCAAAAAGTTCAGCATCACATAGTTGCGGTCAGGGGGCGTGAACACCTGCATCGCTGCATACATGTTCGATAATAGGTTGCCGTGAGAGAGCATCACGCCCTTGCTTTCGCCTGTGGTGCCCGAGGTGTAGATAATCGTGGCGATGCTATCCCAGCCCAGCGTGTCGCGATATTCGTCCACCAGACGCGGCTTGTCGCGCAGCAACGCCCACCCCTCCTCCAGCAAGGCATCAAGCGGTGTCCAACCGCTGAGAGGGGTGTAGCTGAAAAAGTGTTGTAGATGGGGGAGCTGCGCCCGTGCTGGATCCACCTTCTGCGCCTGTTCCGCCGTGCTGACAAAGAGCGCAACCGCCTCCGAATCGTGCAGCTGCTCCTGCACCTGCATAGGGGTAAGAGGGGCGTGCAGAGTCACGGAGATGGCGCCGCAGCACAGAATCGCCAGATCGGATAGCACCCACTCATAGCGATTCTCCGAAAGAATCGCCACACGATCGCTCGGCTGGATGCCCCGCGCGATGAGGGCCGCTGCGAGCGCTTCGACCTGTTCTCGCACCTCGCGCCAGCGGATGGGCTGATAGACCCCGCGCAGCTTGACCCAGTAGAGCGGGTGGTCGCCCAGCGTCTCCGCTTGGCTCACAAAGAGCACAGGGATTGTGCGCGCCTCATGCTCGCACCACGCGCTGCGCCAGCGCAATTGAATCGGCTCACCTCTGAGATAGTTCGCTGCCATGAAATCCCACTCTCCTACCGAATATTCGGTCAATCTATATTTTACCACAAAAAGAGCATCGAGGGAACCAGCGGATGGGCAGTCGGGCGCGCAACCATGATGGAAGGGAGCGAAGTACGATGCCCAAAAAAGCATTCGCTTAATAGCCGTCCTCTGAGCCAGATGGGTGTCGTCGCTTGAGCAAACCGAGCCACTTCTCAAGCTCGGTCTTTAGCTCACCTGGCAGCGTGTCCAGCGTAACAGGCTTGCCCTCATGAAAAAGCTCATAATCCGCCAAATCGCTTGTGTCTCTCGATGGAAAATAAACCGCGTGCCCGTTTGCTAACTGTATCTCCAATCTGAACACCCTCCGACGCACAGGCAGAAACTGCGCCGCTTTGTAGCGGTCTACGCGCTCTTGCACATATCGAGCATAGTCGTCAGGGTCTGGCTCTCCCCCTTCGTGTGGGGAGTGAATTGCTTCAAATAAGAACGACATCATCCATCGAAAACCGCCCCAGATACCCGCTCGATGCGTGGTAAAAATCCCCAAGCTCTCGTTGTCATGCTGAGCCAGTCGGATAGTGATGCCTGACGGCAGACCGTTTGGATAAAATATATGGGGTAGGTCTGCATTCATTAACAACTCTGACGCCTCCAATCGCGCAGGGGAGTTGTCGGATTCCGAGGACGCCATGCTTAGAGATGTATTCCCAAAGTAGATGTCGCGCAGGAGCTGCTCGCGTTGCTTAGGCGGAAGTTCTGACAGCGCTAACTGTCCACCTGCGCGCAAACGGTCCAGCTGCGCCTGGCTCAAACTGTTCAAAAAGCCGTTGTTCCAATCGTGCAAGGGAATTTCATCCTCAGGTAGTAACAAATCCTGATAAAATCTGAATAAATAATCATTTGATTGTTGGCATATCTTAAGCAAATCCAGATAGTCTTGTAGCTTTGGGTAGCCACGCTGGCGCATTTGTTGCAGCCTATGGCTCATCGCTTTTCGATTAAGTCGCAAGCCCCATTGATAGGAAGACCAGCGCGGCTTGAACAAGAGAACATTCTCCCCCTCTTGCATCTCGAAACTCCAACGGAACCTTTGCTGATAATCCTGAAGTGTATCAAACCCCTTCGTTGCGTGAGCCAACCACTCGACGAGACTTTCGGGTACGAGCGCCACCAGCGATTTGCCTCTTTGACGCGCATGAGTTCGCAATACATCAGTGGGTACTAAGCTGAGTGGTTCTACCTTTGCTGGATCCAGCACCTCGGGGAAGGAGGTTGGCTCCCTTCCGCGTTCAACAGCACGATACGCCTCAAGGAACTGGCGTGATAATTCGCTCCACTCAATCCGTATCACTGGCGGCGGTGAGGCTTCCGAAGGAGCATCTCCTTGGCTTGATTCGGAACTCTTCTCTCCCAACTCCTCTTGAGACCTAATATACCAACCGTAGCGATGAACTCTCACGCTCTGCTTCAAGTCCTCGCTAAGCAGCACTGCGCTGAAAGCGAAGGTGTCTGGGCTTCGTCGTGAAACCACCAAGTAGAGGCGTGTTAGCGGACTTTCTGGCGGCTTCTGGTGATAGGGGAAACTCCCACCTACAAGCTGCCCCTCACGCTCCGCTTCAATCCCATAGATCGGGTGCGTCCAGACCTGATAAACCAGCTCAGCCTCGCGCTGATACTGCTTCAGCAACGATTCCACCGAAAAGCCAAAGGGCAGCAGATAGCGCCCCTGTCTGTTGCTAAACACCCGACGCTCCCCCACCGGAATCTCTAACAATCGACGCAGATTCAACTGGCGCACCAGACGCACAAACAAACGCTCGCCTGCATTGAGCTGACGCATTTGGTGGTATAACCTGTAAGACTGTGGATGACGCCATAGCGAAAGACCGCTCAGGTTTTGCGCTTCAATCTCCTGCATCAGCGACTTGATTTTTTCACAGTGGTCTCGCACCTGCTGCTCGGTCAACGGTTCGACCATTGACTTAAGCATCTCATGCGCCAAGTAGCGCTGTAGCCCCACTGAAAGCCTTACATCATCCTGCTCCCGACGCTCCCGTACCAGCTTCGGTGTGCGCACCAAGTGATAACTGCCGTTGGGTTGCTTGAACCACTCGCCGTCGGTCACCCACGCCAGATGCTCCATGAGTTGTTGAAGCGGCATCTTCTGCACCGAGACCAGCACGATTTCGGTGTCGATGGGGCTGGGAGCAAAGAGGGTGACCCCTGTTTGGTGTGAGAGGTCGGCAAGCAGCTGTTTGACAGTGCGTGCGGGTTGATCGTAGTGAACGGGTTGTTGGAGGGGGTCGTTGGGGTAAGCCCGCATCAGTCCGAGCCACAGCAGTGTCCATCCTGTCAGCATCTTGCACATTTCACTTCACCCTGTGCGCCGATTATACCCCCAGAGGAGCAATCTAAAGCAGGGTTTGTCGCCTCTCTGAAGCTATTCGAACGACTGATCCCCCCATCGCGCAAGCAGTTCCTGTGCCAGTTGGAGGGCGTGCTGCTTGTCGTCGGGCGCCAGCTTGCCCTCCAGCACCTGTTCGGTCAGGGCATCCTTCAGCTTGCCAATAAGCGGTCCTGGCTTGAGTCCGAGCATCTGCATCAGCTCCTCGCCACTGAGTGGGCTTTGCCAGCGGCGCGCGTCCTCTTGGGCGCGGATGCGCTCGATGCGGGCACGCAGCGCGTTCAGGTCGGCATGGGGCATATCGGCGCGCTGCGCCCGAATGTCGGCTTCCACCATGCACAGCAGCGGCTCCAGCAGCGCGCCCGCGTCGCGCATCAGGCGTCGCACCGCCGCGTCGCTCCAGTTGGGATTGTATTCGCCCGGTCGCATGTGCAGCCGGATGAGTTTGCCGATGCGCTCGATGGTGGCGCTGGGATATTTCATCTCGCGCAGCCACTTCTCGGCGAGTTCGGCTCCCACCCGCGCGTGCCCGTAGAAATGCACCTCGCCCTGCTCATCTACGGTGCGTGTGGCGGGTTTGCCCACATCGTGGAGCAGGGTGGCAAGGCGCAGCTCCCAGAGGGGGAGCGCAGCGACGGCACATTCGGGCAGCGATTCGACCGCCTTCAGGCTGTGCGTCCAGACATCGTATTGATGGTAGCGGTTCTGGGTGCAGCCGACCATCGGCAGTAGTGGCTGAGCGAACTCCTTGAGCAGCCCTGACTCCAACAGCAGCTGCAGCCCACGCGCCGCACTCGGCTGCTCCAAGATTCGGGTGAACTCGTCGCGGATGCGTTCCTTGCTGATGATTTGCAGGCGGTGTGCCTCCGCGCAGATGGCGTGGTAGGTCGCCGGCTCGATGGTGAAGTCCAGCTGAACGGCGAACCGGATGGCACGCAGCATGCGCAGCGGGTCTTCGTGGAAGGTGGCTTTCGGCTCGCGTGGGGTGCGAATGCGCCGCGCATGCAGGTCGGACAGCGCCATGCCGAGCGGGTCAAGCAGTTCCCCTGTGTGCAGGTTCTCCAGCAGCGTGTTAATCGTGAAGTCGCGGCGCAGGGCGTCTTCATAGAGCGTGGCAGGCTTCACCTGAACGGGCTTACGGCTCTCGGCACGATACGACTCCGCCCGCGCCGTCACCAGCTCAATCGGCACGCCTGCCACTTTCACCATCGCCGTGCCGAAGCGCGGGTAGACCACGGGCGCATGGTCCGCAACGCCCTGCTCATAGAGCCATCGCGCCAGAGCCAGCGCGTCGCCCTCCAGCACGACATCCAAGTCGCTGGGCAGCGGGCGATTCAGAAGCTTGTCGCGCACATAGCCCCCCACCAGGTAGACCCTGCCCTCATAGTCGGTGCCTTGCAGTGCCTCCCTCAACCGTGCAATCGCCTGTTCGACCACATCCCTAAGATACCCCGATTCGCAAGGGCAGGTCGGGATGCCTGCCCCCTGTTTTTTTTACCACCAGCCCCAGCCTTTGCGGTAGGGTGGTCGCACATAGCGCTCGGCTTCGGGAAGGTTCGTTACGCGCCCCTGCCGTGCATCATAATAGATTTTCTGCCCCACACGGAACGCCACATTGCCCAGCAGCACCGCTTCGGTGAGCATCGTTGCGTACTCGAAATTGCTAAAAGTGGGGCTGCCCGTCTTGCACGCCTGAATCCATTCGGCGTGGTGCCCCGCGGGCGAGCGCGGGATAGTGGGCGCAGGCGGCTGGAAATCGGCGAACTTCGCCTGCGGGAACAGGAAGCAGCGGTCGGCGTGCGGGAAATAAATCACGCCCTTCTCGCCTACAAAGATGGTGCCGTTCGGCGCCAGGGGCTTGCCTTCGACCAGCTCGTTGCTGGGCTTGCGCGTGCCATCGTACCATACAAGGCGCACCGGCGGCATCCCTTTGCGAGCAGGGAACTCATAGCGCACGATGCTCCATTTGGGACCCGTTTCGGGATGGCGCGGCTCGCCCTCGGCTTCTACGCTAACGGGCAGCCCCAGCTCCAGTGCCCAGTAGGCGGTGTCGATGATGTGGCAGCCCATGTCGCCCAGCGCACCTGTGCCGAAATCCCACCAGCCACGCCAAGCGAAGGGGTGATAAGCGGGGTGGTAAG
>Ga0272447_1001621_pt1 | contig 13722 bp, 12 predicted proteins | sample YNPCB0133_FD_194589 | JGI IMG/M metagenome (GOLD analysis project Ga0272447, IMG submission 194589) | Hot spring microbial mat communities from Yellowstone National Park, WY, United States - YNP-CB-013-3 | ecosystem: Environmental > Aquatic > Thermal springs > Hot (42-90C) > Sediment | place... | reverse complement strand
GTGCGCCGGGGGGGTTTGGGGGGGGGGGGGGGGAGCCTCTCCCCCCAGGCCCATGGAAGGGCGGACCACCGGGCTGGCCTCGAGGTCGGGTGCGGGCCTCGAGGGCTAAGGGGAAGAGGGGAGGGGGGCGTGAGCGTCTTACCCAGAAACTGGAGAGGTGGAGAGATACCCCGGGGGAGGTAAGGCGGGAAGGGGAGGGGAGGAGGGGGGCTGGAGCTGACGGGAGGGGAGAAGGGGGGGTGGGAGGAGGAACATTCCGGGGTTTGATCGCTGTCTGCCGGCGACATTTCAATGAAGGTTATCGCCGTCCTGAAGGGGCCATAGGTCCGCTTTTCCCTCCATCACCTACATCAGATGCCATCATGATGGTAGCTAAAGCCCTTCACTAAAGGCCTTCGGGCAAAAAAGCTTGTCTACCCCCCAACACTCTGTTACACTACCAGTATGCCGTGGACAAGCATAAGGGACCTAGTCCCCCTCCTCGGCCTCTCGGAGAGAAGGGTATACGCGATCCTGGCCGCCTATGAGCGGGTGTTCGGCAGGTTGCCGAAGCGGGGCCGGGCGCGGGTGGTGCCCCAGCCGGTGGTGGACCTCCTCCGCCAGGCACGGGACATGGTGGCTTCGGGTCAGGCCACGTCCTACGAGGCCGCCTTCCGGGCCTTGGAGGGCCGCGCCGTCCCCTCCCCGGAGGTCCAGGAGAGGATCCTGAAGGTCCTCGAGGGGGTGATGGAGAAGGTGAGCGAAATCCCCGCGATCCTGGGCCTCCTCCAGCACCTGAAGGAGGAGCTGGGAAGGACCCAGCGGGAGGTGGGCCAGATCCGCCCCATCCTCTACGCCGGGGGGTTTGAGCAGGCGGCGGCCAACAGCGATGCCGATGTGAAGGCCCTCCTGGAGACCCCTCTCCTCCTTCGGGGGACCCGTAGGGGCTACGAGGACCAGGTGAAGCGGGCCGAGGAGGCGGAGGCCCAGGAAGAGCCCGTGGAGAAAAAGCCCGTCATCGGGGCCAAATGGGAGCGGTGGGCGAAGCGGCTAGAGGAGCTGGAAGAGCGGGAGAAGAGAGAGGGGAAGGGCTAAGCGTGTCATAACGTTATGCCTTCGTGTGCTACCTCATAGCTCCACTCCGGCCATCTTGAGAAGCACCCGGCTCCGAATGAGGTTGTGGACCAAGAGGATCAGGTTAACCCGGGCCGCCAGGTCGTGTAAGCATTTATGATACTGTCTTGCCTGTCAAGCCACCCCCTGGACCTGGAGGGACTGGCCCGCGTAGTACTCCCTTGTGTAAGACAGCGGGGGGCTACGGGAAGCCCCTGCCCCGTCTTACTGTACCTGTTGACATGACCCCCACCTTGGGAATGGCGCGTAGCGGTATTATGAGGGTTGCCTGGCCCCGCTGGCTCCGTTGCAGATTTTTGTTGCCAGAAAACTTGTAAAGTAAAGTGTAAATCCGCGGGGTCCGGGTTTTCCAGAGGACCAAGGTGTGGCCTTGTTGCTGGGGCGGCGGGTGTTGGGGTCTAGTACCGGGCCATAGGTGGGCTGGTAGCGGTCTTGTGTGGGTGTGTGGGCTAGGGGGTGGGGGTTGGTTTGGTTTTTGTGACCTTCGTGTTTAGGGCAAGAAAAAGAACTTGACGACACCCCTACAACGTGATAGGATTCCCTCCATGAACAGCATGCCGATTAGCGAACTCGACTCCGACATGGCCCTCCAGGTTTTCCTCCGACTACAGGTGGCCAACCCCAGCGGTCTGATCCGCCCCCCGGTTTACTCGGTAGACGGGGGGCCCTTCGCCCCTCTCCGCCAGACCCGGTACCTTCAGGGCGAGACGGTGAGCACCGTTTTGCTGGACTCCGTGGAGAGCCAGGCCAACCGCCAAGAGAACCTCCTTTACCGCCACGCCCCCCTTCCCGATCTCCGCGTGGAGCTCTTCGATGGGCGCCAGGTGTCCCAGTACGAGGCGCCAGGCCGCATCCTGGACCCCATTTTTAGGGAGGCCCTTTGGGACGGCCCCCCCTTCGTTGGCACCCCCTTCCACAAAACTCCGCTTTTCCAGGCCATTGCCGAGGGCGGGGAGGTGGCGGAGCAAGTCCTTTTCGTCTACTCCCCCCTCACCTTGGTCTACGGAGGCTGGCTTTCTTTCCACCAAGAAATATCCCCAGAGAAGGCGCCCAAGTGGCCCAGGTTGGTGGCTGTCGAGATCCTGGGCCTGGAACCGGAGCCGGCCCACCGCACCAGCTCTAGGTTGGACCCTCTGAGCCTCCCTGGGGACCTCACCGAGTTACCCGAATCCATCGCCAAGAACTTGGAGGAACAGGGAAAGAAAGGCCGACTTTCGGAGGCGGGCTTAGGCCGCCTTCCCCCCACAGCAAGCCCACTTGACGTGGCGGTTAAGGAAGCGGTCCTGGTGGGGGCAGTCTCCTTGGTGGGCTTCAGGAACCTACGCCTACCCCAGGAAGCCCAGGAGGCCCTCCTGGCCCTCGCCCTCCTAGGGCTTGCCCTACAGCACCGGGAGGGGTACAGATTGCGCTCGGGAGCCGACCTGGTGCCCGAGCGCGCAGGCTGCCTCACGGTCCGGGCCCTGCCCTCCGGAAAAGAAGTTTGCCTCGAGGTGGAGTCCCTGAAGCGGGAACTGGACCAACGCTTGGAGCAACTTCGCGAGACGTTGCCCTGGCCCGAGAGCTTGACGGAGCTTAGCGGGGACCGGCCTTGGCGCAAGAAGCCCATCCTTCTGAAGGCTAGTGAGGGCCTCAACGAGCTGTACAAAAAAGGTCTGGAGGGCAAGGCGGAGAAGGCCAAGAACAAGGGAAAGGGGAAGGGCAAGCAAGATGGGGAGGACAAGTGAGGGAGGAGGTGTACCTGGCCTTTTTCGTGCACTACGCTGTGGGCGCCCACCGGGGCAAGGGCCCTGGGGGACGGGAGTTTCCTCCCCACGAGGTGCGCCTGCGGGCAGCTCTGGTGCGGTCCTGGGCCCTGGAAGGGAAGCCCTCTTGGGCCGAGCGGGCCCTGGAGTGGTTGGAGACCCTGCCGCCCCCTTTGGTCCTGGCGCCTAAGGTCCCCGACCCCGGGGCGCACTGGCGGAGCTGGGTGGCCTACGTGCCCCCCCATGATGTAGCGGCGTTGCCCGCCTACCGGGAGCGGCAGCCCATCCGGCACCACGTCTTACCTCTCCCCGGCAGGCTCCTCGCCTACGCCTACCCTCTGGAGAAAGGGGCCTTGGAGCAGGCTAGGGGCTACCTGCCCCACCTGAAGCGCCTCGCGGGCAAGGTCACCTACCTGGGGACAAGCCGCAACCTGGTGTGGGTAGATGCCCGGTTGGTGGAGGACCCCCTTGCGGCCTACCAGGAGGAGGCCGCCCTGGAGCCCCGGGTCCTGGTTCCCGCCGAGGCATCCCTGGGGACGGGAGGCCTCTTCATGCGGGTCGCCCCCCAAGGTTTCCTCCGCCTCACGGAGGAGCGCTTCCAGGCCGGGGTGCGGGAGCTCCCCCGCCGCTGGGTGCCTTACCGCGAGCCCGGGCCCCTGAGCCCTAAGACCCCTTCCCCCTCCCCCTGGGGGGCTTGGACGGTCCGCGCCCTAAAACCGTCCCTCCCCCTAGAGTGGGCGCCCCTCCTGGCCCACGCTGCCAGGAAGGCCCTCCTGAGCCACCTGCCCCCGGGGGCACCGCCGGCGCTTACCGGCCACGGGCAGGGAGGGGCATCCCTTAAGGCTCCTCACCTGGCCCTGGTCCCCCTGCCCAACGTGGGCCATCGCCACGGGGACGGCCGCGTCCTGGGCCTGGCCTTCCTCCTGCCCGAGGGGGTGGAAAGGGAAGTGGAGCTCGCCCTCCTCGAGGCCCTCCTTGGGCTACAGGAGGTCCAGCTGAACGGCCTCACAGTCCGCCTCCTGCCCCCCGACGGGCGGTGGACCTTGACCGAGGGGCGCTGGCGACGCCCCGCCCGGCGCTTCGCCAGCGTTACCCCCATGCTTTTTGACCGCTATCCACGGAGGGGGGACTTCCTAGGAGCCCTGCGCTTCTCCGCCCAGGTTGCGGGCTTCCCGGAGCCCGAGAAGGCCTGGGTCCTGCCCTACCCCCGTCTTCAAGGAACACCTCTCAGCCGGCACTTCCTGCTGCCCCCCGGGATGGAGGGCTACGTGGCCCACGTGGAGGTCCTCTTCCCGGAGCCCGTTTCCGGCCCCGTCCTCCTGGGCCGGGGGCGGTACCTGGGCTTAGGGCTCTTCGCCCCCCTGGAGGTGGAGGATGCGGACTCTTGAGGAGGTCTTTGCCCAAAACCCCCTAACCGTGGAGGACTTCCCCGGCTTCTTCCATGAGGCCATGGAGTACGAGCCCTACCCCTGGCAGAAGGAGCTCCTGAAGCAGGTGGCCGGCCAGGGGTGGCCCCGGGCGGTGGTGGTGCCCACCGGGGCGGGGAAGACCATGGTCCTCCTCGTGGCCCTCTTCCTCATGGCCCTGGACCCCAAGGCCCACCGCCGGGTGGTCTACGTGGTGAACCGGCGGCTGGTGGTGGACCAGGCCCACGAAGTGGCCCTGAAGCTCCAGGAAAAGCTGAAGGAGGTTCTGGAGCGGCCTCCCCAAGAGGCTACCCCTTTAGTGCGGGTTGCCCACAGGCTGAACTTTCTGGGGGACGGGCGACCCTTGGAGGTGGTCCGGCTCCGGGGCGGGGTGCCCAGGCCCAAGCCCACCCTCCCGGACCCCGCTCGGCCCGCGGTGATCTTGGCCACCATAGACATGGCGGGAAGCCGGCTCCTCTTCCGGGGCTACGGGGTCCCCCAGGGGCTTCTCCCCGTGGAGGGGGCCCTTTTTGGGGTGGACGCCCTCTATCTCCTAGACGAGGCCCACCTGGAGAAGCCCTTTCTAGACACCCTGGAGGCGGTGGCGAAGATTCCTGGGCCCTGGGGCCGCCCGGGGGTCCAGGTGGTGGCCCTCACCGCCACCCCCGGCGGTCTGGGTATGGGGCAGGCCTTCGGCCTGGGGAAGGACGACACCCACCACCCTCGCCTGGGGCAGGTCCTCGCCGCCCCGCGAAGGGTGAGGCTTTTGCCAATGCCAAGTAAGCCCAAGGAGCGGGCCAAGGCCCCGGTGGAGGAGGCCCGTAGGCTCCACCAGGAACTCCAGGGCCCCGTGGCCGTGGTGGTGAACCGGGTGGGGCGGGCCCTTGAGGTCTACCGGGCCCTGGAGGAGGGGAAGCGGGAGAAGGAAAAGCGGCCGGAGATCCCGGAGGAGGGAGAGGGGGAGAAGAAAAAGAAGGCGCTCCTCCTCACCGGGCGCATGCGCCCCTATGAACGGGACCTGGACTTCGCCCGCACGGGGGAACTCCAGAAGCGCCTGGACCAGGGGGAGGTGGCCTACGTGGTGGCCACCCAGGCCCTAGAGGTGGGGGCCGACCTGGACTTCGCGGGAATGGTCACGGAGCTTTCCGACCTGTCCGCCCTTCAGCAGCGCCTGGGGCGGGTGAACCGGCGGGGAGAGAGGAGCCGGGCCGAGGTGGTGGTCCTGGGGGAGGAGAAGGTCAAGGCCAAGGAGGCGCGACCCTACACCCCCGAGGCCCTCGAGGCCACGTGGGCGTGGCTTAAGCTTTTGGGGGCGGAAGAAGGCGTGGACCTCTCCCCGATGGCCCTGGCGGAGGCCCTGAAGAACCATCCCCCCGATCCCGAGGCCTTCGGCCGCCCCCGCCCCTCCATGCCCCTCTGGGAGGCCCTCCTCCCCGCCCTGGCCCACACCGACCCCCTGGTCCCCCTGGACCCCGACCCCTTCCTCCACGGCCTGGAAAGGAGCGCCCCCGAGGTGGAGGTGGTGTGGCGGGCTGACCTGCCCGACACCCGGGAGGGGGTGGAGGCCTACCTGGAGGCGGCTCCCCCGGGGCCCAGGGAGGCGGTGCGGCTTCCCCTCTACGCAGTGCGGGCCTGGCTCCGAGGGGCCTCCGCCGACCTGGCGGACCTGGAGGGCCAGGAGGAAAAGCCCACCGAGCCCGGAAGGGGACTTGGCGGGAAGGCCTTTCGCTTTGACGGGGAGAGGGTAGAGGAGGTCTCCCCCCAAAACCTGCGCCCAGGGGATACCCTCCTGGTGCCCGCGAAGTTCGGGGGGCTTTCTGAGGGGCACTGGGACCCGGCTTCCCAGGAGCCTGTTCCGGACGTAGCCGAGTACGGGGAGGAGCGGTTCCGCTTCCTCAGGCTCCACCCGGGGGTTCTGGCCCAGGCCCTGAGGACTCCCGAGGGCGCCAAGGCGTTTCTTCTGGAGCTCAAGGGGCGCTTAAAGGAGGTGGAAAGCCGCGGGGAGGCCCAGGAAGAGGTGCGGCGCTTTCTGAAGGAGCGCCTCCAGGACTTCCGCCCGGAGTGGCACCGCCTGGTCCAAACCTTCCTGGATGAGGCCTTTGAGGTGTGGCCTTGGGGGGAGGAGGTGGACTACGAGGGTTACGTCCTCCGCCTGCGCCCGGAGAACCCCCTCTACGGCCCGGGGAGGCCCGAGGCCCTGGAGGCCCACAGCCTACAGGTGGCCAAGGCGGTGGAAGGCTTCGCCGTGCGCCTAGGGCTGCCCGCCTGGGCTTGCCTGTCACTTCGCCGGGGGGCCCTCTGGCACGACTTGGCCAAGCAGGACCCCCGCATGCAGCTCTGGCTCCTCCTGAGCGCAGGGAAGGCGGTGAACTCCTCCCTGAGGCCCCTGGCCAAAAGCGGCAGCCGGCTCACCCGGAAGGAGCTGGAGCGCCTACGGAAGGAGGCGGGTTACCCCCCGGGCCAGCGCCACGAGCACGTGGCCGCGCGGCCCCTCCTGAAAAGCAACCCCCTGGAGGCCCATCTGGTGGCCACCCACCATGGGCGCGGGCGGCCCCTACCCGCTCCCTCCCCTGACGCTCCGGGCTTCCTCGTGCCCATTCAGGCCCCCTGGGCCGAATGGCCCGGGCCCACTCACGGGGAAAGCGCCCACGGGCTGGAGCGGCTGGAGAGCGGCTACCTGGAGAACTTCGCCCGGCTCCTAGAGGGGATGGGCCCTTGGGGCTTGGCCTACGGGGAGGCCCTCCTGCGCCTGGCGGACTTCGTGGCCTCGGGGGGTGAAGCGTGAGCCGGGCGGTTTGGCTCGAGGGGTTGGGCCTCGAGGGCTTCCCCGTAGCCGCCCTGGCCGCCTATGGGGTCCTCAGGCTCCTGGTGGAGGAGGAGGGGATGGGGGAGGTGCGCCTGGTCTTCCGCAACCCCTTTAGCCGCCCTGTTCCCGGGCTTCTGGGGGTGGAGGAAAGGGAGCTCCTCCTCCGCCTGGCCCGGCGCTTGCGCCGCACGCCCCCCTTGCCCCAGCAGCTTCTGGATCAGAAGAAGAAGCTGGAAGATCTCCTGGAGGAGATGCAAGGCCTGGCCGCCGCCGACCCCAGGACCCGCATCTTCTTGCCCGCCCTGCTCTTACCCCGGCCCGGGGGGAAAGCCTTCCTGAGTCCCCTGGACACCTCCAAGGGGCAGCAACGCCTCACCGAGGCCCTGCGGAAAAACTGGGAGGCGGCGCGGAGGATACACCTTCTCAAGGGATTGAGGCAGGTCCTTTTTGCCGACTCGCCTCGTACAGGGGTCCTCCTCGAGCGGGGGGTAGAGCTTCAGATTTGGTCCAGGAAGAAGGGCAAGTGGGAAAGCGTGAAGTTCGGCCTGGTGGGCTGGCACCCCAGCCAGTACCGCCAGTGGGCGGAAGGGGCGCGGGAGCCCAACGAACTTGAGTTCAAGGAGAAGGTGCGCATCCACCCCGTGGCTACCCTCTTGGCTTGGGAGGCGGTGCCCCTCTTCTTCCTGTACCCCGGTCAGGACGGGATCAGGGCTGCGGGGATCCACGACCCCGAGGGTAGCCCCAGGCTTCTCCTTCCCACCCCGGGCTACCCGGTTTCCCTGCGGGCCCTTAAGGCCCTCCTCCTGCAGGCTCCCTTGGCCCTTCAGAACCCCAGGGCCTGGCCCCCAGAGGTGGCCCTGTGGCGCTCCGACCGCCTGGGGCATCCCAAGAAGACGAACGAACCCTACCCGGTCTACTTTGAGGCCCAGCCCGCCCTTTGCGGACCCCAAGCGGGCACCCAAACCCCGGGGGGTCGCGCAGGTGGAGTTAGGTCCTCTAGGACAGCGTTTTCTGACCTCGGGGAGATATAATCGTAACGCGCGGCAAGTCCTTCCAAAGGGGGGTTCGCGCGGGGAATCTTGAAAATCGGCTGCCCGATGGGCTTGGTTAGGGGGGAGTTTCATTCAAGCTGTAAAGCTTGGCTACGTTGCAGGTTTTCGGACGGCAGCAAATAGACGCTATCCGGGATGGTTTCATCCAAGCTGTAAAGCTTGGCTACGTTGCAGCCTGGACATGATTGAGACGGCGGTAACCGAGATCGGGTTTCATCCAAGCTGTGAAGCTTGGCTACGCTGCAAGGGTGGAGCACCACTCCACCTATGAGCCCCCTGAGGAAGCATTTCACCCAAGCCCTTCGTGTTGTAGCCCGCTCATACTGGGGCCTGGTAGCCCGGGTAAACCTCATTCGCAAGGTAGCTTCGCTGACACTAGTCCACAACCTCATTCGGAGGGGGGCCTTGCTCAGGATGGCCGGGGTGGAGCTATGAGGTAGCACACGAAGGCATTTGGGGGAAGGGGGCCCCAAAGCGGTTGGGGGTTCGAGTCCCCCGTTGGGGGTTCGAGTCCCCCCGGGTATGCCAAGGGAAGCCCCTGCCGTCTTACCCAGGTTCGTCTTAGAGGCTGTCGTAGAAGTCCCCCACAGACAGTTATGTGGCTCTTGCTAGCCGCTTCACCAACAACCGTAGCATGCCCAGATAGACCCAGGCCTCGCTTACCCGAGGGTTCTCCTCATAGTCCTTGGCAAGACGCCGGTTCCGCCCCAGCCAGGCAAAGGTCCTTTTCCAGCTCCAAACCCAGGGAAGAAGCCGTCTCCTTGAGGCCCCGGTACCCCAGTCCACGAAAAGCTTCCGCACCCGTGGCCACAAGGAGAGGTCCATCCCCGCCAGCAAGGCCCGCCCACCCCACTTGTCATGCTCATGGGCCGGGTGGACAAAGACCTTCAGGAGGCGGCCCCCCGTGTCCGTTAGGATCTGGCGCTTTCTCCCTTTGACCTTTTTCGCCCCATCGTTTCCCCGGGGCCCCCTTTTTCCGTAGTCTGCAAGATACGAGCTTCGCTCGTGACCACCGACTGACTGTCCATGACCAGGGCGCTGGGGGAAGCGGGTCTCCCTTCTCGCTCCCGGTCCCGGCGGACCAGGGCTTGCACCGCTTTCTCCCACACCCCTTCCTTCTGCCACTGGCGAAAATGGTAGTAGACGGTGGACCAGTGGGGCAGGTCAGGAACGTACGCCTGCGGCGTGACGGGGCATGGCTCGCCAGGGGATGCCGTTCTTCAGGACGTAAAGGATGGCGTTCATGATCTCTCTTCTGGACACCTTGGCGGGCCGGCCGCCGGGCTTGGGGGCGGGGATGAGGGGCTCCAGGAGGCCCCACTCCTCGTCGGTTAGGTCGCTGGGGTAACATCGTCTAAGGGTCACCCTTCAAGGATACCACCCTTTTACGACAGCCTCTTACCCAGGTTTGGCCTTTCTGGGTAAGACGGGGGGCGTGATTTCCTCCCCGCCTTTCCCTACCATGGGGGCGAGCGGTTCATTTGGGGTAGGGGCCCCAAAGCGGAGGAAGTATGCGCTACGGGAAGAACGCCGAGTTGGTCATAAGGGACACCGTCTCCCTCCACGGGGAGGTCCTGGCCCTAGGGAGGGACTGGATTGAACTGGAAAGCCAGATGGGGAGGGTGCGGGTGAAGGCCTCCCCTGAGCGCCTGGCGGAGTTGGAGGAGGGCCAGGTGGTGGGCGTGAGGGTCCTGGCCCAGCTGGCCCGGCGGAGAGGGAGGTGGGAGATTTTGGGGAGGCCGGACCCTATAGAGGTCCTTCCCTATCGGGGGACGAGGCCGAGGGAGGCCCTCGAGGGGCTGGCCGCCCTGATGCGGAGGGAGACGTGAGCGAGCTTCCGCTGGTAGGCGAGCTTTTCGGCCTGCAGGTCTTCCGGGCGGAGCTCCTAGGCCCCGCCCCCTTCTCCCTGAAGGACCTGGAGGGGGCGAGGCGCCTCAGGGTCCTCACCTACTCCGCTTCCGCCAGGCTCCTCGCCCGCCTGAGCCGGCGGGTGGAGGAGCTGGAGGTGGTCTTCGGCTACGAGGGGGCCCTTCCCCCCGAGAACGCCTTCCAGCGCCTTTTGGAGGTGCAGTTTTTGGTCCAGGAGGAGATCGCCCGAAGCCTCCGGGTGGCGTGGGAGGGGGAGGAGAGGGCGCTTTTGGAGAAGGCCCGGCGGGGGGGCCTGAGGTTCCTCCTCTCCCGGAGGCCCTCCCACGCCAAGCTCTTCCTGGTGGAGGAGAGGGGCGGGAGGCGCTGGGCCCTCCTGGGGAGCCCCAACCTCTCGGAGCGGGCCCTGGAGACCGGGCAGTTCTCCCAGCTGGAGTTGGCCTTCCTCCTGGAGGGCGAGGAGGCCTTCCGCTACTTGGAGGGCCTCTACGAGGCGGTGCGGGCGGAGAGCGACCCCTTGAGGCCTGACCTCCTCCTCCGGGAGGCGAGGCCCCACGAGCTTCCCCTCCTGGAGGGGGCGGCGAAGCGGGAGGTGGTCCTCGCGGTGAGGGAGGTGGAGGTCCCGACCGTCATGCGGGTGGAATACCTCCCCGCCCCCAAGCGGAGGGCGGCCCAGGCCATCGCCCAGGGGGCGGAGGCGAAGAAAAAGGGAGAGGTGAGGCTTCTCACCCTGGGGAAGAGGGGCCTCGAGGTGGCGAAGCGCCTCCCCCTGGCCCAAGAGGAAGAAGAGGCCCCCCTCCTGGACCTGACCGAGGAGGGCGTGGTCCTCAAGGGGGACCTCCGCCCCTTCCTCTCCCTCGAAGAGCCCGGGGTGCGGGAGGACGCCGAGGCCATCCTGGCCTTCCTCTCCGGCTACGAGCGCCACTTCCTGGAGCGGGACGACGCCTTGAGCCAGACGGAGGCCTTCTTCCGCCTCCTGGCCTGGCTCTACGCCTCGCCCTACATGGCGGACCTCCTCTACCGGGCCCACCTGGAGGGCCTCCCGCCCCACGGCTACCCCCTCTGGGCCGTGGTCTACGGCAAGAGTAACACGGGCAAGACCAGCTTCCTCCGCTTCGCCCTCAAGAGCGTGGCGGGCCTGGAGGTGGGGATGCAGCCGGGCAAGGACTTCACCAAGGACAGGGTGGAGGCCCTGAGGGGGCTTTCCCGCTTCCCCGTGGTCTACGATGACGTGAGCCTCCTCCAGGTCAGAAACCCCGGGGAGGGGCTCATCAAGGGGGACTACGAGTTCTTGGGTCCCCCCAGGGCCCCCGTGGTCCTCTCCCTGAACGCCTCCCAGAGCTACAGGCCCCCGGACGAGGTGCGCAAGCGGGCCCTTCTGGTCTACACCAACGCCGTCCTGCCCCAGGACCGGGCCAAGCGGGTGCACGCCGAGGCCCACCGCCTCCTCCTCGCCGTGGGGGACCGCTTCTTCCGGGCCGTGGCCCCGAGGATCCGGGAGGCCCTGAGGGAGAAGGAAGACTGGATGGAAGCCGCCACCTCGGTCCTGGCGGAGGCCTTCCGGGAGCTCCTGGGCCGGGTGCCCCCGTGGGTGAGGACCTACACCGCCGAGGAGGAGAGCGCCCGCTACCTGGCCGAGGTGCGGGAGATGGCGAGGAAGATCCTCTCCAAACACCCTTACCGCCTCGAGGGGGAGGAGGTCTGGGTGAAGACCCCCGGGGAGGAGACCGCCAAGGCCTACGCCAAGGAGTTCCCCGGGTGGTGGACCGAGGGCAACCGGGGGGAGTACCTGGTCCTCCGGGCCGAGCCCCTGAGGCGGGCGGGGCTCCTCAGGCCCTCCCTTTGGCCCTTCGGGAGGCGGGGGTGAGGGCCCTAGAGGCCAAGCGCCGCCTCGCCAAGGTGAGGGCCCTCGAGGGGCTACTCAGAGCCCTGGAGGCGGGCGGTCAGGGGCGTCTTACCCAGGACCGCCCCCTTTCTGGGTAAGACGGCGGAGCGGCCCCTGAGGACCCAGGCCGAGGGGGAAGGCGGTCTTACCCAGAAACGCCCAGGCCCTCTTTTCTGGGTAAGACGGCGGGAGGCCGCGGGAAGCCCTTGGCCCGTCTTACCCAGGTCCTCGGCCTCTCGCTTTCTGGGTGAGACGGCGGGAGAGCGGCCTACCCCCCGTGTCCCTACCATAGGGGCGTGAGGGCGGAGCGACTGAGATCGGGGGGTGAGGTCATGACCTTGCGCGACCTGTTCCGGCTGGACCTAGGGCGGCAGCAGTACCGGGCGATCTTCTACCTGGCGGAGGGCGAGGCGACCCTCGAGGAACTCTGCCAGGCCCTTGGCGTGTCCAAAGCTCAGGGCTACGCGGCGGTCTCCCCCCTGGTGCGGAGGGGCCTGGTGGAGAAGGTGAACGGGCGGTACCGCCTGAGCCCGGCCCTCGAGGGCCTCTTCTCTCCTCTCCGGCAAAAGACGGCGGGGGAAGAGCTTCCCCCGGAGCTCCTACCATAGGGGCATGAGGGCGAAGCGATCCAGCCCCTCGAGGCCTTGGACGGAAAGGCCCATCCCTAAGGGACTCTCCACAGCCCGTAGACTCCAGTCCACGATCCGTAGATCACTCATCTACGAAGTGTAGATAAGCCCTTGGGAAAGGAGGAGGTTGAGTCTACGATACATAGACAAGCCTTTGGAAAGGAGGAAAACGATGCCCCCAAAGAACCTCGACCCTCTCAAGGACCTGGCCCGGGCGGGGCTCCGGGCCTCGGAGTACCAAGTCCTCCTCTACCTGGCCGCCGCCGGGGAGGCCGGCTTGGAAGAGGTGATGGAGGAGCTGGGGTTCAAGAGGGCCTGGGCCTACCGGGCCCTCTCCCCCCTGGTCCGGCGGGGCCTGGTGGAGAAGGAGGGGAGCAGGTACCGCCTGAGCCCGGCCCTCGAGGACCTCTTCTCCCCCCTCCGCCGACCCCAGGAGGCCTCCCCTTCGGAGGAGAAGCCCAAGCGGGCCGGCGGGAAGAAGCCCAAGCCCGAGAGCCCCGTGGCCGCCCTGGCCCAGGCCCACCCCCACCTCAAAGGCCTCCTCCACTTCGCCGGCCAGACCATCCCCAAGGTGGCCCAGCCCCTGGCCGCCAAGGCCCCCGGGGTCCTGGTGGGGGCCGCCCTGGCCGCCCGCAAGTACGGAAGGGGCCAGGAGGGGAGCGTCCTGGTGTCCTGGCTTCCCGACATCAAGGCCTGGGTGGAGGCCTGGGGGGCGGAGGCCGTGGAAGGGGCCCTGACCGAGGCGACCAAGAAGGCGGAAAAGCCCTTCCCCTACGCCCGCAAGCTCCTCCTCGCCCGACCCGAGGAGACCCCCGAGGTCCCCGAGGAGGAGCTGGGCTACTTCTAGGAGGAGACCGTGGACCTGAAGCGCTACCTGGAGGAGCTGAAGGGCCGGGCCAGCCCCCCGGCCCACGACCCCGACCTTCCCCCCTGCCCCCTGTGCGGAGCGCCCGCCTTCCGGGGCGGGGACTTCCGGGCCCCCCACCGGATCGAGCACGACTGCGACTGCAGCTACCGGGAGCCCGAGGCCTACGGGAAGGCCCTCTTCGCCCTCTGGCCCCGGTGGTGGTGGCCCCGGGCCTTCCGGGAGGGCCCACGCGGTCAGACGAAGAAGAGGCTATCCGCCGGGAGGCGGGCGAGGCCCATGGCGCCCCACCGGCCGGCGGATTTGGCCAACTTGTGGGCGAAGTGGAGGGGGACGGGAAGCCGGGGGTAGAGGCTGG
>Ga0272447_1001620_pt1 | contig 13725 bp, 11 predicted proteins | sample YNPCB0133_FD_194589 | JGI IMG/M metagenome (GOLD analysis project Ga0272447, IMG submission 194589) | Hot spring microbial mat communities from Yellowstone National Park, WY, United States - YNP-CB-013-3 | ecosystem: Environmental > Aquatic > Thermal springs > Hot (42-90C) > Sediment | place... | reverse complement strand
CTCCTTGTTGCGGAAGCGTGGGGCGGAGGTCCGCTACCACGACCCCTACGTCCGGGAGGTGACCCTGCCCAACCCGGGCAGCCGGTTGGAGTCCGTGGACCTCACAGACGAAACGCTGCGCTCTGCAGACTGCGTGGTCATCGCCACCAACCACCGCTGCTACGACTACGGGTGGATCGCGCGCTCCGCGCGGCTCGTGGTGGACACCCGAAACGCGCTCCGGGGTCTCCGGGGGAGCAACGTCGTCCTGCTCTGAGACTCGGTCCGATGAGCATGCGGCGCGACCCAGCAAGAAAATGCACCTGGAGCAGCGCGGAGCGGGCCGCGGCTGTGGCGCTGGTGGTCCTTACGCTGGCGGTTCGAGTCGTGGCCGTCGGACTGTGGATTGGGTGGGAAACGCCGGTCACGGAGGAACCTGCTAGTGACGGGCGGATCTACGCGACGCTCGCTCAAAGCCTGGCAGCAGGTGAGGGTTTCCGGATTCAGGGAGTCCCCACCACGAGCGCCCCTCCCCTGTATCCGGCTTTCCTTGCAGGGGTCTCTCAGATCGCGGGCTCGTCGCCAGCGGTTGTGCGCGCCGTACAGGTCACGATGTCCGGGGCGACCACCCTCGCCGTGTTGTGGGCGTTGCGGAGTGTGTTCGGCCATGTCGTCGCCTGGGCCGCTGCCCTCGCTTGGTCTCTGAACCCCGTCACCGTGTACGTGAGCGGACTCACGCTCACGGAAAGCCTGTTCAGCTTGTTGCTGGCTTTCTGGCTAGTCGTTGGCTTAGCGCCCACCGGGCGGGCGAGGCTCGCGCGGGCATGGGGAGCCGGGTTGGTCACGGGACTTGCTGCTCTGACACGCGCCTTCTTCCTAGGGATCGCGCCCTTCCTGGCGTTTTGGTTCGCGGCGCGGGCTGGGGGAAGGGAAGCAAAGGCGGTAGCTGTGCTTGGCCTGTTCGGCTTAGCCGTCGCCGTCGGGCCTTGGACGTTGCGAAACTACCTGGTGACCGGCGAGTTCATCCCGATTCAGGGCAACACCGGGTTGATGATCTGGGCCGGCAACAACCCGTACGCCCTCGGCGGGATGGTCATGCCTTCGTCCGCCACGTGGCGGGAAGGGGCGCCGCCTGACGGGTATGATTACGGGTGGCAGGGCTTAACGAATCGAGAGTCCAACGCTCGGTACTTGAAGGCAGCGTGGCGCTGGATCCGGGAAGATCCGGGTGCGTTTGCCATCAACGTCCTGTGGAAGTTGAAGCGGCTGTTCGGCTTTGCCCGGGCAGGCGTCGAAGATGCACCACAGGTGCCCCCTGTCGCCGTGGTGCTCCATGTAACGTTTCTCCTGCTCGCTGGCTTCGGCATTGCGTGGGGACTGCCTCGATGGAGGGAACTTCTCCCATTTTATGTGCTCGTGGCTTACCAGGTGGTCGTGGTCATCATCTTCAGTGGCGGGAGTCGGTACCTCGTCTCGATGGCGATTCCGCTGGCGGTCTTCGTGGGCGTAGCCGTGGAGAAGGGGTTCGCTCTTCTGGGTACGCTCGTGCTTGGCAGAGGTGGTGAGAGGGTGAGGGGAACGTGACAACCGTGGCAGCGGGTATTGGGATGCGGAGCGGAGCGGGGCCCGGCGGAGTACGCGTGGCCCTCGGGTGGACGCTGGGGATTGCGCTGCTGGTGGCTGCTGTGGTCGCAACGGCACAGCTGTCCACTCGGCTGGCTGTCCCGGGCGCTGGATTCGTCTTGTTCCTCGTCAGCTTGGCGGAACCGCGGGCGGGGATCGCCCTGGTGGCGACGGCCATCGTGCTCAGCCCCGAGATTCCGGTGGGCGGGGTTGCGGGGACGCGGCTTGAGGATGGGTTGATCGCGTTGGTCGGGGGAGCGTGGCTGATGCGGCGGGTCGTTGGCCTGGAATCCGCTGAGGGGATGCCCCTCACGGCGGCGCTAGTGGCATACGTCGGGGTTGGCGTGGTCGGTACACTGTGGGGAGAGTTGCTCGGAACGGCCCGGGCTCTGTCCTTGGACACCAGCTATGGCGCCCTGCCTCACATGCTGAAGAGAGTGGAGCTGGCCCTGCTCTGCGTGATCACAGCGCACAGCTTGCGGACATCTCGCGACGTGATTTGGATGACGTACTTGCTCGTAGCCGTGCTGGTGGTCTTTTGCGTTTATACTTGGTCGCACTTCCAAGACACAGGTTTTTCAGGGGAGGCGCCGCCCGGCGCGGCAGGGCATGAGGCTGGGCTGGGCGGCGTCATACTGCTCGCTCTTTGCTTGGGCCTGATGAGCCACACGCGGGGGTGGAGAACGGCTTTCCTCTTCTTGCCGTTGCTCGCGGCCGTGGTGACGATTCCACTGAGCCTCGGCCGGAACTTCACCCTGACGGCAAGCATCCTGCTTACGGTCTTTGCGATCAGCAAGAAGCGTTGGTTTTTGTTGATCCTGCCATTGCTCTTCTGGTTTGGAGTTCAGTGGCTCCCTCCCCACGTGGCCGACCGCCTGGCCACGCTGCGCTGGCTCTTCGCGGATGACCCGACCGGAGCCGCGACCCAGGGCGCGTCGTTGCTGTCGCGCTTGCAGCCGCCGCTGTTTTTTGGCCAGCTGGCTCTGTTCAACTCGCCCATTTTCGGGTTCGGGCTTGCGTCCGTTCCGTTGGGGTTCATCGACAGCGAGTATGTGACGCAGATGTACTTCACGGGGCTGTTGGGAGTGGTTGTGTTTGTTTGGCTGTTGCGGATGGTTGTCAAGACGTTTAGAGATGCGGCGGGAAGCGACGGTGCTGGGCGGACGTTTCGGACGTGTTTCGGGTTCGTTTTGGGCGCATATGCCGTGTACAGCCTGTTCAGTCCGTCAATCTCCGCTGCTAGGGCTGGCGCCATGTTCTTCTTGCTTGTGGGTATGCTTGTGGCCGCAGTCAGGCCTTCGAAGGAGGGGTGGAGGAGGGAGCAGACGGGAGATAGATGAGAGGAGATCGTGGATGGTGGGGTGGGTAGTGGCACCTGTGGACGCTGCGTTCGAGGTGTGAAGAGCGTGGGTGAGGAGGAGGACGGGCCGGGTGAGCGAGGGGCTGACGGGTCTGTCGGATCGGGGAGGCCTGCTACGGAAGATCCTGGTGGGGATCGGTGCGCTGCTGGCGGGAAACGTGGCCTCGACTTTAACGGCGATGGCCTCTTCCATGGTCCTTGCGCGGTACCTGGGCGTGGCAGACTACGGCCGGTACTCGCTTGTGTTCTTATACGCGAGCCTGTTCCAGGGCTTCGCCTCCTTTGGGTTGGACGACATCCTGACGCGGGAGCTGAGCAAGGGCCGACGGCCGACGGAGCGTCTGTTGGGCAACGCAGTCTCGCTGCGGTTGGTGTTGTCGGCGGGCGCGGTCTGCGCGTGTATTCTGGTCGCCTCCTGGGGTGAGCGAGACCCAGCGGTCGCCCGTGGCACAGTGCTCGCGGTGCTCCCTCTCCTGCTCTCGGCCCTGTACGTGCCCCTGTGGTCGCTTCTCGCGGCGCGGATGGAGTACCCGCTCCGAGAGGCGATCGTGGTGGGGTCGCGGGTGGCCGAGCTGCTGCTGCTCGTCGTCTGTGCCCTGGCGGGCGTGGGGCTCCTGACCCTCGTGGGTGTCACCGCGGCAGCGCAGACCGTGCCCTTGGGGCTCACGCTGTGGGTGCTGCGCCACCGAGTGAGACTGAGCCTCCGGTGGGATCGCAGCATGGCGAGGTTCCTGCTCGCGCAGTCGGCGCCGCTCGGGGTGGCGTCGGTCATCGCCCTGATCTACGGTCGTGTGGATGGGGTGCTTGTGGGTCGGTTGGCAGGCTATGAGGCCGTAGGACTGTACAGCGCTGCGTACAAGTTCCTGAACCTGGCGCTCACGCTGCCGTACGTAGTGAACGCTGCGGTGTTCCCTGTCATGGCCCGGGTGGAGCAGGACAGGGCCACGGTGCAGGTGGTGTTTCAGCGCGCCTTCGACTACCTGACGCTTCTGGCGCTCCCCTTGGGCGTGGCGGGGACCGTCCTCGGGCCGTCGCTGGTCGCTTTGGTGTACGGGCCCGGGTTCGAGCGCGCCGCAGAGCCGCTGCGGATACTCCTGTGGGCTACCGGTTTCATGTTCGCGGCCCGGACGTGCCGTCAGCTCTTGGTCGCGGGAGGACAACAGACCGCCCACCTGGTGCTGCTCGTGGGCGGCGCGGTGGCGAACGTGGCCCTGAACCTCTGGTGGATTCCCACGTGGGGGATCGTGGGCGCGGCGTGGGCCACGCTGTGTGCCGAGGCAGGGATCCTGGTGGCCAGCTACTGGACGGTGCGGACACGCCTGGGACTGGAGCTCCAGTGGGGGTTCGCGATTCGGGCCGCGGCCGCGACTGCAGGGATGGCCGTGGTGACCGCCGCCGCAGCATCTCTGGGGCCCTGGCTTTCCGTGGCCATGGGCGCGGGGGCGTACCTTGGGGCCACCGTGGTGGCCGGGCTTTGGCCGCGCGAGGCCCGGGCGCTGCTGGAATCCGTGGGGATTCGGGTAGGCGCCTCGTGAGTGGGGTGGCCGTGATCGTACCTGTGTTGAATGGGCGCAGGACGATTCCGGGCTGCCTGGAGGCACTGGCCCGCCAGTCCCTGAGACCGCGGGCGGTCTACGTCGTGGACAACGGGTCCACAGACGGCACGTACGAGTGGCTCCAGGAGCTTGCCGGGCGCGAGCCACTGGTCCGGGTGTTGCGCGAAATGCGCCGCGGACCCGCTGCTGCCCGGAACGCCGGAATCCGGGCTGCTACCGCGGAGGTGGACCCGGACTTTATCGCATTCACGGACGCAGACTGTGTGACCGAACCCTCTTGGCTGGAACGACTCTGTGGCGGGTTCGACCACAGCCGGGTCGGTGCCGTCACGGGTCGCATCCGGCCGCGAGTTCAGGACACCTGGGTGGGGCGGTACCTTGAGATCACAGCCTTCGATCCGGGAGCGCAGGAGCGAGTGACATCGTCCGTGGACCTACCGGAAGGGATTGCCGGGGGTAATGCGTGCGTGCGGGTGTGCGCTCTCGAGGACGTCGGGCTGTTCGACGAGTCGTTCCTCGTGGCCCAGGACTGGGAACTTGGACTACGACTCCTCAAGGCGGGTTGGTGGATCCGCTACACGACCCGGGCTGTGGTAGATCACCTTCAGCTCGAGCGGACCGTGGGGGACCTCCTGCGGTTGGCCGCAAAGTACGGGCGTGGGAGACCGCGGGTCTTGGCACGTCACTTCTCCGGGCAGATCTGGGTTTCGATCTTGGGACGTTGGGTGCGCCTGCGTGGACCGGTGACCGCAAGTGTGGCGCTGTCGTCGCCGGAGAAGGTCGCGGCGGCACTCTGCGCGGTGGCGTTGTGGCGACCTTGGATGTTCGGCGCGGTGGTCGGTTACGCGGCGTACCTTGGTGTTCGCTTCTGGGCTGCGGCGCGTGCGCGCGCAGTCCGCGGCGTGCGGCTGTGGGAACTGCCCGCCATGGTGGCGCTCGGACTCGCGGAGGCCGCGGTCGGGAACGCGCAGGCCTTTCGGGTCGGGTTGAGAGGGAGAGTGCTGTGTCTGTGAGCGGCGAGGCGAGAGAGCGCAGAGTGCCACAGGTGGCGGTGGTGGTTCCCGTCTACAACGGACGGGCCACGCTCCCCAGGTGCTTGGAGGCACTCCGAGAGCAAACACTTCCAGCTGCCACCGTCTACGTGGTGGACAACGGGTCGGTGGACGGGACGTGGGAGTGGCTGCAGGAGGAGCAGGTCCGGTGGGAGCGGGTGCGGGTGCTGCGGGAGACACGCCGTGGCCCTGCCGCGGCCCGCAACGCCGGCATCCGGGCTGCGCTCGGTGCGGGTGTGGAGTTCGTCGCCTTCGTCGACGCGGACTGCGTGGCAGACCGCCTCTGGCTGGAACGCTTGATCCGGGCCCTGAACCAACCCAAGGTGGGTGCGGTCACCGGGTGCGTCCAAGGGGTCGGGAATGAGACCTTGGTGGGGCGATATACCGCGCTGGTCGCGTGGGAGGGATCGCGTGCCGACGCGGTGGTGGATCGGGCGGACTACACCGCTGTGGGTCTAGCAGGGTGCAACGCGTGCCTGAGGGTATCTGTGCTGAGGGAAGTGGGTCTCTTCGACGAGAAGCTGTGGATCTCGGAGGACTGGGATCTCGGCCTGCGCGTGGTCGAAGCTGGCTGGGAGCTGCGGTACGCTGCCGCCGCAGTGGTCCGCCATCAATACCTTGAGCGTACGGTACGGGAGCTGGTGGGGCGGGTGGCCAAGTACGGACCAGGTCGGCCCGCGATCCTGAGACGGCACTTCCGACGGCGGCTCTTCTTGTGGGCCGCGGGGCGCGCCGTAGCATGCCGTTCCCCCATCACAGGGAGCGTGCAGGTAACCTCTCCCGACAAGATTACGGCCTTGCTGGCGCTGGCGGGCTTCCGGTGGCCCTGGGTGTGGGCACTGCTCCTGCCTTACGGCGTGTACCTCGGAGAGAGGATCCGGAGACTGTCGCTTCGCCAGGGATCGCCGATCTCGTCTCCTTGGCAGCTCGCGGCCATGACGGGACTGAACGTGCTGGAGTCCTACGTGGCTGCAGGCTCCCTGCTCGTACACTCCGTCCCTCAAGGGGTGTTCTGTGTCTGAGAAGGGTGGAAGGGCTCAGGTGGAGGTGGTGGTCCCCGTCTACAACGGGCTGCGGACCCTACCCGCCTGCGTGGACGCGGTTCTACGCCAGACCTCCCCGCCCGAGAGGGTGTGGCTCGTGGACAACGGCTCTACGGACGGGACCTACGAGTGGCTGGTCGGCCGGGCACGCGGGGAGCCACGGCTCCGCGTGCTGCGGGAGACGCGGCGTGGCCAGGCGGCGGCGCGGAACGCAGTGCTGCAGTTTGTGGAGGCACCGGTGGTCGCGTTTACAGACGCGGACTGCGTGCCGGAGCCGACGTGGCTGGAGCGGCTGCTGGAAGGCTACAGAGATGCTACCGTGGGAGCGGTCGCGGGCGCGGTGACGGGGTACGGTCCCCGGAACGTGATCGAACGGTACCTTTCCGTGGCCGCGTTTCCAACGCCGCAGGAACCACGGGTCGTTCACGAGTACGCGTTCCCGACCGTGGCGTTCTACACCGCCAATCTTTCCGTGCGGACCGACGTACTCCGCCGGCTCCAGGGGTTCGATGAGACCATGCCACCCGCAGACGACCTCGACATCTGCTGCAGGATCCTGAAGGCGGGGTGGAGGATCGCCTACACGCCAACCGCGCGTGTCGGGCACATTCACCGCTCGCGGGCTTGGGCGATGCTGAAGCGGTTCTACGAGTACGGCAGTTCGCGGCCGAGGATGCTCCGGAAGCACTGTACGGGCCTGCTGTACGCGCTGGTGGGAAGACGCCAGTTCTTATGGCGCGGAGGACCCACCGGGTGCGTGAACCTGACGTCGCCCGAAAAAGTGTGTTTGGGACTGGCGAGCCTGAGCCTCTGGAGTCCTTGGTTCCTGTTGGCGCTTGTGGGGTATGGAATACGCCTGGGCAAGCGAATGGGGAAGGCAGCTCGAGCACGGGGGCTAGAGCCCCGTTCCGCTTGGGAGACGGCGGTATGGGCGGCCCTACAGGTCAGCGAGTTCGCGGCGGTGAACACGGGCAGTTTCGTGGCTTCGATTCGGCAACGAGTGATCTGCTTTTGACGCTCGGGAAGGGGGGATACGCGATGCGCGCGCTCGTGACGGGAGGGTCTGGCTTCATCGGTGGGTACGTCGTGGAGCGGTTCGCCACGCGGGGAATCGAGCCGGTCGTGTTGGACTTGGTGTGGCCGGAGGGCCTTGAGGCGACCCCCCTGTACTACCCGGGCGACGTGCGCGATCCGGAGGCGGTGGCGGCGGCGATGGAGGGGTGTAGTGTCGTGGTCCACCTTGCCGGTGTCTTGGGTACGGATCTCACCGTGGACTCCGCCGTGGAAACCGTGGAGAACAACCTCGTCGGCACCCTCCGGGTGCTGGAGGAGGCACGACGTCAGCGGGTCCGGGTGGTACTGATCAACGTGGGGAACGACTGGGACAACCCGTACACCATCACCAAGCAGGCGGCGGTGCGGTTCGGCCTGATGTACGGACGGGAGTTCGGGCTTCCGGTGACGGTGGTCCGGGCCATGAACGGCTACGGGCCCAGGCAGAAGGCGGACGAGACCAAGAAGCTGGTCCCCACCCTGATCTGCGCAGCCCTGCGGGGCGAGCCGCTCCCGGTATACGGAGACGGAGAGCAGGAGGTGGACCTGGTGTACGTGGAGGACGTGGCGGAGGTCCTGGTCCGGGCGGCACTGGTCCCAGAGCCGTTTCGGGGACAGCTGGACGCCGCGACGGGGCAGGCGATCCGGGTGAACGAAGTAGCCCAGCGGATCCGCGAGCTCGTGAACCCGGGTGTACCCGTCGCCTACCTGCCCATGCGGCGCGGCGAACCCCCCCGATCCCGGACCGTGGGTGACCCCGAGGCTGTGGCTCGACACCTGGGCTACGTCCCTCAGAGCCCTTTAGACGAAGGCCTCCGGCGTACCGTCGAGTGGTACCGGGTGCGCTCCAGGGCGGCTGCGCAAGTGGCGGTCTAAGCGCTGAGGAGGGTCGCGTGGTCGAAGTGTCCGTGGTCGTGCCCGCTCGGAACGAGGCGCCACGGATCCAGGCGTGTCTGCGGAGCCTACTGGCCCAGGACTACGCCAGGGAGGCGTACGAGGTGATCGTGGTGGACGACGCCTCCACGGACCGGACGTCGGAGGTCGCCGCGAGTTTCGGCGTGAGAGTATTGCGGTGCCGCGGGGCGTCCTCTTCAGGCGGCGCTGTCGCCCGCAACCTGGGGGTGGCGTCTGCCCGGGGAGAGGTCGTCGCCTTCACCGACGCAGACTGCGTAGCCGAACCGGACTGGCTCCGCAAGCTGGTGGCGCCCTTCAAAGACCTGACCGTAGGGGTGTGCGGGGGAGACGTGATCGGTGTTGGGGACTCCCTTGTGGCCCGCTCCCTGGAGCGGTCGGGCGCGTTCCGGTTGGAATCGCTCTGTCGGGCTCAGCCGTGGCCTATCTTTGTCACCGCGAACGTCGCCTACCGGAAGACGTTCTTCCACGTTCTGGGAGGATTCGACCCGTCCTTGAGGGCGGCTTCAGACCTGGAGATGACTTGGCGCGTGGCCAGGGACGGGCGCTTTCGCCTCGTGTGCTGTCCGGAGGCGGTCGTGTACCACCAGCACCCGGCCACGGTGCGCGGCTTGTACGAGCAGTGGCGAGGCTACGGTGCGGGCAGAGCACGGGTGGTGGCCAAACTGGGGGGCCGCGCGGCGGTGCTGAGGGAGGGGTTGCATCAGGGCGGTGTGGCGCTCAGCGCCAGTGTTGTCAGCCCGCTCCGCGTACTCCGACGCCTCGCCGCCGTCGGCCGCGGGGAAAGGGGGTACCCGGTATTCCCGTTCCTGGACGCCGTCCGGGCCGTGGCCTTCGCGACGGGATACGGGGTGGCCACCTCCGGGTGGAGCCCGGGCGGCAGTTGGCGGGAACGTGCATCCGAGGTTCATGCGGGTCCCTCCCGTGTGCCGTGGAGGGCGGGCTCGGAGGAACTCCGATGAGCGAGGTCCGGGTGTCCGTGGTGGTACCCGCGTACAACGCGGAACGTACCCTGGGTGCCTGCCTGGAGGCGTTGACCCGGCAGGTCCGCCCCGCGGACGAGGTTGTGGTCGTGGACAACGGATCTACGGACGGGACTGCCGCCGTCGCGCACGCCTTCTGCGGTCGGCTGTCGGGCCTCCGGGTGGTGGTCGAGCCGAGAGCCGGTGAAGCGGCCGCGCGGAACCGTGGATTGGAAGAGGCCAAGGGGGAAGTGATCGCGTTCACGGACGCGGACTGCATTCCCCGCGAGGACTGGCTGGACCAGGCCGTGCGGGCTTTGGGGGCGTGGCCGGAGTGTGCGGCCGTCGCGGGGGAGGTGGCGGGGTACCGACCCGGCCGTCTGGTGGAGAAGTACCTGTCCGTGGCAGCCTTCCCGACGCCCCAGCAGCCGTGCGTCGTCTCCGGACTGGGCTTCCCTCCGCCCACCTTCTACACGGCGAACTTCGTGGCGAGGCGGGCTGCGTTGGCGCGCGTGGGCCCCTTCGACGAGAGTCTCACCGTCGGCCTCGACGTGGACTTGTGCGTGCGGCTGCTGCGGGCCGGTTTCCGCATCGGATACCAGCCGGGAGCCGTGGTGGCGCACGTGCAGCGGGACTCGTTGCGCAAGATGATGCGGCGCCTGTTTCAGTACGGCACGGGAGTCCCGGCCTGGTTCCGCAAGTACGCGGAGGCGGGGGTGTGGCTCACCCTGCCGGGCCGCCGGGCGGTCCGCATCTCCTGGATGCCGTGGCGGGGCTGGGTGAACCTGTCCACGCCAGACCGCTTCGTCTTTACCCTCGGCCTGGCTACGGTGGTGGAGCCCTGGCTCGGCGTGGTGCTCCTGGCCTACCTGGGCCGGCTGGGATGGAAGCTGATGGGTGTCGCGCGCCGCCGGGAGGTCGCTCTCGCACCGTGGGAACTTCCGGTGGTGCTGCTCCTGCACGTGGTGGAGTTCGCCGTGTTCACCGCGGGGAGCATATCCGGTTCGCTGCGCCAGCGCGTCCTCTGCGTGGTGTGAGGCGGAGATGTGCGGGATCTGCGGTGTCGTAGATCTGGAGACGACCCTTGTGGCGGACGGGGCGGTGTTGCGCCGGATGAACCGGGCGCTGCACCACCGGGGGCCGGACGAGGAAGGCTATCACGAGGCGCCGCACGTGGCCCTGGCCATGTGCCGGCTGCGGGTCATCGACCCTTGCGGTGGCTCCCAGCCGATGACCAACGAAGACCGGACGGTCTGGCTCGTGTACAACGGCGAGGTGTACAACTTCCGCCAGCTGCGCGCCGAGTTAGAGGCCCGCGGCCACCGCTTCCGGACCCGTTCGGACACCGAGGTGATCGTGCACGCGTACGAGGCCTTCGGCGTGGACTGTGTCCGGAGGCTGCACGGGATGTTTGCCTTCGCCCTGTGGGACGCGGCGCGGGAGCGACTCGTGCTCGCGCGGGACCGGCTCGGGATCAAGCCTCTGTACTACCAGCAACGGGGTGACCGCATCGCATTCGCGTCGGAGCTCAAGGCGCTCCTCCAGCTCCCGGAAGTGGGTCGGCAGCTGGAGCCACAAGCCCTGGACCTGTACCTGACGTACGGGTACATTCCGAGCCCGCATACCGCGTTCCGCGGCGTCCGGAAGCTGCCGCCGGGTCACCGGCTGGTCTTGGAACGTTCCGGCCTGAGGGTGGAGCGCTACTGGGACTTCGTCCCCGCGGAGCGGGCGTCCAGGAGCCTGCGGGAGTACGCGGCGGAGCTGCGGGGACGGCTGCGGGAGGCGGTGCGTTCCCACCTGGTGAGCGACGTGCCCGTGGGGGCCTTCCTCAGCGGCGGGCTGGACAGCAGTACGGTGGTCGCCTTGATGAGCCTGGAGGGCGCTCACCCCGTGCGGACGTTCTCCATCGGCTTCCGGGAAGCTCAGTTCGACGAGCTCCCCTATGCGCGTCAGGTGGCGGAGCGGTACGGAACGCAGCACCGCGAGCTGGTGGTGGAACCCGGGGTGGCCGGGCGGCTGCCGGAGCTGTTGACCCACTTCGACGAGCCCTTCGGAGACTCGTCCGCTATCCCGACCTACCTGGTCTCTGAACTCGCGCGGCAGGACGTCACGGTGGTCCTGACGGGGGACGGCGGGGACGAGGTCTTCTGCGGCTACGAGTGGCAGCGGCGGTACGAGATGCTGAAGCCCCTGTACCGCCTGCCGGCCGGACTGCGCGCGCGAGCCCCTCAGTTGGCCGTCCTCGTGCCCGCGGGGCACTGGCGGCAGCGCGCCAGGGGGTTCTTAGCCGACATCAGCCTGAGCCCTTCGGAAGGGTACTTGCGTCGGATGACGCTGTTCGGCGCGTCGCAGCGGCGCGAGCTGTACCACGGTGACCTCCGCAGGACCCTCGACGGCCATGACAGCCTGGACGCCCTCCGGGCGTGGCTAGACGCTCTGCCTGAAGCCGACTTCCGGAACCGGATGCTGTACGCGGACACGCACTTCTACTGCCCGGAGGACTGCCTCACGAAGGTGGACCGCATGACCATGGCCTGGTCGCTGGAAGCACGGGTCCCGCTGCTGGACCACGAAGTGGTGGAGTTCATGGCCACGGTGCCGCCGGAGTGGAAACTCCGCGGGTTCACCTCCAAGTACCTGCTTCGCAGGGCGCTCGCAGACCTCTTGCCCCCTGCCCTCCTGCGGAAGCGCAAGCAGGGGTTCAGTGTCCCCGTGGGCCCGTGGCTGCGAGGCCCCCTCTACGAGTTGGCGGCGGACCTGTTACTGGACGCGCGGGCCACAGGACGCGGCTGGTTGCGGCCGGAGGCGGTGCGCCGGCTGTTGGACGAGCACCGGGATGGCCTCGCCGACCACGGACACCGTCTGTACGCCTTGTTGGGCCTCGAGGTCTGGGCGCGGCAGTACCTGGACCGCGTGCCCGGCTTCGCAGCCCCGGTCGGGGTGTGACCGTGCGCATGCTGCTGGTCACCGAGTACTTCGCCCCCCACCCGGGCGGCACGGCTGTCTACTACTACGAGCTCACCCGCCGCATGCCCGACGTGCAGTGGACGGTGGTGGCGCGACGGCACCCCCACGCCGCCGGGTTCGACCGAAGGCAACCCTTTCGGATCGTCCGGACGCCCTTCCTCCCCATCCCGAAGGTCCGGATGGTGGTGGAGTGGCTCACGCACCTGCTGGTGGCGCTGTGGATCACCGTGCGGGACCGGGTAGACGTCCTGCACGCCGGCCAGCTCTTCCCGGTCGGCCTGGCGGTGTACGTGGTCCACCGGCTGACGGGCGTGCCCTACGTCACCTACGTACACGGGGAGGAGCTCACCACCTTGGGCCGGAGGCCGGTGGCGGGGTGGGCCATCCGGAAGGTCCTGGCGCGCGCAGGGGCCGTCTTTGTGAACAGCCGGTTCACGTGGGGACAGGTGCGAGGGTTCGGGGTCCCGGAGACCCGGATCCGCCTCGCCCGGCCCGGTGTAGACCTGGTGCGGTTCCGACCCACGGACGGTGCGTGGCTGCGGGCGCGCTACGGAGCGCGCGACAACAGGGTGTTGCTGACCGTCGGCCGGCTGATCCCGCGCAAGGGCCAGGACACCGTCATCCGCATCCTGCCTGAGGTGGCGCGTCACGTCCCCGTGGTGTACTGGGTCGCAGGCGAAGGAACGCAGGCAGAACAGCGGCGCCTGGAGGCCATCGCGGAGGAACACGGCGTGCAGGACCGGGTCCGGTTTCTCGGGGCGGTGGCGGACTCGGAACTTCCGGCCCTGTACTCCGCCTGCGACGTCTTCGTCATGCTGAACCGCAAGACCCCAGACGGCGACGTGGAAGGGTTCGGGATGGTGTTCCTGGAGGCCGGGGCCTGCGGCAGGCCGGTGGTCGGCGGCGCCTCTGGGGGCGCCGTGGAAGCCGTGCGCCACGGCGTGACCGGGTACCTGGTCCCCGAAGGGGACGGCGCCGCCGCAGTCCGTGCTCTGGTGAGCCTCCTCCGAGACCCTGAGTCGAGGGAGCGGATGGGTGAGGCGGGACGGCGGTTCGCCGCCCGGCACGCGTGGGAGCGGCGTGCTCAACGCGTGCAGGCGGTCTGCGCGCTGCTGCGCGCGAGGCACAGGAAGGCGACCGCCCCACGCGGGAGGCTGGTGGAATGGCCGCCGTAGTCTCGACGGTGTACGACCCCCAGCCGGCAGCGCGCAGGTTGTT
>Ga0272447_1001617_pt1 | contig 13756 bp, 14 predicted proteins | sample YNPCB0133_FD_194589 | JGI IMG/M metagenome (GOLD analysis project Ga0272447, IMG submission 194589) | Hot spring microbial mat communities from Yellowstone National Park, WY, United States - YNP-CB-013-3 | ecosystem: Environmental > Aquatic > Thermal springs > Hot (42-90C) > Sediment | place... | reverse complement strand
CATAACGGGAGCGCCCCCAAGCGGGGCGCTCCCCCGTTGAAGGGGGCGAAAAGAATGACAGAAGATTGGAAAAAGGCAATCGCTCAAGTAACGAAGGCTATCAACCAAAAAAGGAGACAGTGGGGGATAAAGATTAATAAGTGGGAGTTAACTGGAAGGAAGTTAGGACTGGTCACTAAAACCAATCTTTACGGAATACACTACCCAGTTGAGATTTTGACCTTTACTCTCCGTGCTGAAGTTAACCAAACTGCTTTTGAAGCCCCTATAAACATTTTCCTCAACGCAGGCAGAGCTTTGGGCTTAAATGTGGACTACATACAATTCGGGGTGAGCCATGTGAACTTGGGGCTCTCTCTTGAAAATGCTCCAATCCCTATTGCTGCTTTTCTGCTTGGACGCTACCTGAAAAGTATATTCCCGCCCCCCGAACCCCAGAGAAGTTTGGGTATCTACCCAGACAAAGCGTGCGCGCTAATGCACTGGGATGGATGGAAACCCGCTGGTGGCGAGCCTCTTCTGAAGGTCAAAGCGATAGTGACAACTCAAACTCACGGAGTCGTGATAACCTACAAAGGAGATTACACAATTGAAACTAAAGTCCATGAAGCCCCGAAGGTCATCAAGACAGTGATCGCACTTCAGATTATTTGAAAGGGGTGACCAAAATGAAAGCGGCTTTTAGCCGAGCCAACAGGCTGTTAGAAAAAATTGGGCTTCCGCCGCTTGAAAGGGGCAACCGACGAGAGGCGGATAATTTCCTACGCCGATATATTTCGCTGAGGTTCACTACCCCGATTTGCGCCGTCAAGTTTCAAGACAGACCTATCGCCGCCTACGCCTTTGACGACCATTACAACTGCAAGGTTTATGTCGTCCCTATCACCAGACTTTTTATGCAGCCTGACTACCGTAAGGAAACAGGATTTGCATTGGCATGGAAGGCTCTGTATGAATACTTTGTGTGGGATAAAAGGATTTTGTCCGTGAATGCAAAGTTCCACACGACGCCTAACTCGCCGACGAGAGCATATGTCTTGGAAGTCGTCCCGTGTCCGACCGTCGGCAAGTTTGAGTTAATTGCCTTTTATAATCTGGAAAACGATTCCTTTGAGATAACCTTCAATGTATTTAACCCACAAGGCTTGCTGATAAGCCAAAAAGAAGTCTACAACGACTTCTCAGCCATAAGGGAATACTTGCTCCGACCGCTCGCCCTGCTCTCCCTGTAGATTGAATTTATACGAATAAATTCAAACTGAGCAGCCCGCCGAATAATTAGGCGGATGGAGGTGACCTGACATGAGGACAGACGCAAAAGAAATCTTCAACTACGCCGTCCAAATTTTTGAGGAAGTGATTGCGCCGAAACTGAAGGAGTGGGGATTGAAGGTTCACCCGCCACAGCGGGGCGACTACGAGATAGAGTGGAAGGTGGAAAACGAGAAAGGCTACTCTACCCGAATTTTTATCGTGCTCTACGAGCCATATGGGGTTGGGATTTACGAAAATGTCGTGGACAAGACCAAAGTTCGTGTATATGACGACAACTGGGCAGAGAAGGTTAGGAAGCGGTTTCTTGAAGTAGTGGGCGACGCAATACTGACTTTGAGCGGGAAAGAGATAGAAAAGGACTACCATATCCCTTACCATATTCTTAGGGGCGGTGTGCTGCTTCCGAAAGTCGCTTCAAAAACAGGCTACCCCGAAATTTTCGCTTACTTCAAGGTAACGCCCAAGAGGCTAACTTGGCGGTGGAAGGTAGTGGTTTATCATGGCAAGCGAACTGTAATGCACGCTTCGGAAACTAAAAGCTCGGAAATGAAAGACCCTATTGAGGTCTTTCGCCAATTATTCAAAGCCGCTATGGCTACAATTTTGCTGTAAGGAGGTGACTTCGCCGTGAGACAGCAACGCCACTGGCAAAAAGCTTGGGAAGCCGTCAGAGAAGAAGCGGAATATATTGATGTCTTTGACAAGGAAAACAAAACTATCGTCCTGGTGACTGTAAGCCCAATCCCAAGATATGCTGACAGCGCCTTTAAGCACGCAGTAAAAATGGCGCTGGAAGCGGGCGGCGGGAAAATCGTCGTTAGGTCTATCACACGGACTACCCTCGCCACGATAGAAATTAACCCGCCGAATAATAGATTGGTGGAAAGCGAAAGCGCATCAAGCGAAAGGAGGGATTGAAAATGGCGACACGAGGCGTTATCGGAGTGCTAATCAGCCGCAAGCCGCTGCGTTGGGTCGGCGTCTATCACCATTACGACTCCTACCCTGCGGGGCTCTTGCGGACTTTGATTGAGGAAGTTCTCCCAGACTGCAATTGGAACATTATGGAAGTGATAGAGCGGGTCATTTTGGAGCACCCAGGTGGCTGGTCTCACCTCTTTCGCAGCAGGATAATAGTTCCCGACAAAAACAACCCGAACAACTGGGCTTACGACAAGGATGCCCAAATGCCGCAGTGCTATTGCCACTCCGAGTATTTTATCAAGCGAGACGGGTTCAGTAGCATGCTCAAATGGGGCTGCGATTGCCACGAGGAAGGCAAAACCGAGCCCAAATGCGACCCGCTCTTTCTTGAATGGGTCTACCTGTTTGACATTGAGCGAAAGAAAATCTTGGTGTTAGCCTCAAGAATGAGAGGGGACGGGGTGACGAGTTCGGAGTATCAGCATGAGATTATCGCCGAAATTCCAATCAGAAAAGGTGTTAAAGTTAACTACGAAGAATTAGAAAGGAGGCGCTATAAGAATGGGGCAGACAGTAGCGAAGACTAAGGTCAACCTTGCGGTCATTTCCCAAAGCAAAGTATTCTATGGGCTACCCGAAAGCAGAATTGAGGGGCTCATTAATGTCTTGGAAAACACACTGGATTGGCTACGACGGGGAAAAGACAATATTGTCGTCAACGATATTACCCTTTCGTGGAGCGACGGCACTCAGGAATGGACTGCGAAAGTTACCTTCTTTGACTTGAAGTGGGTAAAATAAGAAAGGAGGTAAGAACTATGCTGATTGAAGAGCTCGCCCCCACAATAAACGAAGTTTTCAGGGAAACGGGCATAGGAAGCGTGATGGTAGCGAAACTTGGCGATGAAGAAGCCCTGCTGGTCAGTAGCTGGCTGGACGGGACTGGGAAAGTCGCCAGAATGAAAGCGGATAGACCCAATGTCCTTGAGCTCTGCCAACCCGCCTTTGCGCCGCCAATCTTAACCGATAGCGTTACTAAAGACCAGCTGAAGGCAATTCTTATCGCAGCGTCCTTCGCCCATATGCCAAATTCTACTCCGCTCTGCCAATACAATTTCTTTTACACCAAGCTGGACGAAATCATCCCGCCGTCCAACCCTCTGCGGGGTAAGGATTGGTGGAAGCACAAGGATATTCTCGCCAACCTCAACAAGCGGGAGCGGGAAGCGGTTATTAAAAGGAATGGAAACGGAGAAGTCCCTGCATTCCAAATGACTTCAGCGATCGCACCGAGCCGATACACTGTCCTCGCAGCACCTAAGGAAGCCCTAATACTGAGCGAGCACCCGTTTGACTTTTCACCCTTCCCTGCCTTACTGACTGTCGTCAGCTACGGAAATCTAAGTGAGGTCGTGAGTTACCTTGTCACAGCCCTTGGGGCGCACCTTAGTGATATACTTACATTCGGCGAAAAATTGTTCCGCAGAAAGGAGGAAAAACGAAAATGACCTACAAGACGGAGCTTACGGTAGACAAGGAGCGTCTTTGGATGTATCCTTATAACGAACTCAAATTCTGGACGAGGCTGTGGGACGACTCCTTAAAGCGAATAATGTCGTTCCGCAGGTTTGAGCAGTCACCAATACTCAAAAAGGCTACGGAGAGATACAAGGACATACTTTTGTCTGATATTCAAGCGGCACTCGCAATGCGTGAAAAAGCCGAAGAGGAAATCGCCCGTGTTGTCTCCGAGCTCCCAGAGTGGAAGGAATGGGCAGCCTATATCCCAGGAGTTGGCAAGCAGTTGTTCGGGAGACTTCTCGGCTATATTGGAAACCCCGCTGCGAGGGTCTACCCGAGCTGCCTGCAAAAGCACTGCGGGGTAGCACCCGACCGCAAAACTGGGAAAATTATTAGAGCACAGCCAGGTCAAATCCGACCTTACAACCCGCGAGCGAAAAGCGTCCTCTACCTTATCGTCAAACAGTCACTTCTGATTTATAACCGCTCGCCGAACCTAATAGCCGAAATCTATGCAAGTTATAAAGAAAAATACCAACAAGAACACCCCGATTGGACTAAGGGGCACTGCCACTTGTCAGCAATGATAAAAGCCGCCAACATTTTCGTGACCATGTTGTGGGAAGTCTGCAGACGAACACAAGGGCTGCCCGTAGCAGAAATCTACCCGATTGAACACTTAGGGCATAAGGTCAAAATCCCGCCCGAAATGATGATGCACCCGCGCAAGGCACTGCCACAAGTAGCAAAGGCAATCCGAGAGGTTGAACATATGCTCGGCGAAGAAGAAGACGAAAAAGTAGTTAAGGTCATGAAAGAAATCGTGGAGAGAATGAAGCAGCATATCACTTGAGTTGAACGAAAAGCCCTACCATTTGAGGGTGCACGAGTTAAACGACGAGCCTTAGTGCATAATGAGGCACGAATTGTTTACTTGGCGGGTCTGAAGTCAATGCACGAACTAATTTCTTGGCAACTTATGAGAATTTCGCATGAGTTAGTGGCTTCGCAACCTATGGAAAGTTTGCACGAGTTAATTCTGTTGCAATCCATAGAAACGGGGCACGAATTGAAGCGCTTACATTCCAGTCGCCTGAGTTTTTGCTGAGGCGACTTAGGTCGCACGCACGAATTAGACCCACAGCAGAGCGTGTTGTGCTAACATGAGTTGTTTACGCTGCAAGAATATGCGTAAAGCACGAGTTTGGGGGCAAGCAGGAGTAGCACTGAAGCACGAGGTATTTACGCTGCGGAAGTAAGCGTAAAGCCCGAATTTGAGGTAATGTTAATTTTTGTAGTTGGCATAAGTTGATGCAGCGGCGAACTGGCACGCTTGCACGCTCCTTCTGATTGAGGCTATGTTAGAGGCTTAAAATTGAAATCGGTGGCTCTTTATGCGGGAAAAGGACTGGGAAAAGGCAATCCAAATAGTTGAAGAGGAGTATAAAAGCAAAGTGGTGCGGGGCTCGGCGCAATGGTGGTCTTTGGTGCTCGGCGTTTACAAGCGGATGCAGGGGCGGAAAATGCTCCGTCGGCTCAAGCGGGCGGGGATTTTGAGGAAACAGCAAGTAGATTTGTTAACTATCCTTGCCCCGATTTTGACCCCGCAATTTCCTATTTCCATTGACCAACTTCTAATAAACCTCCCTACTCCCTTTGTCGTAGCCCCGCTGGAGAACCTTACAGCCGATTATCAAAGGCTAATCCCGCAGGCAGCGGTCATGCCGATTTCGCAGAACCCGCCGCTCGTGTTCGTGCCCCTGACTGCAGAGGAAATTGTCGGGATTGTGCACGGAGAACCAGTCACGCTCGCAAAGTTTGAGGAATTTCCCCAGTGGACAGAAACTTTCGTTAAGGCTTGGTATTTGGCAATTTTGTGCGGAATTTTGGACGGAATTTTCGTTCCGCAAGGTGAAGCGGGGCTCAGATGGATTCTGCAGCTAACTACTAACCCCGTGTTGAAGGCTTATCTCAGCACGCAGCTAAAGCAAAGTCTGGAAGGTCTAAATAGCGAGTGTCAGCGCTGGCGACATGTTAAGCTGGGGGACGCTTTGAAGTTGCAGCATAGGGTCGGGGCGTTCCACCAAGATAGCCCGACTATGGGAGTATTCTTGCGCCCCGCCGCTGTCGGGCGGGTATGGTGCGTCCGCCAACACTCGTTGGATAAGCCCCTCTTTCCTACGGAATTTTCGCCCTCAAGCTCCTACCAATGGTGGCTCAACATTCTGCAGTCGCTTACCCCGTGCCAATACCTGGACGAGGGGAGCGAGCACGGCTGGCTGCCAGTTATCGGCGGGTCGCTCAGCCACGAGGATATTGGAGCGCTCGTGGTCTTCAGAGACTTCGTGCCCGACCACCCAGCATTGCGAGTAATTGAGATTGACTTTGAAACGCCTTATACTTTAATTCTGGAGGTTGCAAGAAAGGTAATCAAGAAAGCCTGAACGGAATATGAGTGAGAAAGACCTTGTAGAAGCAATGGAGCGGTTAAGAAGCGCATTAATGATCTCGCCTGCGTGGGACAAGGAGCTGGCGATAGCGGACGCCGCTGTTGCGCCCACGCCAAACGAGGCTATCGCCATGCAGCTCCTTGAAAAAGCAGTCCCGCAGATACCCACTACTTTCGTTTCAACCTCGCTGGACGAAGCCAGCCGAAGATTGGTTGAACAAGTCTGGAACTTAATGTTGGCGGGGCGCTCGTCACGGGTTCGCCGAAGCTGGCATGTCAACTTTATCTTGCTAAGGCGACTTTCGTGGCTCAACCCCATTATCCGACCAGCGATCAACTTGATTAGGCAAGAGCTGAGGCAATTAAAGTGGGAGGCCGTCGCCTTAAAGCCTGAGGCGAAAGGACGGGTCTTATTAGCCCACAGAATACTTCTGAACCCGCACCCGCTCCTCTCGTGGGGCGAATGGCTGGATAAAATGGTTGAAGATAGCCTTGCGATTGACGCCGCTGCCACTGAAGTCTGGACAGCAAGATACATTCCATTCACAATCACCTACCCGCAACTTGTGCTCCCGCAACTTGAGGAAAAGAAAAAGCCAGAAATGCCCGCAGCGGCACAACAAGCAATCCCCGAATTGGAAGAAATCATTGGCTTGGCAGGGAGAATGCGGAAAGAGTTAGCCTCAACGCTCATGCACACCAAGCGAATGGCTGAATTGATTATCAAAGAGCGACTGGACTGGCTACAAGAATGTGGGCTCGTCAAATCTACGGCAGATATTTACCGCTACATAGACGCCATGTGCAATAAGCTTTCCAAAGCAAGGGACTTGCTGGAAGCACACGAAATAATGGTCGCTGAGAGCCCAACAATCTTGCGAAAGACTTTCGGTGGCTCTGAAGAGGAACTGAATAAAGCACTACGAGTAAGTGAGCCGAGCCTTCTGCCTTATCCCATGGACTTGCCTCTGGCGCTCATTCCAGTGCCAGGCGAACAAATTGAATTCCAAGGCGATATTTACCTAATGATTGAAGACCCATACTTCCCCTACCTGCGGGTAGTGAACGGAGTTATCCTGCGGGCTTACCAGCGGGACGAGTTAATGTATGTGAAAGAAAACCCACGAACTTGGAGCTTCTACGGGCTCTCGCCAATTGAGTGCGTCATTATCGTTGCCCATGTAATGCTCTACGCCCACGATGTTCAGTTTAGATACTTCCTGACGGGCGCTGTGCCAGCAGCAATCATCGGGGTTGTCGGTGGCGGCGATGTCTCTGAAATTCGGGCTTACCTAAACGAAGTTGCGCGGGGCAAACAGGAAGCAATTGCTGTTGTCGCCGTCCCGCCTCAGGGTAACCTCGTCGTTCAGCGCCTTGCCGAAACCAACCGAGAACTCCAATACATTCAATTGCTTGAATGGTATTCCAGATTAATCTCTATCGCTTTCGGTCTGCAGCCGTGGGAGTTGGGTATCCTCTCTGGCGGAACGCCGTCCCGCAGGTTGCTTAGGCAAAGACCAGGCATTTACGGGCGCTTCATTACTTGGGAGAACGCTATCAATTTCCATATCCTTCAGCGGGGCTTCAAATTGACCCCCAATGTTGATGCGATCTTTAGGTTCGTCAATAAAGATATTGGTGACTTCGGTGAGGAATCTCAAGCGGTCGCTAACTTAGTTGAGCGCGGGGTTATCACTCGCAACGAGGCAAGACATAGGTTGGGCTACCCGCCTTTGGTCGGCGGGCTGCCCGACCATGCCTACACTGTTGCTGGGCAAGCATTGCTGCTGCACGGAAAAGCCCCGCCCGTCGGCGTTGAAAGCGAAGAAGTTGAAATACCGAGTATCCCTTCTCCTGTCGGCTTCTGGGTGCCGCCCCCTGTGGGCGGGATAAGTGCCGCTATGATGACGGGTGGACGAGGAGGGGGCGGGGGCGGAGGCGGAGGTGCGGGCGGTCTTGCAGGGTTACTCGGGCTGGCAAAATCGTTAATGCCTGACCCGACAGCCACTCAGCTCAGCAAATTTAGCGACGAGGTTCAAACTGCACTCAAAATCTTTGCCCGTGCGATGGTCGCTGGCGGCGAAGTTGGGCATTGGCGTGAAGGCATTGCTTTCGGTATCGCAATCAAAGAAGCGCTCCAAAAGGAACTGAAACGAGCAATTTCCGACGGGGAATGGGTTGCCACTTTACGACGGGTGTTAGACTACCTCTGGAAGACGAAGTGGGCTAAAGAGTGGGACGAGCTGATGCTCAAAATGACCGACATTACCGACCTGCTCAAGCCGCCAGAGTAAGATTAAAGTTGAGCGGGGACTATGGTGGGGAGAAAGGGAGTGAGATTGAATTTATACGTATAAATTCAAACTCGGCGTGCGGATAAAATATAGAGAGGAAAAGGTAAGCACAAGGAGGGTTGATAGGAATGACGAAGTTGCGAGATTGCTACTTCTCCTACCAACACGAAGCTGCTGGCGCCAATATGGACGCCGAAGTCAAGCTCGTCAAAGTCAGGCGTGTTGACTTGGATTTTGAAATGGGGGTCTGCGAAATTTGCGCTGCGGGGCTCTTGTCGTCTGGGCAATTTGTCTTAGTTGAAGAGACCCCTGAACCTGCAGCCGAAGTTGTTGTAGCCGAAGAACCTATCGTCTCACTGCAAGAGTTAATTGAAGAAGGGACTGAGGCAAATGCCGAAGAGGGAGAGGGAGAAGGAGATAATTGACGCTGAGGAAATGGTAGGTGCGTATCTCTTTCTTCACCCCGAAGCCCTGCATGTGCCCTATAGCCTGAAGGCGCTGAATTACAAAGCTCGCAGCCCATACTTTGCTGAGCTGCTACAAGTAGCAGCGGCAGGGCTGAGCGGGGTCGGGGTCAACTTCCGTGCCCACCTATCTACCGAGTGCTACCGATTTTGGAGCGATAAATCTACACAACTGGCACTTTCCCCGACCGCCTACGAGCAGGTAGCCGACGCACTTACTTTCCTTTGCGATGTCGCCCGCTACGACATGCTCAAAACGACGCTACAGGATTTAAGCGAGAAGTTGACCCCGCAGAACATTTCGGTAGTGATGCACGAGTTGCTGGAGCGGGCGGCGGGGATTATCCACACTGGCTCGTGGCAAGTTCAAACGGGAGAAACACTCAAAAGCCATTACCTTGACAGGTTAAAGAGAATTTATGAAACCAAGAACTTCCCACTCTATACTCACCTTCCATTCTTTGACTCAGCAGACATATTCCTGCCACGACGAGAATACACGCTCATTTCAGGTCGGACTGGCGTCGGAAAAACCAGTCTGGCTTGCATTTTGGCTTACAACCTTCTATTCTCCCACGAGTGGAACGACGAGCATGCAGCCCCACGACCGCTGAACATTCTTTACATTTCACTGGAAGTTCCAGCTGAAGCAATCCTTGCCAAGATTTTGGGGACTTTCACTCACAAGTATATCCTACCGAAGGTTAAGGCGGGCGAGTTCCCGCAATTCAGCGACGACGAGGTTTCTAAGCTAAGGAAAATTGGGTGGAACGACTTCTACGCCAAAACCTCCGAAGAGAAATTTGAGTTGACGGTCAAAATTACCGACGCCTTCTTGGAAAAAGTAGGAGATAGGCTATCAATTTACCATAGCTCCGTGCTGACTGGAGACGATATTGTCTTGCTGGTGACTTCACGGGCGCTGGAGCTGGCTTCGCAAGGCAGAACTTTAGATGTGGTCATAATTGACTTCATTCAGAACCTGAGGACACGGAGCGAAGCGAAAGGGCAATCAAAGGAAGGAATGTCGCTTACCCGTGAAATTGGACATACAATCCAAGAACTTCAACAAGTCTTTAGCAAATTTGAGATTTGCGGGATTGTCCTGTCGCAGGTAAATGACATGGGTGAAGTCCGAGACAGCCGTGTCGTTGAACACCTATCCGCACTCCATATCAAAATCGGAAGCTACAGCCGAGACTTCACGCCGCTCTTCGAGTCCTTCTACCGCCAATCCGAGAGCGGGTATATCAGAGGAAAGCCTGCGACCCGAGAGACTATCAGGAAAGAAGCCCAGAGGCTAAATGATATTGCCCAAAAACTCCCCAGCAAGCGGTTGCTTGACTTTTTGGTCACCAAAAATCGCTACGGGTCTGAAATAAAGACACCGCACCTTATTACATGGAAACCAGCTATCCCAGTCATTGCGAATTCCTACGATTTAGGCAGAGCCGTCGCTTTCTTAGAAAAGGTGGAAGAAGAAAAAGGTAGCGTCCTTTCAAAAATTGCGACTGTAGAGCCCCTCCCCGAAGATTCGTCACCTAACGAGGAAATGTTCCCGTTCTGAAAGGTGGTGATAAGATATGTGGCTCACTTTCAAGTCCAGAGCAGGCAATTACTTGCGCATAGACACAAGCGGATTTCATATTTTTGATAGTAATTGGAGCGGTATCCCGCATTTCTGGAAGCTGAAGGAAATTATCCTCTCGTCGGCTGATATTCCGATAAGTAACCTTCGGTGGTATGCGGACGGGCTCTATGATATTTTCTCGCCAGCTTGGTATGACGAATACTTTGTGAGCTTGGCTATCCAGCCCAACGGCGAGGCTGTGTATGGGAAATTCCTGTTCCACAATGTCCGAGAATATTTGGACAAGGGGAAAGTAGAATTCTTATATGACCTTGAAAAGGAGAGGGTAAGCGTAGTTCATGCAGATTTAAACCAGCCCGCAAGGTTCAAGAAATTCTGGTGGGATTTCAAGCTGGGCAGAGTCATTCGGTTCTTAATTTCACCAGATTATCTCCTCAGGCGCACCTTCCCTTACTTCCAGCCGGAGGCGCTTTTCGTTCAAGCGAAAACCTACAACGGCGAAGTATTTTTTGAGAATATGCTGAACTACGGCGAAATCTCGGTAAAGAAAGACGAAGAGATACTAAAGAAAATCTTAACTTCAACAATTCGGGTGCGCTGCTGGCAATCGGAATTCCATTTCCAAAAGCAGCTACCCCCAAAATTCGTAAAGGACTTTTGGGTAGCAAGGAAAATCCCACGGACAGCACGCTGTTTCGTCTATTCAAATCGTGCCGACGCTTACGACACAACCGAAATCAATACTTCCTACACTGTATCTCTTTATGTGGACAAATATGAGGAAACAGTGACGGAAGTTATTGAAAACTTTCATGTAGCAGTCCCGCCTCAACTGCAACCGCTCTTTGAGTGCCTTTACCGATTACCGACGGAAAAGTGTGAAATTAGGGCGCTGCAGGGCTTGAAATACCTGTAAGTTGCGGATAAAATAATAAACGAAAGGAGGGTCAGAAATGAAGGTAAAAGCTGGCGAGCTTCTCAATGTGCTTCAATTGCTGCACAATGCGTCGTCCACTTTCGGGAGCAAGTATTTCGCAAACTACTTTTTGCTTGAATGCGACGGTAGCCGCCTCAGGATGGCTACCTCGTCTCAGGAAGCGGTCGCCGAAGCGGTAATTGAGAATATTGACGAGGCTGAGCAGCTGAGCGCCGTCACGACGACCAAAATCTTCAGACTACTGCAACTTATCCCTTCAAATGCGGAAGTGAAAATCGCTGCGAACGAGAGTGAAGTGAAAATTTCGGCGGGTCGCAGCACTTGGCATGTGCCACGCATGAATGTTGACGAATTGCCTATGCCGCCACTTGAAGAAGAAGAAATTCTTGCCTCTATCCCGCTCCAAGACAGCTGGAAAGCATTCCAATCTTTTCTCCATGCGGTCTCTCCCTACACCGAAGGTGTGTCCTATATCCAACAGCCGAGCGTCTATTTCCAAGTAAATGCTGAAGAAGGGATATGTTACGGGGTCGGCTTCGCCCGCACGGAAGCCCTAATTGAAAAAATCCCGATTGAGAGTGACGCCGACGCAGAAACCCTCCTACCTTACAACCTCCTCAAGCCGCTCTTGGGAGTTACTCCCGTTGAGCTGCAAATCTACGCCAGCGGGGCACGGTTCATAGGCAGCAACTGGTGGCTTCTTATCCCTGCACTGGCGGTTGAAACAGCTGAACACAGGTTCTTCAGGAAAATCTACGAGAAAACTAAAGACGAGTATATCAAGGTAAGATTTAGCGTGGACAAGGCTACGCTCAAGTTGGCACTTCAGCGGCTGAAAACTGTCGTGGACATTAGCGGCAGCGCCAAGCTGGCTGGCGGGACTGAACTGCGGTTCCAGCCACAAAAGGAAAACGGGGAAATACTTGTTTCCGCTTATGGGTTCGGCGGCACTTTACTCGCAGAGGAAGTGTTGCCTGTCAGGAATTTAACTTGGGAAACGAACGGTGACGCAATGGTCAGGATTAGCAGTAAGAGCCTCACCAACGCTGCGAACGCTTTTGAAAAGGGAAACGAGCTTGAGTTCGCATTCGCCCTCAACCCTAACAGCAACATGCTGGAAATTGGGCGAGTCACTTCGCCGAGCCAGCCAGAGCGGCAAGCTTACTTCACGCTCCTGAGAGGAGGCGAGTGAAGAAAATGTGGGAAGTTTCCCCGTCCGAACTTTATCACTACCTCAAGGAAGACTTAAAACTGGAAGAGAAGTGTCCAATCATATTCATATGGGGGCAGCCTGGTATTGGCAAGACAATGATTGTCCAGCAGCTTGCAGCCGAGCTCGGCTATCACTTAGTCGTCCTTGAAGTCTCAACTATCCACCCATATGCCCTCTCTGGCATTCCCGTCCCCAATGTTTCCCGCAAAATGGTTGAGCTGCTACCGCTCCGCTTCATTGCTGAATTGAAGGAGCACGAAAATGACGACTGCATTGTCTTTCTGGACGATTTCGGCGCAGCCGACCCCTACCAACAAAGGATAGCCCTGTCACTGACAACTTACCGAGCCATTGGGGACGCACAGCTGCCTAAGAAAGCAAGGCTCATTATCGCCACGAACCGAGAGGAGGACGCTGCCTATGTCATTACCCCTTCATACGCCATTCTCAACAGGGTGAAACACTACAGCCTTACCCCCAAGTTTGAAGACTGGATTGCGTGGATGAGAAAGAATTATCCTGAGAAGGAAGAGCTTCTCCAGATTGTCACTGGGTTTCTGACGAGCCACCCGCAGCATTTTTGCTGGACGCCCGAAGTGGCGATAAAAAGAAAGACAGCAGCCTACCCGACGCCTCGCTCGTGGACGAACTTTATAGTCAACACTCCAGACAACCTAATCAGCGACATAAAAGAGCTGGCTCGGAGGTGCTCTTTCTGGGTCGGGAAAGAAACCGCTACCGAATTCTACAAGTTTTGCCTTATCCCCGAAGACGAAGTGAAAATGATAATGAAGAACCCGCAATTGCTGAAACGGAAAACCAAAGTGTGGCAAATCCTTATTCTCTCTCATATCATTGACACATACTACAAGCAGCCTGAAAGTAAGGGAGACTTGAAAGCTCTGGAGACTTTACTTTCTATTGTGTCTAACGATGTCCTCGCTGCCACTTTACCGAACCTGAGCGGGACAGCAGAGCTAGAGAAACTGCGGGCTCGGCTCAGTATTCAGCTTGTCGGAAAGAACAAAGAATGAAGATACTTCCAGCCTTCGGCGGGGTCGCTGCTCCAGATTACCCTCGCAAAAGCC
>Ga0272447_1001615_pt1 | contig 13765 bp, 14 predicted proteins | sample YNPCB0133_FD_194589 | JGI IMG/M metagenome (GOLD analysis project Ga0272447, IMG submission 194589) | Hot spring microbial mat communities from Yellowstone National Park, WY, United States - YNP-CB-013-3 | ecosystem: Environmental > Aquatic > Thermal springs > Hot (42-90C) > Sediment | place... | reverse complement strand
GATCAGTTCTAACCACTTCCGGCTGGAGCGGTTCTCCATATACGGAAGCCGCGCTGCGTCGGAGGGGAAAAGGTGCCGGCTCCAATCACTTCCGGCTGGACCGGTTCTCAATATTCCCTCCCGGCGGGATCAGTTCCCGCGCCGGTAGGTGATCCCTGTCCGAGCGGACTGCTGGGCACCCCAACAGCAGTGATGTCGGACTGCCTGGAAAAACGTAGCGTTCCCCTCTCCCGAAACAACATACTCCTCTTTCGAAAAAGCATTCCCCTCTCCTGAACAGGCGGCGGATTTCAGCTTTGTGGGGAAGGCCCCTGTGTTCCGCATGGACGCAGGAGTCTTCCCTTGTGGGTGCGGGTTCGCTGATCACCCGGTGGAGATTGGATACCGGTCACGAGGGAACATCAATCAGGACTGGAGATTTTGCAGCATGTTGCGGAGCGGGACCAGGCGCTGTCCGCGACACTCTTCGATGCCGAGCGCTTTGAGGAAGCGGCGGCGGAGTTGGGCTTTCAACTCGTCGATGGCTGAAGGTGCTGTGCTGCTGAGCGGTATGCATCCCCCGGCACGTCGGTCATGACCGCCGGCGCGTCCCAGGTCCCCCACCACCTGATGAAGTAGCTCACCAGCTCGGGCGTTCTCCAGAGCCGCCCGCAACGACAGGACGAATTTCTGTCCACATACCCCGCCGCAGACCGCCCAATCCACCTGATCAAAACGGATCATGAAATCCACGATTTCGGCGGCATGTTCCGGATGGGGCATGTCGTCCACCCAACTGATGATCAGGCGGTCGTAAATGAATGAGCTTTGCAAGGCCTGGAGCAGGCAGCCGAAGTGGCTTTGCGGCAGGCGGGCGCTGCGGATCTGGGCGATCCGGTCCTTGTCCGCCAAGGGGTAAAGAAACAGCAGAGCCTCATCGTCGGCCGGACCTGCCTCACGCGGATATCCGACCATTTCCGTTTCGATGCCATAAAGCAGGGCCGTCGCCACACGCTCCGGAATCGTCGCCTGTTGCTCGATCAGATACCGGGTTACCACCGTGCACGTGGCACCATGCGTAGAGCGAATATCCACAAAGGGTACTCCGCTCACATCGCCGGGGGTGTCGTGATGGTCGATCACGGCGTACAAACGGTTGGTGTACGGTTGGGAGTGGCGACCGGTGTTCGGCTGGCTATCAACCATGACCACCGCATCATCTTCCCGCCAGTCCACGCTCTCGATCGGCTTGAGATCCAGCTTGAGGACCTCCACCATCGCGCGGTTTTCTGGTCGAGCGATGGGGCCATCCCGGGTCATCACCGTCGGTTTACCCAACCGATTCTGAACCAGATGGGCTAACCCGAGCATGCTGCCCAGACTGTCGGGATCAGGATGGATGTGGGAGACGAAGACCACACGTCGAGCCTTGTGCAGACCCTGCAGGAAACGATCCGAACGACGTAATCCGCCGGCACAGCGTCCCGGACTACAGCTCGGATCGGCGCTGCGGCGCGCCATAGAAGTTTTCACCTCCGGCCTCCCCTCGGTCCTTCCTTGAAACCGAGGCAAGGGAAGCCCTGACCGCCCTCGTGATCCCTATCCCACCGGGTGAACTCCTGGAGCTGACCTCCCTGGAGTCGATTCCGAAGCGGATCGAGGAACCCGTGTCCCTCTTCAGGACCATTTCTCCGCTTCGCGCGGGCGGAATGAGAGCTTCCAGGCTCTCTTTCCCATTATCTAACCGAGCAACGACCCATTGCCAAGAAGTTTTCTCGGCTCCTCCCCCTTGGTTCCGCGTCTGTCGAACCCGTAACTGTCTGCAAGGCATTGCCTTACCGGTCACCTGTCCGAAAAATCGACAACCCCGAATCTTTCTCCCAGTGATCAGACTGTGCACATTATTTTGCAAAAATGTCCCGTCTAATCTGCCGTTTTCTCCGACCTCACCAACGGGATCGACGGTAGGGAGCAAACCTGCTCTGTGCGACGCTCTGCGTCTTATGGGGCCGAAAAATGGGTGCTGTACCGCTAGTGGAGCCGTCTGCCCACGCTACACTGAATTAGAGAGGTCGAGACTGAATCAGGGAGGTCGAGACAGGGAGAATAGGGACGAAACAGGGAGAATATGGAGCTGGAGAAGGGCAGGTCCTTATGGAGGTTGGGCGGGAAGTCGCAAGCGTCCACCTCGAAGGACGATGTGCTTAGGGTTAGCTCCCGAGTAGCCCTCGGAAGCGGAAAACCTCAAGCATGAGGAGGTACGGCCATGCGTCAGCTGGGCAGAAGCGGCGGCTGGATAGCGGGATTAGCTCTGCTCGTCCTGCAACCAACAGCCCAAGGACAGGGACAAGGGTCAGGTCAAACGCCGCCCTTGGAACGCCTGGAGTTGGATCGACGGATCGTTACCGTCGTCTATGAGACGGCCTTATTAGGAACCGAGATTTATAACAAGGGGAACTACGAAGGGTGCTACCGGTTGTATCAGGGTTGTCTGATGGCTCTGGAAGGTCTGTTGGACCACCGACCGAAGTTGCAGCAGACGGTACGGGAGAAGCTGACCCTGGCTGGCCGGCTCCGTGCGGATGAGGCGGCCCATGTGCTGCGGGAAGCCCTGGACGAAATCCAGAACACCATCGCCCCCTCTCCCAAAGGACCGGATATCAAATTGCCGGCCCTCTGGTTCCGCTTAGGAGGGGAGGCCGCCGTCAAGGCGATCGTGGACGAATTCATGGAGGCCTGTGCCAAGGAGCCGAAAGTCAACCTCAGCCGTGGGGGCAAATACAAACTCGACGCCCCCGAAATGGCCCGGCAGAAACGCCTGATGCTCGAGTTGTTCAGCCTGCTAACCGGCGGACCGCTCGAATACAGCGGCAAACGCAACCTCAAGGAAGCCCATGCCGGTATGCAGATCACCGATGCCGAATTCGACGCCATGGTCGCTGTTCTCCGGCAAACTTTGGAAAAAGCCCGCGTGGATAAACGGGAGGTGGAAGAACTGCTCAAACTTTTCGAGGCAACCCGCCCAGTGATCGTGGAAGTCCGCCGCACCAAAGATTGAAAGCCCCGCATGACTGGTGGAGAGGATCATCGATTCACCCCCACCATGCCCCAAAGGCCATCGGCGGAACAGGCTGTAGTGGCCCGCGGGATAATAAGCCCAGTCCCGCCCTCGTCCAAGCCGTCGTTCGCTTCAAGACGTATGAGGGAGTTGGTGTGGGAAAGAGGCGTCTTAGCCGCAGCAGTGGCTGAGGGCGGTGTGCACACTCGTGAACAAGCGGACTAGAGCCGGTCGGGGCAGCGGAAAGAGTGTTTGTTCCCGACGGCGTTGAGCCGCAACGCGGTACGCACGCAAGTGGACCTCAGCCTGACTGCCCATGCGACTCTGCAATTCGTAATAGCAAATTCCGTCCGCCTCGGGCAGGCAGGGGCTGCGCCAGAGGCCTTCCTGAAGGGATTCATCCAGTTCGCAGACCGACCAGGTGGGAATCAGCTCCCACGGGAGAGTCCGGACCTGCTCAGCCCAGCGCCGCAAGGGAGTCGCGGCGGAGCTCTGCGGTGTCAGCTGCCGTTGCCAGGAAATCTCCTGGAGGAGTATGGCCAGATGGTCGGCCGTGTGCCAACGGAGGGTGATGCGGGCCGGTTCCCAGCGGTGCCTCCAACAGGTCTGCAGGATGCCAGGGGGAAGGGTGCTGGTGGGGGTGTCCGCCGACTCCAATTCCCACGGATCCTGGCCAGAGAGTAGGAGTTGCTCCACGCTGCAGGCACTGCCGCTGCACGGAGTTGCTGGGGGTCGGGGGGCAGAAAGAGGCGTTCCATCACGAGCGGCGGGTACCAGAGGGCCGATTCGACTCATGCGTACCTCCGATAGTTTGCTGCGTATGGTCGGTACCGTCAAAACTCAGCAAGGTCGGTTTGTCGTTGATAACCGTTTCCAGATGCACCGGGCGGGCCCAGATGTACTGAATGTTCGCCAAAGTATCCCGAGCTTCATCCAATTTCAATTCTACACCTTCATAGACATGACGCAACAGCAACTCGCCGCGGTTGCGATGGTTGCCATCGATGACGTAGATCCACGGCTTGCCGAAATTCGTCAGGCTGAACAGCAGGCGCTGCTTGATCTTTTCGAATTCGCGGCTTTCGATGACGTAGTTGTTGTCCTGTTCATTGTACACGTACGAGAACATGCGGTGTTCCCGGCAGAATTCGGGGGTCAGGAAGGTATCGATGAAGGTGATGTCGTTGTGGATGCGGCGGACCTCGAAGATTTTCTGCCGGCCCAGTCCCAGTTGTTTGTCCCACCGGCGGCGCTGCTCCATATCATCGCAGGCCTCCCATTCCGGACCAAACTGACCGGTGTTCCAGCGTCGCTCGATGTCCCTAAACAGCTCCAGTCCCAGCTTGTACGGGTTCAGACGGCGGGCACTGGTGGCCATCGTCCCGGAGTGATGGTCGGCATAGTCGATCAATTCGGAAGGATGCAAGGCCTTCTGGGTCATGATGGTGGAGTGCCAGTAGGAGGCCCAACCTTCGTTCATGATCTTGGTCTGAGCTTGGGGATAGAAGTAATACGCTTCGTCACGCACGATGCTGAGGATGTCGCGTTGCCAGTGTTTGAGCGGGGCATGTTCGATGAGGAACAGCAGCACATCTTTTTCCGGTTGTTCGGGGAAGTGGGGAACACGGACATCCTTGAGCCGTTTCCGTTCCTCCTCCTCGGCCTGACGTAACTGAGGCGGATTGATGTACTCGTCCATGTACGGCTTGGCCCGGAACTTGAGCGGCTGAGGGGTCTCGGTTTCCTCTTCGGCGGCGGCCCGGGCAAAATCATAGCGTGAGGAGTCGTCCCGCCTCTTGATCGCCACTGAGTGAATGTCGATCAGATCATCGATGGACAGGCACTTGTCCAGAAATGCCTCGACCTCTTCCTCGCCGAAGCGCTCGGCATAGCGGCGGATGCGGGCCGCGTGATTGGCGATCTCATCCATCATCTTGCGGTTGGTATGGGCAAAGTACGCATTGTTCTTGAAGAAATCGCAGTGGCCGTACACATGGGCCATGACCAGCTTCTGGTCCACCACGTGATTGCACCGCATCAGATAGGCATAGCAGGGGTCGTTATTGATCACCATCTCGTAGATTTTCGACAGACCGTACTCGTAGCTCTTCTTCAGTTCCTCATACTGCATGCCGAAGGACCAGTGGGGGTAGCGGGTCGGGAACCCCCCATAGGCTGCGATTTCGTTGAGGTCATCGGCATCCACGACCTCGAAGATCGTCTCGAAAAAGTCCAGACCGTACTCGCGGGCATACCCTTCGATCTCGTCCTTGAGCACCCGCAGATGCGGCGGAAGATTCGTATTGTAAAAGCCCCAAACCATGTGTGCCTCTCCTGCTCGTTTTCCTTACGATTTCCTGACCAAACCCTGCGGTCCTGTCCTTGCCGGCTGGGGCCCGTCCCGGGGAGGATCGGGACGAAGTCCCCCGTGCAGTTTGTTGGTGCCAGAGGGAAGGGATATTGCGTCTGCTTAGCGTCCGGTGCCCAGAAAGTCCCGAATGCTGCGGACGATTTCCTCCCGGTCGGTGATCCGACTGACGACCAGGTTGTCATGCTCTTCGGCCAGTTCCGCCGCGTGGGCGTAGAACTCTCCCGTGCCGTAGGGTGATTCCACCTGGCCGTAGCCGAAGAGATTGAGCTTGGGCAAAAGCTGTTCCCGGAGGATGCTGAGGCATCGGGGAATGTCGTCTCCCCAGTTGTCCCCATCGGAAAAGTGGAAGGCGTAGAGGTTCCACTGACTGGGGGGATAGCGGCGATCGATGATCTGGTTGCATAATTCGTAGGCGGAGGAGATTTTCGTGCCCCCGCTTTCGCGGGTATGGTAGAAGCGGTACTCATCCACTTCTGCTGCCGCGGCATCATGGATGATGTACACCGTCTCCACCCCTTTGTAATGCCGCTTGATCCAGGTATCGATCCAGAAGGCTTCGATGCGCACGATTTCTTTCTGCTCGTCGGTCATGCTGCCCGAAACATCCATCATGTAGAAGACTGCGGCGATGGCTTCCGGTTTGGGCACCTCCTTCCAGCTGCGGTACTGCTTGTCCTCCCGGATGGGGATGACCAGCGGGTTGGCCGGATCGTAGGTGCCGCTGCTCAACTGCCGCTTCAAGGCCCGGCGATAGGTCCGCTTGAAATGCCGCAGCGATTCCGGACCGACACTGCGGATGCTGGAATACTTGTCTTTTTGGCTGACTATGTTGCGTTCCCCTTTGGGTTGAATGCGGGGCAGTTGCAACTCCTCGCCGAGAATGTCCGCCAGCTCTTCCAGGGTCAGTTCCACTTCCAGAATATGGGCACCGGGTTCCTCGCCCGCACCGGACTGTCCCTCCCCCTGAGGGGCAGTCAACGGCTGGCCCGGTTGACCCGGACCCACCCCTACGCCCCCCGAGTTCTTCTTGCCGAAACGGAACTGCGGCAATTGAATCTGCGGCAGCGGTATCGACACCAGGTCCTTACCCTTCTTGCCGATCAACTCCCCGCGTGTGAGATATTTCGACAGGTTGCTTTTCACCTTGCCGCGTACAATCTTATGGAACCGCTGCAAATCCTGCTCGATTTTCTGCCCCACGGTCAACACTCCCAGCGATAATCAAACCCCGGAATCCCTCGGCCCAACCCGCCCTGGATCAGACTCACCCGGATCAGCTCCTAGCGCTGGCCTCTACCTTTGGGCAATCCAGGGTCGCTATAGCATCGTATCCGGAGAACACGCCCCAAGAGAAGAGCAACCCCCTGAGTTTCGGATCTTTGTAATGTCACGACTGACCCGGAAGGTGTGAACTTTCGTGATGTCGCAGTGGGCTAGAAGGTGTGAGTGGCTGTTGAGTTTCGGGCGGCTATGGCGGTGTTTTATCCGCTCCGGCGTCCGATTGGGCTCTGAGGCGTTTGCTTGTGGCTCATGGCGTGCAAGTGCGTTCTGAAACCAAGGGACGGGTGAGCGCTATCCCCGGAACGCCTCGGCTTGGTTCTTACCGGGCCGTTTCGCCGGTGATGACGGGGCCGTTTCGCCGGTGATGACGGGGCCACCTCCGATAGCCGTGATAAACACCACTTCTCCAGGCTTCTGCCTGACTCTTCTGCATGACTGGCTGGGAAACCAACAGCGTACCTGACGGGTGAGAAGCTCAGGCGTCAAGAGGGGATGGGACAGGGGTTGCCGGCTGGCAATGAAAATCGCGCGTGTCAGACCCGACGACGGGGGAGGAGTACTCCAATCACACGGAAACTCCGGGTGATACGGTTGGGTTCGAGGGAGATAAACATAGGGAAAATGCCGGGCTAGCTGTTGATAGACCCACACCCGGGTGGGTCGGCAGCCGATCCCTCGGAGGGATTGGGTGGGCAAGGCCGCGTTTTCCGCACAGGGGTGCAATTGAGGCTCTTCACCATAGGAAACGCAGGTCTCCAACAGGAGCAGCTGATCACAGTGACGTGCCAGAAAGGCCAACGCCTTGAGGGGTTGGGACAGGTGGTAGAGCACTCCGTAGCAGAAGACGACGTCGAAACGCTGCCCGAAATTCTCGGGAGGGTCATCCAGGTCCAGGAAGCGGACCGGTTGTTGCGGATAGCGTTGTCGCAGAAGGGCCAGATTGTCCGGCCGTCCTTCGGTGATGACTACTTCGCAATTGCGATCCAGGAAAAAGGGTGTGAGGTCGCCAATGCCGGCTCCGACTTCGAGAACCCGCAGATGTTCAAGGGGCAGGTGCAAGGAAGCCAGATGCTCCAAACGGCGCTGATTGATCCTCTGATAGTGACTGTTGGTGAAGTGCGTGAGAGGATTTTCTGTCGCATCCGTTCGTTGCGTGGGGACGCGTGGGGAAGAATGGGACAAGAGTCTGGCTGTTAGAAACCGCAACAGCATATCGCCCCTCGTTGGCGGTGGAGCTGGGATAGGGATCGGACCGCTGGCGTGTTGATCCGCTGCCCCACGGATGGAAACATAATTGATGCTGGAGGCGTCGGTCAAGCCGGATTGGTAGTGGTAGTTCTGGGGTAGGGTCGCAGGAGCCGATGCCGTGGTCGACAATCGGAAAACGGCGGTCAAGCCCCGCTATCATCTGCAGCGTCTATCGGGTTCTTCTACTGTCTGTACGGTTGCCTGTACGGTCCGCACCAGGTGAACTCTTCGAGCCTGTCGTCGCTGCCGCTAACGTTCCCAAACGGCACGACGGTATTCCAGCTTAATCCGCCCCACTCCAGAGAGTACCAACCGCCCATACTCCCCCGACGCCAGACCACCACTCGGTCTGCAAACAATGCCTCTGGGAATTCCACCACCTCTTCGACGATCAACTGCTGCTCGGCCTCGGTTATCCCTGCCGTGTAGTCACTGAAGTGTCCGTGTGTCAGATCATCCACACACACACCGTCAACTCGTCACCGTCGTCGTGTATGCTGACGCTACGGATACCGGGATGAAGGTCGGGAAATACTGCGATGGGACCCGGTGGTTGGCCCTCGATCAACCCGCGATCGGCAAACCGTTGGCGAAGGAGAGGCAACAATACTTGGGAAAGTATGCTGACAAAGTCTCCAATACCGAGCTATCTCAGCTGATCCACTTGGGTACTCTCATCCTCCCGCCTCCTAGCTGTTACGGGTACGTGCTGACGACAGAACGGGCAGACTGTGTAACCCGCGGCCTGACTGGGTGGAAGGACGGCACAACGGTGGGCAGGGGCGGCGTAGATGGGTGGACAATAGCGGTGGAACGGCGAACGCGGACGGTGGGGCCGTTGGCTCGGCAGCTGCTGTACCGGAGCCGATTAGCGGCACCTTGAATGCTGCCTTACACTTGGGGGCATGTCGCTGGCTTGCCCGCCAGAGTGTCTGGAAGTTGGATATCATGGCCACACGTCGGACAGGCTATCAGGATGGGCATGGACCCCTCCCAGACCCGAGACGGTCTCAACCCGAGATGTCCCAACTGCTGCCTGATCATCGGGACTACTGCCTGGTTATTCCCTTTGTCCCTCGGTGTTCGGGTGTGGGTTCCACCGGTCGGGAGCGGTGTCCCACCTGCCGTCTGAATCCGCGGAGCCCGACCCCTTTTTGTGGAAATTTGCCTCTAGGCTCCACTGGCAAGACCGCGGGTCCCGTTTCACGAAGAGACGTTGCACGGCATGAACTCGTTTACTTAGCATAACAAGGCACTGCTGTGCGGAGGTCGGAGTCCAGGAATTGCCCCGTGGTCGTCGGCTCCCGTGGCGTTCCGTTCAGCCGGGTGTGACTCAACTCTATTCCAAACCCGGTTACGTGTACGGTAAAGTGCGTTTCTATTGATTGTGAGTAAAATTTGCGGTCCGCGCTTGTTTGTGCTTTGGCTTACCCACCCTCGTTTCCCAATCCGGCTATCCGCTGGACTACCGGCATGAGGTCATTCAATTCTTCAATACGCAGCATGCGGATGTCCCGCACGGAGGCCGCAAACCATGGCAGCCGAGTTGTCAGATCGATCACCGCCACCATGACCGAGGTAACAGTGACGTTTGGGCCACCAAAGTAGACGCTGCCTTGCTGCCACTGAAACGGGTGTTCCTCAAGGATACGCCGAATTTCTAAATATGCGTTGTTGTACGGGTCCCCATAGTGGATCCGCAATTGTTCGATGTCCATGTCAAACGCAACGGCGTACACGGTACCCTCCTTCTGGAAGGTTGCTGGCAAGCTGGGCCGTACTGAAACAGACCGTGTATTTCGGAGTGCCGCTGTCGACATTTCATTCCTCCCGATACCACATCAGTGGCGTTGAGGCATAGTCAGCCGATGCTGGCCTTCGTCTGCCTCTTCCCAAGAGCGATTCTCGCAAATCCGGCATTCGGTGGGTCATTTGCTGATGAGCCACCTGGTGCTTACCGATGTCGGCCAAAACAGGGCCACCCTAGCCACCGTGTTCTATCGTTCCGGCTTTTGATCACTTAGGTTCTGCGTCTGCTTGCTCCTCGAAGTATGCTATTAGATCATTCCCGTTGATTGACCCCATTGCCCACTCGGACTTTACCTTTGCACCACTCAACGGTAGCCTTCCCGTCACGCAGCTTTCCGAGATACACTCCGTCATTGTTGTAACGGCAAAGATGACGCCATTGTTCCCCTGGGTCATCTCCACATCCAGGTCGTCAATGCTTACCTTAATCGGTACAACTCCTCTATAGGAGCTTTTCGCCGAAACATAACCTCGCTCCATGGCTGTTACGCTGGTGAAGACTCTGACTACGCAAGTCGGTAATACCTGCCTGGTCTGTGGCGACGGTAGATTCAGCCGCACCTTTACGGATCACTTCACTCATTCTAATCACTTCACTCATTTGGAGTCAAAGTACGTTGTTCTGTTTTAGCTCGATATCCTAAGGCCTCCCGTAATGTGGACCAAAACATTGTATGCCGTAGCTCCGATGAGCCCGGAGAGGAAACCGATCAACCCATAGAGGAGAGGGAGAACGATAGGTGCTCCGATGCCGATGAGCAGAAGGGTTAGCAAATCTTTTCGTCTATCGTCAGTGGTAATCGTGAGGATGGAATTCGAGAAAATCGGTACGCCCAATAACAGCCCCAGCACCGTGTTGAGGCAACTCGCGACCTTGTCGACAGAAAGAACGTCGATTTTGCTTACTAAGACTACGGTAACTTACCTACGAGCACCTGATTCTGAATGCGATGGCCTTTGGGACAATCGTATGTGGGTTCCACCGGTCGGGAGCGGTGTCCCACCTGCCGTCTGAATCCGCGGAGCCCGGCCTCTTCCGTCTGTTGGTGAGCCCATGCAGCCTAAGGAACCTACGGGGACCAATCCCTCTGCGTGCAGCACGCACCTTGGGTCAGTCATTTGCCACCGGGTTACAGCGTGCCTTAAAGGGCAAATGTCCCTAGGTTGTTTGATTGGTTTATCTTCACACTTGGTGCACATGAGGAATCTAACATACCTGCCGAAAATGGTCAACAAAAAAGGCATGCCTAAGACTCGGATCTGCGTTTGTCCAAATCAATTGATCGCTCAATTGGCTCTAGACGCTCTAAGAAATCTGAGAACAAGGAGAGCAACTGCAAACTCCAAGTGGTGGACGTGGATGAAGCCTGCGAACTCCGGTCCATATACCGCACCGAAGTCGAAGTCGCAAACGTAGCAGCGCGGTTGGTAAACGGCAATGCAGCGGCGGCGGGCCTCGGGATTGCGTCATAGGCGTTGACCTTGACCCGGCAGACCGCCCCGCGGATCGAAGGGAGGCCGGCCCCAATCTCGTATATCTGCCCCATGCGTGTTTCCTCCGCGGCTCCATGTTACACAGAACGTCCCAGACTTGCCCGCCTGTCCAGGAGGCGCTATTGCTCGGAGAGCTGGGGTGAGCCACCGGAAGGTTACTCAACCGCTCCAGGACAGCCACACTTGCCGGCCAATGACGAATATGATGGGTGGAGTGAGATGGAGGAGGAGGGCTATAGCGTTGCTGGTAGCGTAGGAATGGCTGGATGAACGGCGAGCAGCGAGCCAGCCGACCAGCGCCAGGATTGCCCCCACCAAGGCGACTCCGAGAAACAGAGCGCCCCCGACGAATAAGGCCGGTAAGACCAAAGCGGCGAAGGCGAACTGAGGTCCAGGCGGGTCACCGCCCCTGGCCACTGCCCAGCCGGAGATCACCCACCAACTAGCCAGAAAGACGATGAGGCCGACGTTGACACAGGCTAGGGCCAGTGACAACCGCCCGCACGCGTGGGCTAGGGGGGAAGGTTCATTCATCATCCCTGCACCTCCCGTCGCCGATCGAACAACTCAGCCCACCCCTCCGGCGGGAGATGTTGTCTAAGCCGATCCCCGTCCCTTTGGCTCTCAGGGCTGATCACCCATGAAAACGGAGGATGGCGGCGTGACGTTTGCTGGTCATCTCGCGAGAAGGCCTGGATTACTTAAGTTTCTCACGAACTTCCGCGAGTCTCAGAAGTACGTCCCTGCGTTGGGCCATGCGTGGGTCATTGAGGCTGGCCTCAATCGCCGGTAGGGCTGTCTTAGCATCCTGTCCGATCAGGAGAAGTGTTTCCGCGGCGCAAATGCGGACCGTGCCGGAAGGATCATTGCGAACAGCATCGGCGAGTGCCGGCACAATCAGGTTTGTCTGCGACTCAAGTAGCCCCAGCGACCGAGCTGCCCGGACTTTGTCCTCACGGTTCCCCTCGCGGAGTAACTGGATCAGAGACGGAATCGACTTCCCATCCACAGCTTCGGTCACACCATCGCGCCCCGGCTGATAGTCTCGTCGGGAGGCTGAGACGAGCAGGCCAAGAAGTTTGGCTCGACCAGCGCGAAGGTCCTCTTTGCTGCTTTTGTTACTGAGGACGGGTACGACGGCTTCTCGGCCGCTCACTATCCATTCCACCGCCGTGGCCAGTCGGCTGGGTGTACCACAATGCCACTGGTGCAGAAGCCGAGCCTCGGCGTAGATGGCATACCAGAACTCCCAATTCCTCGGCGGACACATGATGGCATACCAGCATCCGGGGATGTAGGTGTGTCCGAAATCCCCGAACGGGTCATATTGACGGGTGAACATCACGGCTAGCTTGCCGGGCGCGGCCCATTCCAAGGCGTACTGCCAATCCCTCTCGTCCGGCCGGATGGGAACGTCGCCGGGACCTTGGTGCCGGGGAGTGCCTTTGAGGTCGAACACATGACGGATGCTATCCTTTGGATACTTTCCCTTCAGATCACGCACCTTCGTATAAACGATGATTCCCTTCTCGCGGCTGACCTTCTCAACTCGAATGAGAGTGACGTAGGTGGAATCGCTTACGGCGGCGCCGAGTGTGGGGACGGGTGCGGTAATGTAAGCTCGCCCAGGAATGGGCCATAATCCTCCTGCTAACAAGAGGAAACACATCGATACTTTTACCCAGGGAAGGAAACTCATCATTCCTTTCGCACATGATCGGTGGGCGAAGATCATGATAGCACCTGGATGTTCTCGACGGTTTGGGGATGATCCTTTCAATGGTTTGGAATCAAGGAAGGTTTAGGTTCCAGACCTGCCGCCCGCAACAATCCGGCCTCACTTCGGAGGTCGAATGAACTGTGACATGGCGCAAGGCTCATTTTTTCTTCTGCTGGCCGTAGTTTGTCCCCCCTCGGTGGTACTTGCTCTGCGATTACTGTCGGTCATTCATCCCTAGCATCGTTCCGTCTTGTCAAGATAGCCAGTTGGCATCGTTCCGTCTTGTCAAGATAGCCAGCTGCCGGCGATACATGCGAATCCTCTCGATACGCCGCGGGTTCTTTGGCATCGCCTCGAGCCTGGCGATCTCGGCTTCCAAGCATGTCACGTGCCACGAGCGGAGTTGCTCCGGTATCTTGGTGATCGGCCTAGGACTAGAATAGATGGATTTCCACAATCTTCGCCACGCCTTGATTTGCCGCTGGGTGGGAATCCGAATCTTGTCGCCGAGGTATCCCATGGGTTGGCCACAACGAGGACAGGCGATCACCTCGACCATATACTCGGGTCGCCTTACCGCTTGCCGACAGTCAAAGCATACCCAGGTCGCGTTATTCATTGGCGTCGGGAGGGAACAGCTGGGGTATCAGGGTGAGTCCGCATCTTTTTGGGTCGAAGCCCCGAACTCATCATGGTTCGCAACACCTTGAAGATACTCTTGCTCATTATAGTTGACAACGCCTCTCAGAGAATCAGGACGCGGAGAATGCCAAGGCCTCAAAAAACTCGGCTCGCTGGGTCGGGT